>Ga0310695_10001983_pt1 | contig 45150 bp, 34 predicted proteins | sample RumenRJG_04DNA_FD_203882 | JGI IMG/M metagenome (GOLD analysis project Ga0310695, IMG submission 203882) | Bovine rumen microbial communities from Lethbridge, Alberta, Canada - RJG_04 (v2) (version 2) | ecosystem: Host-associated > Mammals > Digestive system > Stomach > Rumen | place: Canada... | reverse complement strand
GTAAAATAAGGTTACCTGCACTTTTAAGTTTGGATTTATTTTGGAAGAATCCAGTATAACTTATATAGAATATATAGCACGTTGTGTCGTTTTCGAAATTCACTTTAACCAGCGAGTTGATGTTACCACCAATATCATAGTCAGAATCCTCCTTTTCAGTCCAGGATGGTTTCAACGGTGATGTTTGGTCACTTGCCACACGGAAATATGTCTTTCCTGTTGGTAGGTCGCCAGCGACCGTATCCGTCCAATTCTCACCATCCGTGCTCATCTGCAATCCGGATGTTGCTGCAAGCGTCACAGTTCCACGGACGTCAATGTAGAATGGTATTGTCTTTGGATCAACCCAAGTACCTTTATATATACCAACTCCGGGTTCACCATCTGTTTTGGAAAGAATCTTATAATCAATATCTGCAAGTACGGAATTGCGTACCTGTGAGTTAGGGAATAAACGTAGATGTTTCATATTCTTATTTTTTTTGTTTATATCTATATAATAAGAATAAGTTTTTTATGATGCATCGAGGAAACTTCACGTCATTTTTGGTATATTATTCTACAGAGAATAAAATAATCATATATAATGGCAAAAGAGAAAGTATATCCATATGTGGAAATTCCACAGCGTAAAATGGAGTTCGTTCGTGTAAAGATAGCAGATTTGATTCCATTCGAGGGGAATCCACGTCATAATAATGAATCAGCCAAGGTAGTGGCCGAATCGATTAAAACCTACGGATTCCTCAATCCCATCAATATTACGGAAACAAATATCATTCTTACCGGTCATACCCGAGTGAAGGCAATGAAGTTACTTGGACAGACAGAGATTGATGCTATCCGTATATATGGATTAACTGATGAGGAGATCGCCGGATATGTCATTGCGGATAACCGTGTGGGTGAGTACTCCGGTTGGAACTACTCGGCAGTGGATAGGATGGTTGCCAAGACCGGCAATAATAACCAGATGCTCAAAAAACTGGGTATGTCATCATTCAAGGACAACAAAGCCGAACTCGAGGCTATGATTGCTGGTGCTGAAGGTTCACCAATCGACAGCAAAGGAAACTACGTAGAACCAGATGCTGACCATAGCACCAAATAAAGTTAAAATATGAAAGAAGAGAAACTCGGCAAAAGCGTCTACGAAGATCCTGAAGAAATCAATGAAGTTTCCGGTATACGAGACATTTTCCATAATATTGAACAGTGGTTCTGGTGGAATCATGCAAAATTATTTGATTGGTTCATGCGAGTGATCATGATCGGTCTGCTATTCCTTGGGTTATTTGGAGTATATAAGTGTACCCGATCTGATATTGAACGAGCAAAACGACAGGAAATAGAGTGGACTACCAGCGATCCAACATTTGTAAAGAAACAGGATGGATATTATATATATCGCAGGGAGATCGAAGGTCATAAATACTATTTATATAAACACAAAAATGAATACGGAGATCTAATTAATGACCAATACGTTCCTGTAAATAGTTGTACAGATGAACCTTAAAAGAAACTCGAAAGAAACATGCATAAACTTGTATATGGATTAGGTGGAGGATTGGTATATTCCTGCGGATCAAAAGGTCGTTGGAAACAGGTTCTCCCTAAACTACTCGGAACTATAGATAACGCTGTTCTGGTATCAACTGTGGATATGCCAAAGCAGGCAGCAAAGGTTATATATGATTGTGTGGGACAGGAGAGGTTCTATCTGGATTCCGGAGGTTTTACATTGTATAAACAACAAACCAAACTGGGTGCAGATAATCCGGAGTTCCATAAGAAATGCGATGCAATGCGTCGTAAATTCCTCGCATTACTTCAGGTAGTCAAACCAACCGAGGTATTTGAACTTGATAATGAATACTTTCGGAAAGATCCTGATATGTTATCTCCGGAGAACTACTGTCGACAGGATGTATATAATATATTAGGTCGTTATCCGACTCCTGTTTTCAAGATGCATCAGGGATTCGAATACTGGAAACGTCTCTGTGAAAGTGAACTGTACGATAAACTCGCTATTGGTGGTCTTGCAATGACACGTGATTGGGGATTGTATCGCGATGAGTTCCGTAAGATGATGAACTATGCTCGTCAGTGTGGTAAGAAGGTGCATTTACTGGGATGCCAGAATGTGGAGACCTTCAAGCAGGTTAAACCCGATACAGTGGACTATTCTATATTCCAATATGCGATCAACCTCGAACATGCCAAGAAGGAGCACCCGGAATTGCACACCTACGAGGAACTAAAAATCCACGCAGTGCTCTATGCATTTGCCCGTGCAAAATCCCGTTCATTCCTATATGATAACTATATGGAAGGGGAAGAAGATTTTGTGAGCCAGGGTGAGATTGTAAAAAAAGAACAAGAATCATGAACATCATCACTGTAATTATATTGTTTATACTCATATTTTATGGGATTGGAGCCATTGTGTCATTTATCACATCGAAAAACTATGATAGAAAACACGAGGAGAAAATGAAACAATTAAGATCCCAACCCGAATTTGCAAGATTGCAATTTTACGAATTGCCATAAAAAAGAACAACAAGATGAAAATAATCAATGAAATCAAACAATACATCAAGAGGAACCGGAGTATGGTTCGGGATGGTGTACTTGGTATAATGATAGATAGTTATGACACCGCTAATCTAAAGGATGCCGGTAAGAAATGGGCGGAGAAACTTCACGAAGCAGTTGTTGGTGAGAAACCGGAGTATGGTACACCTGAATATAAGGATTGGTATGAATGTACAATGATATTTGAACAGATCATGAAGGGATTTGGATGTTATAATCCAATGTATTATTTACAGGCTCCATTCGAGTATCAACATAACTACGGACCAAGGGATTAATATGAAACTACTAATTATACCAGACGTACACGGACGTAATTTTTGGGAGGAACCTTGCAGTCATATCGATGAATTTGATAAGGTCATCTTCCTTGGAGATTATCACGATCCATACTTATTCCAGGTGAGTCGGGATAAATCACGTCACCATCTACGTGATAAACTTGTTCCATTCGTTAATGAACACAAGGATAAGGTGGTATGCCTGATGGGTAATCATGACGGTAACTATATGATCGGTGAGATGGCGGATCGTATGGATATATTCCACCGCAATGAGATACATAATCTTCTTAAGCAGATGGATCTTAAACTGGCACATATGGTTGATGGATACCTATTCACACATGCTGGTGTGTTACCTGCTTGGCTCGAATATAATAAATTAACACTTGTCGATGTCCTCTGTAACAATGTACCGGTGGAGGCACTGATACAGGTATCTCCGATGAGGAAAGGAACATCACCGTGTGGTAGTTGTATTTGGGGTGATGTTCGCGAGTATGATATGAATAAGAAGATAGAAGGTATTTATCAAATATTTGGACATACTCAACTTAAATCCGAGATAATCACGTCTGAATACGCATGTTTGGATTGTCGCGCGGCATTCATATTGGATACTGAATTAAAAGAACTTGAGCGTTATGGCAAATAAATTTAAACATAAATACATTCATCCTCGGTATAAATATAAACATAATAGAAAACCAGCGGATCAGGATAATAAAGGATACTATGCCGGTTGGAAGGGAGCATCATCTTGGGCCACAGCGGAAGATCCTAATGAATTTCCCGGATATGATTGGAATATTCGTGTACCATCCTTAAAACGAGGTCGTTCGACTTGGAAACGATTTTACAAACTATTCCCACACCTTAAATATCAGGATACCTGTTGTGGGTCTCCATTGAAGAAAATTTAGCAGAATTGTTAAATTTTTGAATCATTCGATATATTATAGAGAAAGAAAAACAATAAAATCAATCGTGAATACCTTACAACATACATTGCTATCATGTTCCTGGAGCCTCCAAAGCACCAAGAATATTGCTATGCCTAAAGCAGAAGGCTTCGGCTATCGCAATGATGTACCAGGGGTAGGAGAACGCGAATGACTTTATTGAAAACTTTAAGCCCCACGATAAATCAAGGTCATTCGCACACACGAATGGCTTTTTTTATTGCCAAGGTCTTGAGAGAGAACATTGAAAAAATATTTGTAAAAATTTTTGGTTTTTTGTTAAGAACCGGAGATGATTACTTATATATAATTTGTAAAAGGAACAATAGAGGTTCCGGATACAAGAGAGAACTTTGACACACTGGTAAAACATTCAAATAGGAGAAGAAAAAAGATTCTTATCCGTTATAGACTTGAGGGTACGTGCTTGACTTCGGTTAGGTGAACGCTCTTGGGAGCACTGGCGGTTGAGATATAGGGTGATGTAGGAGAGATCCTTATTCACCCACAAAAGGCGGGCGGTTTTCGGTCCTCACCGTCAAAGTAGGATGAACCGAGATGGGATGATGTAGGAGAGATCCTTATTCACCCACAAAAAACACAAATGTTTTTAAGACAGTGCCAGTTGAAACCGTATCCCTTGCTGGCCGAAAACTAATGGAACGGTGACTATTCGGAGAGACGGATATTTGCAGTGATAGATCAATTGGTAGATTACGACCTTGCCAAGGTCGAGGTTGCGGGTTCGAGCCCCGTTCACTGCTCAAGTAAGTCATTCAACCGGAGGACAAACCATAGATGGATGCATACGTTTATGAGTAGCCCGAAGGAATTGGTGCTTATCAATCAAGATAGTTAGATGAAACTTTGGTAAGAACGGGGTTGCTCCTGGAGTTACCATTGTGGAAAGCGGACAGAATACAATGTTCGAGAGGACATTGAGGCCGAGGTTCGAATCCTCGTCTTGGTGCAAATTAAAAAAGGTCCCGTACGCAAGGAGGTGGGTACTGCAATACCCTACACACCGGCTATAGAGGAGTCAATGAAACCTTGGGTGAACAGAAGCTTGCAATGCGACGACGGCGCCACCTTTGCAGAGGTAAAACAGGGGAGTAAGGAATGTGGGTTCGAGTCCCACCGGGATCTCTAAATTTCCAGTCCGTGGAAACGTGCGAGGTGGTACAAAGAATGGCGGAATGTCCAAAGCTCTGGCTTATAGGAGGAATGAGCCTAATCAATAATCCCAAAACCGGCAAGTGCGCAGTGCCGCGATCCGAGGTTCCGAGTATAACGTTAGTAGGATTTATACTGGTAGGTAGCGAAGTGGTTAAACGCAACAGACTGTAAATCTGTCCTCTACGGAGTTCGGGGGTTCAAATCCCTCCCTACCAACGAATTAAATAAAATCACACAAATATGAAGCGAAAACGTAACAGCGAAGACAAAGTAGCTGATGGCAAATGCCACAAACGATTCGCACTCGTAGCTCAGTGGTAGAGCTGTAGATTTTTAATCTATAGGTCGTGAGTTCGATCCTCACCGGGTGCACAAATCTCCAAAATATCTCTCTATAGTTCAACGGAATTGAGAACGTAGGTCTACGGAACCTAAGATCGGGGTTCGAATCCCTGTAGGGAGACAGAGTACTGGTGTTGGAAATCCACCATAAGGATCCCGCTCCAAGTAAAAGGTCATATGGAAATTAGGCAGGCCACCTATTCTGTATTGCTGGGGTTGTCATATCGGATTCAGTCCGTAAGAGTTTGATGATCGAGTGTGTTAGATCTGATAGCGAAGCCTTTATTTACTTACAGAAACCTATAAAAATCACAATAAAAAAGGTAGAAAGAAACGCTCTGTTAGTTAAGCGGCTTAATGCTGGATTTGTAATCCTGAGACGTTGGTTCGAATCCAACACAGAGCTCAAAGGCTGTACTGTTAAGCGATTCCGGTGCCAAAGGCAATAAGTGCGCTGGAACGGAGAAAAGCAGGGTTTGCTCTGAATTGACCAAATAAATCAGGGCGCAGTCGCCAGCGGGTGGTGATCAAAACCATATCCGAACTGCAGCGGATGCAAGCGAGGTTTCCGAGAATGTACGTTTGTAGCTTGTTTTTAATACATTAAATATGGGAGAATAGCTATAATTGGTCAGAGCTGGGCGCTGTTAACGCCAGGGTTGGGGGTTCGAGTCCCTCTTCTCCCGCAAATTCATTGGAAAGGTAAGCATAATTGGTACTGCAGGGGATTGCTAATCCTTTGGACGCCGAAAGGAGTTCTGTCGGTTCGAGTCCGGCTCTTTCCGCGATTGTTAGGTGGCCGAGTGGTCTATGGCAACTGCGACTTGAAACAGAGAGCAGTCGGATGATAAAGTAATCCTCGTGGGTTCGAATCCTACCCTGACAACAATGTCTATAAGGTATCCAAACCGTACTTGTAGAGGTAGGCCGTGACGGATGGTGACTTTTGGCGCCGGTTGAATAGCGAACCGGGCTTATATAGGAGTGTAGTTCAATTGGTAGAATGCCGGTCTCCAAAACCGGAGATTGTTGGTTCGAGCCCAGCCACTCCTGCAAAGTATTATTGATGATCCTATCAGGAAGATTGTAAGACACCGGTTCGAGTCCGGTCGAGTCCACCAATTGGTTTTCAAATAGTTATATGGGCTCGTTTGGATTTGATTGCAATGGGATGGATATGGGGAGATAGTATTTGCCGATAAATGGCGCACGTCAAGAAATGGCTCTCGCTGCCTAAGATAGGTACCGAAGCACAGCCACGGGTCGGGGCGTAGTACTGATCCAAACTATGGAGGGATAGCTCAGTAGGTAGAGCGCCGGATTGAAGCTCCGGGTGCACTGGTTCGATTCCAGTTTCCTCCACAATTTCACATGTGATAGCACGTTCCTCGCCGGGCGAAATAAAAGCGTGGGGATTAGCCGTCTTGGTAGAAATAGGCGGAGGTATGTTCCTGACCTAAGTGGTGGAAACAAGGTTATTGGTACTATAAAGAACCTTTATTCCGTGTGATTCGGAAGTGGATATGTAGCTCAGTGGCAGAGCACCGGAGGTGGAGGTCATGGGTTCGATTCCCATCATATTTCACTAAACCCGAGGATGTGGTAACCGAGCTGATTAAAAAGGAAGTCATGAGCCTTTTAAAGGAGAGTCGGTTCCGAGGTTTAGCTCATGTTCGCATGCAATGAACTGACGGATAAAACGTGGATGAGGACCTGTTAGGTGCTGGCGCCAGTACAAACCAGGTGTGTAGGGTTTTTTAATATTGTCCCGTAGTTCAGTGGTAGAACGCGGCCCTTTGGAGGCTGATGTCTCTGGTTCGAATCCAGACGGGACAACAACATTGCTCTATCGTACATTGGTAGTACGCATGACTCTGGATCATGAGAGATTGGTTCGATTCCAGTTAGAGCAACCGGGTATTCCAGCGGAGCCGGAGGGGTTGCGAACCCAATGGATCTCCGGGTGGTCAGGTAGTGGTCGCAAACAGCAGCCTTATAAAAGCGCGGGTTCGAGTCCCGGATACATCGTCAAAATAGGGTCACGATAGGTATACTTGCAGAGATGTGAAACTGCGTTGACCGGTTATACCGGATTTCATAAACAAACTGGTAAATCCGACAATAACCCTATAAATTCATCAAAGAAGTCCATTAATAACAATCCGGCACGGGAAAGACCGCTACCAAACCGGAATCTGTTAGGAATCGTACCAAAGGTTCTTCCGGCGGCTTTAGGAAGAGCACACTGAATCGTAAGTGTCAGTGCACGTTGTGGTTCCCTCGTGGGTAGTATAGGGAACCAGTATATGCCCCGGTGGCGAAATTTGGTAGACGCGCTTGATTCAAAACCAAGTGGGAAACCGTGAGGGTTCGATTCCCTCCTGGGGCACAATCTTTCAGTAAAATTTTTCAGTGAAATTGAAAAAAAATTAAAAAAATCTGTTAAGTTTTGGGAGTTCTTCTTTATATATAATTGTTAAAAGGAAGAAAGAAATTCCAAGACAAAGAGGACATTGACATACTGGTAAAACATTCAAATAGGAGAAGAAAAAAGATTCTTTTCTCCAACAATCAAAGGCAAGTGCACCAGTTGAACAACTGGCCCGCTATTGCGGATAACTTTATGGAACAGTAATCCGGAGATTTGCGGAGTTAAGATATAGGGTGATGTAGGAGTGATCCTTATTCACCCACCAGTCACTCAATAAAAGAGTCCCAAGTCCGGCTGGGTTATGATCGGACTCCATTAAGATTGGATAGGAGAGATCCTTACCAATCTTCCAAGAGCGATCCGTCGCGGATGCCCGGTTTCCCTTTCTTTTCCCGGACCAAACACCATTACCGCTATTTTGAGATCGCCAGACGGGAGGGCACGACCGCCTGAAAGAACCGTGTCCATCTATCGGGGCGTAGCTCAGTTGGTTAGAGCGCTGGTTTTGGGAACCAGAGGCCGTGGTTTCGAGTACCACTGCCCCGACTTGATTGATAATCAAGCAATTATACAATTTGAGTAAAGGTTTGATTGAAGAAAAAGATAGATGATTTTTTGAAATTTATAGTAACGAAATAACATTTTTTCCCGGCCGGCGCCCATCCGTGTCAGAGGCGCCAAATTACTATGGTGAACGTCCTAAAATATCCCTCCGTTGGGATTGAAGGAGCAAGTAGCCCCTGTGACTGGCCAGCGATTGTTTCCAGCAGGTTTATACAAGCCTTGGGTAGTACCCTATGATGTATCGGTGTTACTCCTACCAGTAACAAAAGGAGATTTTTAATTGGGTCGCTGCCTTCAATTGGTACAGGAATGCCTTTGCACGGCATCATAATCTCGGTTCGAATCCGGGGCGATCCACAGCAAATGCATGCGAACGTTACATAAGGATATGGTATCAAGCCTCGCTGCATCCGTTCGAGTCGGATTAAGATTAAATCAAGAGCATCTTGGTGAATGTAACGAGTACGTATAGTGAGGATAAAGGCGTACAAAGATGGTATGTTAGTTCAGTAGGTTTTAGAATGCCGGTCTGTCACACCGGTGGTCACGGGTTCGAGTCCCGTACATACCGCACCAAAGTGTAGAGTAGATCTTGCATTGAACGATTCGCAGTGGAGCCTATGTCTAATAGCGCTTGATGGCATATGGAGTCAATACGAGGAGTTCTAAATCAATCCGGATTGCATTTTACCAAGTGGCCACGAGGTACTATGTATGAAGTGTATTGGAATTATCTCACCCGGCGTGGAGTCGGGAACACGGAAATAGCAGTATTGTTTCCCACTTTGACTGTTTACACCTCCGTAGCTCAATGGTAGAGCTCGCGGCTCTTAACCGTGAGGTTGTGGGTTCGAGTCCCACCGGTGGTACTATAAGGCCCTTTAGCTCAGTTGGTGAGAGCAGCTGACTCATAATCAGAAGGTCGGGGGTTCAAGTCCCTCAAGGGCCACTGGGTCTTAAAAATATATAGCGGGATGGAGCAGAGGTAGCTCGCGTGGCTCATAACCACGAGGTCGGGGGTTCGAATCCTTCTCCCGCTACAAAAAATTCAATATGGCCTTGTGGCGTAATTTGGTAGGCGCGTCAGTTTGAGGGACTGATGGGGAAACCCGTGCCGGTTCGACTCCGGCCAAGGTCACAGGGTTCGAAAGAACTAACTATAAACATTTTTAGTTGCTTGGTAGCTTAAATAAGAGCAAGGAAATGATGTCCGGTTGATCACCGTGATAATCACCTTGTAGAGTTCCGGCTGGGGGTCGGAGGATGTAGGTACGAGTCCTATCCAAGCCCTAATTAAATATCCCTGTGATGAAACTGGTAGTACATGCGGTGTTCAGAGCGCCGTGCCGAAAGGCGTGCCGGTTCGATCCCGGCCAGGGATACTGATACATAACGGCAAGTAGTTCAGTTGGTTAGAACGCCGGTCTGATACACCGGAAATCGGTGGTTCGAGTCCACCCTTGCCGACTATAGATGCCCTGGTGATGAAATTGGTAGTACATGACAGATTTAAACCCTGTTGCCTTAGTGCGTGAGGGTTCGAGTCCCTCCCGGGGTACCACTATGGCGTGTTCGACTAGTGGTCCAGGTCGCCACACTTTCAATGTGGTTGAGATTTAAAAGTCTCTCACGGGTTCGAATCCCGTACACGCTACTATTTCGTCCTATCATCTAATAGGTTAGGATATAACACTCTCACTGTTAAAATCTCGGTTCGAGTCCGGGTAGGATGACAAATTGTACAATTAGGGCGCAAGCCAATGCGTCTGAGGAAAACCTTGTAGTTCAGCGGTAGAGCAACCACGCGGTATATACATTTGGTTAACACCGGTTCGAGTCCGGTCAAGGTTTCAATAATGCGGATTAGAGAAGTGGCCTATCTCGGGAGTCTCATAAGCTCCACTATCTCAAAAGGATAGCGCAGGTTCGAATCCTGCATCCGCTACATGTGCATCCCGATTCCGGAATCGGGAGATGCGATCGAGTAAAACGGAAAGGTTACGCACATTAACCGATAACGCCCCTGGTCTTTGGGGGAGATAGCCGGTCCGACTCCGGCGATCGCTACAAACGGAGTACCATAAATGCATCAGGACAGACCACCTATTAGCGTTGGAGGTAATCGCTGGATGATGGATCCTTAATTCAGTTGAGTTGGCTCGGATGTACAAGCTACCGTCAGCTCCATGAACGGTGTTGGTGCTGTGGTGAGGTACCATACGTTGTAGTGCTCCTGGATGAATGAAGTTCACCTGCCACTACTCGTCAATTTCTTGATCGCTCCGTTATATGACCAGATGCGCGAGTGGACGAAACGGGTGGTCTGCAAAACCAATTGAAGAAATTCACACGTAGGTTCGAATCCTACTCTGGTCACTAAATATCCCCTGGTGGTGTAATAGGTAGGCACGCGAGCTTTAGGGACTCGTGTCGAAAGACGTGAGGGTTCGAGTCCCTCCTGGGGGACTATATATTATATGGAGAGCTAACCGGACAGGCGAGCCGGAACTGCCTTGAAAACAGATTGTACTTTCGGGTATGGGGTTCGAGTCCTCAACTCTCCGCGAAGCTTTAGCATAAAAACCATCAAGGAAATCAAACCACATCCTGGTATCGGTGAGTGATCATAACCGATATTCGTATGGATGAAGGTGAGGAACTTGTAAAAATCGGCGCCTCCAAAGACTGGAGGAGATGCGGGTTGGTGAACCGAGGGCTTTACCATATATGGAGAGTCAACCGGATAGGCACGCCGGGACTGCCTCGAAAACAGATCGTTCGCAGCAATGTGGATGGGGATCAAGACCTCGGCTCTCCGCAATAACGTTATATCGGTGTAGCGGAGGTGGTTCCTTGCGCATCCCTCATAAGGATGAGACGGTGGTTCGAGTCCACCCACCGGTACAGGAACGAGATAAGGATGGGAGAATACTGGGAGTGAGTCCCGGAGGTTGTTATGGTGGCCACGCCGCACTTAGCCGCCAAATAGTTCAATGTCATCCCCGAGTGAACAAATAACGGCTGTATCTAAAGGTTCCCATTAGTTCCTTCTTTGCTCCTGCCGTTCAGTCGGTTTTGGATGCCGGATCTACATTCCGGAGATCGCTGGTTCGAATCCAGCCGGGAGCACAAAAGAGAACACCACCAAGCAGAGGAGCAGGTCCCGATCAGCTGCGGAGTGTTTCTATAGCCGGCCAAATATCGATTAGCGCACGGTTCTTTATGGGTAGCGGGACATTTATTCTCCTGTAGTTTAGTCCGGTCAAGAACGCCGCCCCCACATGGCGGAGATCGCTGGTCCAAATCCAGCCGGGAGAACCAAAAACCAAAGTACCGAAAGGGGTTCCGAAAATGGTAACTGATTACGCAATGTAAATAAGATCGGAAGGGTAGAGTATTTGGAACACGAGTGTTTGTAGAATTGTTTTCTCGACGACTTTGGTTATCCTCGGTTGATGGTAGCGCTGCCTAATACTGATGGTTAAAGAAATCAATCACCAATGTTCCTGTAGTTTAGAGGGAGAACATCTCCTTGACGTGGAGAAGTCGATGGTTCGATTCCACCCGGGAACACTGCCGGTTCGGACGTGACCGATTCGTAAAGGTCGTAAAAACGAGGTAAAGCGTGGTATAAACCGAAGATATGATCACGACGGTTGGTGAATAAGCCGCGAAAGTGTAGGAACTCACCCGTGGGTGCCCAGCAGAGCCCAGCATACGTTAAACTAATCTGCTTATATGGTGATATTGGTGTTAATGGTTAGCACGTGAGATTGTGGATCTTAAAGTCACAGTTCGAATCTGTGATATCACCCAGCGCAGTATATTCAATTGGTCAGATGGCCTTGCAAACACACGTGCGACTGTAGCGTGGTTAGTCCAAGGAGGATGCGGGATCATAGCCCGTCCTGCGCCCTTCGATAAATAAACCATAATATTATGATGACACTGGATGAGGCCATCCAACATGCCAATGAAGTAGCAGCTACATGTACAGATAAGGAGTGCTCGTTGGAACATAAACAATTAGCCGGATGGTTGGAAGAACTTAAACAAAGGCGTTTGAAAGATGAACGTGCAATACAAATGAAGAAAGCAGCAGAGATGGCCGGTCTTTGTTGAAAGATATAAGAGATGTTGGATAGCACCCAACTGTGTGCAGTTATGAAAACTGGGGGATCTGCACGAGAAAATAATAAAAACCCCGTACACTGGAGAGGTGCGCCAATGGTACGCGGCTTGATTGGAAATCAAGTGTCCGGGAAACTGGATTGCAGGTTCGAGTCCTGTTCTCTCCGCAATAGTGGTTGAAGTTTCTGTAAATAGGGGTTAGAATCCCCGGCCCTCCGTCGAGGTCAACCGGTACAACCAAACCGGAACGGAGGGCCCGCAGTTAGGACAGTCCTGACCAATCACTATATGCGTTACAGGCCGAGCGGTTAAGGTTCCTGCCTTCCAAGCAGGTTTTGTTGGGTTCGACTCCCAAGTAGCGCTCCAACACATGCTGCTGTAGCTCAGTAGGTAGAGCGCGTCCTTGGTAAGGACGAGGTCCCCAGTTCAAGTCTGGGCTGTAGCTCCATTCTTCTCTATTTGAAACCAGTGTGTATCACTCTAAAGAACCATCCTGATTGGGTGGTTTTTTTATTTATATATGTTTCTTTAAATCTCGAGGTACATTTCGTATTTTTAAATCTAAAGAGGTCAAAGGACAACCTATAAAAGTCCGGAAAAATAAAACATTAAAACATGAAGAAATTTCGTAACATTCTCGCCATTTTTATGATGGCACTGTGTATGGTGTTTGCATCCTGCAATAGCTGTACAAAAACTACCCCAGAGCCAGAATTTGCTGGTTACAATTACGATGAGGTCACTGTCTCGGATTACGATTATATCGCAAGCCAGTACCCCGACTTTAAGTTCTACGAGGTTGATGTGGTATTTGATACCGCAGTGGCCAACCCCGACGCCTACATTAAGGCCCTCCAAACCGTATTCCAAGTTAATGACACCTGTATCATTATCCGCCATAACGAAGATATGACTACCGATACCATTATGGTACAGGATTATTGGATGGAGTGCATGCCAATGAATGCCCGTAATGCAGTTAATTTTGATTCGTGCATGTCTATTATCGAACCTTATAGAGACAGACTCAATAACTGCCGTATGACATTCCGCCGCGTTCTTGCTCCTCCTTTCCCAGAGAATGGTCAGTATATCTTTGGACCTGGTCTCCTCGTGGTTGATGCAGTCACCGGTGAGATTGTCGATTGGGATTATACCAATGATACCGTGGTAGCCACTATGGATAACATGCTTGGTGGTAAGCGCATCGGTTGTCCACTTGGTGAGTGGCCCTAATCCATAACGAAAACGCCGCCGTTCTTTCCTGAACGGACATAGCCGGTCAATGACCGGCTTTTTTATGTTTATTTGAAAAGATTTCTGGTTATGGATTTTTTAATTTATTATTAAAGTACAAAAAGAAATTATATGATATGAAAGATCTACACGAATATTTGATGGAACATATGGTGATGGAATCATTTAAGAGTGATATTCTGCGTGATTTCTGAATGGGCCTTGAAAAACGTGGCCGTAATAGAGGTCCAAATCACGCTATGCTCCAGTGGGATAAGATCACAGATAATGACCTTAAGAAACTCACTAAAGATGAGGCTCTCAAACGTATGCGTTCCCAAAAGGATCCCGGTTATTTAATATGGATATCCAATCGCACAGGTACTAGTTATGGTTGGGGCGACGATCCAGCCACCACATATCATTACAACGGTGCCACCTGGGGTTGGGATGTTTGTTTGACACATGATGGCGATAAACGTGGTATCAAGGCTAACCATATTGCTGATGATGCAGATTATGCTTATGAGGTTATCAATCCCGAAAGATTTCTTGTAAGTGATATTCAAATGAAACGTCGTGAAGCACGTGAAGGAGCAACTGCACTTATGGATGCATGGCGTATTGCTGAAAAGAACAGAGAACGTTACAAGGAAGCTCTTGCCAATATGCGCACACCAGATGTTGAAAAACTTATTCCGAAATTTGAGGAAATTAGTGAATTGTATAAAAACGTAGCTTCCGAGTATGCCCAGAAGGTTGTTGCATATCTACAAGACGGTACTCCATCTTATTGGGATCTTTCCCGTGGTTGGGGAAAAATTAACGAATATTATAACAAGCTAATCGAAAGACTGTATAAAATTAAAAGTTTTAAGGGCAGTTACGACGATTGGGCACTCTCCGCATATAATGAGTTCAATCAACTTGTTGTTGCATTTGAAAAACAGGTTAATGATTATCTCGAGAAAATAAAATAAAACCATTATACAATGAACATCAATGAATATTTTGGTACATTACTTCAAAGCGTCACCGAAGCCCATAAGAAGCATTTGATGACCGGTAAGTACAGCGATCATAAGGCACTCAATGAATTCTACGACGAGATGCCTGAGTTGGTGGATGCTCTTATCGAACACTACCAGGGTGAAAATGGTAAGGTGGAGAACCTTAAAAATGTTATTGAGGCTGAAGGTAAGGACGCTGTTGCCTATCTTGAGGAACTCCTCGAATTTACCAAAAAGGGTAAGGATGAGTTATTTGATGATGACAGTGCCATCCTCAGTGATGTTGACGATATCATAGGTCAGATCGATTCCACTCTCTATCAATTGAAGGAACTCAAGGAACACTCCGGTTTGAAATCATTAAGTGATTATCTCGTTGAATCCCTCGAACAATAACTGATCATAGACTTTTACCTGATTATAGGGACCTCTTTTTGGGGTCCTTTTTTATTTTTTGTTGTTAATATTCCAACAGGTTCCTTTATATATTATCAAGAAACCAAAGAAAGGGAAATACAATGATAGATTACACACACAACACCAGCGAGGACCTCACCAAGATCGAGGCCAGTTTCAATAACCGTGATGCAGAGATGCTTCACAGAAAGTACGATGAAATTCGTTACCGTTTCCTCACGGACGAGGAGTTCTGTGCATACTGCAGGAATGACTGGTATCACTTCTATAACATGTTCGTGGACGGACCGAGACATACTCACGTATGGGTTAGTGCTGCTATCAAGGATGAAGTGAAGGCTTGGTACAACCAGATGCTGAAAGATAACGCACCGGTGATTGAGGTTGGAACACCGGCCACCGTGTACTACTGGAGTGATCGCCGTGCAGCCACGGTCACAATGGTGGAGTACTTCAAGAACGGCAAGAAGGACGCAGCCGGTAACCCCATCCCCAAGAAAATCGGTGTAAATCTGAATGAGGTCAAGTGTATTGACTATTACAGTGGTGACTATGAGGTGATTCCTATGACGGATCCGGAACAGCTTAAATTGGTTCACGACACATTCACTTTCCGTAAGGGAGGCCATTGGATCTCCGAGGGTAACACCACCGGTGATGGTTTGTCACTGGGTCTTGGTTACCAAAGCCATTACATTGATCCCAGTTTCTAATAGCTGGGATTTATTCTATTATTTAATCAATTAAAATCAGGACATATATGAAGACTCTATACGAATATATTAATGAGGCTGTAAAAGTTACCGCTTTAAAGGATGGCTACAAACTTATCGAACTTGTATCGCGTAAGGGTGTGGATTGTGTCAATCTTACCAAGGAGCAGTTCTATGATCTTATGATGGAGGATCTTGAGAAGGCACAGGATGAATACAGCCGATTGGTATATGATGAGCGCAAACGTAATATCGAAGCCGTCAAGAAACGCAAAGAAGAATATATTGAGAAACTCGTACAAGCCCGATATAAGAGAAAATCCAAGCAGGATGAATACCGTGAGAAACTGCGTTTTGATAAACGATTTTCTGATTATGAACTCAATCAAAATGCAACCATCTCATTCAATCTTATCACCAAAATTGATAATAGTCAACCAGCCGATACATTGGGTATAACTGCAGGTAATTTACGTACAAAACTTGATGGTACGTATAGCGGCGGTCTATGGGATGCTCTTCAAAAAAGCGAATGGTGGAAAATCGGTCAGGGATGGTCAATATGCTATACGGCAAATAAGGATGGTTTCTTACCAGCAAACCGTAGCTCGGAAATTGTAATATTGATGCCCGAAGATAAAATGGCAGAGAAAAAAGCCCGTCAAGAAGCTTTGGATAGATGTATTGCATCCTGGTACAAAGATGGTGGCTATATGGGAGATTAAATACCCATACAAGCTCATAATATAAAGCCGGTTTTTACCGGCTTTTTTCATGTTATAATAAAAGATCTCACCGTCCCTTTGTAGTTATACAGGGGACGGTGAGATCGTTGTTTATAAAGGGGATTTTAGGACTGTGCGTCTTCGACTGTCCAACCGGACGGTATCTTACTTGTACTACTTCTCCAAGTTGATTCTGATATAGATGGGTTTTTAACGAATGTACCTGTTTGGGCAACATAGGCAAGCAAATTAGTAGTACATCTTGATGCTGATATATCAGCTGCCAGACATTTAATATAGTTAAGGTTAGTACAACTCCAGAACATACCTTCATAACAACTCTCAGTCATTGTCGTTGCAAGTAATTCGGGTGCCGTGGTCAATGATGAACAACCTTGGAACATACAGTAATAACATTTTAGAACCATTGTCATTGCAGGTAATTCAGGTGCAGTAGTCAATGCGCTGCAATTTTTGAACATACTTTGATAACAAGCCTTAGCCAGTGTTGTTGCAGGTAATTCAGGTGCAGTGGTCAATGCTGTACAACCATTGAACATACTATTATAACAACTATTAGCCAGTGTCATTGCAGGTAAAGCAGGTGCTGTAGTCAATGACGTACAACCATTGAACATATCAAAATAGCAATTACTAGCCAATGTAGTGGCAGGTAAAGCCGGTGCGGTGGTTAATGAAGTGCAACCTTTAAACATATATTCATAACAAACATCTGCCAATGTTGTAGCAGGCAATGCAGGTGCAGAGGTCAATGACGAGCAACCTTGGAACATACAGTAATAACAATTATTAGCCAGTGTTGTAGCGGGTAATTCAGGTGCAGAGGTCAATGACGAGCAACCTTGGAACATACTTGCATAACACATATTAGCCAGTGTTGTAGCGGGTAATTCAGGTGCAGAGGTCAATGACTTGCAACCATAGAACATACAGTAATAACAATTATTAGCCAGTGTCATTGCAGGCAATGCAGGTGCAGAGGTCAATGACTTGCAACCATCGAACATCATTTCATAACAATACTCAGCCAACGTTGTTGCAGGCAATGCAGGTGCTGTAGTCAATGATGTGCAATTTTGGAACATATATCCATAACAACTCTCAGTCAATGTTGTTGCAGGTAAAATAAGGTTACCTGCACTTTTAAGTTTGGATTTATTTTGGAAGAATCCAGTATAACTTATATAGAATATATAGCACGTTGTGTCGTTTTCGAAATTCACTTTAACCAGCGAGTTGATGTTACCGCCGATATCATAGTCGGAATCCGATTTTTCGGTCCAGTTTGGTTTCAATGGTGTATCCTGGTCACTTGCCACACGGAAATATGTCTTTCCTGTTGGTAGGTCGCCAGCGACCGTATCCGTCCAATTCTCACCATCGGTACTCATCTGCAAGCCTGATGTATCTGCCAGAGTTACAGGACCTCGAACGTCGATGTAGAATGGTATTGGATAGCTTGGAGTCGGAGGCACTCCCGGCTTCAACGATATACCACTCTCTCCACGAATAGCGGATAATGTATTATACTCCAGTGTTGGGAGTATGGATGCTGCCTGTTGGGCATTCTCAAACATTCTTATATGTTTCATATTCTTATTTTTTTTTGTGATATTCAATGATTTAAGCAATCAATATATCATCATCTTGTGAATCATCTTCTGTCTTTGGCTCCTTTGCTGCCTCGATGGTACCAAGTTTTTTGAAGAATGTTTTGATAACATAGTCATACATCAGGTATTGGACAAAGAAGCTACAAATGATTGTTTCTTTACTTTCGTGCCATACAAATATAAATAGAACACCAGCCACGATGGCCACGATAGTACTAATAAGACGTTTCCAACCGGTGGATAGATCCTTCGGTATAGTCGTTATAATGATATATGTGATGATATTGCACAGGAATATATAAATGAGATTAATATAACTCAAAATATCAGAAAACATTACATCCATTGCTCATAATATTTTTTTATAGGTATACTGATATTTGATACCTTACGATCTGATGTGATTGTACGTATATTTAGTTTAATATCATCAAGCATCTCCATTCCGATAAGCTCAATGGTTTTCTTTATGGCATCTTGAAGGTGAGTGTTTGTGGTAAGTAGTTCATCTGTTGTTTTCTTCGTAACACATATTATTGGATACTCATTATAAGCAACCATCTTGTCACTATAGCGTAATATTGGTGCCACTATATTTATGGTATATGTATTCATTTCAGTTTATTTATTTCCCTATAATAAAGGCCGACTCGAAGTTATGTTGTAAGACATTCTCACCCTTTTTGTAGGTTATATATATACTATAATAACCAGGTTTGAGTTCAACTGATTCCGGTGGTGTTACAAAGAAGCTCTGCATACCACCAGGGACTTCATTACCAAAGTCTCCCTCATTTTTACCATCACCATAGTAACGTAATTCCATAAGACGGGAATCAAATTCCTTCTGTGTGGTTTGATTACGGAATCTCCAGTTGGATATTTCGAGATCTTTACTATGGCCCAATACAGGTTCCATATATATAAGTTCATTCGGTTGAATTGGCTCGTCGGTATCTTTGAATAACTCAATCGTATGCATATACGGATGGAACCTCATACTAATCACATATGGGTCTTGGAATTTATCATTATCTTTCGAATCAAATGTATAATCGGGTCTTACCAATCCTTCAATGCTATTGATAAATTGTTTGTCATACTCCCTGCATACACCCACAATACGAACACCCTTTTGATGTATATTTGGATTTAATGGCCAGGGTGATGCCAACCACATAAACTCCTTAATATTTGATGATAACTCATCGAGAAATCTTCGGGTATCATCCGGATTTGATGGATCACCAATACCATTAAAATTTATCACAACATCTCTATCCTCCATATGAAATACCACAGGTTTATTCTCCGGAAGTATTGTAAAGATAACAGTTTCATTAAACCCAACAGATCCACCCTTGAATGGTTTGATAAACATAGAATGTTCCTTGTATGGAGTATACTCGTGGTCTGAACGTTCCGTTCCGAGATGTGTACCGCCTTCAGTAGGATCATTATACAAATCAGTTGCAGACGTCATCTGGAATGGATTAAACCACACTTTAAAATTATCAGGATCAGTAAGTTCCATATGTTGTCTTGTAGATTCATCCAGCATCAATACCTTATATAAATCAATATGGTTTGATATATTATCCTCTACCAACACGTGAGCCTTGCTTACCCATACATTACCTGAAGATGTATAGAATTCAAATTCCACATCATAATCTCCTTCATCCTGGAATGCGAGATCGAATCCAAAATTGAATACGTATTGAGTTGCCCTGAATCCTTCGCGTTCAAAGCCTGTAATATTTTCATATAGTGTTGGATAAATCACACTATGGCTTATAATTGATCCCTCATTATCTCCACTTTTCCATACCACGCGTTCCATAAGGATACAATCAATGGCATCTGTAGCCAGCATAAGACTCTCTGCATCTTCTCCCTGGAGATCAAATACTGTTTCAAAATGAACCACACCGGCCATACAATCATATGGGTATTTGGTGAACTCACCGGTTGTATAGAATCCTGGTTTATTTATCGGATCTTCTGGATCGCCTGGATCGATCTCCTCATGTATAGTACCATCATATCCAAATACACTACTATTATCTGTTGCCATAAATAAGGTATTCGAGTATGCATGATTACGATGTTTCTGAATCTTAACCCGTTTATCGTATGTCAATTCGAATGGTTTACCGAACTCGATTTTTTCATATTTATCTATCCGGTTTGCGTGCAGAACCTTTATAGCATTGGTGAATACCCAATGTTCCACAGTGGAATGAATAAGGTCCATATGTATTGGCATAAAGTATGTGGAATAGAAGTTACCCAGCAGTGACATCTTAAGACAGAGGTCGAGGTACTGCCAACGCGCATTGATATGGGTCAATCTTGGATTGGGTTCTTGGTAAATATAATGAGGACGTACTGAACGGGTGCATGTTTGAAATATTAATGTATGGAGATTCAGGTCTTCGTCGGCAGAAGGAACCCTAACCATTTCACCGGGCTGTGAGAAATCAAGAACCTCCTCCATCTTATATGTATCATCGCTTTGTTTCACATAACGAATATACACATAGTTACCCACACATACTCCATCAATACCCATCTCTGAATATGGCGTGCGATTATAATCCTCTCCTTCTATATCATCTTCGGTCATTCTCTCTAAATCGGATGGATAGAAGAAATCAGGATCTACACCTAATACCCTACCATTATCCGTTTCGTATTCAACCTCACCATTCTTAAGACGAATATAGTTATAAAGAGCCATATAAAGCCCAATGCAGGTGGTCTTGGAGTTGTTAAGAAATTGTTTGGTAAACTCCACATCAAGTTCCCTGTTGAGATTTTCAAGGAAGTAATCGCCGAGATTCTCGTGATGGCGCTTCCATAGTTCCTCGATTCTTACCAAATCACCCCATTCAAACCAAGCCAAGCTATTCTGTAGGCTATTATACGATCCTTTATTGGCCACGATATCCCAATAGTTCATCAGGAGCTCCTTGTACTTACGATTAAGAGTGATATTATCGTTTGATTCTTCGTGAACATCAACATCATAGATGGCTTTTTGGATAGACTCCGGTATACGTATATCAAAGTTATCCATCTCATTCTTAAGTAGTTCGTTATCAATATAAAAATCTGCACCTACTTCGAATTCAAAACGTCCATCTTTATCGATAAGATAGAATTTATCGCGGATCTCACCGGCATCTTTTGAGTTAGCCATAATATATATCATATGGACGTAGAAGTTATTATACTTCACACCAATTGATGTATATTTGGTAACCTTAAGATTAGCAAGGTCCATATAGATTTTTGAGTTAATAACCTCAGCCTGATTACCGGGGATATCCGGATCATTCAACGCCGGAATATTTTGATTTAGTTTAAGAAGGGAGAATACTGGAGAATCCAGATGGGCGTACACCGTGGAGTAATTCGAAATGAAACATACTTTACGTACATAGTTCAAGTTAACGGATTGGCCGTTCTCAAACCAAAATACGTATGGTGGGTTACCATTAAATATTCTACCATCTTTTAGTTCTATAAAATCAATCATACCTTATTCAAAAATGATTATTAATGGATCCGTCACAGTGGTGGTTGTAAATTCCTCACCGGCTGCTGAAGAAATAAATGACCAACCTCCCATTAATACAGGGAATTGATCTGTATTATCAAGATAAATATTACCGTGGGCATCAAGTCCCAGGTTTGGATTTTCTCCATCATATAGATACACGGTTTCTTCGGTGATCTTATAAGTGCCTTTTGAGGGATCGAAGAAGTATTGCTTGTCTACGTAATAGTGATTCTTCAATGCCTGTTCATTACGGTCGGAAATGAAGTATAGATTAATACCATCAATAGCATCAATATTGTTCTTCAACAGGTGGACAATATCTGATTTTGGAATAAATATATCAGAATTGACATCGGCGAAGAATCCACCAATAAGTTTACGTATTTGATTGGATATATATGCAGTATCGTATGTGTTATCTTTGAGTTTAACATATATATACATAGCATATTTGACAATCTCAGGATCGAATATATTATATACAGCACCAGCTATTTGTTGGCCAGTATTGTTGATGTGATTCACAATGGAACGTTTCTGATCCTTTGAAAGGAAAAAGTCACTCTCCTTAAGTTTGAAGTAATCCAATCCATCAGTCATTTTTTGTTTGAAGTTATTAAGAATCAAACTATTAATAACCAATGAACCAGGTTCGCTCCAAGTGCGGTTATATCCACAGAATGAGAATCTACTCAGGTATTGTTTATAGTTCCTGGCATCGGCCAACACCAACGAGCGACTATTAAGTCCAATCATATTCTTCACCACATCTATACTCTCCGAGTATGTACCGCCGTTGATATTATCTCCATCCACCACCCTAACATCGAATAATGAATTACCATCAATATCATTACCCAGGGTATCCTGCATTGGTGTGATAAATTTAAATACCATACTCTCATTGGGGTTCAGGTTACCTTGTTCACCGGAATGAATGAGATAAGTCACCTTGATGGTGTCACCCTCGTCGAGTGACTTACCGTATTGGCCATTACCAAATATTACATCCACACCCTTCTTTAAAGATACACGGACCATATATTGTTTCTTTTCCGGGTCCATATCGTAAAGACTATCTCTCTTTTCCCAAAGTTCATCATTCACTTTTACCTCAAAGTAATCCAAATCGCAATCACCGGTAAATGGAACGTTGATAGTAAACAATTCACCTCCATCAGCCACGAAGGTTTGGGTTTCAAATACACCTTCAACCACTGTTAGATATTTGGTATTATTATCAAGTCTTGGAGAAAGCACAATTGCCTCTTGTGGGAGTACCACATAGTAATTCGAACCATTCTGCGAGCATGATAGGCGTGTGTGATTAAGCATAATAACATCCGAGTGTTGATTGTTATTCGGCTTGAACGATACACCAATGGTAGCAGTTGCTGCCGTACCGAGATGTGGCTGGTATCCGGATATTGATGCAAGATTGTATATAGAACGCTTACGGGTAGCAGTATATTTATTTTGTTCGGTCAAACTATCCTCAATATATGACATAATATTTTGGGTTGCTGATGAAATAACTGTCACCAACTGGCCAAAAATAGAACTGCTGGAGTATTTATGATTGAATCCATTGAACATCTTTCCGAGATATTCTCTTACAGCAGTTTCAAAATTATTATACTGCATTTGCAGCATTGAAAAGAGTTTCATATTGTTATATATAATTTTTCTTTAGTATTCTACGGCACCTTGGGTGACCTTGTATGTTTTATGATATGAACTTCCGTTTGGATCGTGCAATTCGATGGTGAGTAATAAAATATCATTCATTGAGCCGACAAGGAAATCCACATGTACTGTCACTTCCCAATTGAATAACTCGACATTATCAACAATGTAGTCGCGTACATCATTTTCGATAGTTGTATTACCAATATTTGGGTTATATAGATATACGTCAAAACGCGTGCCAAAATTATAGTCACCCAGTACCTCACCATTACGGGTATCCAACAGAATCTCTATCTGTTGCATGATAAGGTCTGCTTCCTGATCGTATATAATATCACCTTCTATGATACTGAAATCAACCATTATCTTTCATATGTATATTTACCGAGGGTTACCATTTCAAACTTATCGTTAAGAATATAATATGTTCCTCCATTCACTTCGCCGGGAAGAAGATTACCATCAATGGTAAAGATCACATCCCTGGAAGTACGGCCTGTTTCTATGAAGTCAACGCCCTCAATGCGAATATAGAATATATCAACCTTTGACTTATATTTGTTAAGATTAATACCGATATTTTCCGATACCTCCGGATGGACGACTATATTGGATACACTCTCACTACGGTAGAACACCGGGTGAATGATATTAGCCTTGTAATCCTCCGGTCTGGTTACCTGAATAATTTTCTTTTGTATTTTATTGACCACACTTACATTATACTCAAACATATTTACATAATCTATTTTTATACGTTTCCCATCCGATACATTTGTCGGTACCAAAAAACGATAATTATCCTGTATCAAAGGAATCTCATTGGTGATGATGGATATAATAGGGAAGTTCGTTTCCCTAATTTCTTCTATATTATTAAGATTTGTATCATATACCTCGACACTACCAACCATTATCAATCCCTCACCATACCAATTCCAATCGTGTCCAATCTCGGAACGATCAAAGAAGTACGAGGAACCACTTTTCAACAGTTTTGTATGTATTGCAAAGATATCCTCTTTATCCCTTATAACCAATTCAACTATAATTCTGTTCTCACGTGGAACCAACCTATTCTCATCGATCATACCGGTTTGTGGGTCTGGTTCAATCACCTCACCATTTTCATCCACATACTCACCCATCTCATTTACTTTCCAAAGGCCATAAGTTTCACCTAAATAAAGATCGATATCATCTTGATACACTTCATTGAATAATATGGATATTCGGGCATCCCCATCGAACTCGAGTTTTGCATGCAGGTAATCTGATGGTTTGGCCTCGAATGGTATGCTTACGGTTCCACAGTCGTACTCGCTCATTCGATGATACTCACCATTCAATCGAATGGTATAACGGAAAGCCTCATTAAACTCAAGTTCATCCGTCTGTTTCTCTTTATATATACCGTAATCATTATAGTAGCGTTTATAGTATGAGTATTTATTGGTATTCTCATTTTTCACCCTATACACATACACATCCTTGTAGTTTCTATCCAGATAATGGTACATATCCATATTAGGGCTTGCATACTCATTATACGAAGGTACATGCATTACCGGTTCCAACTGGATATGTAATACAGCACCTGTGTTATTCGTATAAGGTAACTCACCACACACATTGACCCTAAACGGTTTCCAAATATCATCATATGTGATTGCAACTGGATCAAGAATAGCCATCTCAACACACATATTGTAATCCATATTCTTATACTTTACCTTCTCCGGTGTGGCAAGTGCTGATCGTGGATCAAACATATAACTACCCAATATCACCTTGGTACCGGCTATATATATGTAAGCAGTCATTATATAACGTATACCGGAAAGGGATAATTCATTATCATCACTAAAGGTGTTATCAAAGAACGACTCAATAGAATAACGGGGGAAGTATACCACAATTTGACGTTGATCTATACGTTGTGGTATATAATAGTTAGTGTGATATCTTTCATCAATACTCCAGGTGTTAAGATTACATACCATATTATATATCTCGGACCCGTTGAAATTATCAATCACTTTATTGTTACGGAAGAACTGAACACAATCCCTATGTTCCGTATTTGTTGCATAATGATAGAATCCGTTGGTGATTTGGGTAAATATATCCCTAACCTCCACCATATAACGGAGTTGCTTATCATCATGCACTATATTAAGTTGAGCTCTTTGTTTCATATAATTGACGAATTTATCGTTATAAATATAATAAATATACGACAAACACTTTCTTATTAATCACTGATAATATTATTAGTCATTCAAAACACCTTGTGAATTTTCATATATTATACCAAGAGGCATCAAACAGACGTCCTTTGTACCTCAAAATTAAATATTGAAATATGATATTAGATTACGAATATTCGCGAGACAAAAAACAGTTTAGTATCTCGTTTATCCGTGCGGATGGTAATAAGGAGGTTATGCACTTCGATAATATTCAAAAGTTCCTCACATATTACTACACTCCGGGAGGACGATTCAACACCTGGAATGGAGCCAAGGCAGATACTAAATATACCTACAATCCAAGCAAGTTTGACCTTAAAGAGTTTATATATAATCTTGCACCAGAGATCCAGGAGAAATTGGATGGTAAGGCATTCCCAAAATTATATACATTCGATATTGAGACCCGGTTGAAGTCGGGTCCCCACGGTGAGGTCGGACAAGGTGACTTTACCGAAGCAACAGTCGCTGATGAACCTATCCATACTATCTCGTTGGTATCCCCGAATATGAATAGTGTTGTTATGGGTGATAAACCTTTAAATGACGCACAAATTCAATGGGTTAGAGACCAGTTCTATGCATACCTTGATAGTATTCCCTTCTATAGAACCCTTAACCTTCCAAGACCTGAGTTCAAATATGTGTATTTTGATAGTGAGGAAAGGATGTTACGTTTCTTCCTCGAGAATGTGGTAGCCAAGGTGCCAATCCTTGCCGGTTGGAACTCCATCGGATACGACTGGTGTTATATCACATCCCGTATTAAGAACTTCTATTCAAACATCTCGGTAGCCGATGGTTCTGCAACTCATACAGTATCATATAAGAACTTCACCAATATGAAAGGTGAAACCATCAAGATGCCACATCCTACCCATACACTTATCTTGGATATGATGGATGTAATCGAAAATGAGGATACTCAAGTACTTCCTACCAAGGAGTCAATGAACCTTGATTACATCTCACACGAGGCTTTGGGTGCCAATAAAGTGGAATACGAAGGCAACCTCGAGGAATTGTACATCAAAGACTTTGCTAAATATGTCTTTTACAACTTGATCGATAGTATTTTGGTTCAGTTAAACGACAAGAAGTTCAAGTCGATGGACCATATATATATGTATTCACTTTATGCAAAGGAACGCATCGGTCAGTGTTTTAGTAAGATTGCCTTGACTGAATCCCTTATTCTTAAACACTTCCGTACAACCAACACCAAGATTGTATGGGAACAGAAAGAACAAGTGGAACGCGGTCGATTGGTTGGTGCATATGTAAAGATGCCGGTTGCTGGTCTTTGGGAGTTGGTTTGTTGTAATGACTTTGCCGGACTGTATCCAACCACCGGTATTGTAACCAACATCTCATTCGATAACTTTGTTGGTACCTTCTACGATGAGGAGAAACTGGCTCCATACAGACAGGATCCGGCACGTTACATTGTGGTGTGTGGTAATGTGTATCGTAATAAGGGTTCACTGGCTAAACCAGAACTCGGAGAGTTCGTTGCCCAGTACCTTGATGAGGAAGCATTGGCACCATACCGTAAGGATAAGAACTACTTTGTATCCATCAACGGACACGTATATAAAAACGATAAAGACTATACCTTGAAACTGGTATGGAATAACCTTCGTTTGGAACGTAAAAAGAGCAAGTATCTGTCCAAGAAACTGGATGCTCATATTGCAATGGATATCAACCATATACTCCGTTGTTATACAGACCACCCAGAACTGGGTATCAAAGAACTTAATCACGATATCCTCAATAAATATGATGAGAGTGAGATCGAACACCTTAAAGCAATGGGATACGATTTCAAGAGTGGTGAGGATCTTGTGGGTATGAGCGTGGATGATCTGAAGGTACTCCAACGCATTATCAAAACAGAGATTACATATCTTGCCAACCTTGAACAGGCCATCAAACTTATGATGAATAGTATATATGGAGGAACCTCGCACCAGGCATTCTATTGGTTCAATATTGCACTGGCCAATGATGTTACCGGTGAGGGACGTAATCTCACCCATCATATGGAACGTCACCTTAATGAGTTCTGGAGAGATGCTTGGCAAACCAATCCGGATCTTAAGAAGATTCAGGATGAACTGGGTATCAAACTTAAACCCAAGGAGGTTATTGACCAAATCCTTAAAGACTCACACGATAACTCATTGGTAACGTGCGTGTATGGTGATACTGACTCCTTATATCTATCATATAAGGACCTCATTGATACCATTGAGGGATCCGAGAAGTTTGACCTCCACGACAAACTGAAGATCATTCTTAAGATCAACACGGAGTTCCTTGACAAACACAACAAGGAACACCTCCGGGATTACTTCCTTTCGCGTAATGTTCGTCCGAATACTGCGGATCTGGAAGACTTCGAATTGGAGACGGTCAATAAACGAGGTGTATGGCTCCACGAAACCAAGAAACGTTACGGACAAATCCTGCTATGGAAAGAGGGTAAGTTCTTTGATATGGATGACCTCCCGATTAAGGTTAAGGGCCTTGAGATTATCAAATCGTCTTATCCAACCCTGTCCCGTAAGCAACTCAAACAAATGCTTCGCTTTATGCTGGAGTATGATGGTAAGTATCTTACCCAGGAGTTGAACCTATTGTCACAAAAGTTCCTCAAAGAATTCGAAACTGCAGATATTGACCTTGTCAGTGGTAACCTGAAGGTGAACGGATATGCGCAGAAGATTATCCAGGATACTAACCCCAATGGATTTGAAACCGTTAAGGGTGCATCGTTTAATATCAAAGCACTTGCAATGTATAACTGGTTGAATAACGTACATCATTTTGGTTCGGAACCAATATATGGAGGTAAACTTAAATACTACACAATAAAGGGTTCCAGTGAAAAGAATGGTGATATATACTTCGCATATGAAGGTACTAAATATCCAAAATGGGCAGACCAATATGCTCCATCGGATCGCAAACGAATGTATAAGAAATTCGTTCTTGACCCCATCAACCGTATTCTTGGTAGTGCTGGTATGCCTCTCCTGCGTGTCGATGGAAGTATTCAGATTGCATTGTTCTAATAATTTATGGGGCTCGCTTTTAGAACCCCTTTTAAATTTTATATATTATTTTGAAATAAATACATATCAATGAAGGAATATTCATACACAATCCATTCTTCCTCCGGTAATGAAACTGCCTTTGTACTTAAGGGTAATCACATCACCATTATATATCACGATATCCTTAATTCGATCGCTCATTTCGTAATGGAACATTATGATAAACCCGAGCATGATAATGCATTGATACTTGTCAATACACTCCCGTCCGATATTATGCTGCAGGAGTTGAAGCTTAACGAATGTTCGATTAAGATATTCTATAATCTTGAACAGTATGTTATGGGTAAGGTTAATGAGGGTACAAAGAGTTACTTCGAAAATGTATTGTTCGAATATATGAGAGCCCATAATTTCGATGAGATATGGGATTTCCTGATGGAAGACTATGAGTTTATGCCAAATGATCTCATTAAAAAATTCAGATTTGTACCTCCACGATATTCTCACTACTTTGATGCAGTTAGAGAAACCATTAAGGCTCGCCGCGAAGCTATTAATCCACGATATGATCTATTCTTTTCGGGTCTCCACGATACAGATACCCGTCTGTGGACCTTGGCTAATATCCAATCCAACAAATATACTACCCAGGGAATCAAATTTATTACATCATCTGGTTATAACAATGTGAATAACTACGACTTACAATCTATGTGTAAATTTGCACTTGACTACCCTCACTATTCCCTTACTGATCAGACCCAAACCACAACCAGGGTGTACGATATGGTGATGTGTGGTAACTGTGTTATTGGTCATTATAATCCAAAATTTATCAATTACTTTGAAGGTATCATCATTCCGGTGCAAGGCGACAATCAAACCGTGTTTGCCAATAACGTAAAAGATGTATGTCATAGTGATAAACCATATTATAATGGACATGAGATATACAAGGAATATACCTATACGGATGAAGCATATGATGCATTCCGTAAGAAGTTCATTCAAAAATATTTTGATTTAACAGGTATCAATGCATCTGCATATGCAGGACTACCTTTATTTAGTGCCAAAAATTAATATATTTAATAAATAAACATAATAAGATTATGCAACTTACAGGTAAACAAATCGTTGAAGAAGGTCTTGTTACTAACTATGTTCCCGAAGCAGTCCAGCAGCAAGGTATGGATGTACGCCTGATGAAAGTACGCCGGTTTGGCCATCGAGCAGAATCATGTCGTGATATTGATGGTCCTAAGTGGGAAAAGAACTTTCATCTTGACGAAATCGGGTTCATTCCAGCACAGGGTAAAACCAAACTTCCCAAGTCAGAGGAAATCATCCCCCAGGAATATACTCGCGATGGATATACTTTCACCGGCTGGATTCTCGATCCCGGTTACTATGAGGTGATCTTCGATGAAGGTTGCAAGATGCCAAATAATCGGGTTATGGTTCTCATCTCCCGTTCCAGTGCAGTTCGTTGTGGCTCTTTCATTGAGTGTGGCCAATTCGATGCCGGTTTCAACACAGACCACATGGGTTGCTTCTTTAAGGTTGAAGAGCGTATCGCTATCGAAGAACACGCCCGTATTGCACAGCTCCGCTTCACAACTACAGAAGAGGTTGAAAGTGACAATATGTATAACGGCCAGTGGCAGAACGATAAACAAAGAAAAACACAGGCATAATGCTCAAATACGCAAATACACAAGTGGTCTTCCAGGAATTTCCAGGGGAGACCACTTTCGCTATAAACTTAACAAATTGCCCACATCACTGTGATGGATGTCACTCCCCTCATTTATGGAAGGATGAAGGTACACATCTTACAGTCGAGGAACTTTCAAGATTGATTGCTCCCATAGAAAAGAACATCACCTGTATTGGTTTTATGGGTGGAGATGGTGATTTCAACGAACTCAACGATCTGGTCGGTGTGGCCCGGTGTATGTATCCAACTCTCAAAATTGGTTGGTATAGTGGTAATGATGCTTGGTCGGATGAAATGATGCATCTATTTGACTACGTCAAATTCGGTTCCTATAAAAAGGAACTCGGTGGATTGGATAGTCCAACCACAAACCAGATGATGTTTAAGCATATCTACAATGGTATAGGTCCCCAGGATAGTACTTTTGATATGTGGCTTAATATCACAAAGTGTTTTTGGAGGGATACTTCCGAACCCGATAAAAAATACATATTGAGTATTACATATCATAAATTGGCTGTGATTCGAAAAATAATGCTTGAATCATGTGTGTTCTCTATGATTGGTCTTACAACAGATGGATATGAAACCAAGGATGAAATGCCATCCGAGGAAGATTGGGTTAATGGTACTATTATGCTACTCAATGGTCAAATTCCGCCAAAAGAATGTTATATACGAAAATATCGTAGAAAAATTGGAGAAAAAGAATGGGAGGAGTGTGAAGGAGAAGTTAAGATTCTGTAGTGTTCCTTTATATATTATCAAGAACATTAAAAAGAAAGAACAATGGAAAACCGATTTGAAATAACTGAAAGAGACCTTCCGAAAGAAAAGCGGAACGAGCGAGTAACCATCGAGATGAGCAGGTACGACCTTGAAATCATCCTCCGCTCTTTGGACGAGTCGTACATAAGTGAGTTGTACAAGACCAAGTGGGAACAGCAAAATCCAGGCGAATATCCTCCGCAATATTACTACAGCGGGAACAACATCACCAGAAAAATCAAAAGTACTATCAAGTATCTTAAAAGCCAAATCAACAAATAACAATATGGAAGCAATCATTTCAATCGCACTTATCGCACTGGTAGTTATCCTGGGTAGCATCTGTTTCTGGCAGAGATTGATTATTAAGGTCAACCGCAAGGACGCGGACACCATACAGAACAAGGTTTGGAAACTTCAGGACAAGTACTCCATTCCTGACGAGGAAATCCGCGCCTGCTTCTATCCCGAGCATAATTAAATTAACGACATATGAAATACAAACTCACCATCAAACTGATCGGATGTGGACGTAATCTGCTCGATGAAATCAGAAACGACCTTGTTAAGGCATCGCAGGAGACAAACTACACAAAAGAATTTCCGGATGGATCCGTCATAACGACAGCAACAGACATTGTTATATCAGGTACAACAGTCACAATATGTTCAACGTTTACAGGTCACGGTCAGCAGTATGAGGATAATATGGAAAAGATGAATCGTGAGATACTCACCGGTGAGTTTCAGGCAGATTTCAAACGGCAATATTCGAATTGCAAACCGGAGAATGGTTGCACAGATGTTAAAGCAAATGTCACTCAAATACCAACAGCATAATGAACACAAAAAAGATTTTCACAAACATCGCAAACAGTCTCAGCTTCTATCTTGAGGCAATTCACTTTATGACTCCCATCAGGGTACTTACCGGTGAGCAACTCCGGAGCACCAACGATCACGGATCAAAGAAACGTAATAGATAAAATTCAATCAATATGACAAGACAAGAGTATCTTAATCAAAAAACAGAAGATGTGGCCCCTGTAAGTGGTACCATCAATAATCTCATCGAGTACCTCATTATTCGTAAACAATGCGAAGAGTTTGAGAGTAGGAATATCACAGAATTCCTCAATGAAGAAGACTACAAGGCGTTCGATGTCAACTTCAATAAATGTCTCGAAAGTCTGCAATATAAGGATCCGGACGATGAGGATGATAAGACTGACATTGAGGAAGTCCGCGAGATGATGGAGCTCACCGGTTGGAAATGGGCATACTCCGGTGAAGGTGGTAAATCAGCCGTTCCGAGTGAGAAACAGATCATCGACTGTATCAAGTACTGCTACGAAGAATCACTCAAATCCGGTCATGCTCGTGGAGGCTGTGGTACCGGTGGAGTTAACGTGGAAACCGATATTCTGGATCACTCAGTACACATCACATTTGATCATTTCGATATCTCCTACAATGATGGAGAAGATGATGGAGAGGAATAATACCTGATTTTTGCGCGATAAATCGCTCCCTAATAAAAGATCTCATCGTCCCTTAGTAGTTATACAGGGGACGGTGAGATCGTTGTTTATTGAGGAGATTTTATAATACTCGAAAACACTACTCGAAAGTAAATGTATCATTTGTATTGGCGGCAGTAACTCTTACAACATCCCCGGAAGAGAATGTCCTTGGAGTAAATACTGCTATATGGTCGGTTACGGTCACAGTTTCAATAAATGCATCATTAACATACAATGAGAGGGATGATCCATCATTGGTGTAGCATTTAATAGCGCGATTTACCATTCTGGTGTAGTCCTTACCACATATATGGACAAACTGCTGAGAACTCCATTCGGCTTTATATATATAGAACGAATCCTTCTTGGTGACATGGTCTCGTTCCACAAGGCCTTTATCGTTCAAACGACGTAATGAATCCAAGGTGGATACAGTTTCACCATCCGGGCAGATAGTATAGCCTTCATTACGGCTTGCCACGGCCACATCAAATAACATCCACTCGGAGGTAAAGAGCAATTGTGGGAAGTTGCGGATAGCAGCCACGTGGCCTTCGTGTAGCCACATCTGGTATTCTATATCGTGACGTTCGTAGTTACCCTTTGTGGTGGTTGTTTGAGGATCCTCAGAGTGGCAATTTTGGGTTCCACCAGCTCCATATTCAGAGAATGCGAGTGCCTTACCGGCATTTGTTATAATATTGGTAACACGGGTATTCAACTGCGAAGTTGGATTATTGGATGCCTTATCGATATACCAACCAACATATATATTACATCCAAGCCAATCAATACCGGTAGGACTATTGTAGTATGTATATGGATTATTGTAACTATGCGACATCACATAACCAACCATACGCTCTGTATCAATTGATTTGATGAGAGCTGTATATTCCTCAATCTTTGCCTTACCAAAGTCCTTATCATCGGTCGTGGTTTCATTACTCAATCCCCAGAACATTATACAAGGGTGATTAAAGTGCTGGTTAACCATATCTGTATACTGTGTGGTAAGATGGGTGTAGTAATCCTCCGGCATCGTGGATTGAAGTTTGTTAACACAAGGTGCTTCTGTTTGGACCACAATACCCAACTCGTCACACTTATCATACACCTCTTTTGGATGTGGATAGTGAGCAAGACGTAAGAAGTTACATCCAAGTTCATTGATGATGGCAAACTGTTGTGTATAATCCGCATCGTTCAGTGCATTGGCCTTATTAACCAAATCATCATGTATACAGACACCGCGCAGCTGGTAGGGAGATCCATTAAGTAGGAATCCTGTATATGGTTGGCCACCGACTGTTTGGTTGATAACATAGCTATAGAACCTCAAACCATAGGGACGTTCGTATCTATGGTATAGTTCGTTATCCTTATATATCTCCATAGTCACTGTATAGAGGTGTGGATCGGATTTGCCATTCCAAAGATGCGGATTCTGGATAGTGGTATTGAACGTCATCTCCTCACCGGTGCTTGGTTTGGTATCTGTCCAATGAAATGTTCCATCATCTATTGTACAAACAACAGAAGCTCCCAATGGGACAGTGGTCCTCACGTATATGGTGGCTGCTACTGTGGTCACGTTCGATGTAATATGGAAGCCGTCATAACCATACTTCATATCTGGTAACACAGGACTTGTAAATAATTTTACATTACCAAGTGTGGCATTGAAGTTGAAGTCGCCGGAGGCTGGGGCAAGGTAGTTACCCTCATTATTCTTCAATGCAACCTTGATGTGGTTGGTTCCTCTATGGATTGCACTTGATATATCCACGAAGAATGCTGTATAACCGCCCCAATGCTTTTCAACCAACACATCATCCACATAAACAGCAGCTGACTGGTCCGCATGTTGGAACCACAGATATGCAGGATTAACGTCGTGGAGATTAAAACTCGTCTCGAAGTTAAAAGTACCCTTTGTATAATTAGATGAATGACTATCCTCGCGGTTGATTGAGAATGGAGTTGTTATGGTTTGATTGTTATAACTCCAAGTACCAAGAGTCTTGTTGGATTTCTCGTATGGAGTCTCCTCGACATACTCACAGGTCTGTGTCACGGTAGCACTTGTTTTACTACCCACCTGTGAGTATGTTTCGACAGTTGTGTCTTCACTTATCAGGATTGGTGTTGAGTATACAGAGTATGCACCGGTACCATTTAAGCGATAATATATGGTTGCATCTGTTGTTTGACAGCTAAGATCTATCTCTTCACCATCAAATGAAATTTCAGGAGCATATAGAATCATGTCGTCGTGAAGCGTCCAACTGGTTGGTACACCATTGATACCCCTTGACCACAAAGTACTACCATTTCTAACAAAGTTACCTGTTGCAGCTACTCCCTTAACCCAACTACCACAGTTGGTATTATTGATACCGCCTGTAGCCATACACTTGATATAATTAAGGTTGCTACAATTTACAAACATATAATAGTAACTTTGGTTGGCGATAGTCAATGCCGGAAGATCGGGAGCAGAAGAGAATGGACACTCTTCAAACATATAGTAATAGCAACCCTGGGATAGTGTGGTGGCTGGTAATGCAGGTGGAACAGCCAGTGAGTGTGCCTTACTGAACATAGCACGATAACAGAAATTGGTTAGAGTAGTTGCAGGAAGTACGAGGTTCTCGGCTGATACAACACCACAACATTTAAACATGGAACAGAAGTTATATGTTCCACTCAATGTAGTTTGCCCAATAAAGTTATCTCCATATACTAACGACATTATATTACCTTCAACGTCAAATGTTGCGGCTCCTGGTATATCAGTACCATCTCCACCAAAGCCAGAGTAGTTGCTCTTATCCTTTGCGTATGATGTATTGGTGCCTTTGAATCTCACCACATCACCGGCAACCACCGGTATTTCAGTTGTAGAACTTGCTGTGATGGAAGTCCACGCTCCATTATTCAAACTATATTGAATAGTCTTTGCCTGACCTGTACCAACAGTATTCCAGTTAATGTAACCATCAGTCAATACCCTAAATGTAAGGTAATCCTGACTATAATCATGTGCTGGTTCATATATACAGGTCTCGCTAACAGTTTCGCTTGTTTGGAGATTATAAGTTGAATAAGCCTCCACGACAGTATCAGCAAAGATTGGTATTGGGTTGGTATATAGTTCAAACGAGCCAACTTCATCCAATCTATAATATATCTCGGAACGAGGAGTATCACAGGTAATCACCACCTGAACACCATCGCAGGAAATCACAGGTTCATCCAATACGATTGGTACATATATACAGTTCTTACTCACAATCTCACTTACCTTTCCATCGATAGTCGAGTATGCTTCAACAAGAGTAGTTGCATTGATAAAGAATGGATCTGTATAAAGTACGTAGTTACCAGTCTGGTCCAACCTATAATATATATCTGCACCCGGTGTTTCACAGTTGATATCGACTACCTCACCATCGCAGTTAATGATGGGTTCTTCAATACCATCATCATATATACAAGTCTCCATCACGGTGTTACTTATATTGGCACCATTGGTTGCATACGCCTCCACAACAGTATCTGCTGATATATTGATGGGAGTTGTATATAATGAGAATACTCCCAATTGATTCAGTCTATAATATATATCAACATTCTGGGTTGGACAGGTAATGGTTACATGTTCACCATCGCAGGAAATCACCGGATCCTCAACCAATCTTGAGAGTTTGGTTAATTCAAATTCCGACACATTGATATTGGAATAACGATACGGATCACCATTGGCATCTTGCGCATAACCAATACATACGGTAAGGTATTGTAATTCAGGAATATCTGGGAATACCTTATCGGATTGAAATATGGTTGTGCCACTAATCAAATCGGTTGCAATGAATTTATTACCTGTGGCTGTTGGATCGTAGGTAATCTCTATATCGTATTCTGCAACGTTTGTAGAGACGTACCTTGATGGGTTTATGGTTGTATTTGTATTACTACCGGTAGCAAACTGAGTACCCAATATGATTGATTTATTAGTACTCGAATGACGCAATTGGAAACCATACCAAGGTTCTGGTGTGGCGCGTTTCATTGTAAGAATGTTGTGGTGGTTCTGGTCCTGATTAGGTGGCTGTTGTGTAAAGTCTATGGTAAAGTGCATATGCATCTTGAAACCATCAGTTGTATCAAAACCATAGAACTGAGTATTCACACCATCTTGATTAAATGCCTTTTCACCGGTTGAACCACCAGATGTATCAATATCGTATCCAGTAACTTTTGGGTTACCTTCTTTATCATAGTCGATATTTTGAGTAGAGTTATTACCGCTGGTATCCGTATTCTGATTAACTGTATTGGTTGGATCACCAGCCGCGTCGTAGTTGGTTGTGGTGGAACTGGAAGATCCATCCGTATTTTCCACTGTCGTATTCTCCGAGGATCCCGATATATCACCATTCTCATCGTAGTTGGTGGTGTTGGATTCTGTGGTCACCGAACCGGTGGTTGGATCCGGAGCAGATGTACTGGATTCTGTGGAGGATGAGGTACCATCGCTATTGGTGGTATTGGAAGTAGTTGTCGAGGACCCATCTTGATTCTCTGTGGTTTCTGTAGTGGTTTGGCTTGTTGAACCATCAGCATTAGTTGTGGTGGATTGTGACTCGGTGGTGGTAGCACCGGTTTGTGGGTCTGTGGTTTCTGTAGTGGTTGTGGTAGTAACTGAACCATCCGGATTGATTGTTGTTTCCTGTGTGGTTCCGGGCTGGTATTCGAGTGCTATATTCTTGGTGGCTGTATAACCATCATATACAGCCTGCACAGTGATATCACCGGATTGTAAAACAGTTATTTTACCATATTCGTCAATAGTTGCGTTTTCATTTCCACTGGTTATGGACCATACCGGAACACATCCACTGTTATTATATAGAGCAACGACCGATCCGGTAGTACCGGTGATTGTACCCGGACCATGTATAACCAACTGGTTATTATATGTTACTTCTATCACTTTCTGGTCAGTCCAGGTGCCATATTGAGCCTGCACAATGATATTCTGTTCAACAGTGCCGGGGACGATATCCACGCGGCCCCACTGATTAATCACAGCATATTCACTACCACTCACGATAGACCATTGAGAAACGACTTCCTCGTTATCGTATGTGGATTTTAGGAGGATATTTTTACCGGTATACTCACCGGGACCAACAATTTGAAAATTATGACTTATATCGCCTCTATATCCAACGATCTTATATAATACACGACCATCTGAGTTGGCATTGGTTGCTGCTGTGCCATAGAGTGATGTGGACCTACTGAAGAACACGCTGGTTTTATCCTGGGATACCATAACGGTCAATGCAGTCAATCTGTTTCTATTATTAGGGTTTTGAAGAATAGCAGACCCGATAAAATGTCCGAATGGACTGGAGTTCATTCCACCCAAATGAAGCCGTATTACAGAGGATGCAGTGGAGTCACTACCACTACCACCGGTACGTACGTATAGTTTCAATAATTGATACTCGGACATATCGAGGTTGGTAAGCTGCCAAGTCGGATTCTGTGATATATCAGCTTCTGCAGCAAGGATACCTTGGGCCACTGTCTGGGCTTCCCAAATCACCTCACCTTTACTTTGAGATAAGTTGTAGATACACTTGGCCGAAGGATATTCGTTATCGGTTGACTCTGCAGATATACTAGTCACCTTATTACCTGGACTTTCAAAAACATTCAGATCGATATTAATAGTACTATCGTCTGTCTTGGTTATAGTAAGTATATTGAGTGTCTGATTAAAAGATACATTCTTCACATCCGAACTAAAGCAATCACCAGCAAGGTATATTTTATGGGTATATGGATCGAATACCAATAGGCCGTCAAAGCTATCGGTTGATGCATTGAATGACTTTCTTTTGAGGTTAAATTCTTTATTAGACATTGACATAATCGAGTCGGATGTTTTTAATCGTAATAACCAACAATTTTATACATAATTCTTCCATTGTTATTGGCATCAGTTGCTGCTGTACCATAAATGGATGTGCACCTACTGAATACCACGCTGGTTTTATCCTCGGATACTGCAACGGAAACTGCAAGTAATCTATTCCTATCGTTAGGAGCCTGCACAACGGCGGAACCCAAGAAGTGGCCAAATGTGGATTTATTCATATCGCTCAGGTCCACTTCGATCACAATGGAAGGTGTATAACTGACATTGGCACTACCACCGGCCTTGATATATATTTCAACATATTTGAATGGTGTCATATCAAGATCGGTAAGATGCCAGTTTGGAGTTGCCGAGATATCAGTTTCACTGGCAAGTATACCTTGTGCCGTAGTAGTTGCTTCCCAGACAACAACCGGTTTCTTACGGATGCTATCGTACACACACTTGGCAGATGGGTATTGGGTATCAGTTGATGCCGATGACAGAGTTGTTACCTTATTACCAGTAGTTTCAAATGTACTGAAATTAAGAGTTATGGCAGTTCCATCAAACTTGGTTATTAGCAGAACTTTAGTGGTGGTATTGTATGAAATATCCATCACTTCCGAGCTATAGCATTCTCCACCAACCCATATCTTACTGGCTGATTTATCGAAAACCACAACTCCGGGACCAGAATCCAATGATGGATTGTATACCTTCTTCTTTAATATGACTTCTACACCCATTATATTGTACTTAATATTTCTTTGTTATATAAAAAATAAATTTTTTTGTTAAGATTGTTGTGCGTCCGGTTATATATAATTGTAAAAATAGAACAATGTCTAACAACAAGCCGGCCACAGTAGCCGGAACGCAACGAAGATGCAGCACAATAGAGACCGACCCTGAGGGTCACAATAACAGAATTTAATTAGTATATATTTAGCGAAATCTTAAAACCCCAAAAAATGCCGCATATAAGAGACCAGTCGTAAACACTTAAGTTACGCATAAGATACAGTTAAGCATAAATAAAAAAGGCCCCTCGTGGAGGAGCCTTTTTTGTTTCGTATAGTATCGGTTAGGAGATATGAGCGAGTTCTGCAGCGACTTGAGAGAGCATTGCAAGACGGGTTGGATCATCCTTGTACTTTTCGGTAAGTTCAGCGATTTTCTCTTTACGTTTCTCGATTTCAGTCTTTTCGAGGTTTTCTTTAACCTGTTGGCCTTCTTTTTCCTTGGCTGCTTCTACAGCAGTACCAATAGCCTGTTCGTAAAGTTTGGTAACGTCGAGACGAGTGTGTTTCTTGACAGCTTCAACAACCTGTGCGATATTACCCTTGGCTTCCCAAGGAGCTGTATGGTTAGTGCTGAGCATCTTTGCGTATGCATTTCCGTTATTCTCAATAACAATAAAGCGATCGTTAGCACCGTTAATAATAGATACATTGTTAAGGATTGCAATGGACTTGAAGTTCTCAACAATTTTTGCAAAAGACTCGAGCATAGCGGCACGACGAGCACGGAGATTCATTGGAGTAGCCTGAACGAGATAATTGTTATTTTCGCGAAGTTGATCGACAGTGTATTCGGTGGATTTACCCTCGGAAGTGATAGTGCATTTCACCTCTTCATTTTCCTCATACACCTTATATTGACGGTTTGCAACTTCCATAAGAAGAGCACCTTCATTATACTTACAGATACCGCTTTCAAGCATAGAAGCAATCATGATAAAATCGTTATTAACGTCACGACGATCACACTCAACAATGGATTCTGCATTGGTCTTGAAGATGGAATTACCGGCGTGGAAGATATAAGAACCTTCGGATTCCACAACAAACGAAATAGGATGGATAGCTGTGTACTGCTCGGAGCATTCGACCACTGGCTGTTCACGATAAACAGAACGTGCGATATTACGGAATGCCTCGACATACATAACGTTCTTAAGTGCACCGGATTTGATATAGGAGACGATCTCATCTTCCTTCATCTCAAGCATAGGTTTAACCTGCTCAACAGCACGCAATTGGAGATAGTTACCAACGGATTGGCTATTGGAGATACCTTCACAAACACTGGCGAGTGCCCAACCATAACGATTGGCATCAAGTTCCTCCATAATCTTATTCACTACTGCGGTAATACCACTATCGTAGGAAAGATTGCGAGCCTCACGGAGAAATGCATTCACGGTGCTGCAAGTTGCAGGATTGGCCACCACGAAAGCGCGATATTTATTAACTAATTCATTACCAAGAGCGGTCTGAGCCTTGGCTTCAAACAACTTACCGGAGAAATCGAGTCCGGACAAAACTTTGTAAACTTGCATAGACGTAAATGTTTATTTCTTATGGCAACATTGCTGTTACTTTCTATATAATAAAGTTGATGTATTTAATATTTAATCTCGAGTGACACTTTCATCATTGATCTGTTCTTGATACCTCATCGTCATTATAATGCAATGAATCATCATCTATAATTGACGTCTCACCAATAACACTTACCATACCAATAGTGTGGGCAGTCATTGATCCGAGTATCTTACCATATCTTGTATAGTAACGTTCATGATTTATACCACCACTACCAGGAGTATCTGCTATATCATCATCGTATGCATCCCTATAATAAGGACCATATTCGTCTGGAATCGAATTATTAGGCATAGATATGATAGCTGGACCGTATGGGAATATTAAAAGGCCATCCAATGACACACCGTGATAGTAGTCAATGACACCCATATTTTTGTTCCAAGCATTTTTACAAGGAACGTTTTCAAATCTGGTATAGTCTATATATCCCTCATTTTGAAATATTGTGATATATGGGGGTTTAAACGATTCCCACCATACACTACCATCATTCAGTTTCTTCCAGGTTCCTTCTTCGTAGTTATTTGCACAAATCTTAAGATTGTCATCTACTAACCTGATATTCTGTGTAATATCATTGAAATTGGATGTGATGGTCTTCTTTGGCGTGAGATTATCAATGGTATAATTATGATCTGTTTCCCCATCTGCTGATTCACCAAGAGGACGCACTACTGGTGTATCATCTGCATCCACATCTGGTGTATAATCACGCACAAATAATGAGAAATATGACATTACATCCGAATTATCAACCGTAATAACCTTGTTGGTAACTATATCCCATATATTAGGATTAGCTTTGAAATTAAGTGTTTCAGCTATAATTCCATTCAATGACATTGAATCCTTAAAAGCCCCTTCTCTTGATGTTGAATTTGGCATAATATATCTTTTTAATTTACAATATTAAATTGATCATGCACTGGGAATCTTGATTACACCGAGAACAATAACCCATTTAATGTTTTTGGTAGGTAATTTTTCACAGCCACACCTCCATATATTGGAGCTCTATATGTGTACTGATCATCTGGATTTATAAAACTAATGTAACCAACTGGTAATATGGTAATCGTGGTGTTTACATTCGTAGCAGATATTATACTTTGTTGAACAGCAGCAGCCTCGAATATACGAATATAGAAATCCACATAGTAATTTATTATTGTACCCATATAATCAAGAGTGCCTTGAATCCCGTGGAAATTACCAGAAAATTTCCCAAACTTATCGGTCAATGCAGATACAGAACCATTTATTGCTGGTACTGATGAACCTTCTGACGCTGGCATATAGTTATCGGATGGGTTAGCAGTACCGACTTCATACTCCTGAATCCTGAATGATGGGGTATTAAATACATCACCAGCTCCCTGTAATTGATATATATCACCACCATTGAATGTCCTGTGTTGTACAGTAGGGGATCCCGAATCATATTGTACTGCATAGTATCGATTTTCACCTTCGCCATGCTCTTGAGACTTACATTTAACATGAGTATATAATATCTTTGCAATAGATATTGGAATGTTATACTCAATCACATCATACATCTTTGGCCCATTATGGCGAGCTGAATCTCCTGTAATATTATTGGTAACGCCTTGTATTGATGTTGCAAAATTAATGTCTCGATCATACCACATACCCTGTGTATTATTTGGCGCGCTATAATTTGCCTGACATCCATACATTGCAACCGCCTTATGAATTGCTGTGTTTATATTTTGATTAGGTTCCCAGGCAAGATTGCCCTGTAATCCCTGTATTCTACTCACACGTCCAATACGGATATTAAGGGTTGTTGCCAGTTTGGTGTTATATATAATACCTTTTGGATCGTCACCTCCTGCCGTGTCACTACAATTATTAACATTCCTACTAATTTCACAACGAATATCCTTAAATTGACTGATAGCAGCCATATGAGTATCCTTAATAGGACGGAATGTGCCACCCTGTGCAGTTAATTGTCCCTGTACCGTGATATTACCCTGAAGATATGTATCACCACCAACGGTTAAACCTCCCTGAATAATGGTATTGCCCTGAACACCAAGATTGCCTTGAGTATTGATATCACCCCCAACATCCAAACGGCCAGTCACATTAAGATTATAATCCACTCTCCAGTCCCCAACGTGGGATCCGGATTCTGACCAAGGTTCATTCGTTTGACTTGAATGGGTTTTATCCATCAATACTGGAGATGTGCGTAGTTTAGTCCAGGCATCTGGATTCTGCCCATTTGGTATATCCAAATCACGCTCACTATATGTCATATGAGCCTTATCGCGAATTGTAACATCATTTTTGCAAGCTGGAATGTATAAACCACGCAAATCAGCATAATGGGTACCACCATTGTTCCAGTTATATATATTATTAAGATAGTCGCGAAGTACTTGTTTATGGATGGCATCAAATATATTGTCTGACTCGTTATGAGCACACGATATTATCACGGTACCATTATCACGTATAATAGGGCGCCCAAGGAATGCAAAATTGCTGGGTGGATTACCTGTTTCCTCATCAGTATGGTTAGATGCTCCGTAAAATACCAATACAAAATCGATATTACGAATCACCACACTCTTATTGGAATTTGATGGATCTTCCTGCCACACCAGGGTCATTACATCAACATTGTTGGTATTATCCACAACTGGTACCTGAGTACTGTTTCTCTCAACATAGTCAACATTACCATTGGTATCAATCACCTGAAGTTTGTCAATAGTGATAATATCGCCTGTGCGTGAACCCAAAGCCATAAGAGATTGAGGAGTATATCCATCACCACCTTTGATACCTTGTGCAGTTACACCGGTTTGCTGGCCATTAACCTGCCAGCAGAATTCATTGACATTATCGTCGAAATACAGTTTGGGCACCAAGTCATTACGCCAAAGAGTCCACTTCCAATTTTCTACATCATCTTCTCCATTGTATTCAGCAGTACCATAAACTACAGTCGAAAAGTCATAGAAGTTCTTATATATGTCATTGGCATTTGCATGATTTTTGATATAGCGATTAAGGTCTTCAATACGTCCATCAATAAACACATAAGGTACTGCGAGATATGCTTTACCATTATGTTCATCCACAACTACGTTAACCTTGAATCCCTCATTGTTATCATCCAAAATCTGAGGAATCGAATGATGGCCACCCGGATTTTGTGTATCATCAAAAGTAAATACAGGGGCGATTGGCTTTATGGTTGGATCTTCATCTGGATTTTCAAGTCTATCGAGAATCCATTTCTTATTATGAACACCCTGCCAAGGATTATTGAGCCCATCATGATAATCATCTTCAGGTCCATAATTATCTCCTTTAAAAGCACCATTACCAAAGATAGTGCTTACCAATCCATATCCTAACACGGATAGAGGGTCTGCATCAGGAGTGTCACCCAGGTTGACATCAATAATAAGCTTCCGAGCCTCCACACTATTTCCATCATTACCTTTTGTATATTGAATGGATATAAGACGCTCGAAGTTGTTTTTAACAGCTTTACAGAAATCTGTGAATTGCTGTGCAAAATCTCCTCCGAATCGTGGGATTGGTATACCTTGTAGGAAATTAATATTGTCTGCCATAAATATTTATATGTTTTTTATCTCAATCTAAATGTAACCGTGTATAATATTTCATCCACACTGTGGTCATTTGGGTAATCGAAATTATATTCGATCTGATATATCTCTTTTAGCCAATGTTTGAACCAAAGGGATAGTTCCGTCTTATCCATCAATGTGGCAATATGATTATATAATAGTTCCCAGAACTTAAGTTCTTCAGTTTGCTCTGTATATGGAACCGGGTTATCTTCAAGAAATGTAGTGATATATCGTTCAGGTAATACATTGATACACCCATCATTTTTCCAAGTTACATCACCTTCCCATCCATTATAAAAATCAGGTCGTAAAGTATTATCTTGTTCCGCAAGATATGTATAATATCCAATGCTTGGATAATTAGGAT
>Ga0310695_10001982_pt1 | contig 45174 bp, 33 predicted proteins | sample RumenRJG_04DNA_FD_203882 | JGI IMG/M metagenome (GOLD analysis project Ga0310695, IMG submission 203882) | Bovine rumen microbial communities from Lethbridge, Alberta, Canada - RJG_04 (v2) (version 2) | ecosystem: Host-associated > Mammals > Digestive system > Stomach > Rumen | place: Canada... | reverse complement strand
CCACCAAAAAGCAAGTCTGAAGTGTTAAAATCTAAAAGTAGTTGATATATAGAGATTTATCTCTATGTGTTTTTCATTGTTTATTGTTGTTTAGAGGTGTCTAAATACACTGCTGCGCTGTTCCAGATCTTCTTGTTTTGTGGCATCAAGCAATATGTTCTCTGACCTCAAACAGTATCTTTGATGCCGTCAAACAGTATCTTTGATGCCGTCAAACAGTATCTTTAATGATGTCAAACAGTATGTTTTTGAGATGTATGTAGGGGGGGCACGTGGGGGGCACATAGGGGGCGCGTTTTTAGGCGAGACATGCCCCCCGTAATTGCCTATATACAAAGGAATTACGAACAAAGGGGCAGGGGGGCACATCTTTTCCTATTCTGTATATAAGAACGAAGGCCTGAAAAGCTGTGTTTATGCGCTATCTATTAAAAGATGTATAATTTTGTGCCAAATCGTTATGTTCTCGATTATTTTTCGTACTTTTGCATCAAGTATCGCCGACGCGCCGTCGCTCGAGCTCTGCTCGCTTGCCACCGATAGGGACGCAAGAAATGGTGCTAAGACTCCCTGAGTGCAGGGTGGCGGTATGATTTTCGCGGAATAACTATAGCGTTAGTGCTATATTCGGTAATGTCCCTGAACCTTGCAACTTCAATCGACATTAATACCGCTTAATAAGACTAACGTCTGCGTAATAGCGTGGACGGACTTATTGGTATTAATGGGTTTTGCAAGGACCTTGGGACATTGATAAGGGCGATTCACGCTTTTATTATGTCCTGAGGTTCTTAGTTGAGAACCCATTTTCTCCGAGATAGTCCTTTCGCTCCTAAGACTATTGCGTAGATATGCAAGACATGATGGAGGGGATTTGTAATCCCCAACTGTCCTCCCATTTCTTTACTAACCGGGATGGGAACACATTGATGAAAGAGTTTGAGGGCATTCTAAGCAATAACCCTCAAGTGAAGAACCTTGATGCAGTTGTGGGCTTTCTTCGAGCATCAGGCTATTTTTCCTTACGTCCCTTTCTTGACGGTATCAACAAAGTGCGCATCCTGATTGGTATCGATGTTGACAAGTATATCGCCCGCGCCCATCAGAAGGGAGAACTTTTCTTTGGCGCAGAAGAGGAAGTGAAGGAAGAATGCCTAAGGTTGTTGAAAGAGGACATCGAACAGTCGCACTATACCAAGAAGGTGGAATACGGTATGCTCCAGATGGTGCAGGACTTGATTGACGGCAAGTTGGAGCTACGCGCCCATCCCTCTAAAAAGATTCATGCCAAAATCTACATTCTCTATCCCGATAATTACAACCAACATTGCTTTGGTGCAGCCATTACCGGCAGCAGTAACCTGAGCGGAAACGGTCTGGGTATCACAGAAGAGAGGCAATATGAGTTCAACGTCAAACTGACTCAGTATGACGATGTGCAGTTTGCCAAAAACGAGTTTGAACTGCTGTGGGAAGAGGCCAAGAATGTACCCATCAATGCCGAGGACTATCAGGCCACACTCGATAAGACTTACTTGAAAGGCGACCTCACCCCCTACGAGCTATACATTAAGATGCTGATGGAATATTTCAGTGACCGTGTGCTGGCCATCGACCAAGATGATCCCTTCGATATGCCTGAGGGCTATAGCAAGTTTGACTATCAGGCAGATGCTGTCGTAGAGGGTTATCAGAAACTGATACGCTACGATGGTTTCTTCCTCGCAGATGTGGTGGGTCTTGGCAAGACGGTCATAGCCACAATGATTGCCAAGAAGTTCCTGATTGAGAACGGCCCAGAACATACGAAGATTCTGGTGGTATATCCCCCTGCTGTTGAGCAGAACTGGAAGACCACTTTCAAGGACTTCGGCCTCGAAAAATATGCCTGCTTTGTAAGTAACGGCAGTCTGAGCAAGGTACTTGACGATAGCAACTACGACGTCTGGAATGCCGACGAATACGACTTGGTGCTGGTTGATGAGGCCCATAAGTTCCGTAATCATACTACTGGTTCTTTCCAGCAACTACAGGAAATCTGTAAGATGCCTCGTGTAGAAACGGGCTATATTCCTGGTTATAAGAAAAAGGTGATGCTGATTTCAGCAACACCTATGAACAATACGCCAGCAGACATCTACTACCAGATACTGATGTTCCAAGATCCCCGTCATTGTACCATCGATGGTGTTCCCAACCTGACAGCTTTCTTCTCGCCTTTGGTGGTGGAGTTCCGTAAGTTCCGCAAACAGGAGAACTTCGACCTGAAGGAGTTTAAGAAGTTGGCAGAGAAGGTTCGCGACAGAGTGATCAAACCTCTGACCGTTCGGCGTACAAGAACAGACATCGAGAACATCGCTCGCTATAACAAGGATGTCAACGGATTCCCCAAGGTAGACAAGCCCATCAAAAAAGAATACGAGTTGAATGACCACTTGGCCAACCTCTTCGAGAGAGCTATGCATGTGCTCGACAAAGAACTGACCTACGCCCGCTATCAGGCCATCGCCTATCTGAAACCTGATGCAGCTCCAGGTCTCTACGATAATGCGGAGGTTATCAGCCGTAGTTTGGCAGGCATCCGCAAGAACGGCCTCGTAAAGCGTCTGGAGAGTAGCTTCTATGCCTTCTGTAAATCCCTGAAAGCCTTCCGTCAGGCCAACGAGAATATGATAGACATGTGGGAGAACGACAAGATATTCATCGCTCCCGACTTGGATATCAACGCGCTGATAGAGGCTGGCTACAGCGAGGAGGAGATTGAGCAGAAGATGAACGAGAAGGCTGAGGTGAATCCCAAGAATGCCTCCTTCCAGCGAAAAGACTTCGACGAGGACTACATCGAACAACTGAGACACGACCAAGCGTTGCTTGACGATATGTGGCTGGAGTGGGAATATATCGATGACGAAGATGATTCCAAGTTTGCCAAGTTCGAAGACCTGCTGAAGCATGAGCTGTTCAAGAAGGATCGCAACCCGGAAGGAAAGATTGTGGTGTTCTCAGAATCTGTTGATACGGTAGAATACCTGCAGCGTCGCATAAACCGTCCAGACGTATTGGTGATTTCTTCCCAGAATCGTAGTCAGTTGTTTAAGACCATCCGCGAGAACTTTGATGCCAACTGGAAACAGCGGAAGGACGACTATAACATCATCCTGACAACAGATGTGTTGGCTGAGGGTGTCAACTTGCATCGCTCGAACATCATCATCAACTACGATACGCCTTGGAACGCCACCCGACTGATGCAGCGTATAGGACGTGTGAATCGTATCGGCTCTAAGGCTGGCATCATCTACAACTATGTGTTCTATCCGTCGCGTCAAGGCAACAAGGAAATCAAACTCAACCAGATAGCTTTGAGTAAGATTCAGACTTTCCATACTACTTTTGGCGAGGACAATCAGATCTATTCGACAGAAGAGATTATCGATCGCGACCTTGACAAACTCTTCAAGGAAAGCATCAAGCGCGAACAGGAAGACCGCAACCTTGAACTGCCGTTCTATGAGGAACTGCGTGCACTCTATCAGCAGAACCGCAAGGAGTATAAGCGCATCGAAAGACTGTCATTGCGTAGTCGAACAGGTCGTGAGCCTCGTGAATTGGGTGGTGTTACCCTCTCAGGCGATTCATTGGTATTCCTCAAAACCAATTTCCGCAAACTGTTCTATCTGGTGAACGACCAGCAGACACGCGCGCTCGGCTCTGCCGCTTTCAATGTGAAAGAACTCTCTGTGCTCGACGCACTCAATTATTTCAAGGCCAAGCCGGAAGAGAAGGCCGTACCTCGTATCCCACAGCATCATGAGCATGTGGAGAAGGCCCTGAAGGAATTTAATAAAACCAAGGAACAGGAACTGCACGAAGAGGAATCGAACCAGAACCAGCGCAGCAATCTTGGTGCTCAGGTCACTACGGCTGTCAGTCTGCTTAACAGTATGCTGCCGCATATCGATGATGGCGATACCCGACTGAAGATTATCCAGTTGAAGGAATTAGCAGAGCGAGGTACCATTACCTATATCGCCAAACGTCTGCAACGCATTCAGAAGGACTTGCAGCGTCAGGGTGGCAGCAAGGCAAAACTGACCTTTGAGGATGCACTAAAACAAGTGCTCGAAATGGCCAACAAGTACAACACCTATTATCGCGAGAGCCAGCATGCAGAAGAGGAATCTGCTGCTATCATTATCCTCTCAGAATCATTCAAAAAGGATTAATGATAAATTCGTGTTCAATTCGTGATAATTCGTGTTCAAAAGAAAACATAAATTCCCGTTAATTACCCATTAATTGTTCATTAATTATGGATTACAAGTCAATTATTGAATCAAGATACAATCGCCAGAACTGGCAGTTGCTGTTGCACGACATTTTTGGCAACAAGATAAAATTCTGGAATACGCCATCAACGATTCCAACCAGTAGTCAGTTTGCCAAGCAGGCATTATGGCTGGGTACTATCACATTGAGCGATAACCAGACCATCAGCATCTACGAAGTTGAACTGCCTGATAGCGTAGATATAGAACGCAACCGCCGAGGCATCCGCGATATGCTACTCACGGATTGGCGAAACAACGGCAATGCGGGAGCCTTCATGTTCTGCTATCGTAAGAACGAAAGTGTGCTCCGATTCTCTTACGTTAGTGAGGCCTGGACGTTTGCCGATGATGGCAGTTACCAGAAAGAATCGACTGATGCCAAACGCTTTACTTATCTGCTGGGTGAAGGTCATCGCAGTCGCACCGCCATTCAGCAGTTCGAGAAACTGCGTGACAGCAGCCTCACGTTGAAAGACCTGACTAAAGCGTTCTCTGTGGATGCTGTCAGCGATATGTTCTTCAAGGGTTATAAGCAGCAGTACGAAGATATCATCTTCTTTGTTACTGGTAAGCGGATGGTGAAGGTTGCCAACAAATGGGAGGAACGTCAGGAGGGCAAGCCCAATGAGTATATCATGCAGCAGTTTGCCAAGTTTGACAATCAAGAGAAAGCGATTCGCGATTATGTAAAGAAACTGATGGGCCGACTTGTATTCCTCCAGTTCTTGCAGAAGAAAGGCTGGCTGGGTGTAAAGAGTGGAGCAGAGTGGGGAAGTGGTGACACCGAATTCATTCAGAACCTCTTTGCTCAGACAGCAGACAAAGACCACTTCATAGACAATGTTTTGGAATCACTCTTCAACGACCTTAATAGTGAAAACGAGAAAAAGCTACCTCAATATCGCACACCTTATTTAAATGGAGGCTTGTTTGAGCGTGATGACACAGACGAAACGGAGTTTCCTCTGCCTGCCAAATACATGCAGAGTCTGCTCGACTTCTTTGCTTCCTATAACTTCACTATCGACGAGAACGACCCTGACGATGCAGAGGTAGGTGTTGACCCAGAGATGTTAGGCCGCATCTTCGAGAACCTGTTGGAGGACAACAAAGACAAAGGAGCCTTTTACACACCAAAGGAAATCGTCAGCTATATGTGTCGCGAAAGCCTCATAGCCTATCTCCAGACAGACATAGAGGACGAAGCCACAAAGGAAGCCATTCGCCAATTCGTAACAACTCATGACAAAACGAAACTATGCGCAGCCACTCCCCTCCCTTCAAGGGGAGGGGCAGGGGTGGGGTCTGTATCTTCTCTGTCTGCCCAAATCGACCAGCGGCTGAAAGATGTGAAAATCTGCGATCCTGCTATTGGCTCTGGCGCATTCCCAATGGGCCTGCTGAAAGAACTTTTCCAATGTCGTACAGCCCTTGAAGGAATTACACAAAGCAAAGCAGCAGAAATCAAAAAGCACATCATCCAGCAGAATATCTATGGTGTAGATATTGAGCGTGGTGCTGTTGATATAGCCCGCCTCCGCTTTTGGCTTTCACTTATTGTTGACGAAGAAATGCCACAAGCTCTGCCAAACCTTGACTTCAAGATTATGCAGGGAAACTCGCTGTTAGAGCAATACAAGGGTATTGACCTCTCAACGATGACGGATGCAAAATGGAAAGCAAACGAATCTCTCTCCATATTTGAGAATATGCTTGATGTATATCGTCGAGAGATGCGAGTTATGATTACCCAATACTACGATTGCACCAATCATGACAAAAAGCAATCTCTCAAAAGACAAATATTGGAGAATTTGAAGAATCAGCTTATAGAACAACATATAAATCCCAAGGATATTGATGTTAATCTTAGCGAGAATAATCAGTTCTTTTTATGGCATACTTGGTTCTTTGACGTGTTCTCTCAGGGTGGTTTCGATATAGTTATAGGAAATCCTCCATATTTTGTATATCAAGAAAACCATGTTGGTGAGATAAAGGAACTTAGAAATGTCAAAGATTACAAAATAGCGTTTGGAGGAAAATTAAATGCATACAAACTCTTTATAGCAAATGCTTTAAGTATATTGTGTCGCAAAGAAGGTGTTATGTGCGTAATATGCCAAAATTCCTTATTGGCAGATAGACAGGCAACTAATCTAAGAAAACACATTTTTGAATACGCACAATTATTGTCAATTGATTCTTTCCCAGAACGGGATAGTAAGAAGAAACGTGTATTTGAAAGTGTCAAGATGAGTGTATGTATTCCAATCGTAAGAAAAAGAAAAACGAAGGAATACTTCCATGTGTATATTTGGGATGATAAATACAAATCGTCCGGTTTACAGACAAGATTTAACTATGACGAGATCAAATCTATGGATTCTGTAGATTTAGCCATACCAAGGCTAAAAGCGGAATATACGCCAATAGTAATAAAGATAATCAAACGTAAGGAAGTTGGCTTGAAATGCATTGAAGGAGAACTCAACATGACATTTCATAAAGGCTATTTTACAAACAACATGTCTTATCCAAAAATTCTAAAAGGTGCTGCTATTCAAAGGTATTACTATACTCTACAGATGAGTCAAGGCGAAATAGAGTATCTTGACGAGGTTAGATACTTGAAGGATTATGGTAAGTCCGATAAGTCAAAGCATCACAACGATATGCGTATTGCTATGCAAGGGATGACTGGAGCAAATGACAAGATACGTATAGTGATGGCATTGGTTCCAAAGGGGTATTATTTGGCTAATTCTTGTAACTATCTTTTTGCTCCAAATGGCTTTGATATCTATGCTTTATTGGGTATTCTCAACTCAAAACTTATTAATTGGTTTTTTAGGTGTTTTAGTACGAATAGTAATGTAAATGGATATGAAATAGATAACCTACCCATTCCTTCTATTGATATAGATACTCAAATGAAGTTGAAAGAACTTGTAACTTCTGTTATGAAACAGAAAAACTTAGATAATCATGCTGATACTCAGAATGAAGAATCGAAGATTGATGAAATAGTTTATCAATTGTACAATTTGTCAAAAGATGAAATACGTATAATAGAAAAATAATATATGGAGAACAAAATTAAAAGAAAGAAATCACCAGCAAAAGCCCTAAAAGTGATTATTAAAGGCAAGACAGTTGAGGGGAATAAAGCTACGGATGTTTTTGTGAATGCCATCAAGATGATTGGCCCAGCAAACATCGCTGAGTTGAATAAATATACCGTTGATGGACTGCCGCTTATCGTTTCCAAAAGAGATAATCGAAAGCAAATGAACTTTCTTGGGAAGCAGGGGTATGTATGCACCCATTTGTCCACAATAGGGAAAAAGAGCTTTTTAGAGAGAATTGGCCAAGACCTGAATATTAAGATAAAAGTTGAAATCGAAGAACGATCAGAACAGAATGATATATGACGAAACTTGAAAAGCTATACAGCATCATTGAAAACTCTCGCGATGTGGGAGTGAAACTACCTAAAGGTGTGCTCCAACAGGTGGAAGAATTGGAGGAGGGTATCATTAAGGAAGAGATATTGCCTGCATTGGGCAATGATATCGCACCACGCCTGGAACCCATCAAGCGCGACTTGGTGCTCGTAGTGGAGTATCATCCTGGTGAACCAATCAGCGTTGCGCTAAGTCGTAAGACAAAGATTAGTGAGATTATGGGTGCCAAGACGCTGACACCTCGCAGCAGTACGCCTGTAAAGAGCGAAGAAGTGCCAACGGAATTGAAACCACATGAGCCCACAAAGCACATAGAGAACACCACGAAGGGTATGCGTGTCACCTTCCCTGACGGCACTGTCATTTGGCATCGTACAGCTATTGAAACTTTCATTGAAGCACTTAAGAAAATCGGTTTAGAGCGTGTTCATAAGGTTGGTATATATCATGGTGGCGGTAAATATAACGTTGTCGGGAAAGAAAAACGGCCACCTAAGCCAAATACCATCTGGCAGCATGAGGTTGATGGCTGGTACATCTACTCAAACATCAGCAATGAGAAAAAAGCAGAAGACCTTCAACGTATCTCCGACCACTATCGTTTGGGACTAAAGATAGAAGAAGGAAAGCCTGAATAAAAAAAATGTGTTAAGTTAAGGGATATATTAACAAGAAAATTAAGTAAAATGAAACAGACAATTAAATTACCACTTTATTCCATTTACTCTCTCATTCAAAATATGGAAGAGATGGCAAACAACCCAGAGACTGCAAAACAGTATGAGGATTTGCTATCAGCATTAGATATGCTGAAAGACACATTTATGCCCTTGATTGAAGAATTCAAGGACTGTTTAAATATGCCTGATATTGATGCTATGGTAGATACAGATTCTGACTCGGGAGATAGTGACATAGACTGGGAGCAAAGAAGATATGAGCTAACAAAGGCTGCAATGCAGGGACGGGTATCTGCTCTTGACAATGATTTCAATTTTGATGCTATGGTACGACCCATTGCAATGGATTCCATCAAAATGGCTGATGCAGTAATAAAGGAACTTAAAAAAGATAGAGGTTATGAGTAAAAGATAAATGGCACACGGACTAGTGAGTACATTCGAGGTAGGAACGCTAGTGCCTGGTGGAAAGGGAAAGATTGAATAGTAAAAAATAGATAAAATAAAAAAATTAAGTACAACTATGGAGTTAATCATAATACTTGGAATTATTGGCCTGATATTCAGCGGTCAGATATTCAAAATGGGGAAATAGGACAGGCCATATCATCCCTGTCTTGAAGTAGCAAATTAATCTTCTGTTTCAATGACACACTTCGTTCCTTAGGCCGAAGAAGTACCTCTATGTCCTAACGGAAGAAGAAGAACTAAGGATTGTGGAGGGGAAAGAATAAAAAGTTGCTCCAAAATTTGGAGGTATCGAAAATAATTCCTATATTTGCACCAAAGAAACAATAAAAGCAAGGAAATATGCCAGAAATATTTAGAGCCTTCGGATTTGTATTTATGTTTTTCAGTCATGAACATGAGCCTATTCATGTTCATGTGGTTGGAAAAGGTGGAGATGCGAAGTATGTCTTGGATGGTGAAAAGTTTACTCTCTTGGAGAAGCATGACATAAAGTCTGCTGATTTACGTAAAATCAAAATGATGATTGATGATAACAGCGACATCATTGTAAACAACTGGAAACGGTTTTTTAAACAGAAGAACGATGAAGATTAAAAAGATTTGGTTTGACGGCGATTACTTATACGGCGAAGGTGATGATGGCAAGACTTATCGTCAGTCATTATTATGGTATTCTCGTTTAAGAGAAGCTTCGGAACAAGAACGTAGCCAATACACTTTGAGTACCATTGGTATTCATTGGAGGAATTTGGATGAAGATGTTAGTTTCGAAAGTTTTGAATATGAGGATGCCGAGCCGAGTGGCTTGCAACGCTTCTTCCTCACCCATAAAGAAATCAATGTGGCAGAGTTCGCTCGTAGGATGGGTATGAACCCCACGTTGCTCCGAAACTATATCAATGGATTTAAAAAACCCTCAAAGGAGCGTGAACAGGAAATACTTGACCACATTCATAAATTAGGAGAAGAATTGACTGCGGCATAAACATAAGAAGTGGCACCTCATGAGCCTACAAAGCATATTGAGAACGTGACAAAGGACATGAAAGTGACGTTCCCTGATGGTACCGTCATCTGGCATCGCCAAGCTATCGACACCTTCATAGATGCTCTCAGAAAGATAGGCTTGGAGCGCATCCCTGCTGTAGGTATCCAACATGTTAACGGCTACAACCTCGTCAGCAAGGACAAACGCCCCACAATGCCTGGCCGCATCTGGCAGCACGAATGCGACGGCTGGCACATTTACTAAATTATCAAAGGATGCCATTGTCACAAAACATATCATTGAAGAAATGGCACGTGCCATCTTCAACATCCAGAACAACGTCATGACAACTGATGCTCAGGTAGTACATACCATGTTCTCATCAGTAACGGAAATCAAGATGAGGGAGTCGTATTCAATAGAAGTCCACAAGGCTATCTATGAGAGGCTTGGTTATCCAACAAGTCGTGGAGGATTCGAAAAGTCATTTATGGAATTCTTAGATAAGGATGGAGAAGTAGAACGTTTCTTGAAAATCAACGAGAGTCAACACCCATTCGCAATCATTTATTATATGAGGAAAGATGGATTGATGGCTACTTATCATCCTGACTTTATCGTTGCTACAGAGAAGAAAATATATCTGATAGAGACCAAGGGTAATGACAAAGTCTTTGATAAAAATGTTCGCCAGAAACAGACGGCAGCAGTAGAGTGGACTCGTAAGATTAACGAGCTGAAACCAGAAGAACGGATGGAGCGCGAATGGGAGTATGTACTCATTAGCGAAGACTACTTCTATGGGTTGTCTGCCAATGGTGCCACTATTACAGATATCTGTGACAGATGCAAAGTATCTCTTTCTACGGCTATGGGTGATTTATTTGTATAAGGTATACTATAGACTGACATCGGTCGTTATATAAAGACTGACATACATCGTTACTGAGATATCCACAACAAGATGTCAGAGGATGGGTGAGTGACTCCCTCTACCTACATCTCTGCCTTAGAATCCGAAATCGAATGCCTTGTCTATCCGCTCTATGGCTTTACCGAAGAAGAACTCGACTTCATCATCAACTACGATATCAATATCGTATGGGTGATGAGTTGAATGAAGAATAGTTAAAAAGTAGTGGTAGAGTATTGTTGGAAGCACCATTAATGCATCAAAGATTAAAAAAACAACAAAATAATTTGGAAGTTTCAAGAAAACTTCTTATATTTGCAGCAGAAATCCCCCTTGTATGATAAATACTTGGGTTAGTTGCTGTAAAAGCAACTTAAAAACCATCCCGCTCGGGTGAGATATACCGAAGCACAAGCCTCCGAAAGGGGGCTTTATTCTTAATATAGGACTATGGAGAAAAAGAAAGTAATAGTTTACGTTGATGGGTATAACTTCTATTATGGGCTAAAGAACGGTGGAGCCAAGTGGAAAAAACTCTACTGGTTGGATATCGTGAAATTCTTTGAGCGCATGATGCTGCCAGACCAAGAATTAGTTGAAGTAAACTACTATTCTGCAATACCTCTTGACGACCAACAGGCGGCAGACAATCAAGATGTACTATTTAGTGCTAATCAGCTCAATCCGAAGTTCAAGTTGCACTTGGGACGGTATAAGAAAAAGACGTTCAAGTGTAAAAGCTGTGGCTTTAAGAACAAGACATACGAGGAAAAGGAATCGGATGTGAGAGTGGCAACGGGAATGTTGGTTGACGTTTATTCTAAGCATTGCGATATCACTATTGTCGTTTCTGCTGACAGCGATATGATACCTTCTGTAGAGATAATCAAGAGTTTTGCTCCTGAACATCCTGTCCATGTGTTTGTGCCGCCTACGCAGAAATCATTTGCTTTGGCCAGCAAGTGTGACCATGTGGTATGGTTAGAACACTATAAAGCAAGATTTGTGCAATCTATGTTGCCAGAAGATGTGACATTATCAAATGGTCATGTTTTGCATAGACCTACGAATTGGAGATAATCGTGGAGTATCTTGGCAACAAAGAACTACTGGATCGATGCCAAGGGACAGGTCAATGACATCAATATCGGAATCGCCTCTCTGGTTGAGGAATGATAACACCCGGCTGTACGTGGGTATAGCCGGGTGCTTATTTTTATGTGTGTATGGATGCCCTCTTTGGGTTTCCTACATGTTCATGCCGCCATCAACCTGGATGACCTGTCCGCTGATATAGCTCGACATGTCGGAGGCGAGGAACACGGCACAGTTGGCAATGTCGTCGACGGTACCTCCTCGGCGAAGGGGAATCTTCTGGCACCACTCCTTGCGCACTTCCTCAGAGAGTGCCTGGGTCATGGCGGTGTCGATGAAGCCCGGGGCGATAGCGTTGGCGCGGATGCCCTTCGGTCCCATTTCCTGTCCGATGGACTTGGCGAGTGCGATGAGTCCTGCCTTCGAAGCGGCGTAGTTGGCCTGTCCGGCATTGCCGTGCACACCTACTACAGAGGCCATGTTGATGATACTGCCGCCACGCTGGCGCATCATTACCGGCACACAGGCATGGATGAAGTTGAATGCCGACTTCAGGTTCACGGCAATCACGGCATCCCACTGCTGCTCGGTCATACGCAGCATCAGTCCGTCCTTGGTGATGCCGGCGTTGTTGACGAGGATGTCAATGCTTCCGAACTCTTCCTTCACCTGCTTCACCACTTCCTCCGTCTGTGCGAAGTCGGCAGCGTTCGAGGCGTAGCTCTTGGCCTTCACGCCCAGCGCAGCAATCTCCTGTTCAGTCTCTTCGTTTACTGCAAGGTCGGTAAAAGCAACGTTGGCGCCTTCTGCGGCAAACTTCAATGCGATGGCTTTTCCGATTCCACGTGCGGCGCCTGTGATGAGCGCCGTCTTACCACTTAATAATCCCATAATTTTTGTTTAGATATATAATTGTTACTGTTTGATTCCATGCTTGCCAAGCGCACCATAGACGAACTTGGCCACTTGCGGCTTCGTGTCTTCCTCCTTCAGTCCACGGGCTATGCGACCGTAGATGTAGGGCACCTCAAGACCCTTGATACAGTAGTGGGTGATGTCGGCCACGAGGTTGACATTGTCGATGTCGAACTCGCCCTCCTCCTTTCCCTCGGCAAAGACCTTGCGGAACAGCTCTACCTCGGCCAGGTCGAAATGCTTGCGCACCTTCTCGACCATCCAGATGTTGCGGAAGAACTCGGCGCGCAGGTTTCCGTTGCGCACCACCGTCTCGCGAATCATGTTCAGGTGGGTGTAGATGAGCTCGATGACCTTCTCATGGGGACTGATCTTGCGGGCAGCCACCTCATCGAGCTGGTCTGAGAGGCGCTCGAGCTCGGTCTCGATGACGGCGTAGTAGATGTCGTCCTTCGACTTGAAATAGGTATAAAGCGTGCGTCGACCCTTGCCCGATGCTTGGGCAATGTCGTTCATGGTCGTGTTTTCCAAACCGTTCTTGGCGAACAGTTGGCGTGCCACGTCGACCAGTAATTGTCGTGTCTTAGATATTGACATACACTCTATATCATTCTCTTCTTGATAATCCTGACCTAAATATTGCACACGGCAATATACGTGTGCAAAATTAGGCTTTTTATTTGATTTGACCAAGCAAAATGCCGAAAAAGATGGAAAAAAAGAAAAAAGTGGGATAAAAACTTGCATAATTCACCAAAAAGCAGTACCTTTGCACCCGCAAAACGGATAAAGCCGTTTTTGATAACATCGCGGAGTGGAGCAGTTGGTAGCTCGCCAGGCTCATAACCTGGAGGTCGCACGTTCGAATCCTGCCTCCGCAACATTGACTGGGTAACAATCTCGATCTGAGAACGTTGCCCAGTTTTTTGTAATTGACAATTGACAGTTGATAACTGACAATTGATAATTGACAATTATGATGAAGCAGTCGGAGCGTGGTAGTTTTGGAACTAAGTTGGGCATAATCCTGGCAACGGCAGGCTCGGCGGTAGGGCTGGGCAATGTGTGGCGCTTTCCGTTTATGACAGGTCAGAACGGTGGTGCTGCTTTTATTATTCTGTATTTTGCCTGTATCCTGCTGCTTGGTATTCCGGGAATGGTCAGCGAGTTTATCATAGGCCGTCACTCACAGGCCAACGCTGCCCGTGCCTACGGTCATATCTCGGGCAGGAAGCTGTGGAAGCTGGTGGGCCATCTGGGCATCCTTACCTCGACCATCATCCTCGGTTTCTATGCTGTGGTGGCCGGATGGTGCCTGCAATACCTGTTTGCTTCGGTTGCGGGTAGCCTGAACGGTGATGCCAGCTATGTGCTCAGCTATTTCCAGTCCTTTTCCACCCATCTTTGGAAGCCCTGTCTTTGGGCTGTGGGCTTTATTCTGATTACCCATTTTGTCATTATACGCGGTGTTCAGGCGGGTATCGAGCGTGCCTCTAAGCTGCTCATGCCGCTGCTTTTCGTCTTGCTGCTTGCCATTGTCGTTGCCTCATGCATGCTTCCCGGTGCCAGTGCCGGCATTAAGTTCCTGCTGATGCCCGACTTCTCGAAGGTGAGCCAGTCGGTGATGCTCGAAGCGCTGGGACAGGCTTTCTTCTCGCTCTCGTTAGGAACCTGTTGTCTGTGTACATACGCCAGCTATTTTGCGAAGGACACTCACCTGTTGAGGTCGGCAGGCGAGATAGCCCTGCTCGACACGCTGATAGCCATCCTTGCAGGCCTAATGATTTTCCCCGCAGCCTTCTCGGTGGGCGTGCAGCCCGACAGCGGTCCCTCGCTCATCTTCATCACCCTGCCGAACGTTTTCCAGCAGGCTTTTGCAACAGTGCCCACCTTAGGCTATGTCATCGGTATTATGTTCTACGCGCTGCTTGTGTTCGCTGCCCTTACGTCGACCATCTCGATGCATGAGATAGGCACCGCTTTCTTTACTGAGGAACTGAACATAGGCAGGAAGAAAGCCGCATGGGTTCTCACCGTTGTCTGTTCACTGATTGCCGTCTTCTGTTCGCTGTCGATGGGAGCCGTCGATGGGCTGACCCTCTTCGGCATGTCGCTGCTCGACTTCTGCGACTTCATCACGGCACAGATCATGCTGCCTATGGGCGCTTTCCTTACAAGCCTGTTTGTTGGCTGGTTTGTCAATCAACATACCGTCCGCAATGAGTTCACCAACCACGGAACGGTCTATCAGAGCCTCTTCCCCGTCTATCAGTTCTCCGTACGCTATGTGGTGCCCCTGTGCATCCTGTTGATCTTCCTTCATCAGTTCGGTGTGATATGATGATCTTCAAGGAGTTCTTCTACATGCAAAAATCCGACCGCAAAGTATTGTTGCTGTTGCTGTCAGTAGCAGCCATCGCCTTGGTAGTTGTTTTTCTGGTCGACTCTGCCCCGATGTCTTCAGAAGAGACGACGACCGACTCTACTGTGGTTGTCCGTCAGGAAGTAAGTCTGAAGTCAGAACCTACGCAGTATTACAACGTAGGAGAAAAGAAAAGCGAGCGTTTTGCTTTCGACCCCAACACAGCCGACAGCACGCAACTCCTACGTTTGGGCTTGCAGCCGTGGCAGGTGCGCAACATCTACAAGTATCGGGCTGCTGGGGGTATTTACAGGAAGAAGGAAGACTTTGCCCGTCTCTATGGTCTCACGGCCAAGCAGTACCGGGAGCTGGAACCCTATATCCATATCTCTTCTGACTACCGACCCGCTTCCGAGCTGTTTGAGAAGCCTGCCCGGCAGACTCCTGTCGAAGACTCAGTACAAACGCCCCGCTATCCGGTGAAGCTGAAGGAAGGCGAGACCATCGACCTGAGTGTGGCCGACACCACCCTGCTACGCCGTGTGCCCGGTATCGGCAGCTATTATGCCCGTCGTATCAGGGACTATGGTGAACGTCTGGGCGGCTATGTCAACACCGAACAGTTGAGGGAAATCGAAGACTTCCCCGTGGAGGCACTTGGCTACTTTACACTATCGAATCCCAGTATCAAGAAACTCAATGTCAACCAGCTTTCGCAAAGTGAGCTACGACGCCACCCCTATATCAGCTACTCTCAGGCGCGTGCCATCGTCGACTATCGCAGGAAGCACGGACGCATTGATAACTTGGACCAGCTGCGGCTGTTGCCCGACTTCACTGCCGAGAAGATAGGACGGCTGCGCCCCTACGTAACCTATTGAACCAAAACAACAAGGATGAACAAGATCATAAGACTGCTGCTGCCCACCTTATTATATATAGGTTTGGCCATACCTGTGGCCGCTCAGCGTCCACACTACGAAAAACTGTCGCCCATGCTGCGCCACCTGGTCGTCGACCGTCAGCATCAACAGGTTGGAGCTCAGCGTACTGCTGTTATGACCTCCACGTCGGCATCTGACAGTATGCGGAACAACTCACGTGAGGTGTGTGCCTTCGTTCGTGTTACAGCCGATGCCGATGCCGTCTTTGCCCGTCACGGTTGTCGACAGCTTTGTCGTTACGGTTCGCTCTATGTGGCCATGATTCCGTTGGAACAGCTCGCAAGCCTGTCGCTCGAGAAGACGGTCAGCCGCATTGAGGCGCGTCCCTCGGGAAAGGCCCTGATGGACTCCGTGGTCTATCAGATCAATGCCGCACCCGCCCATGAGGGCCTCGACCTCCCGGAGTGTTTCAATGGTCGTGGCGTGGTGATGGGAGTTATGGACATTGGTTTCGACTTAACACACCCCACGTTCTACAGCCGCGATACCACCGAATACCGCATCAAGGCGTTCTGGGACCAGCTTTCGCAGGACACCATCGGCAGCCCGTTCCCCGTAGGGCGCGACTACATCACCAAGAGCGAACTGTTGTCCGTTGGTCATGCCCGCGACGGACTGGACATGACCCACGGCACCCACACGTTAGGCACCGCAGCAGGCAGCGGCTACGATACCAACTACCGAGGCATTGCGCCTGAGAGCGACATCTGCATCGTGGCCAACGCTGTCGGCGACGACCTGGCGTATATCGACTCGGCCGATGTCTACAAATACACCTTCGCTACCGATGCCCTTGGCTTCAAGTACATCTTCGACTATGCCGACCGCGTGGGCAAGCCATGCGTCATCTCGTTCAGCGAGGGCAGCGGCGAGGATTTCTGGGGCTACGACCAGCTCTACTACGAGATGCTCGACAGCTTGTTGGGGCCTGGTCATATCATCGTAGCCTCGGCAGGCAATCAGGGACGGGTGAAATCCTGGTTCCGCAAGCCCAAGGACATGCCCTCTATGGGCACTTTCCTCTACTCGTCCTCTACGAGCATGTATTTTACGCTGAAGTCGGCCGATGACTTCGACCTGCGCTTTGTCAGCTATTCAGACCCGAACGACACGCTGACGATCTCTACACGGCAGGTGTTGCAACAGGAAGACTCCGTGCTCACCGTCGTCATTGAGCGAGATAACCGTAAACTGGCAGTAGAACTGATGGCCTATCCTTCGTGCTATGAGCCGTCGGAGACCTGTTACGATGTCACCCTGCTGACGACAAAGGGCGTTGGGGCGAAGCCGCCGCTGTCGGTAGAAATCTTGGGCGTCAATGCTGATGTAGAGGCTTTCCGCGTAACAGGTGTCTTTACCGAGAACACGCTGAATCCGCAGCTGAATGCGGGCGAGTGTGTGCGTAACATCCATTCGCCGTCCAGCTCGCCCTCAGTCATCTGTGTCGGAGCAACCATCTATCGCAGGGGCATCACCAACTATTTAGGCAAATGGAAGGAATCGGAGCCGGGCAAAGACGGCATGCGGGTAACGGCTTCGTCGGTAGGACCTACTTACGACGGCCGCATCAAGCCCGACGTGATGGCTCCCGGTGCCAATATCATCTCTGCCTACAGCAGCTATTATCTCGAGAACCATCCCAAGGCGGGCGACATCACCTGGGATGTGGCCCACTTCGACTTCAACGGTCGCACCTATGCATGGAACTCGAACAGCGGCACGTCGATGTCGACACCAGCCGTAGGCGGTGCCATCGCGTTGTGGCTACAGGCCAATCCGAGACTCACGCCACAGGACGTGCTTGGCGTCATCAGCCGGACGAGCCGACATAACGACCCTGAGCTCAGCTATCCGAATAATGAGTGGGGGTATGGTGAAATCGATGTCTATGCCGGCTTGCTCGACGTGCTTGGTCTGAGCGGCATCAAGACCATCTCGTCACGTCCTACGCGTGCCAGCATCTGCTTTATCGACCGTCAGCTGCTGCGTGTGGGCTTCGAATCACCCTTACAGCACAAGGCCACACTGAGACTGTTCAACCTGTCGGGCATACAATTGCATGCCGAGCGTCTTCCTGCCGGCATTGCCACCCACGACTTGCTTCTTCCCTTATTGTCTGAAGGCATCTACGTCGTACAAATCGATGGCGACGAGTCGGTTACAGGCTCTCAGCTCATTAGGCGCTGACTACAGTTCGTGTAGGATGTGGTGCTTGACGTAGGCTCTGTGTCCGTACCAGGTCACCACGACGAAGCAGATCAAAGGAATGATGAACGAGATGTTGGTCGACGACAAACCGAGCATTTCCACCTTCGAGTCGATGATCAGGGCCTGCAGCAACGGGATGAGCGAACCGCCCAGCACCGACATAATCAGTCCGGCGCCGGCAAATTTCACATTGTCGCCAACACCACGAAGGGCAATGCCATAGATAGTGGGGAACATAAGCGACATGCAGGCCGACACGCATACCAGACAATAGAGACCGTTACGGTCGGGGAACAGGATGGCTCCGGCAGTGAACGAGATAGCCACGATAGCCAAGACAGAGAGCAGTCGTCCCGGCTGGACGTATTTCAGGAACCACGTACAGATAAAGCGGAAGACCGTAAACAGGGCCATAGCACCGATGTTATACTTCTGCGATAGTATCTCAGCGGCTTTCTCCTCCATACCTTCTGCCTGGAACACGTGCGTACCATATTGTATAATAAAGGTCCAACACGTCACCTGAGCACCCACGTAGAAGAACTGGGCAATGACACCGTTGCGGTAGTTGCTGATCTTCATCAGCTGCTTCATAGCCGTTAGGATGTCTTTGTCCGAGGCGGTGTCGCTGCTTGTGGGCATCTTTGTCAGTCTGATAAGCACCAGTAGGAGAATGGTGAAGACACCCAGTCCCAAGTAAGGACCGATGAGCGCACTCAGGTCATGGTCTTTCAGCAGGTTGAACTGCATGTCGTTCAGTTCGAAACGCTGCTCCGAGCTCATGGGGCTCATCTGCTTCTGTACCAGCTCCATCACCATATACATGCCTAATAGTGCACCGATGGGGTTGAAGGCCTGGGCCAGGTTCAGGCGTTGCGTGGCAGTTTCTTCCGAGCCCATGCAGTAGATATAGGGGTTACACGATGTCTCCAAGAACGACAGACCGCACGTCAAGATGAAGTAGGCCAGCAGGAACGGATAGTAGAAGCCCAGCATCTTGGCTGGAAGGAACATTAGCGAACCGATGGCGAAGAGCGAAAGCCCCATCATCACACCTTTCTTAAAAGAGTAGCGCTGGATGAAGATAGCAGCGGGGAAAGCCATAACGAAGTAGCCTAAATAGAAGGCCACCTGCACGAGCGAGCCTTCGGTGGCACTCATGCGGAAGATTTTCGAGAAGGCTTTTACAATGGGCCCCGTCATATCATTGGCAAAGCCCCACAGCGCGAAACATGCCGTAATCAGTATGAATGGAACGACGAAGCTCACCCCGTCTTTTGTCAGTATTTCCGTCGCGTTAAACTTGAATTTCATATCCTTTATTCATTAGGTGTCGTTTTTTTCGTCGCAAATTTACAATAAAATCTTCATAAATGGCGCATTTTAATCAGATTTTATTAACTTTGCGCCATAAAAAAGTATCCAGAAGCATGAAGAAACTACTTTCGCTGCCACCGAACCTGGTGAAACAGACGCCAAACGGCAACACCGTCTTCCACGAGATAACTGGTCTTTCCACCACCGACTATTTCTGTACGTGCGACCCGGAAGGACACCGCATAGGCAGCGGAGGCGGCACGGCTTGGCTGTTGCAGCAGGCGTGGAACGGAGAACAGCCGTTTGACGAATGGCTCGATAGCGAGAAGCGCATACTGGTTCATGCCGGTGGACAGAGCCGTCGCTTGCCTGCATACGCCCCGTCTGGCAAGGCGCTGATGCCCATTCCTGTATTCCGATGGAGTCGTGGACAGCGTATCGGACAGGATCTGCTGTCGTTGCAGCTTCCGCTCTATGAGCAAATCATGCAGTCGGCACCATCGTCGCTCCATACGATGGTGGTTAGCGGCGACGTATTCATCCGCACCACCCAGCCTCTGCCACCAGTGCCCGAGGCTGATGTCGTTTGCTACGGCCTGTGGCTCGATGCATCCGTAGCTACCCATCACGGTGTGTTCCTAATGGATCGCAATACCCCCGGCGTGCTGAAGCAGATGCTCCAGAAACCATCCGTTGGTGAACTGCACGACCTGCAGGCCGACCATTTCTTTCTTACCGACATCGGCGTGTGGCTGCTCAGCGACCGTGCCGTCAAGCTGTTGATGGAAAGAAGTGGCCTCCACCTTCCTCTCGACCCTCGGTCGCATGCAAGGCAAGAACCTTCCTCCCTCCACCTTCATCCCACCTACTACGACCTTTACAGCGATTTCGGGCGTTGTCTGGGCACCGACCCGCAGTTCGACGATTCCGAGTTGCGGCAGCTCACGGTAGCCGTTCTGCCGCTGACGGGTGGCGAGTTCTATCATTTCGGTACGTCGCGCGACATGATTGCGTCCACTCTGCGCTTGCAGAACGTGGTGAGCGACCAGCGCGAGATCATGCACCACGACCGCAAACCTCACCCCAGCATCTTCGTGCAGAACGCGGTCACCAAGATTCCGTTCACTCCCCAGAATACCAACATCTGGATTGAGAACAGCTACGTGGGACCTCATTGGCAGCTCAGCCACGACCATATCATCACCGGAGTGCCTGAAAACGACTGGCACATTGCCTTACAACCCGGCGAGTGCATCGACGTGGTGCCTATAGACGATGACCTTTATGCCCTGCGCCGCTACCATATCGACGACCGTTTCGACGGCGACGAGCAGCAGCGCGAACAGTTCCCCGTGGTCACCCTCGACGAACTCGTCCCTCAACCCTCCACCCTCCACCCTCCACTATCCACTATCCACTATCCACTATCCACTAAATCCGCCGAACAACTCTCGTCTCAGGCCCGTCTCGACCGTCTCTTTGCCCAGCGTGAGGCCTTCCGTGCTCAGAACCTGCCTATGCTTGCCCGCAACTGGCAGCACTCAGTGTTCTATCAACTCGATCTTGACGATGTGGCTCAGCTTTATGAACGCCACCACCTTGAATTGCCCGAAGCCCTTCCTGCCACCGCCCCGATGCTCACGCGCATTCATAATGCTATGTTGAGGGGCGACAGCAGCAGCGCCTTCAGCCTGTTACGCGAAGGACTCCTTGGCAATCTCATCCCTCAACCCTCCACCTTCCACCATCAACCCTCCCCCCTCCACTCCGACCAAATCGTCTGGGCACGCAGTCCTGTACGCATTGACATTGCAGGCGGATGGACCGACACGCCTCCCTACTGTCTCTACGAGGGTGGACGCGTGGTCAACCTCGCCGTAGAGCTGGGTGGACAGCCACCCCTACAGACCTACGTCAAGCCTTCCGAGAAAAAGTGTATAACCCTGCGCAGCATCGACCTCGGTGCCGCCGAGGTGGTCACCACCTACGAACAGCTCGCCTGCTACAATCAGGTGGGCTCACCGTTCTCCATCCCCAAGGCCGCGCTGGCGCTTGCCGGATTCCTTCCTCAGTTTGGTGGCGAGCGCTACGCTACGCTCCATCAGCAACTCGACGATTTCGGCTGTGGCATCGAGCTGACGCTCCTCTCGGCCGTTCCTGCAGGTAGCGGCATGGGTACCAGTAGCATCCTTGCTGCCACCGTGCTGGGTGCACTGAACGATTTCTGCATGCTCGGATGGGATAAGAACGAGTTGGGACGCCGCACGCTTTTGCTCGAACAGCTACTCACTACTGGAGGCGGTTGGCAGGATCAGTTCGGAGGACTGCTTGGTGGTGTCAAACTACTTGAGAGTCAGCGTGGCTTCGCCCAGCAGCCCCTTGTACGATGGCTGCCCGACACGCTCTTCACCGCCCCCGAGTACCGCCAGTGTCATCTGCTCTACTATACCGGCATCACCCGTACGGCCAAGCAGATCCTTGCCGAGATTGTGCGCAGCATGTTCCTTAATAACCACGATCAGCTACGTCTGTTAGGCGAGATGCGCGAACATGCGCTGGTCATGTACGAGGCCATCCAACGACAGGACTTCGAACAGATGGGACGTCTCGTAGGAGTAACGTGGCAGCAGAACCAGCAGCTCGATAGTGGCACCAACCCGCCCGAGGTAGAGCGTCTCACGCGTCTGGTCGACGATCTCTGTCTCGGCTACAAGCTGCCCGGTGCCGGAGGTGGCGGTTTCCTCTATATGGTTGCCAAGGACCCCGACGCTGCCGCCCGCATCAAGCGGTTGATCACGCAGGAGCACCACCTGCCCAACGCCCGCTTCGTCGACATGCAGCTGAGTACCCAAGGCTTACAGGTCAGCCGTAGCTGAGGCAGGTTTGGTTATTTGCAGGTCATCATCTGGAGGACCATCTCGTCGGTGATGCCCATGCCGTCGGCACCGATGGCGGTGAGGTTGTGGATGGACTTGTCGACGGAGTCGTCGACGATGCCCTCGACAGAGGTGACACATTTGCCCTCCATGGCCAGCAGGGCGGAGAGGAGGGCAGTGGAGACGCCCGACGTGATTTTCAGTGAACAGGAGGGTTTGGCACCGTCGCAAATCATTCCCGTGAGGTTGGCTATCATGTTCTTTACGGCAGCACAGATGCGGTCGTAGCCGCCTCCCATGAGATAGACGATACCGACGCTGGAACCTATCGACGCTACCACGCAACCGCAGAGGGCAGAGAGCGTTCCCAGCGACTGCTTGATATAGATAGCTGTGAGGTGGCTGAGCATGAGTGCACGGATGAGCTCTTCCTCGGTGTTCTCGTTCTCCTTGGCATAGACGCATACGGGGTTGGTGGCGCAGATGCCCTGATTGCCGGAACCGGAGTTGGACATGACGGGAATCATCGCTCCTCCCATGCGTGCGTCGCAGGCCGAAGCGGTGCGCGAGATGATGTGCGAATAGATGGTGTTGCCAAAGATGCCCTTGGCCAGTGGACGGTCGATGGTCTTGCCGAGGTTATGGCCATAGTTGCCCTTGATGGCCTCGCGTGCCGCGTTCATATTATACTTGCGGGTCTCCTCGATGAAACGGATTTCCTCAAGAGGGGCAGTGGTGGCGAAGTCGTAGACGAGGCTCATGCTGAGCTGGCTGGCGACCCCTCCTGACCTCCCCTGTAGGGGAGGGACTTCGGCGTTGGGGAGTAGGGGAGGGACTTCGGCGTCGGGGATCCCTCCCCTACAGGGGAGGCCAGGAGGGGTCTTATGCTCGTGGGCCGTCTTGCTTTCCACGAAGTGGGTGTGGCTGCCTGCAATGATGGCGGTCTCAGAGCGGTCGCCTGCCGTGCAGATTACCTCTACATAGAGTTTTTCTGTGATGCCTTCTTTCAGGGCGATGTCGATTCTGTTTTCTTCGATGAACCGTTTGCCTTCCTCAACAGCCTCGGGTGTTAGGTCTTTCAGTACTTCCAACTTGTACTCGCTCTTGCCAATCAACGCCCCCAAGGCAACAGCTATGGGCAGGCCAATCATCCCAGTGCCGGGAATGCCAACGCCCATAGCGTTCTTCAGGATGTTTGCACTCAACCAGACCGTGATATGTTCGGGTCGGCAACCTAACAGTTCCGTAGCACGTGCAGTACACAGGGCTACGCAGACAGGCTCAGTACAACCGATGGCAGGTACCACTTCCTGGTGTACGAGCTTGATAATTTGTTCGCGTGTCGCTTTGTCGATCATTGTTGAAGAGGAGTGAAAGGGGAGTGAAAGGGGAGTGAAAGGGGAGTGAAAGGGGAGTGAAGGGACAATAGTTTTTCATTAGCTCAACAGCATGCGCACTAACCAGTAGCACACGATGCCGGCGAGATAGCCCACGAAGGCAATCCACGTAATCTTCTTCAGGTACCAGCCGAAGGTGATTTTCTCCAAGCCCATGACTACCACGCCGGCAGCACTGCCGATGATGAGCATCGAGCCGCCCACGCCGGCACAGTAGGCAAGGAGCTGCCAGAAGATGCCGTCGACGGCCATAGGTCCTACCTCAGCCACAGGATACATACCCATGCAGCCTGCCACCAAGGGCACGTTGTCGACAATCGACGAGAGCACGCCGATGATGCCGTTGATGATGTAGTAGTTGCCCGAGAAAGCTTCGTTGAGTCCTTGGCCCAGTGCGGTGAGCACGCCTATTTCCTGGAGCACGGCCACGGCCATGAGGATGCCGAGGAAGAACATGATGGTCGAGAGGTCGATCTTTGTCATGATGTCGGAGACACGCTTGGCCATCGTGTCGTCCTCTGACGTGTTATAGTGGAAGATCTCTGTCACCGTCCACAGCACGCCGAGTACCAGCAGGATGCCCATGAACGGTGGGAGGTGGGTCAGTGTCTTGAAGATGGGTACGAACACCAAGCCGCCCACGCCAAGCCAGAAGATGATATCGCGCTGGGCTTTGGTGAACTGGCTCACCTCGGCCTTCGGCAGGTTCTGCTCCTTGTCGAACTTGCCTTTCAGCGAGAACTGTAGGATGAACGCCGGAACGGCCATCGATACGAGCGACGGGATGAAAATCTCGGTGAGCACGCCCTGTGTGGAGATGACGCCCTTGATCCAGAGCATGATGGTGGTGACGTCGCCGATGGGTGAGAATGCACCGCCCGAGTTGGCCGAGATGACGATGAGGGCGGCATAGATGAGACGCTCCTCGCGGCTCTGCACCAGCTTGCGCAGTACCATGATCATTACGATGGACGTGGTGAGGTTGTCGAGGATGGCCGACAGGAAGAACGTCATGAAGGCCACGCGCCACATGAGCTTACGCTTGGAGCGCGTCTTCAGCGTGTCGCGTACAAAGTTGAAACCACCGTTCGAGTCGACAATCTCGACGATGGTCATGGCACCCATCAGGAAGAATAGCGTGCCTGCTGCATCGCCCAGGTGATGCTCGATGACCTCGGCAATGTGGTGTACTACGCCGTCGGCAGCTACCTCAGGATAATAGGCGCCTGGCCCCATCATCAGGAGTGTCCAGCAGAGCACGCACATGAGCAGCGCGATGGCTGCCTTGTTTACTTTCGTCACGCTCTCTAAGGCGATGCAGAGATAGCCTGCAACGAAGACGGTGACAATAAGAATCGTTAATGTAGTCATTTTGAGAGTTGTTGAGTTTATGAGTTGTTGAGTTTATGAGTTATTGAATCTCATTTGTAAGCACGCTCTCTAACTCCTCTGCCGAGAGGTTCAGCCGGAACGTTCCGGCCTTGGCAGTGCTGATGCCGCCGGTCTCCTCGCTGACGATGATGGCGAGGGCATCGGTCTCCTGGGCGATGCCGAGGGCAGCGCGATGGCGCAGGCCCAGCTCCTTGGGGATGTCAAGATTATGACTCACGGGCAGGATGCAGCTGGCAGCACGTATACGTCGCTGGCTGATGATCATAGCGCCGTCGTGCAGGGGCGAATTCTTGAAGAAGATGTTCTCGATGAGCCGCTGGTTGATGCTGGCATCAATAGACTCGCCAGTGCTTACGATGTCGTCGAGGGGCGTGTTGCGCTCAATCACGATAAGTGCTCCTACTTTGGCTTTCGACATCGACATCGCTGCCATCACGATAGGCATCACGATGCGCTTGCGTTCGGAGGTGTCGCGATCGCTCGTACGCTTCGGGCTGAAGAAACGCAAGAAGGTCCTCATACGCTGATGGGCTCCCAGATTATAGAGGAACTTGCGGATGTCTTCCTGGAAGATGACGATGAGGGCGATGACACCCACCGACACCAGCTTGTCGAGGATGGTTCCTAACAGGCGCATCTCCAGAATCTGCGACACGAAGAGCCATACTACCACGAAAATCAATATGCCTACGAAGACGTTGATGCTTCGTGAGTCGCGCATCAGCCGGTAGATGTAGTAAAGCATGAGTGCTACCAGCAGGATGTCGATGAGGTCTTTTATTCCGAAACTGAAAAACATGGGGAAATTCTCAATGCTTAATGCTTAATTTTTCAATTCTTCAATTTTTCATACAGTTTTGTGCATTCCACAGCAGCCTTGACGTCGTGCACCCGTAGTATGGAGGCACCTTTCATCAGGGCAACGGTGTTCAGCATGGTAGTGCCGTTGAGCGCCTCGTCGGGTGTGCAGCCTAAGTGCTTCCATATCATAGACTTGCGCGAAATGCCTACCAGCAACGGCAGTTCCATTACCTGAAGGGTCTCCAGCTCGTTCATCAGCTTGTAGTTCTCGTCGACCGTCTTGCCGAAACCGAAACCGGGATCAAGGATGATGTCCTTTTGACCGTAGTCGCAGAGCTGTTGTACTTTCGATGCAAAGGCCAACAGGGTGCTGCGCAGGTCGGGCTGTACCGACATCAGGATGTAGGGAACGCCGAGACGCGCCACCATGCGGAACATCTCCGTCGAGCCTTCCGACACGTCGTTTACTATGTCAGCTCCCAGCTCTTCGACTGCCATACGGGCAACGTTAGGACGGAACGTGTCTACAGATATGATAGTGGTGGGCTGCTCGCAGCGAACGGCAGGCAGTACCTTCCTGAGCCGTTCCATCTCTTCTTCTTCGGATACCTCGCTGGCACCTGGACGGGTAGAATAGGCACCGACATCGATCATTGTGCCGCCTTCGGCCACGATCTGACGTGCCCTCGCTGCAGCCGCCTCTTCCGACGGTGTCCGGCTGTTGGCATAGAACGAGTCGGGTGTTGCATTGAGGATGCCCATCACCTGTGGCTTGTTCAGGTCGATGAGCCGTCCGTGAATGTTCAGTGTGTAGTTCATATTGTCGGCAAAGTTACGAATAAACGGGCGAAACACCAAATTTCTGCCCTAGAAATTTTGTTACTTTGCAAACAATGACTACCTTTGCGGCAGCAAGACAACTGACGGGCTTGCAACAACCCGATGGCATATAAAACTCACGTATTATTTATCGTACTTATTTTGTTTTCTGCTTATGCAAAGGCGCAGGACAGTCTGAAGACGCAGGTGTCGTTCGACCTTACTACTGAGGCAGCAGTGGGAACAGGCGACTATACTGCCTATCAGATCGTATCCAACCGGTATCATGTGTTGGGCACACGTTCCAATACGGCCTATCTGCGTGGTGCCGTCAACGTGGAGCATCGGTTGTCGAAGGACTTCCTGTTGTCGGGTGTTGTCGATGGTGTTGTCTCCGTTCATGCTGACCACAAGGCCTATCTGCAGCAGTGCTACGTCAACTTGTCGTATCGGCCGTTCTTCGTTGAGGCTGGCTTGCGCGAAATCAAGCCGGCGTTGCGCGAAGAACAGCTTTCCAGCGGGTCGTTTGTCTTGGGCAGCAATGCCAAGCCCATTCCTCAGGTGCGTGTCGGAACGGATGGATTCTGGACTGTTCCTTTTACTAAGAAGTGGTTGGAGATTAGCTTCGACTGTGGCTATGGTAAGTTCATGGATGATGACTATCGTAAGGATCTGTTTGACCTGTCACCTCCTATGAACATGTCGTGTGCCACAGGTGCCTATTACCATCAGAAATATCTGTATCTGCGCACTAACTCCTCCATGCGGTTCTACTTCGTTGCTGGTATGGAACATGCGGTGCAGGTATGCGGTACGGGCTATAAGTATGCGGATGGCGTTGTTAAAGCCAAGGAAAAGCCCGTAAGCCTTCGCTCACTCTTCGACGTGTTCCTGCCCCTTGGCGACAGTCACTATTACGAGCACGATGCCATGGAAGACTGGATCTATGGCAACCATATCGGGATGATGACCATTCAGTTGGGTTGGAATATCAACAAGCATGAGCTGTTGGAAGCATATATTGACAATCCTTTCGAAGATGGTTCAGGCATTCGCAAGGGAAATGGCTGGGACGGTCTGTGGGGCCTGCAGTATAGCAACAAGGCAGAAGGCATACAGCCTGTTCGCGGTGTTGTGGCCGAGTATTTCCAGACCACCAACCAGTCGGGCCCGCTACATTGGGACAGCCGTGACTATCCCGAGCCGGTACGCAGTCAGGTTACCGACTACGTGACGGGCAAAGACAATTACTATAATCACTCGTTCTATAACAACTACGGGTACTACGGTATGGCGTTGGGCAATCCGCTCCTCACGTCACCTATATATAATAAGGATGGCTATACCGCCTTTCGTGACAACCGCATCAAGGCTTGGCATCTGGGCGTGAAGGGTGAGATAAGCGACCGCCTTTCCTATCTGGTCAAAGGATCGTACAGGGAAGGGTGGGGCACATACGATGTGCCTCTGCCGGACAGGCACTACTCTTTTGACGCAATGGTTCAAGGACTATACAAAATGGGACCGTGGCAGTTCAGTGCTGCATACGCCTTAGACAAAGGAAACATCTACGGCAATTGTTCCACATTCGACATAAAAATAGGTTATCATGGCAAAATACTTTAAGCATCTCATCAAGGTCGTTTTACCTTTTTACCTTTTTACCATTTTACTTTTCTCCTGCCAGGAAGGAGGCGATGCAGGCGAACTGTTTGGTCAGTGGCGCTTGGAAGACGATGACAACCAGAGTGCGGAGCTGAATGCTACGCGATATATTAGTTTCTCTGGCACGCTGACCTTGTTCCGCTTCGTGAAGAGAGGTCAGGTGTATGGTTCTTTCCAGCATACGGGCGACAGCCTTTTCATACAATGCTATTCCATAAACGGTGAGGCAAAGGATACCGCCATGGTTGAAAACACCTTCGGAATGAAGCCTTTCGACAACATTCGGATGAAGATTGTCACGCTTGATGATGACCGGCTCGTTCTTAATAAGGGAAGTGAGTACTGGCGCTTCTATAAGTATTAAGTGATTCGTACAGCTTGAACGGAAGTGTCGTTCAGCTTGAACGGAGGCTCCGGACAAGTAGAACGGAGGCTCCGTTTGCTTTGTCCGGAGCCTCCGTTCTGTTTATGCGTTGTTGCAAGACAATATTTATTTCGGCTGTTCAGCTTCCAACCTGTCTACGCCACCGCTTACGGGATTGAGCCACAGATGGGTGGTGTAATGCTTGTTGAACAGGTCACCGCTGAGCAGTTCGACATTGCCGAATTGAGGAGCGGGCAGCTCTGTAGCTGAGATGGTCTGCTCTTTGTGCTCGATGCTGACCAGCATACGTCCCGGAACATTGACGTAGATGCCTGTTTCCACGAGTTTCTTCTTTCCCTTCGTCTGTTGCGTGGCAGGCAGGTTCGTGATATCTTCAATGCTCACATAGAAGGGCTCGCCCGAAAGATCGTCGATGTCGACAAGGCCTCTGACTTGTGAGAGACGGAAGAGTACGCGACGGTTGGTCGACTTCGTGGGCACAATGGTAATGATATGCTCCGTCGTGTCGCGCTCGGTAATACCTTGGAAAAGCTGGGTAAGAGCCTTGTCCTGCTGGTCCATCTGGTTGAGCATCAGCTGCATCTGTGCACCGTCGGTGGGCATGAAGTCGGCCTGCCCCTTGATAAGTAAGTTGCGATTTTCGCGCAAATCATAGATTTCGCGGGCAGTGAGCTCTGCCATCTTAGCAGTACTTCCTGCTGAAAGGATATCCTCGTTCATATACTGGCGCGGGTTGACGGCAGCAGGCTTCTTGGCGGGTTTGAAGGGAGGAGCCGGAGTGAACAGATTGGGTTTAGCATTGATGGCGAGTAGCAAGCCTTCCTCACTCAACGCTACATTGGCAGCTACGGTCTTGGCGTTGAACTTCACGCTATAAGCTTTCGTGGTATCGACGATGCCGACTCCTTGGGGCACGATACTCACCACACGGTAGGTGGTCTTCGGCTCCTGTTCCACATCGTTCAGCCGCAGGTGACGCCCGGCGTAGCGGGCAAAATCGCCTGGTGTATAGGTGGTTTTCTCAACGAGGATGTTGAATTGTATGGCGGTAATGGGAAGAAAATAGACAGCCCCTTCAGCCGTTATGCCCGGCTGGTATTGGGAAATCTCTGTCTGGGCCACTGCGTGGTGAATGGAACAATGCCCCATGATGAATGACAGGACGAGCATCATGAACCGTCCTTTGCCGAATGAAATCTTTTTTACGTCCATATTATTATCACAATTCATAATTCACAATTCATAATTTTATAAGGACATCGTGCTTCCTACTTCCATGGCACTGAATGCCTTGGGCAGATAGTCAATGATATCGCTGGCCATCAGGCTTTCCTGTCCCAACGATTCGGCAGCGAGGTCGCCAGCCAGACCGTGCAGGTAGACGCCCAGCATGCAGGCGTGCTGACGGCTGTAGCCACGGGTGAGCAGACCGGTAATGATGCCGGTGAGCACGTCGCCACTACCTGCGGTTGCCATGCCCGCATTGCCTGTGGAGTTGAAAGCTACATGACCGTCGGGCATGCAGATGGCAGTGTGATGGCCTTTCAGCACGACGTAGCCTTGTAATCGCTCTGCCAGTTCGCGTGCCTTCACCAACCTTTCATAGCTGTCGATACACTGGCCTTCCATGCGCTCCAGTTCCTTGACATGGGGAGTGAGGATAATGCCCTTGGGCAGCTGTTGCAGCCATGCATGTCGGTTTGCGATGATATTCAGTGCGTCAGCATCGGCTACAATGGGGCATTGTGCACGCCGTAGTTGGGCAATGAGAGCGATGGCCGTATTGTCAGAACGCCCTATACCAGGACCGATACCCATAGCCTTGAAATCGTCGGTAGCAATAGGCTCGGTAAAAGTGGTCTCCTCGCGGTCAATGTCGAGGACGGCTTCAGGAAGGGCGGCTTGAAGAATGGCTACGTTGCGTTTGGGAGTATGTATAGTGAGCTTGCCAACACCGGAGCGCATGCATGCCCTCCCAGCAAGGATGGCTGCACCTGCCATGCCATAGCTTCCTGCTACGAGCAGGGCATGCCCCATGGAGCCTTTATGGGCAAACTCGTTACGGTGCATCAGCAGTGGTGCCAAGGTGTCGCGTTCAAGCAGAGTGAACTGGGCATCTGTCTGTTGGATGCCTTCGCTGCTGATACCAATATCAAGCACGTCGACATCGCCCAAATACTGCTGGTTCTCGGGAAAGAAGAACGACAGCTTAGGCTGTTGCAGGGTGAGGGTAATCGTGGCGCGGATAATGTTCGCACTGACATTATAGGTGTTGTCCTCGCACATCAGACCAGAAGGCACGTCGATGCTCACTACCTCGGCTTTTGACGAGTTGATGTATTTCACGAGCGACGCAAAGCCTCCTGACAATGGCTTGTTCAGTCCAGAGCCGAAAAGACCATCGACAACAAGCGTTCCCTGTTCCAAACGGGGCGGGTCGAACTCTTGTGTCACCTCAATGAGCACTTTAGCTTTCCTGTCAATGAGTCGTTGGCGGTTCTCTGCACAGTCGGCTGAGAGCTTGCCTGTAATATTAAAGAGGTAGACCTGTACCTTGTATCCTTCACCGACGAGCATGCGTGCTACGGCAAGAGCATCACCCCCGTTGTTGCCTGGGCCTGCAAAGACCACGACGGGCACCTCGTTGTCCCATCGCTCACAGATGTTGCGGGTCAGCTCCCGAGCTGCTCGTTCCATGAGGTCGATGGATTTGATGGGCTCGTGTTCAATGGTGTACTTGTCTAGGTCTTTAATCTGTGCCGCTGTGAATATTTTCATGTGGAGTTCAGGAGTTCAGGAGTTCGGGAGTTCAGAAGTTTAGGAGTGTAGAGGTCACTGCATTTCGTAGACGACCTGCATGAGCTTCTTGCCCAGTTCGTCGGCTTCTTCCATGGTCTGTGCCTCACTATAGACGCGGATGATAGGCTCGGTGTTCGATTTGCGCAGGTGTACCCATCGGGTGGGGAAATCGATTTTTACGCCGTCGATGTCGTTGACCGTAGCATTCGGGTCAGCAGCAAACATTTCCTTTACCTTGACGAGGATGGCATCGACGTCGGTCTCAGGAGTCAGGTCAATACGGTTCTTGGCAATCTGGTAGTCGGGGAAGGTCTTGCGCAGTTCGCTGGCGGTACAGCCTTTCTGTGCTAATGACGAGAGGAAGAGGGCAATGCCTACGAGGGCATCGCGTCCGTAGTGGCTTTCGGGATAGATAACACCACCATTGCCTTCGCCACCGATGACGGCACCCACCTCTTTCATCTTTGTAGTAACATTCACTTCGCCCACGGCAGCTGCGGCGTACTTGCCGCCATACTTCTCGGTGACGTCGCGCAGGGCGCGGGTCGACGAGAGGTTCGAAACAGTATAGAAACTATTGTCTGCACTTCCGCACTCCTGCATTCCTACACTCCTTGAAAGAACATAGTCGGCTACGCTGACCAGTGTATATTCCTCGCCGAACATTCTTCCGTCTTCACAGATGAAGGCCAAACGGTCGACATCCGGGTCGACGACGATGCCAAGGTCAAAACCTCCATGGCGCATTTTGTCCATAATGCCTCCGAGGTTCTTCTCCAGTGGTTCGGGGTTATGGGCAAACTGTCCCGTGCATTCACCGTTCAGTATCTCGTAGTCTACATTCAATGCCTTGAAAAGCTCGGGCAGAATGATGCCACCCACGCTGTTGATGGTGTCGGCGCAGACACGGAAGTGACGTTTGCGGATAGCCTCAATGTCGGCTAAGCGCAGGTTTAGCACGCTTTCCACATGGCGCTGATTCATGGTGTCATCTATGACGACACGTCCCAGACGCTCCACAGGAGCATAGTCGAAGTCCTCGGCCTCAGCAATGCGCAGCACCTCGGCACCGTCCTCGGCAGTAAGGAACTCGCCCTCGCTGTTCAGTAGTTTCAGTGCGTTCCACTGTGTAGGGTTGTGTGATGCAGTGATGATAATACCACCGTCGGCTTCGTGCCAACGTACGGCCAGCTCAGTGGTCGGCGTAGTAGCCAGGCCTATGTCGATGACCTCATAGCCCATGCCTACGAGTGTGCCACAGACCACATCGCGTACCATAGGCCCGCTAATGCGTCCGTCTCGTCCGACAACCACTTTTGCGGTTGCTGCTTTTTCACTTTTCACTTTTCCTTTTTCCCTTTGTATAAAGGTAGCATAGGCTGTAGTGAACTTTACGATGTCTAACGGATTAAGGGTGTCGCCCGTTTTTCCGCCAATGGTTCCGCGGATGCCGGAGATAGATTTTATCAGTGTCATAATATATTTACTTATTTAGTTGTATGATTATTCGGACAGGTCGATTTTCCGCTCGAATGTGATTTCGTAATAGTAGGGATAGACATAGCTTGAAGCTATGGAGTGCCCCTGTGTGTGGGGAACAATCAGTCGCACCTTGCTGATTTCGTCGTCGGCAGAACGGGGACGCCCTACGTTGATGTAGTTGAAAGGAACGAGCCACCCCGAGGGTACGGATTCCCCGTAGGTGCTTTTCATGATGCCAGAAGTGAAGGAAGCTGTATAGGTGCTGCCCGCACGGCTGATGTTCATCACGTCGACAGTATAGGCGCGCACATCGTTGTAGATGCCTGTGCTGTCGAAGATGGATATCTCGACAAAACGTACCAGAAGGTCGGTGCGCTCGCCGTCCTGAAGGGGCTTTCCGCATCCTTTGCGGACAATCTGCATGTAGACACCGGAGTTGTTCAGATAGACAAACTGGTTGTTACCCTTGGTAGCCTTTGTAGTGTAGTCCTGCTGGCGGAACTGCTCTTCGTCGATAACTGTGATAGCGGAATCGGTAATGAACTGGCTGATGGCGTCGCGTTCTTTCTCTTTCTTGTCGCCGTAGGTCTCATAGTCGTTGCAAGCCACTGTCAGTGACCCCAGGATGATGAGCACCAGCAATGAATAAATGGTTCTTTTCATCTGAATGATTCTTTTTTATGCTGCAAAGGTACAAAAGAGTTAGGAGTTAGGAGCGAGGTGTCGGGCGTTTTTAAAATGAGTTAGTAGTTGGTTGCAACTCATTAGTAGTTTTTAACTATCCTCCTAACAGGTCTTTGTATGCTTCGATGGCCTGCTTCACCACCACGATGGCCTCGTCCATCGAGCAGTTCAGCCTTCCACCCGATGCGTTCAGGTGCCCACCTCCATTGAAGAACTGGGCAGCCATCTTGTTGCAGGGGAACTGGTCGACTGAGCGCAGCGATACCCATATCAGGTTCTCTTTCTCCGTATCCTCGCGCAACGAGATGCTCAGTCTGTGCCCCTTGATTTGCAGCGGCATGTTTACCAACCCTTCGGCATCGCCTTTCACGAAGCGGAACCGCTTGAGCACGTCGCGTGTTAGGGTGAAGTAGCTGGCATGGTGCTTTGCATCGACCACTAAGCTCTTATACAACATGTAGCCCGTAAGCCGCAGGCGGTTTTCAGAGAAGTTGTGGTAGACGTTGCGATAGATGCGGTCTTTGTTGATGTGCTTTGTAAGTAGCTGTGAGATGATGAAATAGACGTCGCATGAGTCACTGTTATAGGTAAAGGCGCCCGTGTCGGTCATCATACCGCAGTAAACGGGTACGGCAAAATGCTTTGTCATCTGCTCGAAATCGCCTAACTGCCATACCAGACGGAACACCAACTCGCAGGTCGATGATGCCTCGGGTTTAGACACCATGAGTTTGGTAGGCACGTCTGGGTCTAAGTGGTGGTCAATGAGTATTTTCGGTGCCGGAGAGTTGTCGAGGGCCTCCTTCATGTCGGCAACGCGGCCAGTGGTGTTAAAGTCCAGGCAGAACACCAGGTCACAGTGCTGCAATGCCCAGTCGCAGCCCTCGCGGTGCTTGTCGTAGCGGATGATTTTCTCACTGTTCGGCAGCCATTGCAGGTAGTCGGGATACTGGTCGGGAATGATGACCTGAGCCTCTTTCTTATGTGCCACGCGCAGGTATTCAGCCCAACCCAAGCTGGCTCCCAGTGCGTCGCCGTCGGGGTTTTGGTGGCAAACGCAGACGATGCTCTCGCTCTTCTCTATTAGTTTGAGCAGCAGTTCCTGCTGCTCTTTTGAAATAATATCATTTAGCATAGCGGTTGCAAAGGTACGAAAAAAAGCCGAATAAAATAGCTATTCCTTTGGTAAATTCAGAATTAATCGATATATTTGCAGTCAGAAAGAACTCTCATGCTGATGAAAAGACTATTGATAAGGAACATTGGAATGCTGGTGGTTGACAACCATCGGAAACCCTTTCTTCGCGGTGAGGAGATGAAATGGGTTGAATGTCAGCACGATGCGTGGCTCATGGTAGAGGACGGCAGGTTCGTAGAGTGGGGTAGCGACACGTTTCCACCCGATGTCGACGAGACGGTCGATGCCTGTGGCGGTGCGGTACTTCCGTCGTTCTGCGACAGCCACACCCATCTGGTCTATGCCGGCAGTCGTGAGGGTGAGTTCGTGGATAAGATTCGCGGACTGAGCTATGCCGAGATTGCCCGCCGTGGTGGTGGCATCCTCAACTCTGCCGACCGGCTGCACGAACTGTCGGAAGACGAGCTCTACATCCAGGCGATGCACCGCATTGAAGAAATCATGCGCAAGGGAACGGGAGCTGTTGAGATGAAGAGCGGCTATGGCCTGAACACTGAAGATGAGCTGAAAATGCTGCGGGTGGTGCGTCGTATCAAGCAAAGCGCTCCGCTGAAGGTAGTGTCAACGTTTCTCGGTGCCCATGCCGTGGGACGGGCCTACGCTGGTCGCCAGTCCGACTATGTAGACCTTGTTGTCAACGAGATGATTCCCGAGGTAGGCCGACAGGGGCTTGCCGATTTCATCGATGTGTTCTGTGACGAAGGCTTTTTTACGCCAGAAGAGACGGCCCGCATGCTCGAAGCTGGTTTGAAATGGGGCATGCGCGGAAAGATCCACGGACAGGAACTGGCCGACTCTGGCGGTGTTGAGGTGGCTGTAGCCCATGGTGCCCTCAGTGTTGACCATTTAGAGAGCATGACCGATAGGGACATTGCGCTTTTAAAGAACAGTAACACTATTCCTACGGCCTTGCCAGGCACGTCGTTCTTCCTGAATATGCCATTTGCTCCGGGGCGTCGGATGATAGAGGCAGGACTGCCGTTAGCCATTGCGAGCGACTACAATCCAGGCTCCACTCCGTCGGGCGACATGAAGTTCGTCGTGTCGCTGGCATGTATTAAGATGCGGCTGTTGCCTGCCGAGGCACTGAATGCAGCAACGCTGAATTCGGCAGCAGCCATGGGACTGAGCCAAGACTATGGCTCTATTGCGAAGGGAAAGGTGGCCAACTTCTATATCACTGAGCCTATTCGCTCGTTGGATTATCTGCCATACGCCTATACTTCGCCTATTATTAACAAGGTGTTTCTGAAAGGAGAAGAACAGCTATGCAAGTAGTCTACGAGGATAATCACATCATCATCGTCAACAAGCTGAGTGGCGAGATTGTGCAGGGCGACAAGACCGGCGATGAGCCGCTGTCGGATACGGTGAAACGGTATATCAAGGAGAAGTACGGTAAGCCGGGCGAGGTGTTCCTGGGTGTTGTCCATCGGTTGGACCGCCCCGTTGCGGGGCTTGTGGTCTTTGCCCGTACGTCGAAGGCACTGATACGGCTGAACAAGATGTTTGCCGAGGGACAAGTGCATAAGACCTACTGGGCCATCGTGGAAAGGAGGAATGAGCAATTAGGAATGAGCAATGAGCTCGTCCACTGGCTCGTTCGCAATGAGCAGCAGAACAAGTCGTATGCATACGACCATGAGGTGCCCCAGTCGAAGAAAGCCATGTTGCGCTATCGTGTCATTGGGAGGGGCGACCGTTACGACCTGCTCGAAGTAGAGCTGATGACAGGGCGGCACCATCAGATACGTTGTCAGCTATCGAAGATAGGATGTCCTATTCGTGGTGATCTGAAATACGGTGCACGTCGCAGCAATCCTGACGGCAGCATCTCGTTGCTCAGCCATAGGGTGGAATTCGTTCATCCGGTTTCCAAGGCCACTATCTGTGTAGAGGCTCCGTTGCCTGCCGACTCGCTTTGGCGTGCCCTGGCTCCGCAGCAGGAAACGGGCACGGACAAGGCTTAGAACGGGTAGCCGATGGCGAGGTGGAGGGTGTGCATGTCGCTAAAGCTCGGAATGTTGAAATAGCCCGACTTCGAGGTTTTGTAAGGCAGGTGCAGGCCTAAGCCCCAGTCAATGCGCACCACGAAGAACTCAAGGTCGTAGCGCAGTCCTATGCCGGTGCCTGTAGCCAGTTCGTCGAGCATCCGCGACGGATGAAACTGTGCCTTGTAGCTGGCATCGTTCCACCAATCGATGGCCATTTGTAGTTGCTCCTCGGTCGCATCATAGTTTTCTGTGGTAAATTCACCATCCATCATCCTTTTCAGCTCGTCGCCCGTATTCCATACATTACCCATGTCGAAGAATATGGCACCATATAGGTTCCCGAAAAGACGACTGCGATACTCCAGATTGGCCACGAACTTCATATTTCCGTTGCGTATCATGTAGGAGAATGCACGGTTGTCTCGGCTGTTGTCGAGCATGATGGGGAACCCGCCGGGGCCTATGCTACGCACGGTAAAGGCACGGATGCTGTTGGCACCACCTACATAGAAGCTCTCACTGAATGTCTTGTCACGGCTATTGCCGTAACAAAGCATGAATCCTGCATTCGCATGACCCACCAACTGCGAGTGCTGACTCAGTCGCCAGCTCTTTGTCAGATCGGTTTCTATCTTCACAAACTGTGAATAGGGATTCTTGAACATGGTCTTGTTCTTCTCGTTCCATCCTTTCCCCTTTGCGAGGAAGTAAAGCGACGACGCGTTACCCGACTCCTCGACCGTAGTCTCCCATCGAATGGGGTTCTGCAGGTTGGCCGGACTGGTATAGGTGTAGGTGTAGCGCATCTTCGGTATGAAATAGTCGTCCATCATTACTGCTAAGTATGGATTCAGAATAGCCAAGTCTTCAAGAGCCTGGGTATGGCTGTTCATGTACTGGTATTTCAGCGTAATGGGCGAGAACTCATGGTGGTGGCTATAGGATGGTTGCCAACGATAGGTCCACTCGCCTGAGACAATGTGCATCTTGTAGTACGAGGGGCGGTGCACAATGTCGGTCGACACCTTGGCAACCGTCCATGGCGTGGCATAGAACCGCTTGGGGCGTCTTTGTGTCTTTCTGAATTTTGGGAACAGAATGCGAGGAAACTCAATCGAGGCATCGGCACCATACTGATAGGTGTTCATTGTCCTGTCGCCACCTCCGTGCTGCCACTGATAGGAACCGTGGAGGTTGATGTCGAGCTTCTCGGCTCCGCGGAAAGCATTACGGCGGGTCACACCAACCTTCATCTCAGGACCGAAACGCCCCACGGTGCGGTTGACGAAGCTTGTCTCGACATAGAAGTCGTATGGCTTGTCGAGCACACAGTCGAGTGTCAGGTCGAGCGTGTCGCTGTCAGTACGTGGTGTGAACACGAAGTCGGTGCTGCTGAACACGCTGGTGGCATTGACTTTCTGCACGGACTCATAGTAGTTGTCGTAGTTGAAGGGACGGCGTGGCAGCAGTTTCATGTTGCTGAAGATGACACGTCGGAGGATGGGTGGGCGCTTCCCGTTGAAGTACAATGTTGTGCGTCTGCCCACCATGCTGTCGGTAAGCTGTTCCCTTCTGGTGCGTCGCAGGTTCACGGTGGTTCGTCCCATATACCAGGGTTTCAGTACTGCTTCAGGAAGCGAGTCGGCCAGCTGCAGGCGCAGTTGGGCTTTGTAGGGGTGCCCGATGGTGTCTGCCAGATACGATGCATAGCCCGACTGGTAATAGTAATAGCCGTTGTTACGCATTAGCTTTGTGATGCGCTGTCGCTCGGCATCGAGGTTGCCGACGGAGAAAGGCACACCGCTGTCGATGACCGATTCGGCACGTGTAGAGTCGATAAGGTGCTGCATGTGCTCGGGGAAGTTGACATAGGCAATGGAGTCTACGGTGAAGAGCGTGTCGAGTGTGACCGTATAGCCTATCTTCATCTTCTTCGGGTTGCGTTGAGCCACTTCTGTATAGGTGACATTGCCGCGCATGTAGCCGTTCTTCTGGAGTACTGAGCGGGCCACCGAGGCACGCAGGGCAGGGTTGACCTGGCTCATCAGCACCGGTGCCTTACCGAAGGAGTTGTTAAGCCACTGCTTGAACTTACCGCTGGAACCGTAGGCATAGTTCCATATCCACAGACCGTAGGGGAAAGGCGTGCGATAGTAGCTGCTACCGAAAAGGGCTCCGTTGGGAGCCGTGGCCAGTGCTGCCTCTATCTCCTCTTGCGTCTCGTTGAAGTGAGTGCCCGGTTCGTAGTTCTCGTACTTGATCTTGGTAAGACCGACGAATAGCTGGTCGTCGTCGGGTACAAGCTTGGTAGTGGAGCAAGCGGTGAGAAGACAGCAGACGCAGGTCAGCCATAGTATCGAGTGGGTTATGCTTTTTCTTCGTGTGTTCATGGTGTGCCTCCTTTCCTGATGCTGTCTGTCACGATAGTGCGCACACTCTGGATGCTGTCAGTGGCCGTGAAAGGTCTGGGTGTGATCATCCTTCTTTCTGGCGTTTGTTGATTGTCTGACTTGAACTTGAATAGATCCCAAAGCGTGTCAAGCTTTCGCCTCCAGAGGTAACCGCCTCCATATTCGCTGGTGTAGCCATCGAGCCAGTCGTATACATTCTGGCTATAGAACAGGTTGACGTACTGGTTGCCGGTGGGTGACAGTCTGTACTCCATCGAAATATTGTCGAAGAACGATTTGTTCTTTCCTTCTTCCATGGCATCCTGCCCAGAAGACACCTTTCCGCCAATCTGTACCTTCAGTCGGTTGTTCCAGAAACGTTTCGCGAACTTGAACGAATAGTCGGTTCGCATCTTTCCGCTGGCATCGGTAGTGTTGTCGAGTCCGATGCTCAGATCCAGTGTTTTCAGGGCACTTCCGGTGATGTTGTTGATTTCGTTCTGCAGGAATGAACTCAACGCGGCGTTCATCGTGAACCCGCTGGTATTGCCGTCGACGAGGTACATGCCCGTGGTGAGCATGGTCACGGCTATCTTTCCTCTTTCCTCGGTGCCCATGGCCGAGAGCTCGTTGTCTATGCTGTTGTCCTCGGGAGCCGAGATGATGAACTCCAGTCCCATGTTGTTGAGTGTCTTGGTAATGATGACGCCGCAGTCGAAGGCTACGCTCCGGCTCTGTGTGCCTTCCTTCCCCACGCTGGCATAGACACGCTCCGTGGCGGTGAGGTTCAGCCTTGGGTTCGTCGGGTCGCCCGTAAACTCTACAAAGCTTCCGTCCTTGATGGTGAAGGTTTTCAGTGGGATGACGGGTAGTGAATACTTCATCTCTCCGTTGCTGATGGTATAGCGTCCGTTCATGGAGATGCCTTCACCCGAGTATTTCATGCGCAGGTCGCCACCGCCGAACAGGTCAACATAATTGGTCTGGTCTACGTTCAGTGCGCATTTCACGTGTGCTCCCTGGTCGATGTTAATGGTGAGGTCGGCATTAAGTCCGTTGGGTGCAGGTTTGCTGACGGTAGCCACGACCGAGTCGTTGAAGTTGGTGAATTTCACCAGCTCGTCCATCTGGTTGTCGGTCGACAGAGGCGAGTCAAGCAGGATGTAGTTCAGGTCTGTAGTACCGAGCACGTTGAGTCGTCCGCGCATGTTCAGTTGGTCCAGTGGACCGTTCATCCTGGCAATGACATTGACAAACGCTTTGCCCCATGCCACTGATTTCGAGGTCTGCTTCGAGTTGATAATCTGGAAGTCTTCAGCCCTCAGCCTCATATCCATCGTGATGTGTTCGGTGTCGTGGAAGTCTATGTTTCCCGTCATGGTGAGCGGTTTGTCGTTGTAGGCATACATCTTGAAGTCGTTGAGCAGTAACTTGGCATCGCTGATGCGAACCGTGTCCTCGTCAAATCGCAGGCGCACACCGTAGGGAGCGCTGATGAGTGCCGCTGACTGGAGTTTCACAATACCGTCGACGTCGAGTTTGCGTAGGGTGCCTTTTACACTCAGTTCGCCCCCAGCAAAGCCTTCGAAGCCGATGATCTGGTCTTGGATGAAGCCGTTGACCATGTCTAAGGGGAAGCGGGTCAGCTTCATCGTTGCGTCCAGATGTCCGTTCTCTGTATTGCGGTATTCGCCTCGCAGACTGCCCACCTCCGTGTCTTCGAGCATCAGGATGCCCTCTACGGCGTGGGTGTTGTCTTCACGCTGCAGGTAGACCATCTCGGTGCTGATGTTGCCCAGTCGGCTTCCCTCGTAGGTCATCTGCTGTATCTCCATGTCCGAAGCCACCGACACCTGTCCCTGCGGGTTCGTCGTCAGGTGGTAGTCACCGTTCAACTGGCCAGTGATGCGTGGCAGATAGGGTAGTACCTCGCATATCTGTCCCAGGTCGAGTCGGTGCAGACTGACAGTGAGGTCCTGTAGCTGTGTGGAGTCTTCACTCTCGGTCGAGTAGACTTTGATACCTGTCCCGTCGTCGCTCACGAGGTCTACTTTGGCTTTGATGCGTTTGTTGCGCTGTAATAGTACGTAGTTGTTGTCGTTGAGTTTGAACTTCTTATAGCCGATGGTAGGGTCTTTCGGTATGAGGTGTAAGTTGAGGCCATCGTCTACCATCATGGCCTGTGCTCCTATGCGCAGTCCCATCTTCTCGTCGCCGTCGTATAGGCGTAGTCCGATGCTGGCACCGTGCTCTTGCAGCCGTCCGTCGAAGAGTGCCCTGAAGACGAATTGCGGGTTCTTCTTTCCGTTGACTACGTCGCCGTTGAAGGTCAGCCCGTGGGCCTTCTCCACCAGGTTCAGCCTTAGGGTGTCGATGAGCGTGGAGTCGGCGTTGAGGCCGTAGATATGTGACAAGGCGTTGACGCCTTGTTCGGGCGAGGTGGTCATGTCGAGAAGAAATTCCTTGAAGGCGATGTTCTTTGAAACGCGTAGTATGTCGGCGATGGGGTTCTCGTTACCGCTCTCAATATAGAGGCGTCCGGTGGGCAGCAGTCGTTTTAGCAATGGCTGGTCGATGGTGCGGTTGTGGTATTGTGCCATCATCGAGTCGGCCAGCACCGTGCATTGTTTGAGTACCTGCTCGTAGCCGCCTTTCGCATCGGCTTTTACGATGAAGTTTCCGCTCTGTATGCGTGCCAGCGTGGTGTCGCGGTTCGAGCGAAACAGCACTCCGATGGCCTCTGGATGGAAGGTCTTCGCCGAGTCGCTGATGTAGAGGTTGTTGAAGTAGGCTTTCACGTAGTGCTGTTCTTTCATGTTGGTGCTCAGCTCTACCTTGCCTGTGGCACCGCCTGTGAGCAGGTCTTCGCTCAGCCCGATGGCATGCATGTCTATGCGCTTCAGGTCAGTGCCTATTTTGGCCTCTATGTTCTTTTTGTCTAAGAGCGCGTCAACGTCGATGCTTCCTTCGAACAGCGGGTTGCGGCCCGTTGCGGTGGCCGTGGCATGACCGTTGCTCAACTTGGCCGTGAGCTGTGTCGATTCGAGGTTGTAGTGGTCGTATTGCAGTTGCTGTATGTTGACGTCGGCCTCTATCCAGCTGCTCTTGTCGAGGAAGTCGGTGCCGCGGCCTTTTGCAGTGGCCGTGGCGCTGACAGTGCCAATGTTCTGTTTCGGCAGGTAGCGGCTCACGTTCAGGTCGCTAACCGTGACATCGGCATCGTAGCTCATGCTTTGCTGGTTCAGGTGCCCGCGCAACTTGGCGGTGGCCTTACCGTCGCGCATCGTCAGGTCGGCACCCATGACGGGACCGTTGCTGTTGATACTGCCTTGAAGAGTCATCCCCTTGGGCAGCAGGTAGTCCTTGCCCAGTCCGGGCACGTAGGCCGCAAGCAGGCTTGTGTCGTAGCTCTCAGCTTTGATGTCGAGGCTTGCCGTCGTAGTGCCCTGCAGACCGATGGTGCCGTTGGCTTCGGCATGGAACACCGTGGGCAGTGTCACTTTAAGTTGCTTGACACTGGCTTTCTCCATCGTTCCCGCTGCCTGTGCCTTGACGGTGAGGGGCCATTCTGGCCATTTATCCCGCAGCTTTTGGGGCTGTTCGGCCAGCAGGAGCATCATATCCTGTCGGCCCAATGACGCATCGAGGCTGATGTCGAAGTGTCCTGGTGCCACCGAGTCCATCACGTTAAGGTCGGTCAGACCTCTTGCGCATACGTATGAATAAGGTGTTCTTAGGTTGAGCTGGGGCAGGTATAGTGTGGTGGAGTCCATCCTGACGGTGGCCTGCAGTTCTGACAGCTCCAGTCCACTTTTCTCGCGCATGGCTGCGTCGCGTATCTTGAAGCTGAGGTCGGGTGCCCCATAGCTTATAGAATCAACACCGATGCCGATGCCCGTCAAGGCAATGTCGCCTGTGTCGAGCGTTCCCTCGCGCCAGTCTAAGCTGCCCACGGTATAGCGGCTGTTCAGCAGGTCGATGACGCCTTCCTTCACCTTTGCGCTCCCCATATAGGCTTCCACCTGCATCGTATCGCCCGGCACTTGTGCTGAGCCAGTCGAAAGTATGTGCACCTCTACGCGTGAGCGGTCGATGGTCAGACTGTCTACGTTGATGAGCCAGGGCGTCTCCGTGGTCGTGGTGTCTACGGCAGCAGTATCGCTGAGCAGGATGGTGAGGTCGGCTTTTTTTAGTTGTGCATTGTTCAGGTCGACGGTTCCTACGTTCAGGTCTATGCTGCGCGATGCCACGCTGAGCTGACCCACATGTCCCTTTATCTGCAGGTCGCTGATGAAGTCGAGGGTGTTCATGCTGGCCTCATTGATCTCTAATTGATTGACTACCACCTGTTTCTTCAACAGTGGCAGCAGCTTCACGTCGACCACGGCATTACCAATATGGGCAATGGTGTCCTGCTCGCGTACCACCATTACCTCATCGACCGACAAGTCAAGCGGGAATGCCAATGCCACGTGCCCTACGCTGATGTGCATACCCGTCTTCTCGGAGGCAATGGATGCCACCTTGTCCACTGCCCAGTTCTGCACAGGAGGCAGATAGAGCAGCACGGTTATAAGTATGAAAAGCACGACGGGTGTCAGCAGTACCAGTCCCGTCCACTTGAGGATACGCTTCATTTGCGGATGCAAAGGTACGAAAAGTCGTGAGCAAAACAAAGAAACTTATTTCTTTTTTTGCCGAGATGAAGTAATTTCGCCGATTTATCGGCAAAGTTCTTGCAAAAGCAAGCGACGAAAACGTCGAGCGACGAAAAAAACGAGGGAAATGAAAGAAAGATTCTCATAATGATTGCAAAGGTACTAAATAATCTTGAAGAAGAGCAGAACACACTAAATAACTGAGTCCACTTGAAAAAGTCCAAACATGAGAAATTTGAGTAAAAATCAATGCGTAGCTACTCCCCTCTTGAACCCTGCCCTTACGGGGAGGGGCAGGGGTGGGGTCAGCATCTTATTCGCTATCAGGATATTACAGACCCCACCCCGCCCAAAGGGCACCCCTCCCCGTAAGGGCAGGGTTCAAGAGGGTACGACGTGGACTTCGACCACCAGTTCCTTGAGGCGGAGAAGTATGACAGAAGCGCACCTACAAGGGTTTTGACGGCTACAGCCCAGGCGTGTTCACCATCGGCGGGCTGATAGCCTATCTTGAGAACCGTGAGGGCCGCTCGGCCATTGGGACGCTTTGCCTGCAAAGAACGCGAACGTGCGCTTCATGCAGGCAGAGACTCACCGGCGTTTCTTCGAGATGATGAGGTCGTTCGGCATTCATGTCAGGAGCTTCCGTGCTGACTGCGGCTCCTATAGCGAGGACATTGTGAAGATGGTCATGGAGCATACTGACAAGTTCTGCATCCGTGCCGAGCGGTATGCAGGTCTGTACGAGAAGGTGAAGCGGCAGACAGGCTGGACTACGGTGGAGATAGGATTCCAGCAGTACGACGTGCAGTCGTTCCATACAACACTACAACAAGCGAGGAACTGCAGAGCAGGTCTTCGACCGCCAGAACAACGACTTTGGATGGGCACACCTGCCGAAGTCATTCATGAACCAGAACACCGTGTTCCTGCTTATCACCGC
>Ga0310695_10001981_pt1 | contig 45189 bp, 46 predicted proteins | sample RumenRJG_04DNA_FD_203882 | JGI IMG/M metagenome (GOLD analysis project Ga0310695, IMG submission 203882) | Bovine rumen microbial communities from Lethbridge, Alberta, Canada - RJG_04 (v2) (version 2) | ecosystem: Host-associated > Mammals > Digestive system > Stomach > Rumen | place: Canada... | reverse complement strand
AGCCTCTATATAAGCAGATTCAAATTCAAACAATGCTTCATAGAAGATGACGCTCAGCATGTCAGTATCAAGAGCCGTATTGATGGTATGCTGATTGGGCTTGTTACCTTCACCGTAAGGGAAAAGAATACCAGCTGCAGTCAGTTGCTTTTTGACCATGTTCTTAGCCATTACCTCTACTGGCTCGCCGTCCATCCTGACCTTTACTACCACAGGCCTATGCCCATAGGCTCTTAAAAGGTCTATGAGATATAACTTGGCTCTCTCAAATCTACTTTCCATCGCCATCAAAAGTTAATATGCGTCTCACCATCCCATGTCGTATCACAAGTTATTGTTATACGGAATGAGGCAGATTTTATGTTTGCTTGGATTTTCGGGTACAATGAATGTTCCTTAGATTCGGGGTACTCAGTAGTGTAGTCATTAACCTTTGTGGAAAACAACTTAACGCTATCTAATGTCACGGCAGGTAAGCCACAAGATTCGATATAGAAGCCTTCCATTTCAGGATAGCCCTCACCAATCACATCTTTCTCACAACCAACCGCCATAAAGCAAATGGCGAACAAGAATAGTATCTTCTTCATATTTTCTCTATTGTTCTAATCACATGAATCACCACACCCCAAACCTCGAAATACTCTGGGGTGTCAATCTTGAATACAGGGTATTCGTCGTTGGCAGGGCGTAGCTCGATATAGCCGTCGTCTTTATGTTTCAGATCGAGATATTTCATCGTAAATCCTTCACCACCCCACCAAGCAACGACAATGGAGCCGTCGTGCGGCTGAACAGCCCTGTCGATGATTACTCGGTCGCCGTCGAAGATGCCAGCATCTATCATTGAATCCCCTTCGACATCGCCGTAGAACGAAGCTTCTGGATGTTTGATGTAGTCGCGATTGAAGTCCAGTGTTTCGTGCGAATAGTCAATGTTGATGGGGAACCCTGCTGCGACCTCCGCATGTTCCAGCTCCAGTTTGGTGTCAAATACACCTTTGATTATCTTAATGTTACCCATAAATCCTAATAAATCTCAAATTCAGGCACAAATTTACGCATTATTATTCATATTTCGCCTTAAATGACTAAATTTGCAACAATTATTAATAATAAAGTAGTCTGGCAAATTGTGAGCGATATGAACTATTACTATCCATTTGGTGAAATCGTCCATCCTCTGGTTCAACAAGACAGGACACCTAAAAAGGTGTTTGTCCTTGGTGTCTATGCAAGTGCCGTTCATGCCCGCTGGAAGATTGGAAGCAAAACAATCTGTCCAGCCATGGCTGTTGCCAGTGAACCGAGGATCTTTTGGGATGGTAATCCAGAAGAAGCAGCTGAGATTATCAGCAGAATACACCTTCCAGAAGGACTTGGAACACTTGAACCTGCAGGCAGTCACTTGAATGGGCCTTCGGCTAAGGTCTTGGATGAGCATATCCTGGCACCATTGAGCTTCACAAGAAAAGATGCCTGGCTTTGTGACTTATTGCCTGAAACAAGAATAAATGCGGGGCAGGCAAAGGTAATAAAGGAGAAATACGAGCCACTGATGAAAGACTATGGATTGAATCCTGTGACAATTCCACCACGTCCTACAATGTTCTGCGACCAGAAGCGAAGTGAGGAGATTCTATCAGAACTTGAAGAATCACAAGCCGGACTCCTTGTATTGCTTGGGGACATCCCCATTCAGCAGTTCCTGAACAGAGTGGCCAACGTTAATTACACAACCTTACAGGAATATGTTGACATCTATGGTTATGGGAACAGTTCCGATACAATTATCTATAATCGTAAGATATCTGTCCTTCCTCTTGCTCACCCCAGACAAATAGGTGCTTTGGGTGCCCATAGTGAAAAATGGAATATTGCTCACCATAAATGGGAAAATAAGGCATAATTGAATCTTACAGATAACGAAACGACTCTATTCCCACGTCCATCCTCATTGGGACGGAGGCGGAAATATGCGTCATAAAAAGAACCTAAAATCTTAAAAGTTAAATCTTGAATAGTTGAAGATGGATGCTGATGTTCTCGTTGTGTTCATGCAGTACGTTCTGGAGTTGGTGTACGTACAGCACCTTCTGATCATGGAACACAGGAACATCGTCCTTGATTACAATCTTATTATCGCTGCCCAGCTGGGGATGCGTAAACGCATTTGCTCCGGTTTTGTCCTTCACCCAGCCATTCTTTTCGAGCAGTAGTGTCGTAACGGGGATTGGCTCGATTCCACTTGGATAGAGCAAAATCTCGTCTGTGCAGATGTCGCTGCTGTCATCATACAGTTTTCCTTCTGCTACCAGTTCACCATTATGTTTGTATAGGGACGTGATTCTGGCTATCTCACCATCTGTCCTTACCCATGCCCCTACAGCCAATTCTTTTGAGTCTATTAAAGCTTTCATATTTTAGAAAAAATTAAATGATTGCGTGCGTATGCACGTAAGATAATGATTCTTGTTCAGATATAACAGGATAGTTGATAATTTCAAAAGAGATTACTTAGGGGACAGAACTAAGCATAACGATTATATGGCAACCAGTGATCACATTTATGGTACTGAGGTCGCCACCACTTGTACTGAAAACATCTTTCTTTTGCCATAAAGCACGTTCTACATTTTCTATATTACCACACAGAAGATTTTCTTCCGCTGAAAAATACCATTTTTGGCGGTGCAAAGGTAAACATTTCATTAGAAACAAACAAATCTTTTTGCTAATATTGTTGAAAATACACTAAATTATACATAGTAATTGATTTGCATCAATGTTGATTGGTAGAATTTTACTTTATTAGCTATAAAAACATATAGTAACATATTTTGTTTTTAACATAGAATCAATATTGAAATGTTAAAATTCTAAGATTTTGCTGAATTTACTTCTATCATCATTTTTTCTTCGTTCCTTTGCACCCCGAAAACAAAAATGTATTAGTTCAAACAAGGTAAAAAGATGAGTTACTTTACAATTTACTTCATTGGCCTGACAGTCATCTTTGTCATCTACTATGCGGCCATGGTCGTCCTCGACCTGAAAGCCCAGAACGAGGTGAAGAGCGAGGTTGAGACTATCGAGGTTCCGAAGCCTGCTCCTGATGCGCCTCCTACTGATGTTGAAGAGACAGCAAACGGCGGCTATGTCATCAAGAACAAGAAGAACGGCACCGACGGCTCTAATGCAGATTCCGGCAACCAGAATCAGGGCAATGCCGCTCATGGTGACAAGGCCGAGAATGTCATGAGCCATATCCAGAGCCAGTTCAAGCCCGTCAAGATCCTGTCGGAAGCCGAGTTCACGCATAAGGAGATGATGGAAATCCAGATCAATGGCGGTGTCACTCCCGACGGCAACCTGATTCCGCAAACCCGTTTAAGACTGTAAGCTATGCGCCGAAGAATCCTATCTGCACTACCACTCCTGATGCTCTGCCACATCCTCCCGGCTACTGCCGAGACGCTGGTTGACGGCGGGGCCGTTGACTATAACATGGGCGCCGAGGGTCTGTACAGTATGACCGAGTTCCTGCTGGTGATGATGCACTATGTAACGCTCGTCCTTTATGCCATCGCCACGCTGACGGCCATCGTCAACGCCCTTCAGATATATATCAAGATGAACAATCAGGAGGGTGACATCTCCAAGTCAATCATGATGTGCTTCGGTTCGTGCCTGTTCCTTGTGATAGCCACGTTCGCCCTGCCAGGATTCTTCGGGATCGTACGTTCCGACAACGTAGTATTCGGCTGGTAGTCAGCCATAACCATAACCATTTTTCGTTCTTTATTCTATTCTAATGAGTTTCGTTTTTTAATCTACAAGTTTTCAGGTAACACAAATTATTCAAAAAACAAAATGATTTTCGCGAACTTAAAGAATGGCTGCAAGCGTGCTTGCAACCTTGTAAAGAACAACCGTGCCGTGCGTCTCTGCGCCCTCGTTGCCGTGTGTCTCACATTCAATGTTGCCACCGCCCTGGCCGACAGTGGCGCAGGCTACGAGGCTGGTAAGAACGCCATCAGCCAGGCTTCTGAGCAGATTGCCCAGTACGTCCCCATCGCCACCAAGCTCTGCTATGCCATTGCCGGTGTCGTGGCCATCGTCGGTGCCATCTCCGTGTATGTGAAGATGAACAACGAGGAGCAGGACGTGAAGAAGTCGATCATGATGATCATCGGCGCATGTGTCTTCCTGATTGCCGCTGCCCAGGCTCTGCCTCTGTTCTTCGGCATCGAAGACGGTGTAATCACTGGATTCTAAATGAGCAGTACAGTGAACACCAGCTACCCGGAGTACCCAGTTTTCAAGGGGTTACAGCGACCCCTTGAATTCATGGGCCTCCGCGGTCGCTACATCTACTGGGCGGCGGTCACTGCGGGCTGTGCCATCCTCTCGTTCATCGTCGTCTACTCGCTGCTGGGCTTCGTCGTCGGACTCGTCGTGCTCACGGTGATAGCTGCCGTCGGCATCGCCCTCATCATCCTCAAACAGATGAAGGGTCTGCACACGAAGAAGGAGTTCCAGGGCATACTCATCTACCGGCGCGACTCGGAGATATAGCCCGACGATACGCCCATACTTGAATAAGAAAATACGTAAATACAACTATACAGCAATACCACCATGACGCTATATGTCATCCTAACGTTCCTCTCCGTCCTCGCGGGCATGGCCATCGCCGTCCGCGCTTTCGGCACAGGCGGCAAGCGAGCTAAGGTTTTCGATGATATCTACTTCTCCGTTGAGGACGTTGACGGCACGGGCATCATCTACACCAAGTCGGGCGACTACTCGGCGGTGATGCAGATCGAGAACCCCGTGCAAAAATACTCTGCCGACACCGACAGCTACTACGACTACCAGCAGCTCTTCACCAAGGTCTGCCAGTCGCTCGGTGAGGGCTACATCCTCCAGAAGCAGGACATCTTCATCCGCAAGCGCTTCGACTCGTCGGAACTGATGGACGGCGGCCAGCTCTCCACCCTCCAGCAGTCCTACTTCCGCTATTTCAACGGGCGCGAGTACACTGAGGTCAAGACCGTGCTCTGCATCACGCAGGAGAACCGCAAGAGCCGTCTGTTCAGCTACGATGCCAAGAAATGGCGCGAGTTCCTCGACAAACTCAACAAGGTGCGCGACCAGTTCCTCGCCGAGAAGCTGCCCGTGCGCTTCCTCAACGGTGCCGAGTGTCAGGACTATGCCGACCGTTTCTTTGCCATGAACTTCCGCGACGCCCACTATTCCATGACCAACTTCAAGGTTGATGGCGAGGACATCCTGATGGGCGACCGACGTTGCCGTGTATTCAGCCTGGTCGATGTCGATAACATCAACCTGCCCACCATCATCCGTCCCTATACGCTGATGACGGTCAACAACAGTGAGATGCCCGTTGACCTGCTGGCAGGCATCGACAGCATCCCCGGCATCGAGTCAGCCGTCTATAACCAGGTCATCTTCATGCCCAACCAGAAGCATGAGCTGGCCATGCTCGACAAAAAGAAGAACCGCCACAGCTCTATTCCCTCCCCCAGCAATGCCCTCGCCGTCGAGGACATCAAGAAGGTACAGGACATCATCGCCCGTGAGAACAAGCAGTTGGTCTATGCCCATTTCGGCCTGACCGTCTGCCTCTCCCGCGATGCCAGCATGTCTAAGGCCAACAACTATCTGGAGAACTTCTTCAGTCGCATGAACATCCAGATTTCCAAGCGTGCCTACAATCAGTTGGAGTTGTTCGTGGCCTCGTTCCCCGGCAACAGTAGCCGACTCAATGCCGACTACGACAGGTTCCTGACGCTCAGCGACGCAGCCCTCTGCTTGATGTATAAGGAAAGCCAGCAGCACGGTGAGCAAACCCCGCTGAAGTTCTGGTATACCGACCGCCAGGGTGTTCCCATGCCCATCGACTTCACCGGCAAGGAAGGCTCTGAGAAGATGACCGACAATAGTAATTACTTTGTTCTTGGCCCCAGCGGAAGCGGTAAGAGCTTCTTCATGAACACTGTCATGCGCCAGTTCTTCGAGCAGGACACCGATGTTGTCATCGTCGATGTCGGCAACAGCTATCAGGTGCTCTGTCAGGTCAAGGGCGGTGTCTATATCTCCTACACCAAGGAGCATCCCATCAGCATGAACCCCTTCAAAGTGACGAGCGAGGAGTATGAGAAAAACTTCGACGAGAAGAAGAACTTCATCAAGAGCCTTATCTTCCTTATCTACAAGGGCAACAGCGAGTACAGCAAGGTACAGGAAACCATTCTGAACAAGGTGGTCTTCGAGTATTACGAGGAATACTTCCATCCCTTCGAGGGTTATTCGGAGTCCGAGCGCAAGGAACTGCGTGAGCGTCTGCTGCTGACCGACAAGACCAACGGAGCCTATGAGAAGTTCGTCAAGGAGCAGAACGAGAAGTTCCGTGAGGAGCAGGAAGCCAAGGCTGCTGAAAACACCAAGGAAGAAACTGTAGAGGAGCCGCTGCGCGACCGCACGATGGAGAAAATTGAGAAGCTTCGCAAGCTGGCCAATGACCCTGCCGCTGCCGAAGGTGAGGTCATTGCCGCCAACCACCAGATTCAGCGTCTGCTTCCTGAGACCATGAAGGATCGTTATCTCATGGAGATAGACCACCGCATCGACGAGATGGAAGACCGCCGTAAGCAGCTACGTGTCAAACAACTCATGTTCAACACCTTCTATGAGTTCTCCCTCCAGCGCATCCCCCAGCTGATGGAAGAGATGAACCTCGACCCCTCGAAGTTCGACATCCACGACTATGCAGCTATCCTCTCCACCTTCTACAAGGGCGGCGAGTATGAGGAAACCCTCAACAGCGATATGCAGTCCTCCCTCTTCGATGAGAAGTTCATCGTCTTTGAGCTTGACCAGATTAAGGACAACCCCGTGCTGGCTCCTATCGTGCTGCTTATCATCATGGACGTGTTCACCCAGAAGATGCGTATCAAGAAATGTCGTAAGACGCTGGTGATTGAAGAGGCATGGAAAGCCATTGCCACCCCGTCGATGGCCGAATATATCCAGTACCTCTACAAGACAGCCCGTAAGCACTGGGCTTCCGTCGGCGTGGTCACTCAGGACATTCAGGACATCACGGGCAACAAGATTGTCAAGGATGCCATCATCAGCAACTCAGGCGTGTTCATCCTGCTTGACCAGAGCAAGTTCAAGGAGAAGTTCGCGCCCATTGCCGACACCCTTGCACTGACGGAGATTGACAAGAAGAAAATCTTCACCATCAACCGTCTGGAGAACAAGGAAGGTCGCGGACAGTTCAAGGAAGTCTTCATCAAGCGTGGTAATAACGGCATGATCATTGGTGTGGAGGAACCCCACGAGTGCTATATGGCCTATACCACCGAGAAGATTGAGAAGGAAGGACTGATGCTCTACCATGACCAGCTGCACTGCGACTTTGAAGAAGCCATCCGTCGCTATTGCGAGGATTGGGATCGTAGTGGCATCAAGAAGCCCATTGAGTTTGCGCAGAAGGTCAAGGCCGCTGGCCGTGTTCTGAATCTTCCCCCTGTACTCAGAACCATAGATTATTAAGTCATATCAGTTATGAAGTACCGTATCTTTGTCATATTCGTTCTTTCGTTCATCAGCCGTTCCATGTTGGCCGGAGGCTATTACAGTGTCAATATCGACTGGAAGACAGCCCAGGCCATGCTCCTTGCCTATAATACGGAGGGAGCCATGGAGCTGATGGGCGATGAGAGCGTCCGTGTGATGCTGAAGCATTATCGGAATGCAGAGATTGCCACGGCAGGTATCTTCATGACTAAGTACATGGATTACAAGAATCTTCGCGATGCAGGCAAGTTTGGCAATGCGCAGGAGAATGCCTACTATAAGCGTATCTACCGCCTTGTCAGCGAGAATATCATCCCCAAGACGATTGACGTTGCCAAGCTGATGGTTCAATATCCCGACCGTGCGCCATATTGGGTGCCGTTCCTCATCAAGACCACCGAGGACACCAAGAGCCTCTGTATGCAGTTTGAGAGCGTTGTTACCAATAACGCCCTCAGTTTTGGTGACATCCCTTTCCTTCAGATAAGCGATAATGTCAAGGCGATGTTCGACCTCCAGCATCTTGGAGGTATTGACTGGAAAGCCACCTTCGATGATATGACGACACTTGCCGACAATATCACCAAGGAGGACTTGCAGGCAGACCTGGACGACATTGTGGCAACAGGTGCTGCCATTGCCAGCGCAGGCGGGATCAATGACAATATCATGAGCAACAGCCGTGTCGCCAGTCTGTTCGGTGGTGTTCCATCAAAGATATACAACTTGTATAATAATGTAGGAGCCATCTATGAGGGGATGACGGGTGCCGGAATCGAAAGCGCAGTCCTCGGATTGCTTGGCAGCAGGGACTCTACAGCCCTGTTGAACCTTTTCCAGAGCAACACCTATGACATTGAGCAGATGATTTCCGACTATAGCACTGACGGAGAAAACAGATACTATACCCAGCGTTATTATATCTACAGTCAGGACTCTGGTAGTGAGACCCTTTGCAACTATACGCCTCCTACGGATGACTATAATGTCATCTATGGCCCGCAATGGACTCGTTTTGACACGACAGATCCGAATTTCTATCCCAACTCAGCCCAGCGTGAACAGGCATTGTCCAATTCTGAAAGCTATGCAGGATGGTCACGCAGTCGTGTAAACCAACTGAATCAGGCTAATGACGGCTATCACTACAACATCAACTATTACAGCAGTTCCTATATCATCAGCAGGAGCGGCTCCCAGAGGCAGAAAGCATACGCCTACAATATCACTGTCACCAAGAGCTGGAATAACAAGGAAGAAGTCTATGAAGATGTTTTTGACAGCTATAGCATGGACTTGAATGCTTTCCTTGCCAAGATGAATGCAAAGCTCTACTATTACAACACTCAGCAGGAGAATGGCAAGACGTATTATCTTGGCATGGATCCCAAGCACTACTATCAGGCTACGGATGCCGCCAAGGTCAAGGGTGTTTCAGCCGTAACCTTTACCGTTCATTGTACAGACGGCCAGAAACTTGGTGAAGGCAGCACCTCATGGAAAGAGAACGGCAATCAGGGCAAGTCACTGAATGAGAACAGCAAGCGGTTCGCTATGGAAACGAGCCTTGAAGACACCAATCCCACCGCAGAACTTGACCAGATGCTCAACGACAAACAGGCTGAGATTGATGATCTGGAGAGTCAGATTTCAAGCCTTGAACAAGAGCAGACAAATATCTCTGTTCAGCTTCGCGACCTCGGCTATGATGCAGACTTGATGGCCCGATACAATGAGCTTCAAAGCCAGATCAATGCTCTTGAAGCCAAGCTGGCAGATGCAAAGGAAAGCTATCGCCAGATTCAGGAGGCTATTGAAGAAGCTAGAGAGGAATTTTCCAATGAGACAGATGATGTGACACGCATCCCGGCTATCATGCACAATGTGCAGTCGGCCTACCATATCACATGGCAGGGAGAAGGTTACTGGAGTGGCTATGAGTATATCCGCAAGGGTAAGATGGACGGTATGGAGAGCCTTGTCACTTTCCGTGCCAGACTCAGCCTGCAGCGCAAGCCCAAGTATTTCCTCGGCATCCGCATCCACCGTGCCATTCTTCAGATTGACTGGGAGCTGACATCTGAGTACAGCTATTCGGATGTCGTGGAAGTCATGGATGTCGATCCCGACCTTGATGACCAGCAGCGGGCAGATATCATCAACAACCGACTGTCAGAGATAGCCCAGGACTATCCTTCATGTACTGTTGAAGCGGAATACCGGAAGGCCACCCCTGTTGAAGTGGAAGATGAGGATGACGGTCTGCCGCATCTGCTTTGGGCCAGTGAGCGTCTGGCCATTGCCCGTGATATTGAGTCCAGACTTGTCACTATCTATACCAAGCTGGCCATGCTCGAACGGTATATCAAGACCAGCCAGAGCCTGACAAGTATGCTGTTCAATACCGTAATGAACGGCATCGACCACAGCAAGCGCAGGTCTATCGGCATCGAAGCCCTTAACCGTTGGAAGGAAAGTGCCAGTCAGGCTGTCGTGCCGAATAACAGGCGCAGGAAAGAAGAGCCGGGAGGTGATATATGAGGCGTTTTCTGAAAAGATGGTCAGAGGATATCAGGCTATGGATTCTCGTCTATGTATGTCTTACAGTCCTGTCGGCCATGCTCGGATGCACACTGTCCATCATTCTGATGGCATATATAAACATTTAGGTATTAGTTTAAAACATTAAAAAACAAAGTAATGAAGAGAAAAGATTTGATTAAGAAACTCGAAAAGAAAGAGAAGGAGCTGAAGGGGCTCATCAGCATGGGAAATCAGCTGGGTGAAGAAATGGCGAATGCCATGACAAAGCATGTGTATGCCTTGGTTGACCTGAACTATCAGCTCGATGATGTTCAGGGGAAGCTCAAGCAACTCAAAGGAAATTGTTGACGTATGAGAAGCTACTGCCGATACCTGTTGTTGCTTGTAATGCTGGTGCCTCAGACGATGATGGCACAGTTCAACTTTGACGTGGAAACCGTCGAGGCACTTATCCGTGACCATAAGCGCATCCGTTCCGTGCTGATGGTACGTGACGGTATCGAGCAGGCTAACGAAGTGCTTCACCAGTACAGTAAGAAGGCCGTGGAGAACCATTACGAGGTCAATGTGAGCCTCGATGAGTTCACCCGCCTTTTTGATGTGCTTGATCTGATCGCTAACAGTACTACGACTGTCATGAATGCTGCCAACACCTATACCGATGTCAAGAAGAGACTCAATGACTATAGGAATCTCATTGACGAGTATAACGAGAAGCTGCTGTTGCGTGGCAATATTCAGATGGGTGACACGCTCATCATCAGCGTAGGTGCAAAGGCGATGGATCAGATTGCAGAGGACGGCAAGGACATCTATGCATCCTTGACAGCCATCATTGCCTACGGTACGGGAAAAGTTCCCTGTAACACATCCAACCTCATCAGCATCATCCTGCATATTGATGAGTCACTGGATGACATCCGCAAGACAATCAACACGGCCTATATGATAACTTGGCGATACATACAGATTCGCCTGACCTACTATAAGGGCGAAGTCTATCGCAACAGGAATGTCCGTGAGATAGGAGCCGATGCGCTCAGCCGCTGGAAGAAATCCTCTGTTGACGCTTTGAATAAAGGAAGATAGGAATATACGAATATGACAATACATAAATACGAGAATATGAAAAGACAGCTTATCACAGCATCATTGGCAATGGTGGCATTCCTGACGGCTGAAGCCCAGAGTGTCACCTATAACCATGATGAGTCAGTCATGAATCAGGTGACTGTGCAGGAAACAGGTTCTGGCAGTCTGACTCCAGACCTTTACTATGATGTCTTGCACAAGAATTACCGCAACAGCGCATCAGAGACAAACAAGCTCTCCTATCGAACCATGACGGCTGCATATATGAAGCTTCAGGAACCCTATGCCGAGAGGATTGACTCAGACTTGGTGAAACGTGCCAAGGTCGAGGCAGCCAATCTTCTCGACAGGGAGGTTGATGCAGCATGGCTCGTGGAGAAAGGAAAGGTCAACGGTGCCCTTGACCATTTCAGGGAACATATTGAGGAGATTACCCTTGCCGGAGGCAGTTACAAGACTTATGAGAACTGGAAGGAAATCTATGATATGATGGTGTCTGGAGTCCAGTATATCCAGGATGGGTATATTCCCAATGCGGAACGTCAGACACAGTATATGCAGATTTGCAAAGACGTTAAGGAGCGTGATGCCCGGCTATTGAAACAGCTGAGACTACTGAAAGAACGCCGTAGCCTTGCATGGAGCAGTCACAAGTTCCAGAGAGCCAACGGGCTTGTCAGGACAAGCAGCCTGAACAGCATGACCCGCTGGAAGATGGCTGCTGTCAAGGCAATTCAGGGAAGAAGAAACTAATGACCATATAAACAAAGAAAGAAATGGCAGAGATAGGAGATATTGAGCCGATGGTAGATGAAGCCTTTGACTTCATGGGTGTCGGCCTTTTGGAAGACGAGATTGACGATGTGATATTCCAGACGAACCAGTTCCTGCTGAACTCAGACTTCATCGGCAGCAACGGTCCGTTTTGGTGGATCCTTCAGATGAGCATGTGCCTTGGTGCGCTGTTCGCCATTGTGATGGCCGCTGGCATGACCTACAAGATGCAGGTTCGCCATGAACAGCTTGACGTGCTGAAAATCCTGCGTGTGCTGGGGGTATCGATGATTATGATGTTCTGGTATCCCCCTTCGACAACAGGTGTCGGTCCGCAGAGTGTGAACGGCAGCTTTCTGAGCATCCTTGCATATATTCCCAACTGTATCGGTAGCTATACCAATGCCCTCTATGAAACGGAGGCCGCACAGGTGCAGCAGAAATACGATGAGGTCGTACCTTATATCAAACAGCTAAATGACAGTGTGATTGCCAAGCGCGAGGAATACACCTTCCTCCTTGACAAGCTGAAGAATACGGATGACTCAGCCCTTGACATGGGAACGGCAGACGATATGCGCCGACAGGAAAAGGAGATTACGGCACAGTATGCCAAGGTTGTCACCGCCGGAACCATCGTGTTCCTCGACAAGCTGCTGATGTTCCTCGCCCTGATTATCTACCGCATCGGATGGTGGGCAACGATGTATTGCCAGCAGATCCTGCTTGGAATGCTGACCATCTTCGGACCTATACAGTGGGCTTTCTCCCTGTTGCCGAAATGGGAAGGAGCCTGGGCGAAGTGGACTACCCGCTATCTGACCGTTCATTTCTACGGTGCAATGCTTTACTTCGTAGGTTTCTATGTCCTTCTGCTCTTCGACATCGTGCTCAGTGTACAGTTTGAGGACTTGAAGGCTGCTACGGATGTAGGTACGTCGGTCACGGAGTATATGGGCAATGCCTTCTTCTCGGCAGGATATATGCTTGTGGCCAGCATTGTGGCCTTGAAGTGTCTGAACCTTGTTCCAGACCTTGCGGCATGGATGATTCCTGAAGGTGACACAGCCTTCTCTACACGTAACTTCGGCGAGGGCGTGGCAGCCCAGGCAAAGGCCAGTGCCACTGGCGTTATTGGCTCGATAGCAAGATAAAAAACAGATATAACAATGAGTGTATTAAAGAATGTAGAAAACAAGATCAAGCTCGTGACGATTACCTGCGGGCTGTTCCTCTTCGGCTGCATCATCATCAGCCTCGGTTCAATGCTTACTGCCAGACAGATGGTTGATGATGCGCACAAGCAGATTTATGTGCTTGACAGTAATGTTCCCATTCTGGTCAAGCAGACCTCTCAGGAAGTAACTCTCGACATTGAGGCCAAGGCAGACATTGAGATGTTCCATCACCTCTTCTTCACCCTGGCACCTGATGACAAGTACATCAAGTACACGATTGACAAGGCCATGTACCTCGTTGACGAGACGGGACTTGCGCAGTACAATGCCCTGAAGGAAAAGGGCTTTTACAGCACCATCATGGGTACGAACATGCTGTTCAGCATCTTCTGTGACAGCATCAAGTTCAACCGTGACTCCCTGAACTTCACCTATTATGGCCGTCAGCGTATCGAGCGACGTTCAACGATCCTTTGGAGGCAGCTTGTTACCGCAGGTCAGCTGAAACGTGTGCCGCGGACGGAGAACAACCCCTACGGATTGTTGATAGTCAACTGGAGAACCTTGCTCAATAAGGATCTGGAAGAGCGCAGGAAGAGTGAATACTAAAAGGATTTTCGTTTTAAAACCATCAAGAATATGAGTATCAAGAAAATGTTCGTCGGGGAAAAGATGCCCGACAAGAATGATCCCAAGTACAGGGAACGCTACGAACGTGAGGTAAACTATGGCCGTCGTTTCGCCGACAAGACAGGTATCAGCTGGATGGCCAGAAAGCTCCAGCATATCGCAGACAATCACCGATGCGGATTTCTGATTGTCGTGTTTGGTATAGTCTTGCTCTGCTTCGTCTTCAATATCTGCCGTATGGTCAACAGTTACAAGGCAGGAGCAGGAAGAAAGGGAGTGGCCGTTGAGCGTGTGGACTCAGCCCTTCAGAAGAAGAACGTACACGTCCATGAGCTGCCTGCTGATTACGAAAACTATTATAAGAAGACTGGTCATGAAGAATATTAATCTCAAACAGCCCAAATACATATTCCCGGCCATTCTCTATGTGCTTCTGTTGATAACAGGCTGGCTGTTTATCGACATGTTCACGACAGAGGTAAAGACAGTGGATCCACGTCTGATGGCAACGGAATATCTGAACTCTGAGCTTCCAGAGGCGAGAATTGACGAGCGACTTGGCAACAAGCGTGAGAACATGGTCAATGCCTTTGGTGACGTGAAAGACTATACTGCTGTTGCCAATGCAGAGCGAGATTCAGCCAAGGGCAAGGAAGAGTATGAGACCCGCTATAATGCCAAGGAGGCAGCAAGCGTCCAGCACGACAATGAGCTGGAGCAGTTGCGCCAGTTGCAGAAACGTGCTCAGGCAGCGGCTTCTTCCCCCAAGATGGGCAGCAATGACTTTGTTGTACCTCTGACAGAGGAAGAGCGCCAGAATGCCCGCCGTCTCAGGGGACGTGAAGGCCGTAATGAAGCAGACGATTTGCTGGCACAGGCACGTTCCTATGGCAAAGGCTATAGCCGTAATATCCCGGACGATGATGATAAAGACGGTACTGCAGAAGCAGTAGCCCAGAATGGAAAGAAAACAGGAAAAGCCGATACCGACGATGAAGACTCAGAGCAAGCCGAGACTGTCATCAAGAAGACCAAAGGCGAATCAGAGTACTTTAATACCGTCTCTCAGAATGATCCTGGATTCAATATGATTACCGCTATCATTGATGAGGACATCAAGGCCGTGGACGGCTCACGTGTCCGTCTCAGACTCCTCGATGATGTGGAGATTGGCGGCATGTCAGTTCCCAAAGGCACCTATCTCTATGCTACCATGTCAGGTTTCAGCAAGCAGCGTGTCAAGGGAAAGGTCGGCAGCGTCTTTGTCGGTGACCAGATAAAGATTATCAATCTCTCCATCTACGATACAGACGGTTTGGAGGGTTTGTATGTACCATCCAGTTCTTTCAGGGAAACAGCCAAGGAAATCGGAGGTTCTGCCATGCAGCAGAGCATGTCACTTGACGGCTCCAGCTCAAAGGCAAGCGTGGCACAGTGGGCCAATCAGGCCGTCCAGCAGGCATATCAGCGAACCTCTCAGGCTATCAGTAAGGCCATTCGCAAGAATAAGGTGAGCCTGAAATACGGCACTCGCGTTTACCTGATTAACGGCCAGCAGTTGAAGAACAGCAAAAAGTAAGAACAGCAAATCAAGTAACATAGTTATGAAAAAGAAATTCGGAATGTTTTTCCTCGGTATGCTCTTCGTAGCATCCGCGAATGCCCAGCAGACCTATCAGGAGCTGGAGCAGATTACCGTCAATGAGCAGGTGACAACAGTTGTCACAGCCTCTGAACCCATCCACTTTGTCGATGTGTCTACCGATAAGATTGCCGGTGACAAACCCATCGACAATACCGTCCGCTTCAAGCCCAAGGAAGGTGGCCATGCCGACGGTGAGGTACTGGCCATTGTCACCATCATCACAGAACGCTACCGCACACAGTACGCTCTGGTCTATACCACCAAGATGGAAGAGGCCGTTTCAGACAAGGAAATCATGCCCCAGGAAAGAATGAGTTATACCAATCCTTCTGTCTCGCTCTCCACGGAAGATATGACCCGCTTTGCCCGTCGTGTCTGGAACAGCCCGGCAAAGATACATAATATCAAGTCACGTAAGCATCGTGTAGAAATGCGCCTGAACAACGTCTATGCAGTTGGCGAGTATTTCTTCCTTGATTTCTCCGTTGAGAACAGGACTAACATCCGCTTTGATATTGACGAGCTTCGTATCAAGCTCACGGATAAGAAAGTTCAGAAAGCCACCAACAACCAGACCATTGAGCTGAAGCCCTCGCTGGTTCTTGACCATAGCAAGAGCTTCCTTCATGGTTACAGGAATGTCGTAGTCATCAAGAAGATGACCTTCCCCAATGACAAGGTTGTTGTCATCGAGCTTTCAGAGAAACAGATCAGTGGTCGTACGGTCAGCATCTCCATCGACTATGAGGACGTGCTGAGTGCCGACGCTTTTGATAAGGTTTTATTGCAGGAGGAGTAAGCCATGAGAAAGAAGTTGTTTCTTTTCGCCATAATGATGGCCTGCACCGTCTCTTCGGCCTTTGCCCAGATGAGCAGCAATGTCAATCATCTGAACTTTGCCGTCGGTGCGCTCTATGAGCGTGGCCTCGATGCCACCTTATCCTATGAGCATGAGACCCGCTACCACCATGCTTGGGAGTATTTCCTCAACGGCTATATCAAGTGGGCAGATGATCCTGATGCCGGACATGTTACCAGGCAGAGTTTCTGGCACAACTACTTCACCTACAACATCGGTATTGCCTATAAACCCTGTGTCGTACGCGGACGTAACCATCATGGCAATCTCAGAATAGGAATCAGTGGAGGTAGCGATACGGAGAAGATTATCGGTGCTGCACACTTCGGCTACGAGCATACCTATGCCTTGCGAAATGGATTTCAGGTCTTCTGGCAGATAAAGGAAGATGTGGTGCTTCGCGGTGAAGACCTGTTCAGGACTGGCGTGGCTCTCGGTGTCAAGCTGCCATTGTAATACGGTCATACATCAATACGATAATATGTCAATCAAGAAATCAAAGAATATGAGATTAGCTAAATACAAACATATAGGAATATTGGCAGCAGCCATGATGGTGGTCGTTCACGGGATGTCATCCTGCGATGACCATGAAGCCATCGACACCAACATTTACGTGGGAAATGTCCTTTGCTCCGATGGTCATATTGCTTCCTACGAGGAATGTCAGAGACAGTGCAAGGAACCTGTAGCTGTTGTCTTTTACACCTCCAAGGAGGCAACCGATGTTGGCGAAGGCCTTGCCGTCGGACTGAGAGAGCTTCCTCTGGTGGCATTCTCTGATACCCTTGGTGTCAATCAGGGGACATCCACCGACACGGACAGCAAGTGTGGCAATTCCAACACCTTTGCACTGTACTCTAACAACAAGGCTGAATCACCCTTGGCACAAGAGGTCTTTGCCATCTGGAGATATGGCCAGAGTGCCTATATTCCCAGTGTGGCAGAGATGCGTCTGCTCTATGCTTCCCTTGATATCGTCAATCCGATGATTGTCCGTTGCGGCGGTGAGCCTGTCAGCAGACAGGATAAAGGATGCTGGTATTGGACGAGTTCGGAAGTCGAAGGACAGGCCAGCGCGAAGGCTTGGCTTTACTCGCTGGGAACGGGAGCAATGCAGGAAACGCCAAAGACGGAGAATCATCCTGCACGCTGCATCATCACATTGAGACGATAACCATTAAAGAAATAAGGATATGGGATGGACTAATTTCATTAAGGCAGTCGGCAAAGGTACTGTCAGACTTACAGAAGGAACCGGGAAATCCGTTGGTGCTGTCGCCAAAGGAGTCGGTGAAGGTATGGGAGCCACAGCCAAGGGACTCGGAGGCTGGAAAGGTGTAGTCGGCACAGGAGCCGTCATCGGTGCTGTCCGTTCTCAGGATGGTCTCACTGGTGTTGCCAGTGATGTGCTGTTCGGTCAGGGCGGTGCTGATAAGGTCAAGGAGCATGGAGTGGCTGGTGAAGTCGTGGATCTTGCCATCGGCGAGAGAGGCAAACAGGCAGTCAGTGCTGCAACGGATATGGCCAGCCAGCATATTTCAGAAATGCAGCAGCAGATGACTCCTGTCACGTCCTATGGCGATGCCATGCAGCAGCCGATGTATGCCAGTCAGGACGGTTTCGGCAGTTTTATGGCCAACCCGCTCAGCACGGGTGGCAACTTCCTCAGTAATCTGATGAACGGCAATGTCAGTGCCATGTCTATGGCAGCCATGATTGCCAGCAGCTTCCTCATTTTCGGTCGCTTCGGTCTCTTTACCAAGGCTCTTGGCGCATTGCTCGGCCTCCATACCATCGGCAGGAACAGCCAGCCGGTCTATGCCCAGAGGATGCCAGTTTATTCGCAGGCTCCGGTGTCGCAGACTCCCATACAACCAGAACCAGAAATTGTAGAACGTAGCAGAGGATTCGGAAGATGAAAAAGAAATATACAAAGGAAATGTTCTTGCAGTCAGCCACAGGCTATTGCATGCCTTATTCGGCAGATGAGTGTGAGCCGGTACCCACGTTGGGCTATGGCGAACAAGTACATCCACAGACAAAGGAGAAGTTCTTCCATCACGGAATGGACTTGACGGCAAACGGTGCAACCCTCCTTGCGGTGGCATCAGGTACGGTCACAGGACTTGGCAGTGACCCCATCCATGATGGCTATATCAAGATACGTTATGGAAACTATGAAGTCGAATATGGTCATGTCAATGATATCTATGTTGGCTTCGGTATGGATGTGGTGGCTGGCCAGCCGGTTGCCAAGAGCGGAAACATCCTGCATATCGGTGTCCGCTTTGATGGTGAGGAGATTGATCCCGCTGATTTTCTGGCCATGCTGTACCAGAACTGTATGTCATCAGGATTGGTCGGTGACGGAAATTCCGGTATCGAGGTTCCGTCTGTGTATGCCAAGGACATGGATGAGATAATCAGTCTTATGACACGCTATCTGCCTCTCTATATGGACGAGCTTCGTAAGGGCGGCTATCGTCCTTCAGGAGAGACAGAGAAGACGCTCCAGAACGTGTTTGTTCAGAGTGCCAGGAAGAACTACTACTTCGAGACGTTGCCTTCCGTGACGAACCCGTTGGGGCTGAGTGACCGTAGTGTTCCCCTTGCCAGTAAGGTTCAGGATCTCATTATCGGGGATTTCCTGAACTACCTTGCCGTCCGTCACTCTATCTTTCTTTCCTCTTGGGATGAAAGTCAAAAAAAAAAGTTCCTTGAAGCAGCCACCGATGACATCCGCTACATAGACCCCTTGCAGAACCTGCGTATCATTGTCAGGAGCTTCGACGTTCCCCGTATTGCGAGCGTCTATCCTGACAATGCAGGTATCCGCTGGTGGACAAAGGCCTGGTTCAATAACAGAGAGAACGGCGAGGATGTCGTTGAGATCTCCCGTGAGATGGCCATCAAGTTCATACAGGGAGAGATTGGCAAGGATGCCTGGCTGGAACGCTATTATCCCAAGCAGATGAGCATTTACCACAATGCCATAGAGATGACAAGAAAGCAACTATTAGGATTATAACAACCATAAGCATGTCAAACAAGAAAGTACCGCAGGACATCATTGAGCTGGAACACTATTTCAACAAGTACTTTGATGCCCATATAGCTCCTCTGGCAGACAAGGCCGTGAAGGATGCCGATGCGGCATACCTGAAGGAGTACCAGCAGATGGTCAATGACAGCGGAGTTTTTAGCAGCCTGACTGTCACTGGCCCGGGAGCTGCAGCCACGATGGCAAGGTCTCAGAGTCTCGACTCCTACCAGTATTATTGGAGCAATATCCAGAAGAGCTTCCAGAAGCGTTTTGAGTCATCATCGGATTTCAAGGCAGACTTCGGGCATCTTATTGATGCCTATCAGAAAGCCATGATTTCCAAGATGGGCAAGGAGCAGTATCTGGCAGAAAGCAGGAAGTACGGTCAGGATCTGGCCACCTGGTATGTGAACAACAAACTTTTGGAAAAGTCCCTGAACCGTATGGCTTCCCATGGTGCTCCAAAGGATTCCATCGAATATCTGTTCCAGAAAGGCTCACAGCTGTCTATTCTCGGTCTTGCACAACCCAGTGACTGGGAAGGAATGAGAGCTTTGCAGGAACGGCAATATAACCCGTCGAAGACAGAAAAGATTGCCGCCTACGGTGTCGGCGGTCTGATTGACTTTGCCGTTATGCCTGTCGGTGGCATGAAGACAGCCATAATAGGAACTGCTGCAGGTGCAGGAGTGGATATCGTTTTCTCCTCTGGCAACAGCAAGCAGTCCGTTGATGCCATGATCAGCCGTTCTCTTTTTGGAAACAGCTGGTCATTGTCTGAAGCCCGTAAGAATCTAGTTGATGCAAAGGACAGCAATTACCTGACAACTCTCAATGCAGGAATGAAGAAGAAGGTGACACTTACGAATCCGTCACCAATCCTGAAGCAGATGGCAGGGAACAGCTTCCCTCTAAAGGGAAACGTTTCATCATCAGAAGACCGGGACGATGACATTCCGATGATTGTAGCCCCAGGCATGGAGGATGCTTACAGACGAGACCTTGCAAGGCTGAAACAGGAAACACAGAAACCTGTCAAGCCTCAGAAAAAGGTCGAGACGGCAGCTGCTCCTACCCCACAGCAGACGATTATCAATAATCAGCCATATGTCGGACAGCAAAGCTATCAGCAGAACTATCAGTATCAGCCACAGACAGTAAACAATAATGGCTGGGGGAACATCTTTGACAGCGTAGGACTGACAGGCTTTAGTGATGTGTTCAAGAATCTCGGCTATGTCCTTGCCATGTTGCCGGATATGATGATCGGCATGTTTACAGGCAGGACAAAGTCCTTGTCCGTCCAGCAGAACCTGCTGCCCATTGCAGCTATTGTCATGGGTATGTTCGTCCGTAACCCGCTCCTGAAGATGCTCCTGATAGGTCTCGGTGGTGCTAATCTGCTAAACAAGGCCACCCATGAGATTCTGGGTGAGACACCATCTGCAAAGGAAGTCAGATACCGTCCGTATGCCGAGGAGCGGCTGGATGCCCGTATCAGTCATCCACAGCTGAACGGCAATCTGCTGGTAGCCACCATTGACGGCATTCCGTGTACCGTCACCCTTCAGGAAAGTGTCATTGATGCCCATCGGAAAGGTGCGCTTCCACTGAATACCCTTGCCAACGCCGTACTTGCCAAGTATGACGAGCAGCGTATGGAGGTCGAACAGAACTACGAGCGCCAGATGGCAGAAAATGAGCATCGTGAAATCAGTCGTGGTATCAGATAATGAAAAAGGATAATACGAAGAAAGATTCATTTGTCAGTGTGGACTGGTCTGGCCGTATGGAGGTCTGGTCCTCTTCCGACTATCTGCCTGTCCGTGCCTTGGCACACCGTGTCAAGGATGGCGACAAGGAAGGTATTGGCAAGGCTGCAGGGATTATGGCGGGATTGGTCAAAGCCATCCCGGACTATGAGAATGGCGTGCTGGTACCGATGCCAGGAAGAAGCGGTGTTGCCCTTTATACCAGGACACTTGCTGAGGAGATTGCCACACAGACAGGTAACGAGGTCGCAGATATCTTGAAGGGAAATCCCCATCAGCCACTCTATGCCAAGAAGGTCGAGGACGGTATCAACAACCTCCATCCCTTTGACTTTACTGTTACAGGCAATATTCCTGAAGGGAAGTTCCCCGTCCTGATTGATAACGTCCTTGACACAGGTACGACGGCCATGTCTGCCTTTCGTGCTTTAGGTGACTCCACCAAGCTTGTTGTCCTTGGAAGTACTGTCAACTACAGGCTCTACAACTACCCTGTCAACATCAATATGGTGAATGACCGTACAGAGGACAAGAAGGACTTGGAACAGCTGAAAACAGAGTTGAAGACGGCAATAGACGATGTACTATTCATTGGCGGCACAGGAATATATGACCGTGGAGCGGTCAGAGACACCAGAATGTCACATGAGAAGACGCTTACGGGAGTCCTTTCAGAAAAGGTTCCTGTCAGCATCGGTGCGTATGTCGAGGGCATCGGCTATACCAAACAATCTCTTGGTCAGCCAAGGAAAGCTATGCTCAGAACCAGCGGTAATGGCATTCTGGTTGAGAATATGCAGAATGCAGAAGATGTCGATGCCGTTCTCACTGCTGTCCGCAAGTCTTTCTATAACAGTCATGGTAATGTCCTTTCCACTTTTGGACGGCATCGGTTTATGGTCGGTGAATCCTTCCAGATGCATGATGAAAGCTATGAAGTTTTGGATGTCGGCAACTTCTCATCCCTCCTGAAGCCTTTCGGAGCGCAGGGAATCCGTGTCGCTGATTCGTCGGGAAAGAAGCATACCATGCTGCTTGACTCCCACTTCACCACAAGGATCTATGTCCAGCCGCACAGCCAGAGACTTCATGAAGCCATGCTCAGAGTCTATGGCAAGGATGTTACAGGAGATATAAAAGATGCTTTGGAAAAGGTATTGGAAAAAGAAAAGTCAAATTCAAAATCAATCGATATGGAAAAAGAAAAGAATGAGGCAGAGCAGACTGCCAAGGAGAATCAGAAGAAAGCTGAAGCTGCAAAGCAGGAGGCAAAGAGACAGGAAGAAGAAAGAAAAAAGGCAGAGGAGCAGAAAGCCAAAGAGCAGAAAGCCAAGGAAGAGGCGAAGGAGGAGCCGAAGTTCAAGGTCGCCGGGGCTGTTGCACAGGCTCTTCTGCTAAGTGCTGTCCTTGAACAGGCAAAGGCAAACGGTGGTGTCTGGCTCAACAAGTCAGAGAAGAAAGCACCGGCTGTCTATGGTGAGACAACCCAGTTGTCACCATACAATAACCTTTTGCTCAGTGCCCATTCGGAGTCTCATGATTTCAAGACTAGTCAGTACACATCCTTTGAGAAAGCCAAGAATCTGGGTATCTCCGTCAAGCAGGGCGAGGAAGGTGTGCCTATGAGCTGGACGAAATGGGATTCATACGTCAACAAGTACGACAAGACGGACATCAAAAGCCGTGAGGGGCTGATGGCCATTGACCCGGAGGAACGCTCGAACTACAGGGCTGTACGTCATAAGGAATACCGATACATGTTCAATGTTGAGCAGACTGTTTTCCCTGAAAAGGAAAAGGCAGAGTTCTCAAAGCTGGTTGATGTCTATGGTTCGCAACAGAAGGGAAAGATTATCAGTATGAACCAGGAATCACAGGATAGCAAGGCTGCCGCCTCTTACAAGGACTTGAAGAAAAAGCATCCTGATGCCTTGTTGCTGTTCCGTAATGGCGACTCCTACCAGATGTTTAATGATGATGCCGAGAAAGGAGGAAGCAAGCTGGGGCTTTCCGTTACCCGCCCAGCCAACCTGAACGGTATTGATTTCCTCGCATCCTTCCCTCATCATGCCTTGGATGTCAACCTTCCCAAACTTGTTCGTGCTGGCCTGCGTGTGGCCATTGTAGATCAGCCTTATGAGGACAATGTAAGGACGAGCAAGATATATCTGTCAGAACAGGAGAAGGCTGCAGAGGAACAGATGAAGGGTATCGTGGCCCAACTGACGAAGAACCTCGTGCCTGTCAAGGCAGCTTCAGCCACCGAACATACACATTATGATGCAGCTGATGACTCTATTCATCTGGCATCAACAGAGTCCTATGAGACATATACGGACTATGCCCACGATCTCGCAACTTCCATCGTTGCCGCTACCGGTAGCGAGAAACGTCTTGACAGAGCAGGACGCATCGGCCATGATGCAGACTATGCCGAGAAACATGAGCAGTTGATTCAGGAGCTGTCAGTAGGTGCCATCCTGTCCGGTCTTGGATTAAAGGCCAAACTGTCTGATAAGAATATTGGCCATGTGGACTATTGGGTTCGTGAGCTGAAGGAAGACCCGAAGCTGATTGACCATGTGGAGCGCGACGTGACCAATGCCCTTGAAACCATTGACAAGCTGACAAGAGGTGAAATGGTGGACTTCAGCAAGATCCGTGGTGACAAGCCAAAGAATGTTGAAATGCCTAACAACTACAGTATTGCCAGGGAACTGGCCAAGCTGCCGAGTGCAGAACGTAAGGAGTTTGTCGTAGTGACTGACAAAGAAGAGAAGACCGCTGCCGTTATCCTACCCGCTGGAGCGTCTTTGGAAGTGAATAATGAGATTCCCGGAATGAACAAGAGCCGTATAGCAACAGCCTTGCAGAAGGAAGGCATCAATGGGGATAATATCACCTTCCATAATGCTGGCGGTGCCTTGGGATTGCGACAGCCTAACTCCTTCTTTGAAGGTAAGGAAGTGATGGTGAACAGACTGAAACAGTACAAGCTCATTCCCATGACGCGCCTCGATGTCTCTGCCTTGGTTGGTCAGAAAGTAGACATAGAGAAAGTGAACATCTTCCCTGACGAGGATAACAACTATGCCATTTTCGTAAAGGCCAGAAATGAAAAGGCGACGACGATGTATCCTGCCAAGGAGGATATCACTCTTTACTTCAATTCCCTGAAGGACCCAGCCGGTGACAAGGTGCGTAACGAGATCGGCCAGAAATACTATCAGCTCGCCAAGGAACATCCCGAATTGAAGAAAGACCTGCTGACAATCGACACGGGCGATATTGACTTGAAACGTATCGCCAAGGTCAGTCTCTTCAAGCCCAACAATTCTTCGCATCAGGTGATGATGTCGGCTACTATCGATGGTGAGAAGCAGCCTGCCCGTGAAGTGTCAATCGGCGCATGGAACCGTTTCTGGCTGACTGATGACCAGGAAAAGTACAAGACGCAGTTAGCCACCAAGGTTTTTGCCAATGTGCTTGACAAGGAGCAGAAAGTCCAGAAAGAGGAAAAGGTGGAAGCTGGCGAGGAGGTCCAGCGTACCTCTGGGTTTCGCCGATAATAAGGACACGGAGAGTTCCGATAAGCAGTTCATTGACGAACGCTTTAATGAGCATATTGACAATCATTCAGCAATCAGTTAGACTATGAGCGATTATAAGACAGCCTTCTTCGAGAAATATGCAGCAGCTGCCATGGAAGAGCAGCGTCGCTACGGCATCCCAGCCAGTGTAACCCTGGCACAGATGGCCGTGGAGAGCGGCTATGGTGAAAGCAGTCTTGCCAAGCAGGACAACAACTACTTCGGCATCAAGGCCAGCAAGGACTGGATAAACTCCGGAAAGCCTTGGAGCTATCACCATGATGACCATTATAATGACAAGTTCTGTACCTTTGGCAGTGCTTTGGAGAGTCTGGAGTACCATTCAAAGGTGTTGATGGCAGACCGCTACAAAGCCTGCCGACAGTATGCGCCGACAGACCATCTGCACTGGATTGAGGGCATCAAGAAAGGCGGATATGCCACTGATCCCCGCTATGTGGCCACCATTGAGGGAGTCATCAGGAAATACGGACTGGAGAAGTATGACCAGATGGCTTTGACAGGAGCGCCACAGCAGACTGTACCTGCTGCGGTACGTCAAGGGCGATACAGTTTCCCGTTGGCCTGTGACCCGACAGACGGCTCTCTGACCGTCACTTCACCTTACGGCCACAGGCAGGCACCCAAGGCTGGAGCTTCCACTAACCACATGGGACTTGACATCAGGGCGAACTATGTGCCTGTGCTGGCGACAGAAGACAACGGAGTTGTGCTTTCTGCCAAGAATGAGGGCAAAGGCGGCAATGTCATCCGTGTAGAGTATGCCAGGGCCGACGGTTCCAAATACCAGACAGCCTATATGCACCTGAGCGAGATGAACGTGAAGGAAGGTAACAGAGTATCTGCCGGACAGGCTATTGGCATATCTGGGAATACAGGCAACAGTACCGGGCCTCATTTGCATTTCTCTGTGAAGAAAGTCGGTACGGATGGCCATAGTGAACAGATTGATCCTTCGGTCTATCTGGCAGAGATAGCCGTCAGGGGTAATATAGGCTCTAAGGTGATGTATGGCGGCAATGATTTGCTGGCATCGCATAAGTCAGCTGTCAGCATCGAGGATGTGCCGCATCAGGATAATAGTAATATGATGCTGGCAGACCTTACACAATCCTATGACCCCAAGGACTGGCTGACATACCTGATGGGTGGTGAATCTATGCCGTCTATCAGCAACTCTGCTGACCCGATGGGAGCCTTAATCGGCTCAGTCTTCAGCGGACTTCTTCTGATGGTTTCCCAGCTGGATCAGGATCTGGCACAGGCAGAGCCGGTGAAGAAAACGGATGTCGTCTGTCGGGAGCGTGCAACACCGACAGCGGACTATAGCCAGGTCCTGCAGTCGTCATCAGCCTATTTCGAGGCAGGGATGCAGCAGGATCAGGAAAGAGAACAGACAGTAAGTATCAAATAAACAAATTTTTCAACCATAAAACATTTTTCGTTATGATCAGATGTAAAGTAACGTTGGCAGGCGTTGTAAATAAAGCTGCCTCTACACATGAGGGCAAGGATGGAAAGCCCTTCGTATCTTTCGGTGTGAACCTGCCTCTTGGCGACAAGAACGGCAATGTGCGTGAATACAATGTCGGTGTGACGGCAAACAGTGAGCTGGTGACAGCGGGGCTGGTCAGCATCGGCAAGCGTGTTCAGGTTGTCGGAACACTTTATTTCCGCAAGCATGAGGATGGTTTATACTTCAATCTTTATGCAGACTCCGTGACCATTGACACGAGCGAGATTGACAAGCTCGAAGGTGAGATGGAGTTTATGGGACGTACTGGCAACAAGGAGATCAAGCTGCTGAATGACAAGCACGGCAAGAAGTTCCAGACATTCTCGGCCTATTCCAAGGAGAACAGCGGTGAGCAGGCATCCTTTATCTGGGTACATTTCCTGAACTTCGCCCCTGACAAGGCTACTTGGCTCAGACCAGCCACAAGCATTGTCGTGAAGGGAGAATTGGAGGTGAAGCTCTACAACCAGAATCTTGACCTTGGCTGCCGTGTGAAGGAGATCTCGGAGTGGCAGTATGAGGACAAGACACCGAAGAAAGAGGAAGAGGTTCAAGTGTTTTAGCGTATGGGACAGACCAGAAAATACCATTGGACCGGCGAGGATGCCAAGAGTGCGGAAGACCGTGCTCTTGACACCTTTGCAGAGCTGATGATGGAACGTATCAAGGCTATTGACAAGGACTGGCAGAAGCCTTGGATTGAGAAAGGCAGCTTCATTATGCCCCGTAACCTGAGTGGCAGACCGTATAATGGCATCAACACCTTCCTGCTGCTGTTATACAGTGCCAAGCGTAAGTTCGACATGCCGGTGTTCGTAACCCATAACCAGATAGCTTACGACCTGAACAATAAGAGTAAGCTGAAAGAGGAAAAGACAGAGAAACCCGCCGTTGACCTGCAACCTACAGAGGGAGAGAACCCCGGTTTTGTCCATATCCTGAAAGGAGAAAAAGCCTTTCCTGTGTTCCTGTCGATTCCCATGATCAAGGAGAAGGACACCAACAAGCCGATTACGCTCAGTGAGTATAACGACATGACGAAGGAAGAGCAGGAACGCTATTATGTGCGGTCATATACTCACGTCTATAATGTGTATAACCTCCAGCAGACAAATCTGAAGGAAGCCCGTCCGGAACTGTATGCCAAGATTGAGGCTAAGTTCAAGGAACTCGATAAGCACGGCATCGTGCCTATGGAGGAAGGCCAGATGTTCAAGTTCGATCCCCTCGATAAGATGGTAGCCGAGAACAAATGGATTTGCCCAGTACGTTTCGAGGAGAATCAGGGAGCCTATTACAGCCCTTCTAAGAATGAGATTGTCTTCCCGCCGAAGAAGAACTTCATCGATGGAGAGTCGTTCTACGGCAACCTTCTGCACGAAATGACGCACTCCACGGGTAGCAAGGAACTCTTTGGCCGTCTTGACAACAAGACCGGTGATAAGAAGTTCGACTATGCCAGGGAAGAGCTGGTAGCCGAAATGAGTGCTGCAGTAGTCGCCCATCAGTACGGCTTCGACAAGCATATCAAGGATGACAGTGCAGCATATCTGAAATCATGGCTGGGCAGCCTGAAAGAAGATCCTTCATTCCTGAAGACCACTCTTGACGATGTCAAGCGGGCTTCCGGCTTCATTGCAAACAGAATCGAAGAGATGCATCTTGACGTAAGGGAAGTTCAGACAATCACGGTCGATGTCAATGATGACGGTATTCCAGACCTTGCCATTTCTGATGCCCTTGCCGACAAGAAACAGGGCGAGAACGAATCCCGGGAGCAGGAAGAGCCGATAGCGGCAAAGAGTACATTTGCCAGAGGACGATAACCCGCGACATGTTACAGTAAATACATCAGATAATCGTTTTTAGACTATTTTCAGGTATAACAGTAAAACACAATCATTATGAAGAAATTCAAGAGATTCTTTCTGGGGCTGGCAGCAGTCCTGACGTTAAGCATGGCCGCTCCACAGACGGCTAACGCACAAGTTCATCGAGCCTTTTATGCAGTAGACCAAGACTTCTACATGCAATTTGCCTATGATGACGTGTCAGGGGTCTTTGCCATCAGGCTAATGGATTGGGATGGTGAATGCTACGGGGAATGGTATGTTTAGGTCGCATTCTGAACATCCTTAAAAAAAAGATTGCCAGCGTCCTCTCGACGGTGGCAATCTGCTTCATGTCCGTAGTGTTTAAATGGCAACTAACATGAATCACATAGTGAGAGTAATATCGTTATCATGAAAAGCATAGTCGAATTTCATTTGCATCTCCTCCATGAACTGTTCTGCACTCTCTTCATTCTGTTCCAATCCAAAGTCTGAACAGAACTCTTCATACTGCTTCAGCAGTTCCGCAGAATGGTGGGTAATATATTCTTTTCTCGTAATCTCTTTGCGGTCGAGCATTTCTGCTAACTCCTCTTCGTCATAGAAACCATTTAATTCCATAAGTATTGCGGTATTATCGTTAATACATATTGATAGCTATACGTCTTTACATCTTCAAAGAACTCATTTGCGCTGTAGCGCGATTCCTGTTTCCTGCACGTTGCATCTCCTCACGGATTTCATCAGTATATTCCTCTTCAGGGATATATACTCCGGATTTCCCGTCTTCACTGGCCATCCAGACACCATAGAGTCCAAAGCTGTATTTCTCCTTGAAGTCCTTCGACTGGTCAATCCATTCCTCTAATCCTCCACTGGCCATGCGGATTCCATATTCTTCACGCAGGTCAATACCAAAAGTGATTTGCTCAATGCCGTTATCAGAGTTCTGCCACTCAACTGACTGTGGCTCGCCCTGCTGCATGGCCCGGACAGTGTCATAGTCAAGTCCCAGGATGTCCGTCAATACGCGGATATTCTCGCCGATGGCATGGGTCGGGACACTCAGCACCTGATTGGTGTCCTCATCATACTGAACAAAGCACTTCATACCGAAGTCATTGTTCTTGATGTCATAGGGAGAGCAGGCAATGATAGCCTTGCCATTACGCAATTCTTCCTGTTGCTCTGCGGTGTACAGGCCAAGGCTGGAAGTCTCAATCTTCGGCTTCAGAATTACTTCCACTTCACCATTAGCACCCGAAATCAGGGCTATTCTCGACTGGAATTCAATATCCTCTGCATCCGTCTTAATAGTAAGAGGTAGGATCGGCGTGTAGCAGCCGTGCAGGAACTTGGTCATTACCGACTCTGGCAGGTCATCAATCATCTCATGGGTCAGACCATACTTTGCAAGTGTCTCATAGGGAATATCCCTTTCTGTAAAATTCTCAAAATGCATATTCTTTACTGTTTATGTTCGATTTCAGGGTGCGAAGGTACTACTTAAAAAATATATTGAAATAGTTTATAGAAAAATCTCTCAAATTTAACACTTCCCATAAATTCAAATGTTAAAATATAGAACTTTTGTTCGATTCAGTTGTGAGATACGCTTAAAAGTGGTACTTTTGCACCCGTTTTCAATAGGTATTAGATTTTAGGTAAAAAGATTGATGACTCTAAAACTTTGTCTGTCATGCATCATTACCATGATGTTTCAGACTGTCTGCTGCCAAGCCCAGGATAACGATAGGGAATACTGGATAGACCGCTATCTCAGTGTTTCCTATCCCTTGGAGCAGATACACGTGACATCACCCTACGGAAAACGAAAGGATCCTTTCACAGGCAAAGCTTCTCATCATTGTGGCATTGACCTGAAGGCCAGGAATGAAGAAGTAAAGGCCATGTTTGACGGCTATGTAGAATCTATAGGTCAGGACAGTCGCTCTGGTAGATACATTGTCCTTAGACATGGCAACTATCTGATAAGCTATTGTCATCTGTCACAAGTCTCAGCCAGAGAGGGTGAAGAACTGCTTGCAGGCGATGTGGTGGGCATTACAGGAAATACGGGTCGCTCGACGGGCGAACATCTTCATATCACATGCAGGCTCAACGGCGAAAGAATAGATCCGTATATTGTTTTGCTGGAAATCCGCAAAATACGCAAGGAGTGTCAGGAGGCTTTGCGCTCAGACACCTTACCTATTCCTTCCAAGCAGTCCTTTATAGAGCAATATGCTCCGATTGCTATTGAACAACAGCAGAAATATGGAATCCCTGCCAGCGTTACATTAGCACAGATGGCTTTGGAAAGCAAGTGGGGAACCAGTAAGATGGCCGTCAATGACCACAATTATTTTGGGATTAAGGCCAGTCGCCGATGGCTTGAAGCTGGTCGCCCATACAGTCTATACGATGATGACAAAAAGAACGAGAAGTTCTGTGTCTTTGGGGATGTGATTGAAAGCATAGAATACCACTCCTCGTTACTGATGTCGGAGCGATACAAACCATGCCGCTCCTTTCCGTCAGATGACTGGTATCATTGGCTGGTCAGCATAAAAGCTTGTGGCTATGCAACCAGCAACCGCTATGTCCAGGAATGCACCAGAATCATTAAAGACTATCGTCTATACAGATACGATAAGTTTGTTGTTCAACAATTATAAAGGTATTATGAGAGAAATCAGTGAAAGAGTTATTGATTGTGAGAGTTTGATAGATTTGATTTGCGATATTGACTATGCCTTACCCTGTACTTTTCCTGTCATTTTCAGGGTTGAGACTGGAGAGAAAACCATCAAGGGCAAAGCCGGTATAGACTGGGAGGACAATCAGATACTTTATGTGAACGGGAAGGCCGTGGATAAGCAAGACTGTGACTTGATGGTGTATCGCGAGATTGTGAAGATGCTCCGGAAGCACTTCGTATTGGATGAGAAATGTGTCGTCTATCTGAGTGACAACAGCTTTTCCGGAAGACTGTTCAGGGTTAATAATAGTCTTCCGCTTATGGATGGCGAAGGTAATCCTATAAAATTTGACGATGATGACGAAGAAGAATAGAAGAAAAGGATGGCCTTAACCATCCTTCCCTCTATTGGAATAAACTGCTGATTTCTTGTTTAGCCGGGTGATCTCCTTGGACTGAAAAGCAGTCTATCAGCGACTGAAGCTCTTGTACTGAGGCAAAAACGAACTGGCCACCATTACATCTTTCCACTTCAACAATGTTCCCAAGTCCGTGAATGCCTCCTTTGACATGGTATTCCAGATTGCCTGTACTCCACTCCACGAAGCATCTCCCTTGGTTGTCAACCTTGAAGAATGGAATCAGGAACTCCCACTGACGGTTCATGTCAAAGGTGCTTCTTGGCGGTTTTCCATCTACATAGTACAAGCTCCAGATGCCGCCTTTTGACTTCATTTCAATCGGCATCTTCTTGCTGAAGCCCCGGACATGATTCGTTGCTGCAGTGTTCGACCACTCCGCATACTTATCCCTTACACGTTCAAGGAACTCCAGGAACCTTGGAACTTCATCAGCATCGAATGAAAGCCTGACTTTAGCGTTCTTTGTACTGGTATAAGGGAAGACCGTACAGCCAGTGTACTGTACGAATCTCCCGTTATCATACTTGGCAGTCACCCTGCAGGTAAAGGCACTGTCTGCATCTGGTCTCAGCGAAGACATCTGAAAATGAGTCTTCTGTGCGAATAGTGCGTTTGTCATGAGTATGGCAAATGCGAAAACAATCTTTCTGTTCTTCATACGGTTCATGTTTAAAAACAATGCAAAGGTACAAAATATTATTGAATTATTGCTTTTCAATACTTGAAAATTTTGCAAATTACATTGATTTTTTACCTTCTAACGCTTAAAGAAACGCTGCAGATCGTCCACCATCTTATTCACATCCTGTGTCACCTGATTGAAATTGGCATAGAGGATTCGCTCCCTTTCGTCTCTGGACTTGAAGTTGTAGAACTTGGGTAAGTCCCGGTATTCTTTCTCTTCCTTGTGAATCTCCTCCATGTCAAAGTCCGTCTTGCAGAAGAACTTGGAAGTCTGGAACTCCTCCGATTTCTGGATGTTCATCGTGTCACCAGTACCCACTTTCGTCTGAACGAAGTCACGAGCCGTCTGGCCGCATATCCAGCCGGTAGGCATATCCGCGATTTTCGAGGCAGGAACGAGGTTGTCCATATTCTCATTGAGGTTGATGGAGGTCTTATCACGGTCAATGGTCACGCCCTTCTTCATCTGAACGACCTTACCGAAGATGTCATTTGAAAGCCATTCCAGCGTCTCTTTAGAACGTGCAGAACCGCTCACCACATTGCCGACAGTCGTAATGATCTTCTGCATACCGACCTTTCCGTAGTCAGCCTCCAGCTGCGGAAGCTCCTGGAAGCCCAGTGTCACGGCCACCTTGTTTGAACGAGCCGTACCAATTAGACGGTCAATCTTATGGAAGTACAATGTCGGCAACTCATCCACGATGATTGACACAGGAACGTTTTGGCCCTGTCCGCTGTTGACACGAGTGACCAGACGGTTCAGGATCAAGGCATTCAATGCACCGATGATACTCTCCATTTCCGGGTCATTGGCAATCAGCAGATAACAGGGATGCTCAGGGTCTGACACCTTCAAGTCAAAGTCATCACCGTCACGATGGAATATCCAATAGGATTCCTTGGTGGCCAGACGTGAGGTGTTTACACGGAGCGTACCGATCATACCTTCCAGCTGTTCCATGGCGTTGTTCTTCAAGGCTGTTGCAAACGGGCCAAGCAGCGGCGCAACCTCCCTGTCCGTTTCCAGCACTTGGAAAATCCTTTTGTAGTCCAGGTTCAGGAATGACAGAATATGCGGCATGTCCGAGTACTTGCCCAGCCAGTAGGCCGGTTCAACACGTTTCTGCTTGGTGGAGTCCAAGAACACACGGCCAGTAGGTTTCAGCTGTGTGGTCTCAGGATCCTGTATCTTCTCTGCATAGAGGAGGTTGCCGTTGCTGTCATAAGGCTCTTTCTCGTAGTTCACGAAGAAATAGATGCAGGCAGCAAGGAAGTTGACGGCAGAGGTCTGGAAGAACTGGTCAGAGCCGCTACCACCCTCCTTCTTTCCTTTCTGCAGGGATTCAATCAGCGTCTCTGCTGTTTCCTGTGCGGCAGCCAGATTATTGATATATTTCTGCTGTATAGGATTTACCCGTCTTGAATACTCTACATTCACGAAGTTGATGATGTTAAAAGTGCAGCCCTCTGGAATGTTTCCTTCCGCTTCATTCTTCTTGAAGTGATAGTAGAGCTTATTGGCCAGCGTCGGGAACTTGTAGTCATACAGTACCATCGCGAATCCCTTGGCAGAATGCTGCCTGATGAACGGCTCAATGATGGAGAACGTCTTACCGGATCCAGGCGTACCGACGACCCATGTTCCTCGAAACGGGTTAGTGATATTCACCCAGCCCTTACGGAACTTACCCTTATAGTAGTAACGCATGGGGATATTCACGGAATACTCGTTATCCACCAGCTTCTCATTCTGTTCAAAGCTCTCATTCTCGAAGTTGAAGCGGTCTTTCATCAGGCCCGTCTTCAGATGCTTGGAGATATTATCCAGAGCCGTATGTACAAAGAGCGTTCCGAATATCGATGCTATCATGTATATCCAGATGTTTGCCCGGACAGCATAGAACCTTGTGGTCATGTTCCAGCCATATACCCAGACAGACAACACCACCAATGCCAGTCCTGCTGCCAAGGGGAAATACACCATCTTCTGCGCATCGAACTCAATATGCTTCTTGTTCCTGGTTCCTATGCAGGTGACGAATACCAGCAACAGTGTTACGAGCTTACTGTATATGAGATTGTCGTGTTTGTAGATGGTAAACTGTGCCAGACGGTCGTGAAAGTCCAGCATCAGCGTTCCCATGGATGCCAGCGTCTGATACGGCATGGCATACACGAAGAACTCAATGAGTAGCGTGACATATATCAGTGTACGGAATATCTTGTACACATTCTGTAGTTCTTTTGTTTCTTCCATTGTGTGATTATTTGTGTTTTGTACTCTTAGCGGTCTTAGCACTCAGCATCCAGCCCTGATGACAAATCAGTGCCACCTCCCTCTTTGATGCCGGTGTATAGTGTCTGCCGCTTATCTCATGCCAAAGATCCTCGATAGAGGTATAACGGATGTATTTGCATAACAGTTTCAGCTCCTTATCCAGTTTCCGCAGTTTGGGCCTGATGGTCTCCAGCACCTTCAGACGCTGTGCCTCGGTCGCCTTCCCCTTGTCACTGATTACGAACTGCTTGATGTCCATTGCCACATTCGTCCCCGTCTGGATGACCCTCATATAGATATTGTTCTTTCTGGTGGAAAGAGCCACGGCAAAGGCATTCTCAGGATGATAGCTTATCTCCCTGTTCAGCCATTTGACAGTACCCACCAGACTGTTGAGGTCATAGTAGATGCCATAGATCTCTGCGGCGTATGCCAGCAGACTGTTGAAGGTGCTGATGTAGTCATTGAACTCCCTTTGGAAGTCTGTCACTGCATCCACTTCCTGACGAGTCCAAAGGTGGCCGGTGGACTGGAGCATCTGCGCCTTGTACTGGGCATCAAGAGCTTTTCTCTCAAGTTCCGAAGCCACATCGATGGCTGCAGCTCTTGCAGGATCGATACCAGCCAAGGCAGCTTTCGGCACTCCCAAGGCCAGGAATAGTATTATCAGAAGTTGTCTCATATCAGTATCTGCTAATGGTCATTGTCACTTTCGCGGCACGTTTCCAGCGGTCGAGAGCCTGTTCAGCCACCTCCCTTGAACCGCGATGGGCGATGCCTGCCGTCGCGTTGTTCCACACATCTCTCAGGTTGTAATAGGATATGCTGATAATCAGTGAGCGCAGTTTCTTGTTCAGGTAGGCCAGCTCATCATTGATTGACCACAGCACCTGTGTACGCTCAGCACCGTTCAGCATATTTTTCGTTCCACCTTTGGCAACAGTATTGTTCAAGAGGTTATACACCTTCAGAAACTCCGCTGCTGTTTCCAGATACAGGTTGTTCATCGAGAAGGTCGCGAAGGCACCTTCCGGGTTCTGGCCGATGGCCTTCCTGATCTGCCAGAGGTACTGGAGTGTCCTAACACCTTCGGAATAGATGCCCATCGAGGCTTTCAAGGAAGTGCCATAGCCCTGTGCCGTCTTCAGATAGGAGTTGTACTTCTGCTCCCATTTCTTCATCATTGTATATTCGGCGGCGATGGAGTTCTGGAGGATGGCAATCTCCTCCTGGTTATGCGTCTGTCCTTTGATACCCTTGTTGATGACGGCATATCCTTCTGCAATGGCAGCGATACACAAGGGATTCGTTTCTACAACCCCTGCATAGACAGTGTTGGCACATGCCGCAAAAGCAGCACATGCCATTGTCCTTTTAACCAATTCAATTCCTATTCGTAATCTCATAGATTCCTCGTCTTTTCTTGTTATATTCCACTCTTGCCCTTATCTCATCAAGAATCCGCGAGCTGCCCCGGATGCCTACCATCCTCAGTCTTGGCAGCGTCCTGTCACCAGACAGCAACAGGATATTCTTCAGTCCCGTCAGCTGTTGCACGGGAGTACGGCTTTCCTGATAATCCACGATACGGTACAGTTCCATATAGTCAGCCGAATGGAACAGTACGCCATGCCTGTAGATCAGCTGCTCACCCGTAACGACATATTCGATACGGCAAAGTTCGAGAGCCTGCCATATCAGATAACACATCATACCGACAGATATGTACATCAGGTATTCCCTGTATGGGAGAGTGTCATCACCGGCATAGAGCGTGACAACTAACCAGATGATGATCCACGGCAACTGGTCGATGGCATACTGAATCCAGTGCGGCTTCAGCTTATATGTCTGAAATGATTCATTCATATCCTTCACTTCTTTTACTTTTAACGTCCCATGCCGATGGACTCGTTCTCGGCTGGCATTCTGCTCGCCGTCTCATGCTCGAACTGAGCTGCAGCAATCGTTGCAGCATCGATCACCCCAGGCTTGGAGTACACGTTATGGGCTTCATACCTGTCCATATATACCTCCGGCGCATGCATCGGCGGTTTCGGTCCTCCTATGGCATGAGCGACACCTGTTCCTACGGTCAGAGCTGCAAGAATGGCAGCCCCCACATTCACGCCATTGCCGTTGCCCTTCATCTCCACTTCGGGGAACACCTTCGAGAACAGCTTCATACGGTGGTAGTCATCCACCGCCATGAACTTATCATACTGCTTCTGGGTAATCTCATGGCTTACACGCTGGCCGTCAATGATGGCTGTCATCTTGTATTTTCCCGTATGCTCCTGGTCCGGCTCCACCATAATGGCACCGACTGCCACTTCACGGCCATGTGTCTGCTCACGATACCAGCCTTTTGTGTCCTTCAGTTTTTCAAGCTCCCGTCCATCCACGACACCGACAGTATGTTCACGGTCAAGTGTTCCTGACAGGTCATTATCATGAATCGGGAATCTTCCGTTATTCACGGCAGGTTCCTCGAAGCGTGCAGTCATCCGTTTGTGAAGGATCTCCTGCTCCTTTTCCGGCTGTAGTCTTACATCGACCAGATTCCTGCTTTCAAGCATCTCCTTTGTTACCTTTCCTGCAAAGTCGGCAGCAATGACCTTGTTGATGATGTCGAGACGCGCATCGACAGAGACACCATCCTTTCCGTTTACCTTGTTGTTGGTAAGCTTCTGGAACTCCTCATCAGTCAGTTTGTACCTGATGTCCTTGGGGACTTCAGAGGACTGGATGGTCAGTGTCTTGTTTCTCTCATCGATGACGATACCGTGTGAGGCCATCACCTCCTGAAAGGCCTTGTTGTTGAAATAGACAGGTGAGGTTATCCGCTCGCTATAGGGAATGGCCTGACCGTTCTGACGCTCGACAGGCTTCACTTCGATGTTGCCCAGATTGGCCAGCACATCAGCCTGAACATTCTGCTGTCTGCCTTTGTAATAGAAGCCAGCCCCGCCAGACTGTAGCTCTCCAGGTCGCATGACACCACCGGGACGCTCAGCCACCATCACGGTTCTGCTTGGATAGATTCGTCCGTCGATGCGTCTGAACAACTGTCCTTCCGGCAGTCCGGGACGGAACGGCTGCGGTCTGTCAAGTCCGCGTCTGAAAGGAGGTGTTGCCATTGGCGGCATATCTGCCCTATATCCGTTCAGCCCCATGTTGACATGACTACCGGCATTCTTGGCATGGACGTAGTTGTTGGGAACATAGAAGTCATTACGTACGATATTCACGAAGGTATTGTATGCTTTCTTGTCCGAAGCATGAGAACCGCCATTCATCAGCTTCAGGGCATCGCCCCTGCTGATGTCATAGGTGACGGTTGGAGAATCATGGCTGACGACCTGTAGCTGAAAGCTGTTGCCATCCTGTCTCAGATGGGCATCCATGCCGTTCTTGTGCAGGATCTCTTCCAGATTCCTTGAAATGTCACCCCTTGGGTTGTAGTCTTTTCTGAGTGTTGACATAATACTGAGTTTTTGATTCGTTTATATACGGCTGGAACTTGCGACCCATTACAGGTGCAAGTTCCTTTACCGCTTAGTCTGGCAATTTACTGTATAGCATCACGCGGGTATATCTGTTGATTTCATCCGGCTTGAACCTGCTGATTCCACCGATGCCCTCGCAGATGATATTGTCTATCGGGATTCCCCGCTTCTGAAGCTGCTCAGAGATATAGGCCGCTCGGCTCTCTGAAAGCTCTTTGTTCCTGGTCTCTGTTCCCGTTGCCTTGTCAGCGGCTCCGACGATGCGGACATAGAGACTGTGTTTCTTGGCCACCCGTGCTATCTCTGCGATGTTCAGTTGCTGTGCCTTACTGGTCAGCGTTGCCGTATTCAGCTTGAAGAAGAAATTGATGGGTGCTCCGATGCATTCATTGCTGTCATTGACCGCTTCCGTGGAACTGCTTTTCATGGAGCCTTCCAATGACGGAATCTGACTGCCTTTCATCCGTTGTCGCAGTGAGTTCAGACCACTGTAGTTGTTTCTTGGATAATTCTTGGCCATTGAAGTGGTGTCAGGATAGCCGTCCAGCCAACCTTTGATCTGGAGAATCTTCCTGTATTCCTTCAGAGCTGCTTCATCCCTGACAATACGCTTCGTCATCTGGTCGTTCTTTTTCTGAATCCTGTCAGTGTATTCCATCAGCCAGTCATTCTGAAAGATGTAAGGCATTGGATCAATGACCCGCTTCCAGCCAGCTTTTCCCAGAATAACAGCCAGTCCGACACTTCCTTGTAGCAGGTTGTCACCGACTCTGCGCGTTTTGCCGACACCATCAAAGTCCTGAAAGGTCAAGGTGTTTCCCAGCTCTCCAGATAGAATCATCCTCTTTCCAAAACGGTACTGACCTATGATGCCAAATGAGATGGCGAAAGGATTCTTCTGTGCAAACGAATTGTTGATGATACCGCAACCGGCATACGGGATGAGTCCCCATCTTCCAAGGCCAAGGCTGTTGTGTCTGTAGCCATTACAGAGGTTATACATCAGGTCAAGGTGTACACTCTGGAAAGTCCTTGAAGCCAGGCTCTGGTCAACGAACTTAAAGCCTTGGAAAGACAGACGGCTTCCGAAATGAGGCGTAAACCACTTACCAAGTCCGATGCTCAGCATGGGTTTGGTACGGTCAAAGAGATCACCGCAACCGACAGGCTTGCCGATGAATGCCGACACGCCACCCTGAAAAGACAGGAACCAGTTTGAGGTGAATGAGAGATTCCCTGCCACATCATCGAGATAGACAGGTGTCACGGGCTGGATGATGCTCACATAATCATCCTGCACATAGGCACTGTCGCCCTTGACGGCAGCACCTGCGCTGACGCTTCCAATGAGAAGGCCAGCAGTCAAGAATAGTACTTTTTGTATTTTCATATTTCTAACGATTATGGTTTATCCTGAAAAACGGCTGCAAAGTAACATCAAATAATCGACGGTGAAATAGTTTAGGGCAAAACTTTCGGAATTTAACACATTGCGCCGTTCCAATTGTTAACGCCGTCTGTTCCTTCCGTTGCTCTTCATCATCCGTGCAGCCTCTGCCAGACAGCGCCTTGCCCATTTGCGGTCATCCTCGCCATCCTTCTTGCCCCAGTCACCGCCAGGGCCACCGCCACCTCCATGAGTCTGCGCAAACTCCGTAGCCTTGTCAACATATCCGAGGAAGAGAGCGGCAGCCACTGTCATAATGGCCTGGCCATGCTCAGCCATATCCATCAATAATGTTCCCTCGAAATAGTCCAATGCCCTGGCATCCAACTGTGACAGTCTGGAGAACTGGATCTTCGTGTCATCAATCATCATCTGTGACAACTGTGCCTGCACCCCTTGGAAGGCACGTTCCTCTGCCAACGGCACGACCTTGTTGACCTCCTCCTGAAGATGCTCATACTGGTCAGACAGCTCACGATGCTGTTCACCCAGATGTCTTAGCTGAACAACTGCTGCATCCAGTTTCTCCTGCTTGTCCTCAATCTTGCTCTCGATGGTCTGCAACTGTTGCTGGAGGATAAACAGCTTGGACTGAGTCTCACGGGAGCTCTCCTCACCAGAGCGTTTCAGCTCGTCAATCTGCTTTTCGATTCCAGACTTGTTTTTCTCCAGATTTTCTATCATCGTAGTTAGACCCTTTACGCGCTTTTCCGCTTTCTTGATCTCATCATCCAGTTCACGCTTTGTCTGGCGATAGACAGTAATCTCTTCCTGAAGGGTACTGCATCTTCTCTCCAATTCTTCACGCTTTTCATCGAGTGAACGAATATATTCCTCTCTGCTACGATGGCGTGCTCCAGTATCTGCAATATGTGTGCCTCTGTCAAGACTATATTTCTTGTTGATGATAGAGAGTTCATCATGGAGCCGGAAATAATAGTCGCTCAGTCCGAACTTCTTCCCCTTTCCGTTGAAGATACCCTTGTAGTTGAACTTGCCCGTCTCGTCAATGGGCATCAGCGTACAATGGATATGTGGGTTCAGCTCGTCCAGATGAACGACAAAGGCAACGATGTTTTCTTCCCCATATTTCTTGGCCATGAACTGATACATGTCCTTTGCCCATTCCTCGATGGGCTTCTGACGAGTCACCTGAGAGTTGTCAGCATCAGGTCCTTCCTTTATGGACTGGTCACCGAAAGCCAGTCGTCTCATCTGTTCACGTGAACCGCCGAGAATCATATTGACCACGGTACGGTACTTTCCTTCTCTCAATCCCTCGTTCGGGTCTTTGATGCCACGACTGATAAGGTTTGCTTTCATTCGTGTGGGGATGCTGTGTTCCTTATCGACAGCCTTAATGACACAACCCTTGCCAACTTCAAAGTTCAGATGGTCACGAGTCGCATCATAGTTACCTCTTCGGTTTGCTTCTCTCAAAGACTCTTCGGTGCACTTGCGAAGATGCTCTGCACTCTGAGCCTCAGTCATACCCTTTTGGGTCTTAATGTCTAATACTTGATATGCCATATTTGAATTATTAAAATGTTACACTGGGGCGAATCATCGGAAACCCCGATAAACAGAGGCCGGAGCTTGCTCCAATAATGGCCTCCCGCTCCCTGAAAGTTTACTTTTAGGGGTATTAGGCTACCCCAAGAGAAAAACGTAACACACAGGGCAAGCCCCTTGGGTGGTAAACCTAAGGGGTGTCCTGCGATATATTCAGTACTGTGATTAGCGTGCCGTCTTGGCATCTTTCAACCTTGACAGCACCGATTCTTGAAAGAGAATCAAGGTAGCGTATGACGGTTGGCCTGCTCCAATCCCAGCGTTCAGCAAGGTCAGTAATAGTGACCAGGAACGGCACCGAACTGCCCCCTTTGAAGTCGATTCTAAGCAGCTTAATTTGCTCGTTCAGCAGGTCGGTATAGGCTTCAATCCGGGACGTACGGTGAGGCAATACCTTGCCAAGAAAGGCTACCAGTTCCGTGTTCATTCTGACAGAGAATTGTGCTTTATCCGTATTCATGCTGCCATCAGTTTTAAGCAAATCAGTTGGATGGCAGCTCTGCGAAAAGAGCCGAGCTTGAAGTTGTCTTCCGGTATGCTTTTGCGTCCTTTCGGGTCATCGCCAGCCTCTTTCTGGGGGTATAGATAACGGGCGAAAAAAAGTATGCAAAGAACATCCTGAAGGATTATCAGCTTAAGGAATGCCAATGCAGATATGAGCAAGAGCACACCCCAATAATCAATAGCCGGGCCAAATCTCTTGGATAGAAGCCAGTCAGATTTGGGGTATCGGAACAATGATATAGTCAGTATCATGCCGAGTCCAAACTGGATATAGGAAATGTCTCTTCCAAGGCTCATATAGCCGTAGTCAGCCATCAGTGACAGGTCTATTGCCTGTGCTATAGTCAGAAGAATAATCAGCAGAAATATGTAAAATTTACGGGCATTATCTGACCGCTTCATGTGCTGATGGAACTGCATAAGCCAGAAGTATAGAGGTCTGACGCGAGGCAGTAAGAAGCCCGGCTTATAGTCAAACCGATGACAGAAAAACAGCATCATGGCCAAGAAATAGAAGGCCAGTCTGATGAAAACAAGTGCGTATATCATAGCGCTATAGTTTAGATAAATTGTCTGAGAAGGGTCACATGATCCTCTGCTTTCATGAATTTGCAGCTGATGTCATACTGGTAGTCCAGGCGGTTCTTCAAATCCCGGTACATCTTCTCCATAGAGTCATAGACACTGACCTCAAAGCCCTCCAGCACGCCACACAGACGCGAATAGAGATGTACCACAATCATGTCACCGATACACGGCTTTGAGTAGGCAACACACTCCATGCAGTTGCCGTCATCCGACTTCGTAGCAAGGAGGATGGATAGATTGAGGATCTTCTCGATGTCCTCCATCAGCTGGTCAATCATTTGCATTTTTCCGAGAGAGACAGTCAGGACAGTACAGTTATCTGTCCTTTTCTGACTAATGTTTTCCTTGCCTACATGCAGGCTCGTTTCAAGATTCTTAATGGCTTCTTCGATGTTGAAGTCCACCAGGGAAACCGATGATTTCAGAAAGCGTTCTGCTTTTGTAATACATGGTTCGTTTGCGTTGTTCATTATACAATACTTTTAATGTGAGACTTTAAAATATAGAGAGTAATAACGTCAATAAACTTGGTATCGGATGCCTTCTTGCCCTTCATGTTCTGCTTCTTCGGGAGGTAATTCTCCAGCTTGGCAAAGAGTTCAGGCATATCCTGAGCTATATCGTGAAGCAATTGCTGTTGGCCGGATGATAAGGCTGCCATTGACATCTCATCGATGCTGAAGAAGGGCTGCAGGAGCATCCACCGGTAGTTCTGGGCAACAGTCTCGTTCAGCTTGACACCATTCATCAGATGGGTTCTGCAGGCATCAGCATTCTGAAGTATTCGCCGGTTATAGCGCATCGTCATAAACGCCGTAATCTCGTCAACAGGGGCAAACGACTTGTCGCCAGACGTATAGAAAGAGTTACAGATCATAGCCGTCTCGTCCGTGAATCTCTGTAGCTTATCCTGCGGCATCTTAGGCAGGAACTGGAGCATGGAACGGAAGCACATATCCTCGCGTTTCAGGAAATCTTTGAAGATCTCGCGGCTTGTGATATGCCAGTAGTCATCGTTTGCCAGCAGTTTCTCATACTCCTTGATGGTAGTAGCAGCATCCTTGAAAGTGGAGTTATTATCGAGCTTGCCGAAGAATCTCTCAGCCTGTTTATGCAGCTTCGGATCCAGGCAACTTCGCTGTCTGCCTATGGTGTTTGTCTTGATATAGATGACATCTGCCAGCGTTCTCGGCTGGGATAATGCTAGGCGCATGATGTGAAAACGGAGAGAGTCGCTGACGGAGATGATACGTTTCTGAATCTCCGTATTGGCGGCTAAAGAATCTCGTGAGGTAAAGGAAAGGATAGAGTCCTCCAGCTCTTCTGTGATATTGATAATGCCTATCAGCTCATCAACAGAAGCGGTACTCATGTCCTTGATAGTCTCATAGTGACGCTCACTGAGCGCGATTGTTTCCTGAAGGTTCCTTACCCGGATGCCCTTCTTCTGGCAGCTTGCTATAGTAAGACAGAGACAAAGAATAGCAAAGACTGCACCATGAAAAATGATTTGTCTTGACTTCATTTGAATGATTTTTGGGGATTAAAAACAGGTGTGCAAGCGACATTACCTACACACCTGCCGATTAATAATAACTGTATGAACAAAAAAGCTAATCAACGGATTTACCTCCTGAACTTGCAGGTTCTGATGATACGGAATCGCCACCAGCACGATCTTTCGGGCTGCCTTTTTCAAGCATTTTAGTAATCTTTACCTTGGTCTCAGAGAATAGCTTGGTGAGGTTTGACATCAGCTCAATATCCACTCCCTTGCACTCCTCCATACCGAAAAGTACGGCTGTCTGACGGTCATCCATCTTGATCTGGAAATTAAAAGTTGCTTTCATTTTTACTTGATATTTGGGTTGATTTTTGAAATTGGCTGCAAAGGAACGAAGAAAAAGTGACGATACAACAGATAAGGGCAAAACCTTCATATTTTAACATTCCCAGTGTTAAAAGGCACACAAATCCGGTCGCCCAAAGCATGGGTGACACACGATAATCCTTCACTGAACAAGTCCCTTTTCAGGCCATTCAGCGGTCGTGGTAGTGGCTGTCCTTAGCCCAGCCCACACATATTGCCTTGGCGAAACGCCACAGGACGTATAGCACAATCAGTTCCATATCCGTACTGTTTATATTGTTCATTACCTGGCTCCAGAGATTACTCCAGTCGCCGTTGTTTACCCCGATTATCACTCACATTGCCTGACGGAACGCAAGTTTATCGGACATCCCTGAACGCTGAGACTTCCTCTAAAGAAGAATCGCTTCTGAGAAGTTTTTTTTAAAGCTCATCGGCTTATCCCGTCAGCTATAGACTATCCTCTGTGCCAAGAACAAGAGAGGTGAATTGATGAAAGGTGCAAGGAATTTCGGCAGGAAGTTCAGCATGAACCTGCTCCCGAAATAGCCTGCGGTACTTGCATATTCATCAAGCCTCTCTAAATTTGCACGGGGGATAGTCGTCCATAGCCGTCGGGATAAAGTGATGTGGAAAGGCGACGAAGAAGCACCGCATGGTAGAGGATGTATCAGTAGGGGTGGGTGGTCGGGAGATGATAGCAAAGAGACATCGCAAAAGTGCAATAGTGCAGAGTGCAGGCAGACATCCGGCGCACTTTTCCTTTGCCATAAAGGATATGTGCGCGTCTGCCCCGTGCTCAGAATAGGCTGTTGCACTTCGTGAGGCAGGTGTCCTGCTCCATGAAATGCAAGAGCTTTTTATGAGCATAAAACCAGTAGCGAAGATATTAGCCATCCACCTCACAGTAGCCGTGACAGTTCAAGCCGCAGTCATCATCAAGCCTTTCTGGAAGTATCTTTCAAATGGCGTTGAAGACTGTCATTTGAGAAATACTAAAGGAAAGGTTCGACGATAGCAGCAAGCCACCAGAAGCGTAGGCTGCCGTGAAATGGATAGCGTTTTCAAGCGGAAACAGGGGCTGGGTGGTCGGGAAATGATAGTATAGAGGAAAGCAAAGTGTAGCGGAGCCATATAGAAAAGTGCAGGCAGACATCAGGCGGTCTTTTCCTTTGCCAAAAGGATATGTCCGCGTCTGCCCGGTGCTCATAGCAGGCTGTTGTTCTTCTCATAACGTACCTGTTACGAGAGATACAAGAGCTTACTATGAGCACGAAAAATTGATATACATAGAGCAAAGTGATGCCTATATATAAATAAGAAATGTGTAGAAAGCCCAAGGTGAAAGCGCATAGAAAAGAAGATAATCCTCAGATAATAAAACAGAGTGATGCCCCTGTCCGAAAACAGAGGCACCTGGCAGAAAAAGGGAGAAGGCCGTTATTTCTTAGCCTTCTTTTTCTCCTCTTTTGGCTGTTCAGCCGGGGTCTCGTCGCTCTTA
>Ga0310695_10001980_pt1 | contig 45197 bp, 38 predicted proteins | sample RumenRJG_04DNA_FD_203882 | JGI IMG/M metagenome (GOLD analysis project Ga0310695, IMG submission 203882) | Bovine rumen microbial communities from Lethbridge, Alberta, Canada - RJG_04 (v2) (version 2) | ecosystem: Host-associated > Mammals > Digestive system > Stomach > Rumen | place: Canada... | reverse complement strand
TATGATATCATTGTCAACAAATTGTCTGCATACATGATCTACTAACGACGTTTTACCCCATCGCCTAGGGGAAATCAATATAGAATTAATACCGGCTTCGAAGTTGGCTTTCAAACGGCGTGTCTCTTCGATTCGACCCGTAAAATTGTAGTCCGTAACAGCTATTCCATAAACAAAGCTTTTCTCCATAACGTTCTCATTTTGAGTGCAAAGATAAGTTTTTTACATTAATTTCACAAGCTTGTGAATCACAAACTTGTGAAATTTAAAGATTCTTAGCAATTTACGGACTATAATAGTATGTTAGGTGTCAACGAAAATCCGCCCAAGTACTCATCACAAGCACTTGGGCGGAGAATCCTTAAAACAACCTTATTAGTTTTGGTTTTCGGCCCGCTGGCCACTTGCAATAAGCAAGTTGTCTAAAAACTATGAATCAAAACCTGTTAATAAATAAACCTAACTAAATTAACTAACTACAAAATCAATCTATAAATATACTACTCAATAAACGAAAACATCTAATGTAATATTCACCTTTTGACCCTTAATTTTCAAGGGATAGGCAATGTGTTGCAAACCCTTGGGAGTCTTCTTGTTGCGCGTACATTATAGTACTGAGCAGCAAGACCAGAAAACTGAGTAATAATCTCTTTTGTTTCATTTGCTTGTTTAATTGGTTAGTAAATTAAAAATTTCCTGCTGCAAAAGTATTCTTAATTACACGTGTAGGATGTAAGAGATGTTGCAAGGAATGAAAAAAATCGTTCAATGTAACATTTTTGTTAGGCATTGAACGATTTTTATTAGGATTCTATCATTTTTTGATGTCGCCCGGTAACATTCCGTATTCGTCTTTGAAGCATTTCGTGAAATAGGAAGGGGCTGTGAAACCAACCTGATAGGCAACTTCGCTGACACTTTTATCAGTGGTTAACAGCAACTGGTAGGCTCTGTTCAGACGGGCCGTACGCAACAATTCGATAGGCGTAGAGCCCGTGACAGCCTTCACCTTACGATAGAGTTGCACACGACTGAGATTCATCTGGGTAGCCAAATCTTCTACACTTAGTTCACTATCGTCTAAATGCGACTCAACCACCTCCTTGAAACGAGTGATAAAAAGCGTATTGGCAACGGGTTCGACGGTTTCTGTGTTTTCAGATTCCTCTGATGTTTCTGTGTTTTCTGGAACTGTAGGGATGTCTTCTGGATTGATGTTCCACAGGGTGTTAACAACACGTTCTTTGCGAAGATTTACTTTTCCTACATGATAGATATAGAAAAGGACAAGGCTTACTATCAGCAAGAAAATGACGATAATAGCCAGCAAGGTAATGATACGTTGCGTGTCAAGTTGGTGGAGATAGGAATCGGCTTTTTCATGCAAACGATCAAGATAGGCCGTCTGTCGCATCATCTCTTCGCTCTGCATCAACAAAGAACTGGCATTCTCGCGAGTGATAAGAGCCGACTGCAAAAGAACTTCTTTCTCGTAAGGCTTTCCCTCCAGAATGTCAATGCCTAACTGTAATACCTGATCGCCATGAGTGGGATAGATGTATGAGGCATCCAGTATAGAATCGCGAACCTGACGGATGCCGCCATTCTCGCCAGGAAGACCATCAATACCACAGAACAAGGGAAGCTTACGACCTGCCTCTATAAAAGCGGTACGGGCACCAATGGCACTACGATCGTTCATGCCAAAGACTAAATCGACAGGGGTGTCAGGATGGGCAGCTAACCACTGACTGACGATAGTATGGGCACGGGGTTCCGTCCAGTCGCCCTGTAGGCTGGCTACTACTTCGATATCTGGAGCATTTTTCAACGCCTCCATGAAACCATTATGACGTTCGATGGCCGGAGAGGAGCCTGCAAGTCCTTTAATCTCCAAGACTCGACCCCTACCCTTCAAACGGGATACGATGTATTCGCCCATAATTCGGCCCATCTCATAGTTGTCAGCACTGATAAAGGCAGTAAACTTCTGCGAGTTGGTCTTTCGCTCGAACACGATAACAGGGATACCCTGATCGAAGGCACGATCGATGGCTGGAGATATAGTGGCAACCTGATTAGGGGCCACGATGAGCAAATCAACACCACTGGCCACCAGCGAGTCAATCTGTTCAATCTGTCGCTCATCGCTATCGTAAGCAGCAGCAAAGCGCAGTTCGACATTCTCCTGAAGATAGGCTCCCATGCGCAACTCGGCATTCTGTTTCTCGCGCCAGATGTCGGCAGAGCATTGGGATACACCTATTATATAATGGGGCTTTTGAGGAGAGCAGCCCGCCAGTAGCATCAAAATGGCTGATGCAAACCAGAACTTAGCATGTAATCTCATAGTCATTTGGTTTTGGTTTTCGTCTTTGTTTTCGTTATTCAATATCACTTTATCAGTTTCAACGCTCGTTGTACGGTGTCGTTGAGATCGTTGATGATGGCATAATATTCGTCCATGTTCCAGAGGTCGCGGGCGATGAGTGCCTTCAATTGCGTACGGAGATAAGGCAGGGTAGCCTCGAGTTCGGCATCATCCTTGGGCTTGATGTTTTTCTTATCGCCCTCGGCCTTGATATGGTCAATGAGCGACTGGGGAACCTCGAAGCGCTTGCGGAAGTCGTCGAAGGTCTTGTATTGCTGTTGCAACTCAGAACGATGTTCATCGACAAAGCGGAGGTTGGCTGTGATGATGACCGACTTGGCTGCTAACTGACGATGGTACTTGGTATAACGAAGGGTATCGAGGGGCACGAATTCATCGGGCATGATACCTCCGCCGCCATAGACCAAGCGGTGCTGCTTCAGGGTGTAATACTTCAGCGAATCAGCAAAGTGGACACTATCGGCACTCATCAGCTCGCCACTCTTCAGTCGGTGCAGCATATCCTCGGCATAATCCTTCTGATTACCCTTTACGTAAGGCTTCTGGATACAACGGCCTGAGGGGGTGTAGTAATGGGCAACGGTAAGCCGAACCATAGAACCGTCAGGCAGGTCGATGGGACGCTGAACGAGTCCTTTACCAAAGGTGCGACGACCTACCACAATGCCTCGGTCGTGGTCTTGAATGGCACCTGAAACTATCTCAGCAGCTGAGGCGGTATAGCTATCGACAAGGACTATCACCTTGCCCTTGGTAAAGAGTCCGCCACCATCAGCCTGATACTCTGTACGAGGCACACGACGACCCTGGGTGTAAACGATGAGGTCGCCAGCATTTAGGAACTCATCAGCTATCTTCACGGCAGCATGCAGATACCCTCCTCCATTCTCCTGCAAGTCGAGGATGAGCGACTTCATGCCTTTTTTCTTCAACTTCTTCAGACTCTCGCAGAACTCATCGTGTGTGGTGGCGCCAAAACTGCCAATGCGGATGTAGCCCACCTGCGGACGAATCATATAAGTAGCATCGATAGACTTCACAGGAATCTTGTCGCGAGTAACAACAAACAACAAGGTGTCGGCAATGCCGCGACGAACAATGCCCAGGTTGACCTTCGTGCCTTTGGGACCTCGCAGACGACGCATAATCTCCTCCTTGGCCATCTTCACACCAGCAATAGCGGTATCGTTGACGGAGACGATACGATCGCCAGCCAAGATACCCATCTTCTCAGAAGGACCTCCGCTGACGGGCTGGATGACCAGCAAGGTATCCTCTACCATATTAAACTGAACACCAATGCCTTCGAAGTTGCCTTGCAGGGGTTCGTTGGCTTCCTTCACCTCCTTGGCAGTGAGATAACTGCTATGAGGGTCCAACTTCTCTATCATGCCTCGGATGCCGTCCTCCACCAACTTCTGTTCGTCAACACTATCGACATACAGGTTGTTGACAGCCATCTCGGCAATCTGTAGTTTGCGCAAAGGGGAATCAGCGCCCATATTCACACGGAATTGAGCGTAAGATGGTAAAAAGAGCAGCGACAGAATCGCTGCACATAATAGTTTTCTATTCATAATCGTAGTCTTCGGGCTTGTCTTCCTCGATAACGAGGTTGTCGATGATGAAGTTCTGGCGTTCCATAGTGTTCTTGCCCATGTAATATTCCAAGAGCTTCTGCACTTGGTCGTTCTTATGAAGGGTAACTTGTTCGAGGCGGATGTCAGGACCTATGAAGCCTGCAAACTCCTCAGGAGATATCTCACCAAGACCTTTGAATCGGGTGATTTCAGGATCGGGTCCCAACTCCTGAATGGCCTGTGTACGCTCCTCCTCACTATAGCAATAACGAGTGATGAAGTCGGAAGGCTTTGCGTTTTGATCCTTAAGCTTTGCACTTTCTGCTTCCAACACCTGCTTGTTTTTGATCTTGGTACGCTTGTTGCGAACACGGAACAAGGGCGTCTGGAGCACATAAACGTGACCTTTCTTGATGAGCTCTGGGAAGAACTGCAGGAAGAAAGTGATGATGAGCAGACGGATGTGCATACCATCGACATCGGCATCGGTAGCCACAATCACCTTATTATAACGAAGGGTGTCGAGACCTTCCTCAATGTCGAGGGCAGCTTGCAAGAGATTGAACTCCTCGTTCTCATAAACCACCTTCTTGGTAAGTCCGAAGCAGTTGAGGGGTTTACCACGCAACGAGAAGACAGCCTGCGTGTTGACATCACGGCTCTTGGTGATGCTTCCGCTAGCTGAGTCACCCTCCGTGATGAAAATGCACGATTCTTCCTTGCGGTCGTTCTTGACATCAGAGAAGTGGATGCGACAATCGCGAAGCTTGCGGTTGTGCAGGTTCGCCTTCTTAGAGCGCTCACGAGCCAGTTTTGTCACACCAGCCATTGCCTTGCGCTCACGCTCGCTCTCCTTGACCTTGTTCTCGATGACATCAGCTACATCCTGATGGATATGCAGATAGTTGTCCACCTGTTGCTTGACGAAGTCGCCTACATATTTATTTATCGTGTCGCCATCAGGAGCCATCAGCGTAGAGCCCAACTTGATCTTCGTCTGACTCTCGAAGACGGGTTCCTCTACATTGATAGCGATAGCAGCCACGATACCCGTTCGGATGTCAACATACTCGTATTTGCCAAAGAACTCCTTGATGGTCTTGGCAATATGTTCCTTGAAAGCACTCTGGTGCGTACCACCTTGTGTGGTGTGCTGACCATTGACAAAGGAATAGTATTCCTCACCATACTGGTTGGAATGGGTGAAGGCTATCTCGATATCCTCGCCCTTCAGGTGGACGATGGGATAGAGAGCATCGTTGGTCATGCGGTCCTTCAGCAAATCCTCCAATCCATGACGGGAGAGAATGCGACGACCATTATACATGATGGCAAGACCCGTGTTCAGATAGGTATAGTTGCGCAACATGTTCTCCACAATGTCGTCGTGGAACTTGTAATCCTTGAAGAGCTTGGCATCACTATCGGGTTCGAAGTAGATATAGGTACCGTTCTCGTCCTGCGAATCTTCCGTCACATCACTGATCAACTTGCCTTGTTCGAAAGTGGCCTTGCGAACCTTTCCGTCACGATAGCTGGCTACCTCGAAATGGGCACTCAGCGCATTGACGGCCTTGACACCCACACCGTTCAGACCCACCGACTTCTTGAATGCCTTCGAGTCGTACTTACCACCTGTGTTCAGCACACTGACAGCCTCGATAAGCTTGCCTTGTGGGATGCCTCGTCCGTAGTCACGAACTGAAACACGCAGATTGTCCTCGATGGTGATTTCCAGACGATCGCCAGCCTTCATCTTAAACTCGTCGATAGAGTTGTCGATAACCTCTTTCAACAATACATAGATGCCGTCTTCGGGCAATGAACCATCGCCTAATCGTCCGATGTACATACCAGGACGCGTCCTGACATGTTCCATATCCGACAAGTGGCGGATATTGTCGTCGTCATACGTGACGACCTCTTCTTGGGGAATTATATTATTCTCTTCACTCATAAGCTTTTCTTAAAACACCTTCTTCTCTTGTGTTGTATGTGCTCCAGATACTGCCACTGCGACTGCACCTTCTCGTTGGTCTCCATCTCGACATTGGTCTCGCCCCATTTGAAACCATATTTCTGGTAACGGGGAATGAGGTCGTAGAACAAGAGGGCATTGGCACCTTTCTGCTGATATTCAGGCAGGAAACCTACCAACATCAGGTCGAGACACTCGGCCTGATGGAACTTCAGGGCGCGCAGACAATGCCACCAGCCGAAAGGCCACAGGCGTCCGTTCTTACACTTCTGCAGGGCTCGTGTCATATTCGTAATGGAAATGCCCACACCTATCACCTTATGCTCAGGTGTGTTCCAATCCTCTATCACACAAAGCATATCCATATCGAGCATGGGGAAGTACATCTTCAGGTATTCGTCAATCTGGCGCTCTGTCATTTGTGAATAGCCATACAGATGACCAAACGACTTATTGACTACATCGAGCACCTTGCGACCATATTGTTCCTTGCCAAACACTTGACTGCGCTTGGGGTGAATGGGATGCAGGTTATAGCGCTTCATCACCATCTCAGCAACCTTGCGGAACTTCTCAGGCATACCTTCCTTGGGCACAATGAGCTTGTATTCCACATAGTCGTTGTCCTTGACAAAGCCACCCAACTGCTCGATGTGCTGAGGATAGTAGGGATAGTTGTAGATGGTAGCCATCGTACCCAACTCGTCGAAGCCCTCAATCAGCATGCCCTCTGGGTCCATATCCGTGAATCCTAACGGTCCGACGATTTCTGTCATTCCCTTGGAACGGCCCCATTGCTCTACAGCTTCGAACAAGGCACGACTCACCTCTATATCGTCGATGAAGTCTACCCATCCGAAACGAACGCTCTGGCGATTCCAAGCATCGTTGGCACGATGATTGATAATGCCTGCAATACGACCCACCACCTTACCATCCTTGTAGGCCAGGAAATATTCGGCCTCGCAGAATTCAAAGGCGGCATTCTTGTCCTTGCTTAATGTATGCTTCTCGTCGGCATACAGGTTAGGGGCATCGTACTCGTTGCCACGATACAAATCATAATGGAACTGGATGAAGGCATCAAGCTCCTTCCGGTTGGTAACTTTCCTTATCTCTACTGCAGACATACTGTTTTCACACTTTAATTTCCGAGCAAAGATAAGGAAAAAAAAGCAAACACCCAAAAATTTAACCTATTTTACGGCAAATAAAGAGCTTATGACCTCCATCGGCAGTGGTTGTGGCGAAGATATAGACGTCGCCTCCGTCTCTTAATTTCAGTTTCTGGCGCAACTGCTGAGCGGTCAAGGGAAAATTACGCACGGCAATATTGGCCTGACTGATGTTGGCAAGCGCTGGTTTCAGTTCCTTTTTATTCATCGACGATGTGGCGATAATTTGGAACGCACGACCAGGGAACTGGCTGATTTTATCGGCACTCAGGAAGAGGTGGGAGTTCTGGGAAATCTGCTTCACAAGGTATCTTTCTTCCAAAGCTTCAAAGCATCCTGCCTTCATGATAGAGGCATTAGGTTCGTAGAGGAAAAGGTTGGTATCAGCATCACTGGGGAGCGTTTTTAGTCCGTAAGGAGCGAACTCGTAGTCCGTAGGGAGCGGACTGGCAGTCCGTAGGGGACGGACTATTTCAAACACACTATCATTATTCACACAAACCAAGCGCAAATGTTCACGTTGTTCGTTCTTCAGGATAAGCAAGAGTTCTTTGCACTCATTGTCGACACTGACTATATGCACCTCGGAAACACATTGCAAATCGCTTACTGCCTTGCGCCAATCCAACATGGGCGAAAGCTTCAGCACGATGGTATCGGCTTTCATTCTTAGCAAGGGTAACAGCTCCAGCACATTGGGCGTACAGTCCTCAATGCCAAAGGTGCGCGCTCCCTTTTCATCGCGACGGGCTGGATCCAGGAAAACCACATCCGCATGTTCCATCTCCGACAAGTAAGTTGCTGTGTTACAGCAACAAACGGAACACGGAAGACCCAGCAAGCGGAAGTTATGCTCAGCAATGGCACAGAGGGCCTCATCTCTCTCCACATAGAAACGGTGCTGGAAACCTTGCGACATCCAGTAGAAATCAACGCCAAAACCTCCTGTCAAATCGACATAGCGCTGACCTCCCTTCAGCAGACTGGCCTTATAGCGGGCCGTTTGTTCAGAGGAACATTGTTCCATGTTCAGATGAGGGGGATAGAACAGCCCATCGACAGCAGCCCAGGAAGGCAACTTCCTGCGAGCCGTCTGTCTGCCGGCAATCTGTTGCAAGGCCACCATCAGGTCCACTTCCGGGTCCTTCGTTCCTTGCAATGCCAATCGTCTTACATCGTCGTTTTCGTGCTGACGAATGAAATCCCGTGTCTGTTCATTGATTAACATGTCTGCAAAGATACGAATATTCTTTAAATTTTCACTTTTCACTTCTCACTTTTCACTTTATTTTGTACCTTTGAATTTCATTCCAAGGTACTCATGCTCGGAAAAACACAAATAAATTTGGTTTTTCGCTCGCTTATTCGTACCTTTGCACCGTATTAATACGTGTACATATTATGAAAATAGCTTTAATCGGCTACGGCAAGATGGGTAAGATGATAGAACAAATAGCCCTCAGCCGTGGTCATGAGATTGTGAGTATTATCGACATCGACAATCAGCAGGACTTCGATAGCGAAGCCTTCAAGAGTGCTGATGTAGCGATAGAGTTTACAGCACCCCAGGCTGCTTATGGCAATTATCTTCGCGCCTTTAAGCACCATGTAAAGGTGGTTAGTGGTAGTACAGGATGGATGAAAGAGCATGGCGACGATGTTCGCAGAATGTGTTCTGAGGAAGGACAGACGCTGTTCTGGGCTTCCAACTTCTCCATTGGCGTGGCTATCTTCAGTGCCGTCAACAAGTATCTGGCCAAAATCATGAACCAGTTCCCACAGTATGACGTGGAGATGGAAGAGACGCACCATGTGCATAAGCTCGACCATCCTTCAGGAACAGCCATCACTTTGGCAGAAGGTATTTTGGAGAACATTGACCGCAAGGAAGCTTGGGCAGAGGATACTACTGATCCCAAACTGCTTCGCATCGACCATATCCGTCGTGGCGAGGTGGCTGGCATCCATACCGTTCGCTATGATTCTGAGGCTGATATCATTACCATTACCCATGATGCCCACTCTCGTCAGGGCTTTGCCTTGGGAGCTGTCTTGGCTGCTGAATACACCAAGGACCATCAGGGATTGCTGACCATCAGCGATATGTTTAAATTCTAAGGAACATGGAGAAAAAGAAAAAGCTGAATATGAAAGTGCAGTGGCTGAAGTTCATCTGTGTATTGGTGCTTTACCTGCTGTTCCTCTACTGGGTGGAGTCATGGTGGGGACTGCTCGTCATTCCTTTCATTTATGATGTCTATATCACGAAGAAAATCAAGTGGCAGTGGTGGAAGGATGCCGAAGGTCCTACGAAGTTCGTGATGTCGTGGGTGGATGCTTTGGTGTTCGCCTTGGTGGCTGTCTATTTCATCAACCTGTTCTTCTTCCAGAACTACGTCATTCCATCGAGTTCGCTGGAGAAATCGTTGTTGACGGGCGATTACCTCTTTGTATCGAAAGTAAGCTATGGACCTCGTATTCCTGAGACACCGTTAACCATGCCTTTGACACAGCACACCATGCCTTTGTTCGAGTGCAAGTCGTATATCGAATGGCCCCATTGGGACTATCGCAGAGTGAAGGGCTTGGGCAAGATACAGCTCAACGATATCGTGGTGTTCAACTATCCCGCTGGTGATACCATTTGTTCTGCGCCCCAGTATCAGGCTTACGACTTCTATCAGATGTGCTATCAGATAGGTTACCAGACCTATCCACAGCGTCCTAATCCTGATTCGTTGACGCAGGAGCAATTGCCTCTTTACTTCAACACCATCTATCAGGCTGGCAAACAAACCATTCAAGCCAATCCACAGGAGTATGGCTTGATTGACACACGTCCCACCGATCGTCGTGAGAACTATGTGAAACGCTGTGTGGGTCTGCCTGGACAGACATTGCAAATCAAGGACCACATTATCTATCTGGATGGAAAGCCCAACAAGGAACCAGACAATGTGCAGTACACTTATCACGTCAAGTTGAAAGACCGTCTGAGCGATGAGCTGATGAAGGAACTGGGCATTACGATGGAAGACCTGATGAGCCTCAACACGCAGGGTTACATGCCGCTGACCAATGCTGCCGTCAAGGAACTGAAGAAGCGTACGGACATTGTGGAGAGCATTGCGCTGAACAAAGATGCCAACGATTTGGACATCTATCCGTTGAACGGCAATATGCACTGGACTCGCGACAACTACGGTCCTATCTGGATTCCTGCCAAGGGCAAGAGCATCGACCTGACACTGAAGAACCTGCCTATCTATGAGCGCCCCATCCGAACCTATGAGGGTAATAAGTTGGAGGTGAAGGATGGCAAGATATACATCAACGACCAAGTTGCCACGAAGTATACCTTCAAAATGGACTACTACTGGATGCAGGGTGACAATCGTCACAACTCGCTGGATTCGCGCTATTGGGGTTTCGTTCCTGAAGACCATATCGTGGGTAAGCCCATCTTCATCTGGTGGAGTTCTGATCCAGACCGTAGCGGTTTCTCTGGCATCCGCTGGAACCGATTGTTCCGCTTTGTTGATAATATCAAGTGAAGTTAGAGGGAAGACGTAAGATGTAAGGAGTATGGCAAAAGGGCTGAAGTACGTGATAGCATTTGCATCAGCATTCGCGCTGATGTTGGTAGCACGTGCTTTGGTTGTTTCTGTTCATAGTGTGAATGGCAACGGACTGGCTCCGCTTTATAAGAATGGCGATCAGTTGCTGATAAATCGTTGCAGTTATGGTATGCGAATCGAAGGCAATGGACTGCTACCCTACAGCAGACTGATGCGCCAACCTGTAAAGAAGGGCGACATCATCGCCTTTAAGGTGCCTTGCGATTCCGTTGCAGGAATCTACATCGCCCGCTGTACGGCCATTCCTGGCGACACCATCCGTACAATAAACGGTCCGCTGCTGGTTCCAGGACTCATCAACTGTGCCAAGACGGACTATTACTGGCTGGAAGCCATCAACCAGAAAAACCCTGTTGACTCGCGCCATCTGGGATTCATTGCCGAGAGTCAAATCATAGGTCGCGTAGTTACCGTTCTCTATAACCGTCATAATATCCGACTGCAATGACAACGGCCATTCTCCAGACTACCTACTTCGGTCCTGTACAATGGTATCAGAAGCTGAAGCGCTTTGACCATTGCCTCATCGAACAATATGACTCTTACCAGAAACAGACCTATCGCAACCGTTGTATCATTGCGACGACGAATGGACTGCAAGCATTGACTGTTCCTGTGGAGCATACTGACGAGAAGGCCTTGGTGAAAGACCTTCGCATCAGCGACCATAACCAGTGGCGACGAATCCACTGGAATGCACTTATGTCGGCTTACAGCGAGAGTCCTTTCTTTGAATACTATGCGGACGATATCCGTCCTTTCTTCGAGAAGCGCTACGACTTCCTCATCGACTTCAACGAGGCCATTCGTCAGACCATCTGCCAATTGATAGACATTCAGCCAAAGGTGGAATACACAACGGACTATGTGAGACAATGTGCCAACGACTATCGTGAGGTTATCAATGCCAAGCACCCCCAGCCCGACAACGATTTTGAGCCTCGCACTTATTGGCAGGTCTTTCAGCAAAAGCATGGCTTCCAAGCCAATCTGAGCATTCTCGACCTGCTGTTCTGCATGGGACCTGAATCCGTCTTTTATCTATAAAGAAAGGTATCTTATATCCATAAGAAAAGCATCTGGCGAAAACCAGATGCTTTCTTTTTGCTTATTATCGAACTATCGGATTAATATCTGATAATCAGGAAGCGAGAAACACCCCAGAAGCGGGCTGGATCAGTAATGGTCAACTCAGAAGAGTTGTTGCCAGTCTTCGTAATCTCATAAGAACCTGCAGGCATCTGTGTCAGCACTTCTGGTTTGCTGTCAGGAATCTGGAAGCTCTTCACGTTACGGATATCCACCTTCTTAAACAGCTTCTTGTCGATGTTCGAAGTGTTCAACTTCGACTTCTTCAGGAGAGAACCACCTTCTATCAGGCCGGCTTTCTTCAATGCGTCTTTGTTGCCAATGAAGACATAAGCCTCGTTCATCTGGTTTACCTTCTCATCTATCTCCTCCTGCTTTGCCTTAGAATCTTCCTCCAGCTCAGCTACCTGAACATTCAGATTGTCAACATTGTCCTTCAGTTCCTCTATCTGGAAATTACGCTGCTCCAGTTCCTCAGACAACTTGATAATAGCCTGGTCCTTCTCCTCCAACTGCTGCTTGAGGGCTGCAATGGTCTTCTGCATCTTACCAGCATAGGCATTGTTATCCTTCAACTTCTTCTCCAGGATGTCCAGACGCTCACGCTGCTGTTGCAGAATCAACTTGTAAGCCTCCATGTTCTTCTGAATCTGCTCCTTGCGAGACAAAGGACTTTCACCCGTTGTGCGCAATACAGTACCTTCCATGTTCACCACACTGTCCATGCTCATGTTCACAGCATCCAGGAAGAGGTTCATCTCGTCCATTTCCTCCATCTGAGCCGACAACTGTGTACGCAGCGAGTCAGCCTCAGGGTTACTCTTCGTCTTGTCACCACAGGCTATCATTGTGCACATCAGCGCAAACAGCCCACCAAAAACAAATACTTTCTTCATAACACAATAATTAGTTATCAAATAAATTCTGCTTGCAAAGATACAACATTTTTCTTATCATCCTAACAATCGTATCGTTTTTTTTACGTATATTTGCAACCGAATACCTAATTTATAATAACTTACATTGACTCATATGAAAAGATTTGGATTGTTTTTGTTGGCAGTATTGCTGCTGATGGCTTGCACGGACAAGAAAGGTGAGTTTGTACGTCCGAACGACCGAAGTGCCTTTGTCACCTTGACGGATGCGGTGCCCGATGCCATTCTGGAGATACGCTATTTCAGCACCTATAACTTTGTGGGTACTCGTATTGACGGCTATGAGGAGCCTACGGCTTTGCTGACGAAGCAGGCTGCTGACAGCTTGCAGGTAGTAAGCAAGGAAGTGATGAAGATGGGCTATCGACTGAAAATTTACGATGCCTACCGTCCTCAGAAGGCTGTCGACCACTTCGTACGCTGGTCAAAGGATGCCAACGATTCGCTGATGAAGCGTTACTTCTATCCACAACTGGAGAAGGATGTGCTTTTCCCACAGGGTTATATTGCCGAACAGAGTGGTCACACCCGTGGTTCAACGGTGGACCTGACGCTCTTTGACATGAACACCGAGAAGGAACTCGACATGGGTGGCACCTTCGATTGGTTCGGCATTGAGAGTCATCCAGACTTTGGTGGCAATCCCGATACCTTTGAATATACCCCCAACGACAGCATTACCGAAGAACAGTTCCAACACCGTATGTTGTTACGCAAGGTAATGTTAAGTCACGGCTTCAAGCCCGTAGATACAGAGTGGTGGCACTTCACACTGATTGACGAGCCCTTCCCCGATACCTATTTCACCTTCCCTGTCAAACAGATTAAGAAGCAATAAGGTCATATTTCCCTTTACAAATGAGTTAGAAAGATGATGAAGAAGATTACAATGACCCTGGTGATGCTGATGGTTACGATGTTGACCATCCAAGCGCAGACCTATCCACCCAAGGACACTCCACAACTGGAGTTTGCCCTGCAGTTGAGAGTACACATAGACCAAGCCTTCAGCGTGGGAGAAACACCTCACGGCAAACGACTTGTCATTCCGATTACAGGAGGAACGTTTGAGGGTCCATTAATAAAAGGAACGATACTGAACGGGGGTGCCGACTATCAGTTAGCCTCTGCAGACGGCAGCAGGACGGAGTTGGAAGCTATCTATTGCATCCGTACCGATGATGGTGTGAACATTCACGTGAGAAATCGTGGCATTATCTATAACGGAAAGGATGCAAATGGTCAACCGTCATTCTACTTCAAGGCTGCGCCTCAGTTCGAGGCACCTGCCGACAGCCGTTATGCATGGCTGAACAATGCCCTCTTTGTCTGTCAGCCCGAATGGACACAGGAGTTCAAGGGTATTGTACTGAATGTCTGGAAAGTGAAATAAGGATTAGTCGCCTTTTGGTTCCACATGAACAGCCACATGGGTTTCCTGCCCATAGTGGCTTTTTAATGTCTCTTCCACTTCCGAAGCCTTGTCGTGGGCTTCGCGAAGGGTAATATTGCCATCCATCAGGATATGCAGTTCGATGGCATAATGGTTGCCGATTCTGCGTGTACGAAGGTCGTGGGGCTTCGAGAGGCCAGGCAATGCGGCAACCATCTGCAAGATTTCCTCCTCAACAGCATCAGGCAAAGATTGTTCCAACAAATCGCCAATGCCTCTGCGCAACAAGCTGACAGATACCTTGACGATGAAGATGCCCACCACAACAGAAGCGATGGGATCCAATACGGTCCATCGCTGCCCCAGGAAGATGGCACCACCAATACCTACAGCCGTACCAATGGAAGAAAGGGCGTCGCTGCGATGATGCCACGCATTTGCCTCAACGGCAGGCGAGTTCAATTGGTGCGCCTTGATCATGGAATAACGATAGACGCCTTCCTTCAAAACCACAGACAACAAGGCTGCCCACAAGGCGATAGTACCTGGAGCCTCTAGCTGTTCGCCATCCAACCATAACTTAATCTTCATGGCTCCGCTGTTCAAAATGCCTAAAGCTACTAGCAGCAAAGCAACGCCTATCAGCGTCATTGCCAAAGTCTCATATTTGCCGTGACCATAGTCGTGCGACTTATCCTGAGGCTTGCCACTGATGTGGATAAACACCAGCACGATGACATCCGTCACAAAGTCAGAAAGGGAGTGAACGGCATCGGCAAGCATCGCAGCACTATGACCTATGATGCCTGCAACAAACTTGAAAAGCAACAGGACAACGTTTATCACGCTGCCTACCAATGTCACCCGATATATGTCCTTCGTTCTATCCATATCCATTTTCACGCACAAAGATACGATGATATGAGCAAATAAACAAATAATATTTGGTTTTTTACTCGCTTATTCGTAACTTTGCACGCAATCTAAAGAAAGAAATATGAAGAAGTCCTACTACCTTATCGTCCTCTTTTTGGTCACACTGTTAGCTGCATGCAGTACACGCAGCAGTAATGATGCTGAAAATAATAACACCCCTGAAAAAGCCAACAAGAAATGGGCCAAAGAGGCACAACTGCAATATAAGGTGCTGGCGTATTACTATAACAACAACATCCACGACAGCCTGGTCATGAAGGTGCCTGAGGTGCTGGACTTCTGTCGCGAGCATGAGCTCTGGGCCGACTATTACGACACGTGGATGCTGCTGGGTCAGGAATATAATTTCAGTGGCGAGACCAATATGGCCATCAAAGTAGCCCAGGAAATACACGACGATGCTACGAAACGAGATAACAAGTACGGACTGACCGTTGCTGAATACATCAAAGGACTGGTCTATGACAACCAGTTGAATCGTAAAGAGTCTGCTCGCAGCTACGAACGGGCTCTTGCCATCTTTCCAGATGATGCGGATGCCTTTCTGAAAAACACCATCTATGTGTATTACACCACAGAACTGAAAGGGTTGAAAGACACGCTGAAGATGCATAAGACGCTGGACGAATGGAATGCATACATTACCGAGTGTCGTAAGGATACAAGTATTCCTTCCAAACAATTCGAGAACTGGCTTTACTATTACCATCATTCGTGCTACATCTACTATATGATGAAGAAAGATTGGGATAAGGCTTCTGAGCAAGTCGATTCTGTAGTAAAGCACATTGAATCTACGGGATGGTCGCAGATAACCCGTAACGAGGTTTTAGGCTATCGAACACAACTGGCCATAGAACGAAAAAACTATGCAGAGGCGCTCAGGCTGAGCAACCAGCAACTGCCTGGAGCCAAAGAACTGGATGTCAATGCCTATGCAGAGATTTTGAGACAACGCGCACAAATTCTGTCTGGCTTAGGACAATGGAAGGAGGCTTATAGCAATCTGGATGAACACCACGACCTGCTGGTTTCCATCAACCGAGAAGAGACACGCCAGCAATTGAACGAACTGAACAAGCGCTTCGAGGTGGACGAACTGAAGATGCAGGCTGAGCGCGAACGTATGCAGAACGAGCGCCAAAGACTATACCTGATGATTGTCATCGGAGCCATTGTCTTGATAGCTATTGTCATCTTTATCTGGCTGAGATTGCTGGCAACGCGCAGACTGGCAAAGATGAAGGCGGGACAGGAGCGGATAGAGAGTGAACTACGCATTGCCCGTGACATCCAGATGTCGATGGTGCCCAGCACTTTCCCCAATCGAAAAGGATTGGATATGTATGCCTCAATGGCTCCAGCACGTGAGGTGGGTGGCGACCTCTACGGATATGTAATCAACGAAGACCAACTCTACTTCTGTGTGGGCGACGTGAGTGGAAAGGGAGTGCCTGCTTCACTATTTATGGCACAGGCTACGCGATTGTTCCTAACCCTGGCCAAACAAGGATTGCAGCCTGCAGAGATTTGTACTCAGATGAACGACGCACTTTCTGGTGAAGATAATGAAAACGGAGTATTCGTGACTTTCTTCCTCGGACTCCTTGACCTGAAGAGCGGACACTTGTCATTCTGCAATGCAGGCCATAACCCACCTGTCATCGGAGGCACACCATCGCATGGCGACTTCCTGAAGATGGAGTCGAACGCACCCTTCGGACTATGGGCAGGACTGCAGTATATCGGTGAAGAAATTGAATCCATCAAAGGGCGCCCCTTGTTTATCTATACTGACGGACTTAACGAAGCAGAAAACCGTCAACTGAAACAGTTTGGTAATGAGCGTCTGCTCGGCATTCTGCGTAACACACACTTCGAATCGTCACAGCAAGTGATAGAGACCCTTGCTGCGGAAGTGAAGGAGCATCGCAATGGGGCCGAACCGAATGATGACCTCACCATGATGTGCATAAGGGTGGAGTAAAAGCCAAAATTGTTATTCCCAACACTCCAATTCGTTTTCCAATTCTGGCAGTTGACTGCGATGGAACGTGGGCTCCTTGATGCCACGTCGCTTCTGACTGCGATAGTCGTCGAGCAAACGGAAGGCATAACGTCCTAAGAGCACGATGGCAATTAGGTTGCAGGCGGTCAGGAAGGCCATGAAGAAATCGACGATGTTCCAGACAAGTTCAAAGCTGGCGAGTGCACCAAACATCACCATCACACCTGCTGAGAAGATGCGATAAGCGGTCATTACCTTCGTATTGGGGGTGATAAAACGGATGTTGGCCTCACCATAATAATAGTTGCCAATGATGCTGGAGAAGGCGAAGAGAAGGATGGCAATAGCTATAAATACAGGACCTGCCGAACCAATCTCAGACTGCAAAGCCGACTGCGTCAAGGCAATACCATTGAGTTCAGGCACATTATAAAGGCCGCTGATGAGGATGATAAAGGCTGTGCATGAACAAACCAGCAGTGTATCGGTAAAGACGCCTAACGCCTGGATAAGACCTTGTTTAACAGGATGAGTTACCGTTGCCGTAGCAGCCACATTGGGAGCACTACCCTCGCCTGCCTCATTTGAGAACAAGCCTCGCTTCACCCCATACATGATTGTGACTCCTATTCCGCCTCCGGCTATCTGTTCAATACCAAAGGCGTCGAGCACGATGACTTTGAAGACATGGGGTATCAGCTCGATGTTCATCACGACAACGATGATGGCTAACACCAAGTAGCCAATGGCCATGATGGGCACCAACACACCACAAACCATTGCAATGCGCTGGATGCCACCAAAGACAATGATGAGTCCTAAGGCTGCCAAGGCAGCACCCACCCATACAGGCGACCATCCGAAGGCTTCTTGCATGGCACCACAGATGGTATTGGCCTGAATGGAGTTATTGGAGAGTCCGAACTGACAAGTGATCAACACGGCAAACGTGATGGCAAGCCAACGCTGGTGCAGACCGCGCTGGATGTAATAGGCAGGACCGCCGATATACGAGTCCTTGTGTTTTTGTTTAAACAGTTGTGCTAGTGTTGACTCAACGAAAGCTGTTGCTGAGCCCACCAGCGCAATCATCCACATCCAGAACACGGCTCCAGGACCGCCTATGGCTATGGCGGAAGCAACGCCAGCCAGATTGCCCGTTCCAACACGGGTAGCGACACTGACTGCAAAGGCTTGAAACGAAGAGATGCGACGTTGTTGGGTATTCATTTCTCCGACATGCGATTCCAAGGAGTCGACTGCCGAGTCTGTCAGCACTCGAAACATCTCACCTATCATGCGGAATTGCATGAAGTGAGTGCGCCATGTGAACCACAGACCACACCCCACCAATGCGAAGATGAGCACGTAGCCCCACACCGCATCGTTTACAACCGTTATCAGTTCGTTTAAATCCATCTATTATCAGCGAACCACTTGTGTAAACTCGGGTTTGGCATCAGCACCTTTGCCTACAGTGAAATAGTTTCTTCATTGTCTGTTATTCTTTAGAGGATGATATATCGTTATATCATTCAGTAAATTACAATTGTAATATCTGCTCGGCATGCTCTTTGGTCTTCACCTGTTTGCCTGCAAATATCTGCTCTATGATGCCCTCCTCATTAATAATAAAGGTGGTGCGGATGGTGCCCTCTATCTTCTTGCCGTACATCACCTTTTCACCCCAAGCACCCATTGCCTGCAATAGCGTCTTGTCAACATCAGCTATCAAAGAGAAGGGAAGTTCGTGTTTCTCCTTGAACTTGACGTGTGAGGCTGCAGAGTCCTTGCTCACTCCCACCACTTCATATCCTGCACCTTGCAGTTCTGTATAGTGGTCTCTCAAACTGCAAGCCTCAGCCGTACAACCGCTGGTATTATCCTTCGGATAGAAATACAACACCAGCTTACGACCCTTGTAATCACTCAGACGGATGTCACGTCCCTGCTCGTCCTTGCCCAATATCTCAGGCGCCTTGTCTCCAATGTTCATAGTCGTTATAGTTTAGATGATGTGGCAAAGATACACATTTCTTTAGAAACAAACAAAAAACACCGCAGATTTTCAGCCTGCGGTGCTCTTATTATAGATAATGTACGTGCGATTAATCAGCAAGCTTAGCCTTAATCATCTCGCGGTTGAGGCGAGCGATGTTAGCGATGGTCTCGTTCTTCGGGCAGACAGCCTCGCAGGCGCGAGTGTTGGTGCAGTTACCGAAGCCGAGCTCGTCCATCTTGGCGATCATGTTCTTCACACGACGGGCAGCCTCTACGCGACCCTGAGGAAGCAGAGCCAGCTGGCTAACCTTAGACGATACGAAAAGCATGGCTGAACCGTTCTTACAAGCTGCTACGCAAGCGCCACAGCCGATGCAAGATGCGCAGTCCATAGCCTCGTCGGCATCCTCCTTAGGAATCAGGATAGCGTTGGCATCCTGAGCCTGACCTGTACGGATAGTAGTATAACCACCAGCCTGGATAATCTTATCGAAGGCACCACGGTCAACCATACAGTCCTTGATGACAGGGAAGGCTGCTGAGCGCCAAGGCTCTACGGTGATAACATCGCCATCGTTGAAGCGACGCATGTAGAGCTGACAAGTAGTAGCACCACGCTCTGTGAGACCGTGAGGCGTACCATTGATGTAGAGCGAGCACATACCGCAGATACCCTCGCGGCAGTCGTGATCGAATACGAAGGGCTCCTTGCCTTCGTTGATGAGCTCCTCGTTCAGAATGTCGAGCATCTCGAGAAACGAGGTATCATCGGGAATATCGTGCATCTCGTGGGTGTCGAAATGTCCCTGGTCCTTGGGGCCGTTCTGGCGCCAGAACTTTATTGTAAAGCTTATATTTTTTGCCATAATTTAAACGTTTTGGGGGTGCTGTGACACAGCACCAAACTCAACATTAATTCTTGTAATTACGGGTTTGAACCTTGATTGCCTCGTACTCCAGCGGCTCCTTGATGAGCTCGGGCTCGTTGCCCTTGCCTTTGTACTCCCAGCAGCCTACGTAGAAGTAGTTCTCGTCGTCGCGCTTAGCCTCGCCTTCCTCGGTCTGATACTCCTCGCGGAAGTGACCACCGCAAGACTCATTACGAGAAAGGGCGTCGAAAGCGACGAGCTGACCCATGGTGAAGAAGTCGCGCAGGTGGATAGCCTTGTCGAGCTCGATGTTTAGACCTTCCTTGGTTCCAGGAACGAACAGGTTGGTGTCGAACTCCTTCTCGAGCTCGTGCATCTTCTTCAGACCTGTCTTCAGACCCTCAGCGGTGCGACCCATACCAACATACTCCCACATGATGTGGCCAAGTTCCTTGTGAATAGAGTCGACAGAGCGCTTACCCTTAATATTCAACAGACGATCCTGCTCCTCATCAACCTTCTTCTCAGCCTCAGCGAACTCAGGCAGATCGGTAGAAACCTTCGGCCAAACAGCCTGATCAGCCAAATAGTTCTGGATAGTGTAAGGCAGAACGAAGTAACCATCGGCCAGACCCTGCATCAGAGCCGAAGCACCCAGACGGTTAGCACCGTGGTCAGAGAAGTTACACTCACCGATAGCGAACAGACCAGGAATAGAGGTCTGCAGCTCGTAGTCAACCCAGATACCACCCATCGTGTAGTGGATAGCGGGATAGATCATCATGGGCTTGTAGTACTTCACACCGTTGATCTCGTTAGCTACATCGCCAGGGAATACGTCGGTGATCTCCTCGTACATCTCGAAGAGGTTGCCATAACGCTGCATGATAACATCCAGTCCCAGACGGTTGATAGACTCAGAGAAATCCAAGAATACAGCCAGACCAGTGTTGTTGACGCCGAAGCCCTTGTCGCAACGCTCCTTAGCAGCACGAGAGGCTACGTCACGAGGAACGAGATTACCGAATGCAGGATAGCGGCGCTCCAGATAGTAGTCGCGATCCTCTTCAGGGATCTCCCAACCCTGCTTGGTTCCAGCCTGCAGAGCCTTAGCGTCCTCTATCTTCTTGGGAACCCAGATACGACCGTCGTTACGCAGAGACTCAGACATCAGCGTCAGCTTAGACTGCTTGTCGCCATGAACGGGGATACAGGTGGGGTGAATCTGAACGTATGATGGGTTTGCAAAGTAAGCACCCTTGCGATAGCACTGAACAGCTGCTGTACAGTTACAACCCATAGCGTTGGTAGAGAGGAAGTAAGTGTTACCATATCCACCAGTAGCGATAACCACAGCATTGGCGCTGAAGCGAACCAGCTTACCAGTGCAAAGATCCTTAGCGATGATACCACGAGCACGGCCATCAACGATTACTACATCCTCCATCTCGTAACGAGTGTAGAGCTTAACCTTACCAGCGTTTACCTGGCAGCTCAGTGAGCTGTAGGCACCCAGCAGCAACTGCTGACCGGTCTGACCCTTAGCGTAGAAAGTACGGCTTACCTGAGCACCACCGAATGAACGGTTAGCCAGCATACCACCATACTCACGAGCGAAAGGAACGCCCTGAGCCACGCACTGGTCGATAATGTTATTGCTGACCTCAGCCAGACGATAAACGTTAGCCTCGCGAGCACGATAGTCACCACCCTTTACGGTATCGTAGAACAGACGGTAGACAGAGTCACCATCGTTCTGATAGCACTTAGCGGCGTTGATACCACCCTGAGCAGCGATAGAGTGAGCACGACGAGGAGAATCCTGAATACACAGGTTAATCACGTTGAAGCCCATCTCGCCGAGTGAAGCAGCTGCAGAAGCACCAGCCAGACCAGTACCAACCACGATTACATCGAGCTTCAGCTTGTTCTTGGGGTTAACCAAGCGCTGGTGAGCCTTATATTCCTTCCATTTCTCAGGTACTGGACCTGCGGGAATCTTAGAATCAATTTTCTTTGCCATAATTCTTTCAGATTTAAAAGTTAACTATTAGCAGCAGCCTGCATAGCAATAAAGACTTGGAGCCAGTTTGAAGGCAAAAGCCAAAACAACTACGAGGAAACCAAGCATAAGCAGGGTGACATAGATGCCACCGATCCACTTCCAACGGCAGAGCCAAATCTTACCACTAATACCAAGGGTCTGCATTGCTGACCAGAAACCATGAGTAAGATGGAACCAGATAGCGCAAAGCCAAATGAGGTAGAGCACTACAAAGACGGGGTTCTGGAAGGTGTCGATGATGAAAGCGAAACCATCAGAGGGCAGGTGACCAGCACTAAAGCCCATGATTTCAGCAAACATCATGTTGTACCAGAAGTTGAACAGGTGGAGCAACAAGCCCAGGCAGATAATGATACCCAGCACGAGCATGTTCTTAGAAGCCCACTCAACCTTACCAGCATTCACCGTTGTAGCTACATCGTAGCGACTGTTGCCACGAGCAGTACGGTTCTGCGCTGTCAGGATGAACGCATAAACGATGTGAATCACAGCCAAGGCAGCCAGACCTAAAGTAGCTACAACAGCATACCAGTTGGCACCTAGCAATTCGCAAATCATGTTGTAAGCCTCACCAGAGAACAGCGCAACAATGTTCATGCAACAGTGGAATGTCAAGAACAGAATCAGCGCAATACCCGTTACGGACATTACAACCTTACGACCAATTGATGAATTGATTAACCACATAAAATATTGAAATTAAAATTAATAATAAATACTCAATAATAAGTACGCAGGCGCACTATTGGGCTACAAATTTACTACAAATTTATGAAATCCGCAAACGTTTTCGCTAGAAAATGGATTAATTATACAAAAAATAATTAACTTTGCAGTCAAATTGGATTAAAATAATGGTAGAAAATCACGAATTGCGCACTGCATGGGACTTTGTTGAGAATACTGGGAGAAGTATTTTTTTGACAGGAAAAGCAGGAACAGGAAAGACCACATTTCTAAAGACAATAGTAGAAAAATCGCGTAAGCGACCCATCGTGGTTGCCCCAACAGGTGTGGCAGCTATCAATGCCGGTGGGGTTACCATCCATTCGTTTTTCCAACTGCCTTTTACTCCTTATGTGCCTGGAGCAAAATTAGAGAGCAAGTTTGACTTCGGACGTGAGAAACGAAAGATCATTGCTTCCATAGACCTCTTGATTATTGATGAGATTAGTATGGTACGTGCAGACTTGCTGGACGCCATTGATACAGTACTTCGGCGTTTTCGTGACCACTACCAGCCCTTTGGAGGAGTACAGCTGTTGATGATTGGCGACTTGGCACAGTTGACTCCCGTTGTTACGCCAGAAGACGAACAGATTCTCAAACCCCATTACGACACACCTTATTTCTTTGGTTCGAAGGCATTGCAGCAGATAGATTATGTGACCATTCAACTAGATCATGTCTATAGACAGCAAGACATGTCGTTCATCGAAATATTGAACCAGATACGTGAGGGACATCCTTCACAAGAAACGTTGGAACAGTTGAATGCACGCTGCCAGCCAACCTTCATCCCCAAACCAGAGGAACCATACATTCGTCTGACTACGCATAATCAGTTAGCCAATTACTATAACGAGTCAGAGCTGAAGAAACTAAAGGGTCGTTCGTATTTGTTTCATGCAGAAATCAATGGCACCTTTCCAGAATACTCCTATCCCACAGCAGAAACCCTGGAACTGAAACAAGGGGCACAAGTGATGTTCATCAAAAACGACCCTTCCATTGAACACCTTTATTATAATGGACGTATAGGACGAGTGACCTATGTGGATGCCTATAAGATTCTGGTACTATGTGAGGGTGACGACGAAGCCATCGAAGTGGAACCTTTGGAATGGGAAAACACGCGCTATACCCTAAACGAAGAAACCAAAGAGATAGAAACAGAGATACAAGGAATCTTTAAACAATATCCTTTGCGACTGGCATGGGCTATCACGATTCATAAGAGTCAGGGCTTGACGTTCAATCGTGCCATCATCGATGCCAATCAATCGTTTGCTCCTGGTCAGGTGTATGTAGCCCTTAGTCGTTGCCGTTCTTTGGAAGGTCTGATATTGGCATCTCCTTTAGGAACTCGTGCCATCATTAACGACGAAAGAGTGGACACCTATATTGCCCAACAGGAAGAAGAAGCACAAAGGAGCATCCAACAACTGCCAGCCTTGAAACAAGAATATGAGCGTTATCTGTTGTTACAACTATTCGACTTCCGTTCCCTACTCTATCAACAGGAAACGATGGTGCGCATCTTTGCTGAGTTCTTCTATCACAGTCATGCTTCCCTGAAAAAGTTGCACGACCAGACGCTGATGGATTTCAAAAAACATATTATTGAAGTTGCTGGAAAATGGCAACAGAAAATCATGTCGATGTCTTTCGAACAGCTACACAATGAAGATTTCCTAGAGCGTGTAAAACGCAGTGCTACCTATTTTGCCGACACCTTATATAATGTTCTTTCAAAACCATTGGAATTGTCTGCTCAGGTAGAGACAAACAACAAACAGGCAAAGCGGAGATTAGATCATGCATTGCCCGATGAGAAAGAAACATGGATCTCTCGACGCTATCTGTTGGTAAAGATAGCAGAACAAGGATTTACTATTACCCACTATCTGAAAGAAAAACAGATGTCAATGCTGGATGCTATTGACGAAAGTACCATCAAACCCAAACGCGTAAGAAAAAACAAGACTAAGAAAGAGACGAAGCCAAAGACGAAAGAGGTAAAGGACAAGAAAGCTTTGACTCCTAATAACGAACTGGGTGCTTGGGGCGAAGAACAAGCAGCAAACTATCTAATTCATAAAGGCTATACTATCATAGAGCGAGACTGGAAATCTGGTCATCGTGATATCGACATCATTGCTACGGATGGTAAGGAAGTAGTCTTTGTGGAAGTGAAGGCCCGACGCAATCGAGTGTTTGGCGAGCCAGAAGATGCTATTGACTATATGAAGATGCAAAACCTACGAGCAGCCATTAACCATTACATCAAATACAAAAACATCAGACAAGAGATTCGATTCGACGTTATTACAGTTGTTGGCACTCCCTATGGAGGAGAAACAGAGATTACCCATATCAAGGATGTGCCCACCATTTAAGATGACCAGGCACTTGACTCATATCGTAAATCTTATTAAGAATACATAGTATTTTTCTGATTTTCATGTGATAATTGCAATAGTTTTTGTAATTTTGCCACATGATTCTGAAATACGATGTTATAGTGATTGGAGGCGGACATGCTGGATGTGAGGCTGCAACAGCTTCAGCCAATATGGGTGCAAAGACCTGCCTCGTCACCATGGATATGAATAAGATTGCACAGATGTCGTGCAACCCAGCCATTGGTGGTATTGCCAAAGGACAGATAGTACGTGAGATAGACGCTTTAGGAGGACAGATGGCGCTGGTAACCGATGCCACAGCTATCCAGTTTCGCATGCTGAATCGCTCTAAGGGACCTGCTGTTTGGTCGCCCAGAGCACAATGCGATCGTGGCAAATTTATATGGAAATGGCGCTCTATGCTTGATGCTACTCCCAATCTTGACATCTGGCAAGACCAAGCGGACGAATTATTAGTTGAGAATGTTGAGTGTGTTGCTGTAGCACAGCAGCAGACAAAACGGGTGGTTGGCGTGAAGACCATCTGGGGTTGTGAATTAAGAGCCAAAGCAGTTATCATTACTGCTGGTACATTCTTGAACGGACTGATGCACATCGGACGAAAGATGGTTCCTGGAGGTCGCATTGCAGAACCTGCAGTTCCCCACTTCACTGAGAGCATCACTCGCCATGGAATCAGGTCTGCTAGAATGAAGACAGGTACCCCTGTTCGTATCGATAAACGGAGTATTCACTTCGAAGACATGGAGCGCCAAGATGGAGAAAACGGATATTATAAGTTTTCCTATATGGGCGAACAACGTCCTTTGGAACAACTTCCTTGTTGGGTTTGTTATACGAACGAGGAAGTGCATGAAACACTTCGAAGTGGATTGGCAGATTCACCCCTTTATAATGGACAGATTCAATCGATAGGTCCACGCTATTGTCCTTCGATAGAAACCAAGCTCATTACCTTCCCAGAACGTCCCCAGCACTTGCTGTTCCTAGAACCTGAGGGAGAGACTACCAATGAAATGTATCTGAATGGCTTCTCGTCATCATTGCCAATGGACGTACAAATTGAAGCGCTGAAGAAGATTTCTGCTCTTCGTGACCTAAAAGTTTATCGTCCTGGCTATGCCATTGAATACGATTTCTTCGACCCCACCCAACTGAAACACTCCTTGGAATCAAAAGTTATTGAGGGACTATTTATGGCAGGTCAGGTTAATGGAACAACAGGCTATGAAGAAGCAGGAGGACAAGGAACCATAGCAGGCATCAATGCAGCCCTCCTTGCTGGTTCCTTAAGTCGAAGTTCTGCCTCGACAAACGAAACCTTTGAACTGAAAAGAGACGAAGCCTACATTGGTGTTTTGATAGACGACCTCGTAACGAAAGGTGTCGATGAACCCTACCGTATGTTTACTTCTCGTGCAGAATATCGTATTTTACTACGTCAAGATGATGCTGATGCCCGCTTGACTGAGAAAGCTTACCAACTGGGTATAGTCAAAAGAGACCGATATGATTGGTGGCTGGAGAAGAAACAACACATTGAAGAGATAGAAACTTTCTGCAAGACTTTTGCCATTAAACCCAAAGTGGTGAATGGCGCATTAGAAGCAATGGGCTCTACCCCACTCGTCTATGGATGTAAGTTGGAAGACTTGGTAGCTCGTCCTGAATTGAACTTCGAAAAACTCTATGAGATTGTTCCTGAACTGAAGGCAATGGTAGAGAAGTTGCCCAATAGACGGGAAGAGATAGCTGAAGCTGCTGAAATACATATCAAGTATAAAGGGTATATCGAACGCGAACAAATGGTAGCTGAGAAGATGCACCGTTTGGAGAATATCAAAATCAAAGGAAAGTTTGATTATCCTAACTTAATGGCAATTTCAACAGAAGCTCGTCAGAAATTAGAGAAGATACAACCAGAAACACTGGCACAAGCAAGTCGCATTCCAGGCGTATCGCCTAGTGATATTAATGCTATGCTGGTTTTGTTAGGTAGATAGTGTTTCACGTGAAACAAGAAACATGTATTTATATTAGTAATAACGATAAAACCAAAGATTATGAACAAGGAACTATTGATGGATCATCTGCGTTGCATACCAGATTTCCCAAAGAAAGGAATTAACTTTCGTGATGTAACAACACTCTACAAGGATGCTGAGTGCATGCAAGAGATGGTGAACGAAATGTACGAATTGTATAAAGACAAAGGAATCACCAAGATTGTTGGAATAGAAAGCCGAGGTTTTATCATGGCAGCAGCATTAGCCGTTAAGTTGGGTGCTGGTGTTGTGTTGGCAAGAAAACCTGGAAAACTGCCTTCTACTGTGATAAAGGAATCATTCTCGAAAGAATATGGAGTAGATACCGTAGAGATGCACCTCGACTCTATCGATGAGAATGACATTGTATTAATCCATGATGACTTGTTGGCTACTGGAGGAACCGCCAAGGCAACCTACAGTCTTGTGAAGCACTTTAATCCCAAAGAAATCTACATGAACTTTATCATTGAGATTAAAGACGAAGGACTTCATGGCAGAGACGAATTTGATGGGCTGTGTGAAGTAACCACACTCTTGACTATTTAAGTTTCACGTGAAACAATAGAGTATGACTAAGGAAGAGAATGAGGTACGATTAGGCAAGCTAAAGGCTATAGTAAGTGCTCTGCCTGAAAAGCCTGGCAGCTATCAGTACTATGATGCTGAGGGCAACATTATCTATGTAGGTAAGGCCAAGAACTTAAAGAATCGTGTTTCATCCTACTTCCATAGCGAGGTAGATAGATTTAAAACGAAGGTACTGGTTTCCAAGATATGGGACATCAGCTATACTGTTGTGAATACAGAAGAAGATGCTTTGTTGTTGGAAAATGCCCTCATCAAGAAGTACAATCCACGCTATAATGTACTGCTAAAAGACGGGAAAACCTACCCCAGCATCTGCATTACAAAAGAGTATCTTCCTCGCATATTCAGCACTCGAACCATTAACAAGAAAGGAGGAACTTATTATGGGCCCTATTCCCATGTAGGATCCATGCATGCAGTACTTGAATTGATTAAGAAACTCTACCATCCTCGTACCTGCAGATTTCCCATTATTAAGGAAGGTGTAGAACAAAAGAAATACCTGGTTTGCTTAGAATATCATATCAAGAATTGTGGGGGCCCTTGTATTGGAAAGCAGACATTAGAAGACTACCAAAAGAATATTGAGCAAGCCAAAGAGATTCTCAAGGGAAACACACGCCAAGTACTTCGCGATATGAAGGAAGAGATGATGCAATTGGCAGAGGAATTACGTTTTGAAGAGGCTGAGGAAATCAAGAGAAGATACTTGTTAATCGAGAGTTTTGTAGCCTCCAGCGAGGTGGTTTCCTATACCATTAACAATGTCGATGTGCTCTCCATTACCAACGACGACAAGGTAGCATTCATCAATTACATCCATGTTTCGAATGGTCAGATTAACCAGAGTTTTACTTTTGAATATAAGAAGAAATTAGAGGAAACTGACGAGGAACTCTTGCAGTTGGCCATAGTGGAAATGAGGGAACGATTCAAGAGTCATGCAAAGGAAATTATTCTGCCTCAGGAGATTAATCTTGACCTCGAAGGAGTCACCATTACTATACCACAGAGAGGTGACAAAAAGAAGCTTTTAGACCTCTCACTGATGAATGGAAAACAGTATAAGTTTGATCGTTTGAAGCAGGCTGAAAAACTGAATCCTGAGCAAAAATCGGTGCGACTGATGAAGGAATTACAAGACCTGCTGCACTTGCCAAAATTGCCCTATCAGATAGAATGTTTCGACAATTCGAATATCTCTGGTACCGACGCTGTTGCAGCCTGTGTAGTCTTCAAGAAAATGAAGCCTTCGAAGCAGGATTACCGTCATTATAATATCAAGACGGTGGTGGGTCCTGACGATTATGCATCTATGAAGGAGGTGGTTTATCGACGTTACAAACGCCTCTTAGACGAAGAACAACCCCTACCCGACCTCATCGTTGCTGATGGTGGTAAAGGACAAATGGAGGTAATTCGTCAGGCCGTTCAAGACGAGTTAGGACTTGATATTTCCATAGCAGGACTGGCTAAAAATGACAAACACAGAACCAACGAATTTCTGTATGGTTTTCCACCAAGAGTAGTAGGTATGAAGGATACATCAGAATTGTTTAGAGTACTAACAAAGTTGCAGGACGAGGTACATCGCTTTGCCATCACTTTCCATCGAGACAAGCGTTCTAAGCGCGCTTTACACTCTGAACTGGATGATATCAAGGGCATAGGTCCTAAAACGCGTGATGAGCTTCTTAATGCCCTCAAATCCGTCAAGCAAATTAAAGAGGCGACACAAGAAAAAATAGCAGAAATAGTAGGTCCAGCAAAAGCTCAAATTATCTACCAGCATTTCCATCCATAACATATCAGGAAAATTTGGTAATATGAAAATTAATGTGTATCTTTGCAACAAATTCAGAGAATAATGAGAGCGGTCATTCAAAGAGTCAGTCATGCTAGCGTTACCATTGACGGAAGCGTTAAGAGCCAGATACAACAAGGGTTTTTAATCCTGTTAGGTATCTGTAACGAAGACAACAATGAGGACGTGGAATGGCTCGTGAAGAAGATTGCAAACCTGAGGGTATTTGGCGACGACAACGACGTGATGAATCGCAGCATCTTAGAAGTTGATGGTGAAGCATTGGTTGTGAGTCAATTCACGCTCTATGCAAGCTATAAAAAAGGTAATAGACCTTCGTGGTTCAAGGCTGGAAGTCATGAGCACTCTATCCCACTCTACGAGGCCTTTTGCACCCAACTTTCAGAAGCTATTGGTAAACCTGTTGGCACAGGCGAGTTTGGAGCGGATATGAAGGTAGAACTCTTGAACGATGGGCCTGTCACCATCTGTATGGATACTAAAAACAAGGAGTAAAGACAATGAAAAAATATCTTAGGGAAATAGAAGTATCAGGCTTGGTGCTGGTCATCATAGGCATTATCTTCTCATGGATTTGGGGAGCCAATTTTGGCATGTGGCCCTGTTTGGTAGGACTCAGTCTATGGCTCGTTACCTTTCTCTATAAGGCATTCCATTGGGCTGAATATGCTCGTGAGAACAAGCAAAACATCATGATATTGTTGATTGCCATCATTATTCTTATCCTTCAAATGCTGTTCAGACTATGACAATACGAGAAGCGCAAGATGCTGTAGACCAGTGGATTAAGACATATGGAGTGCGATATTTCTCTGAGCTTACCAACATGGCTGTGTTGACAGAAGAAGTTGGTGAACTGGCTCGCGTGATGGCTCGAAAATATGGTGATCAAAGCTTCAAATCTGGCGAGAAAGACAATATGGGCGAAGAGATGGCAGATGTGCTTTGGGTATTACTCTGTCTGGCTAATCAGACGGGAGTTGACCTAACAGAAGAACTGAAGAAATCGATAGAGAAGAAAACCCTTAGAGATAGGGAAAGACATATAAACAACAAAAAATTATAATCTTATTTTTAACTAAAAAACTGGTATTATGGAATTAAAAAGTAAGTACGAACAGGCGTTAGCCAAGTACAATTGCAATGTAGACGAAGCCGCTGTAGCAGCAGCTGTGAAGAAGATCGTTGAAGAGCGAGTTCCCAAGAACGATACTGAGGAAGTGAAGAAGTTCCTCTTGGGTTCTGTTTGTATGACTACCTTAACCACTCAGGACTCAGCAGAGAGTGTGCTGAAGCTGGTTGAGAAGGTTAACAAGTTCTCAGAAGAATATCCCAACCTACCCCATGTAGCTACCGTTGTTACCTATCCTCGTTTTGCTCAGTTGGTTGCTGATTCTTTGGAAGTAGAGGGAGTTATTCCTACGGTTGTTAGTGGAGCATTCCCTTCTTCTCAGGCTCTTATCGAAATCAAAGTTGCAGAGACAAAGCTAGCTGTACAGGATGGTGCAGAGAACGTAGACATCGTGATGCACGTTGGTGAATTCCTTTCTGGCGATTATGAGACTGTTTGCGACGAGATTTGGGAGCAGAAGGCTGCTTGTGGCGATGTTCCTATGAAGGTTATCCTTGAGACTGGCGACCTGCTGAATCTGTCGAACGTCAAGAAGGCTTCTATCCTTTCAATGTATGCTGGTGCCGATTACATCAAGACATCTACAGGTAAAGAGAAGGTTGGCGCTACTCCAGAAGCTGTTTACGTCATGTGTCAGGCTATCAAGGAATACTACGACCAAACAGGCATCATGGTAGGTCTGAAGCCTGCAGGTGGTATCAACAGCGTAAAGGATGCCCTCACTTATTATAGCATTGTTGAGGAAGTATTGGGCGAGAAGTGGCTCACCAACTACTACTTCCGTCTGGGAACCAGTCGTCTGCCAAACCTCATCCTGAGCGATCTGGCTGGTAAAGAAGTGAAATTCTTTTGATTAGCAAAAGCGACCAAAAGTCGATGACTTCTAAACAAAAAAGGCGACCTTTCGAGGTCGCTTTTCTTTTTTAGTAATCGCGTTGAACTACGTAATCGACATAGGCTGTCAAGGCTTCCCTGACATTCTTGTTAGTTACACACTCATCGATATATAACATACAGAGTTTACTGAAGTCCTGCATCTTCTGTTCAGCATATTCTATACCTCCCTGTTGCTTGGTAAATTCAACAAGAACAGCTATTTCATCCTTGTTTACAGTACCTGCCTTAACCTTTTTTGCCAAAGTATGCATAGCTTCAAAATCAGTTGTATTCAAGGCATAAATGACTGGCAACGTCAACTTACCTTCAGTCATATCATTACCAGTAGGCTTTCCTATCTCCTTGGAGTCAAAATAATCGAAGATATCATCGCGAATCTGGAACATAATACCCAGATTCTGACCAAACTGACGCGCTTTCTTCACCTCTTCATCAGGAGCATTGGCTGAGATAGCACCTATGGCTGCACAAGCCTCAAACAAGGCTGCTGTCTTCTGCTTGATGACGTCATAATAGACATCCTCTCTGATTTCCTGATTGTTTATATTCGAAAGCTGAAGAATCTCACCAGCAGCCAAAACTCTTCCCAGTTCTGCAAGATATTCTATGATGCGCTGATTACCTGTGTGGGCGACGTTCAGCAAGGCAGTAGACAGGATATAGTCGCCAACCAATACTGCCACCTTATTATTATAAGAGGCATTTACTGAGGCCTGACCTCTGCGTTCTCCACTCTCATCCACTACATCATCATGAACCAGCGAAGCAGTATGCAACAACTCCAAGCCTACTGCTGAATATTGTGTAACACTACTAACCTGGCCATAGTTCTTTGCCATCAACAGCATCAGAATGGGGCGCATACGCTTGCCTCCACGCTTTCTGATGTGTGCCAATACTTCAGAGAGCAGCGTTTGTTCGTGGGTCAAACTACTATTGAATAACTCAATAAAGTCATTCAAATCCTTCTCAATGGGCTGTTTAATAAGTGACAAATAATCCATTATCGCAGAATTATAATACAATAATCGCAGAATTTTGTGACAAAATTAGTGAAAATATGCGTAATTACCATATTATTTAGTAATTTTACGCAGAAAATTAACATTGTTATATGGAGAAACTATTTCTTTTAGACGCTTACGCATTGATTTATCGCTCTTATTATGCGTTCATCAAAAATCCTCGTATCAACTCAAAAGGGCTGAATACATCGGCAATTATGGGTTTTCTAAATACCTTGCAGGAAGTAATCACCAAAGAGCAACCCACCCATCTGGGTGTGGCTTTCGATCCTCATGGTCCTACGTTTCGTAGTGAAGCCTACCCTGCTTATAAGGCACAACGCGAAGCAACTCCCGAGGATATCAAACAGAGTGTGCCTATCATCAAACAGATTCTGAAGGCTTGGAACATTCCTACTCTGGAGGCTGAAGGCTATGAAGCGGATGATGTTATTGGTACTTTAGCAACCAAAGCAGGCGAGCAAGGTATCGATACCTATATGCTGACACCTGATAAAGACTATGGTCAATTGGTACGAGATAATGTGAAAATCTATCGTCCTCGTCATGGAGGTGGTTATGAAGTGATGGGTCCTGAGGAAGTGAAGGTAAAATATGCCATTCCATCGACAGAAGCTGTCATTGACCTTTTAGCATTGATGGGCGACTCTGCTGATAACTTTCCTGGTTGTCCTGGTGTAGGTGAGAAAACTGCTGTTAAGTTGATCAATGAGTTTGGTACTGTCGAAGAAATCATTGCTCGCTCTTCAGAGATTAAGGGTGCTCTTCAGAAAAAAGTAGAGGAACACGTCGACGACATCAAACTCTCGAAATTTTTGGCTACTATCAAAACAGATGTTCCCATCGAACTCAAGATGGATGAGTTGAAGATGTCTCAACCCAACGAGACTGAACTTGCCAAACTCTTCGAAGAATTGGAGCTCAAGAGCCTTGCGAGTAAGATTCTTAAAAAAAGTGAAGTAAAGCCAAAACCTGCTAATCAACAACTCGATCTCTTTGCAGAATTTGCGCCCGAGGGGTCGAATGATCCAGAATTCTCAAGTTTTGAAACGTTAAAAACGGTACCTCACGAATACAAACTCATTGATAATGAGGAAGATATTAAAAATCTTTATGATTATTTTAGGACAAAAGATTTTTTTGTTCTAGATACGGAAACTACTTCAACCTCTGCCATCGATGCAGAATTGGTAGGATTGAGCTTTGCTGTGAAGGAGCATGAGGCATTTTATGTGCCCATTCCTGCCAATCGTGAAGAAGCGTTGCAGATTGTTAATATCTTTAAACCACTCTACGAAGACCCAAAAATCCTCAAGGTAGGTCAGAACCTGAAGTACGACCTCGAAGTGTTGTGCAACTATGATGTCCATCTCGATGGTCCAATGTGGGACACCATGATTGCCCATTATCTCATCCAACCAGAGTTGCGTCACAACATGGACTATATGGCTGAAGTGTATTTGCACTATCAGACTATCCACATTGATGAACTAATAGGTCCGAAGGGAAAGAACCAGAAATCCATGCGCGACCTCTCTCCCACCCTCGTCTATGAATATGCTTGCGAGGATGCAGACATCACTCTACAACTGAAGAACAAGTTGGAGCCAGAACTGAAACGCCTGCAATGCGAAGACCTCTTTTATAATATAGAGATGCCCCTGATGCCTGTCTTGGCAGAGATGGAGATGAATGGCGTGTGCCTAGATACGAATTCATTGGCTGAAACCAGCAAGCAATTTACTGCTCGCATGAATGAAATTGAACAGCGTATCTACGAACTTGCTGGCGAACAATTCAATATCGCTTCACCTAAACAGGTGGGTGAAATCCTGTTCGATAAACTGAAGATTGTCGAGAAGGCTAAGAAAACCAAGACGGGCCAGTATGTCACTAGTGAGGAAGTGTTGCAACAACTAAAGAACAAGCACGAAATCGTGGCTGATATCCTAGAACATAGAGGTTTGAAGAAACTCATTGGCACCTATATCGATGCCCTTCCCAAGCTGATCAATCCTCGTACAGGTCATATCCATACCTCATTCAATCAGACGATTACAGCCACAGGACGTCTTTCCAGTAGTGATCCTAACCTGCAGAACATTCCCATTCGTGGTGAGGATGGCAAGGAGATTCGCAAGGCCTTCATCCCTGAACCTGGCTGTCTGTTCTTCTCTGCAGACTACAGTCAGATTGAGCTTCGCGTGATGGCTCATCTCTCACAGGATCCCAATATGATTGAGGTTTTCCGCGAAGGTAAAGACCTGCATGCTGCTACTGCTGCCAACATCTATAAGAAGCCTATTGAAGAGGTTACGCGCGATGAGCGAACCAAGTCAAAGCGAGCCAATTTTGGTATCATTTATGGAATTACCGTCTTTGGATTGGCTGAGCGCTTGGATATTCCTCGCGACGAGGCTAAGATGTTGATTGATGGTTACTTCCAGACCTTCCCAGAGGTTCACGACTACATGGAGAAATCCAAGGAAGTAGCCAGAAAACAAGGTTACGTCACTACCCTATTCGGACGTCGTCGCTACCTGCCAGACATCAACTCTGCCAACAGCGTCGTGCGTGGTTTCGCTGAGCGCAATGCCATCAATGCCCCCATTCAGGGCACAGCTGCAGACATCATCAAAGTAGCGATGATTCATATCTTCCAGCGCTTTAGAGCTGAAGGAATTCGTTCAAAGATGATTCTACAAGTACACGATGAATTGAACTTCTCCGTTTATCCAGAGGAGAAAGAAAAGGTAGAGCGTATTGTTATCGAAGAAATGCAGAACGCCTTCCACATGGCTGTTCCCTTAGTAGCTGATTCTGGCTTTGGCGAGAACTGGCTTGAGGCACACTAACTTTCCTATCTGCTTTTTTTCCGTAGGGAGCGAACTCTGATTCCGTAGCGTACGAACTGGCAGTCCGTGCCCGTCGGACTAAAAGTTCTTAATAATAAGATTTTCTGCAAACTTATAGATAATAATTCCTGCTGTTACTGATACATTCATAGAATGTTTAGTACCAAGCTGAGGTATCTCCAAGCAGCCATCTGAGGCGTCTACTACTTCCTGGTGGACGCCTTTTACTTCGTTTCCCATCACTACAGCGTATTTTTGGCCCTTCTGAGGCACGAATGTCTGCAGTTTGGTACTATGTTCCACCTGTTCAACAGAAAAGACCTTATAGCCTAGTTTTTTCAGTTCCTCTACTGCTTCCAATGCTGTTGGGAAGTATTTCCAATCCACACTCTCCTCAGCACCCAAGGCTGTCTTATGGATTTCTGTGGATGGAGGAGTTTGGCAGATACCACAAAGCCAAACTGCTTCCACACGAAAAGAATCAGAAGTACGAAATACGCTACCAATGTTGTACATTGATCGCACATCGTCCAACACCACTATCAGTGGCAACTTCTCAGCCTTCTGATATTCCTCTACCGTCAGGCGTTTCATCTCTATGGTACGTACCTTTCTCATCGATTCTTTTCTTTATTTTTGTGCAAAATTACTACTTTTTCTCCAAAAAACTTTTAAAGTTAAGAAATTCTTGCTACTTTTGCAAACAACAGTATAGCTTATTATTAACATAAAAACGCTTAACTATGAAGAGAAAGTTTGTAACGTATGCATTTTTGCTCTTTGCAGCAATTGTGCAAGCACAGACAGCCAAACAATTTACCATCAATTTAACGGATGATGGTAAAGCCAATATGGTATGTTTCTTGGCTGAAAATCCAACAGGTAGAGCCATTGTTGGTATTCCTGGAGGTGGTTATTCCATGTTGTCAAACACCCATGAAGGGACGCAAGCCTCTGGTTGGATGAACCAACAAGGTATCTCCTATTTTGTAGTCAACTACAGATTGCCAAATGGTGATCGAAGCATTCCTATTGGAGATGTAGAGAAAGGTATTCGTATTGTTCGCGATTCTGCTAAAGTATGGAATATCAATCCACACGATTTAGGTATTATGGGATTCTCTGCAGGTGGACATTTGGCATCTGTCATCTCTACCCTCTCCGACTTTGATGTGCGTCCTGACTTCACTATCTTGTTCTATCCTGTCATTTCAATGGACGTTCCCAAGTCTCACAAATGGTCATGTATTAATTTCCTGGGAGAGGAAGGTCACAAGGATCCTAAACTCATAAAGAAATATTCTACGAATAATGCTGTTCATCGCCATCTTACACCTCCTGCTGTTATTGTTACAGCAAGCGACGATGGATTAGTAAATCCTGTCACCAATGGCTTAGAGTACTACAAAGCTATGCACAATGCTGGCAATGAGTGTTCACTCTTTGTCTATCCTACAGGTAATCATGGCTTTGGTTTTGAACCTTGGTTCAAATATCATGACCAACTACTGAATGATTTGGGTAATTGGCTCAAGAATCGTCCTTCACCCAAAGAAAATGCTATCAAGGTAGCTTGTATAGGTAATAGTATTACTGATGGTTATGGAATCGATTTCGCACCAGCTAATGGTTATCCAGCACAATTACAACAAATGTTAGGTGATAATTATTGGGTAAAGAACTTTGGAGTCAGTGCACGTACTATGATGAACAAAGGCGATCATCCATACATGAACGAAATGGCATGGAAAGATGCACTAGCCTTCAAACCAGACATCGTGATAATCAAGTTAGGTACCAACGATTCAAAGCCTGAGAATTGGCAATATGGTGCTGACTTCAAACAAGACTTGCAGCAAATGATTACTACTTTACGACCTGACTTAAACAAGCCTATTAAGAAGAAAGGAAAGAAAAAGGTAAAAGAAACAACTGTTGTCAGTCCTATTATTATGCTTTGTACTCCTATTACAGCCTTCAAACCATCATGGAAGATTAGCGATAGTGTGATTGTAAACAACATCATTCCTATCCAACAAGAGGTAGCTAAAGAATATGGTTTGCAAGTAATAGACCTTCATACACTCTTTGGTACTGATCCAGAAACAATGTTAGACGATGGTATACATCCAAACATGAAAGGTGCAAAGAAGATAGCTGAGATAGTAGCTGAAGCCATTAAACAGAACAGTAAGTGATATAAATGCTGTTGATAACTATGTGGAAAACCTGTGGATAATGCGTTTATTATTCGCAGGTTTTCCTTTTTCCCATATATTACAAGTGAATAAAATCAATAAATAACAGGCTTATACGTCACTTTTCCACCATTTTTTGCAAGAAAAAGATATAAACTTATTAATTTTGCACCAAATTAGAGAATTGTGGATAAACTACTTATTGTATTCATAATCAGTAAGTAAATATCAACACTAGGTGTGAGAAACGCTAATTCACGGGTGAATAAACTTTTTAGCAAGAAAATCACAAGAAAGTTTTGCACTTATCAACGCACTATCATCCTACTCATTCTCTTTTTTAAAGAAAGAAAAAAAGAAAAATAAAATAATATTATGATGTTGAAAAAGGAGTGGAAAGAAAAAGGTTTTATTGATGAACCTGTAGCTGAAAATACTGATCTGAAGGCAGAAATTCGTCGTTTATGTAAAGAGAAGGATGCCATTATTCTGGCTCACTATTATACTATTGGTGATATTCAAGATATTGCTGACTTTGTTGGCGACTCATTAGCTTTGGCTCGCAAGGCTTCAGAGACAGATGCAAAGATGATGGTGATGTGTGGTGTTCACTTTATGGCTGAAACATGTAAGCTGTTGTCGCCTGATAAGACAGTACTCTGTCCTGATTTGAATGCTGGTTGTTCTTTGGCTGATTCATGTAAGGCTGAGGACTTGAAGAAATATAAGGAGGAACATCCTGGCTATCAGGTTGTCTCTTATGTTAATACCACAGCTGCTGTTAAGGCATTGACAGATGTAGTTGTTACCAGTGGTAATGCCAAGAAGGTAGTCGATCAGTTGCCAAAGGATGCAAAGCTTATTTTTGGTCCTGACTATAACCTGGGCAATTATATCAATGAGGTGACAGGTCGTAATATGTTGCTTTGGAATGGTGGTTGTCATGTTCATGAGCGTTTCTCAGTATCAAAGATAGCAGAGTTGAAAAAGCAATATCCCAATGCTGTTGTGATGGCGCATTTAGAGTGTAAAGGTCCTGTTTTAGCATTAGCAGATGTGAAAGGAAGCACAGCAACTATGCTGAACTATGCCCAGCAGCATGATGAAAAGCAATATATCGTAGCTACAGAGGCTGGTATTCTGCATGAGATGCAACGTTCTTGTCCAGATAAGGAATTTATTCCTGTCCCTCCTGAAATCAGCGAGAGCGGGCTTGAATGTAGCTGTAATGAGTGCCAATATATGAAGATGAACACCTTGCTGAAGATATATAACTGCTTAAAGCATGAATGGCCATCTGTTGAGGTAGACCCAGAGATAGCCAAGGATGCGGTAAAACCTATTGAGAAAATGCTGGAACTGAGTTAAGTATCCTATGTGGAAGAAATTCCTTATTTGCTACATAGTTTTATTGGTATCTTTTACTTCATTAGTAATATTGGCTCATTTGATACCAACGAAGCTATTAGTATGCAATATTCATCAGTCGGCTCAAAAGATAGAAAATGAAGGCATTTTTAAGCAAATAGGAAACATATATCTTCTTCAAATAGATAATATGACAGACTGTATGATGTTAAATATGGCTGCTACAGCTGATGAACATCATTCAGTAGAATCAGCATTAAATAATTATTATAGCTGTAATAGTGTTGATGAAGAATATAAAAATATGGCTTTAAACACTATTCAGTTAACAGAGAACGGAAGAGAATCCTTGCCAGGACGTATTCATTATGGGCGTTATTGGCAAGGTATTCAGGTTTTATTAAGACCCTTGTTAATCATAGCAGACTATTCTACTATACGCATCATTAATTACATATTATTATCTGTGTTATTATTAATCCTATTATGGTTAATCTATAGTCATTTAGGAGGAATAATATCTATTATCTTTTTGGCATCATTATTATTGGTAAGTGCTCCTATCGTTCCATTATCTATTCAATTATCAGTATGCTTTTATTTAATGTTATTATATTCAATTTATATCATTAAACTTAAAAATACAGATAATGTATATTTGGTATTCTTTATAATGGGTGCTATAACCAGTTATTTTGATTTCCTTACAGTTCCACAGATAACATTAGGTATACCACTTACGTTTTTTTTACTAAAGAATAAAGTAGAGAATATATATAAATATGTTATTCTTTTATCATTATCATGGTTAGGAGGCTATGCTCTGTTATGGTCATCGAAATGGGTTATAGCCTATTTATTGATTGGAAATGAAATAATGGATACAGTAACATCAAGTATCAGTTTACGTTTATCTGATTCTGTTGTATTTCATGGAGTAGAAATAGCTATAGATGATTTGATATTCTTATTGCTTTCGAAAATACGATGGTGGATGATGCTTCTTATGCTAGCTATAATAGTATTTATTACTTTTATTTACTATCAATTACAGAAAGGTAAAACAATAATCTATAGATATAGCTGGTTACTTCTTATAGCTTTGATAGTGCCTATATGGTTTATCGTATTGCGTAATCATTCGATACAGCATATATTCTTTACTTGGCGAGCTTTATTGGTACCCTTGTTTAGTCTATTGTTATTTATTTATTATACTACAAGAAAGGAGGAAAAATATGAATCATAAAATAGCTGTTTTAATTTCTTGCTATAATGAAAGTAAAACAATAGCAAAGGTTGTAGATGATTTTAAAAAGCAGTTACCTGATGCAGATATATATGTCTATGATAATAATTCTACTGATAATACAGCAAATGTAGCTCGTCAGGCTGGTGCCATTGTTCGATATGAACATCGCCAAGGCAAAGGAAATGTAGTACGACGTATGCTTGCTGACATTGAGGCTGATTGTTATCTGTTGGTAGATGGAGATGATACATATCCTTCTGACAATGCTAAAGAAATGTGTGATATTGTTCTCAATGAGCATTATGATATGGTGATAGGTGATCGTTTGTCATCTACTTATTTTCAAGAGAACAAACGTCCTTTCCATGATTGTGGCAATCGTTTTGTACGCTATGCTATCAATCAAATATTTCATTCTGATATTAAGGATATCATGACGGGTTATCGTGCCTTGAGCAGACATCTGGTCATGTCTGTTCCTTTGTTGTCTGAAGGATTTGAAATAGAAACAGAACTGACTATTAATGTACTTGATAACCAGTTGCGCATAAAGCAGGTACCTGTCGAGTATAGAGATCGTCCTATTGGAAGCACTTCAAAGTTAAATACTTTTAAGGATGGAATCAAGATAATAGCTACTATCTTTCGACTTTTTCGTGATTATAAGCCTTTGGTATTCTTTTCATGGATAAGTAGTTTCCTTATATTAGTATCTCTGTTAATATTATTACCTGTATTCATTGAATATTTACAAACAGGTTTGGTTCCTCGATTCCCCACATTGATAGTTTGTGGATTCATCATTCTCTTTGCTATGTTATTATGGATGTGTGGACTTATATTACAAGTATTGCTTATCCGTCATCGTCAGTTGTGTCAGCTATTGAATAAGAAGATTATCTATTAAGTCGTCCTGTTGCCCAAGGAATATATTTATAAATAAGCCATGTTAATAGTGTTATCATTAGATAAACAGCTATTAATACGACAATAACCTGTGCATAGATACCATGATAAGAAAAACCTATTTTATTAGCTAAAACAGACAAGGTTAATGGTACCCCTCCACAGAGGAAATAGTATACGATGACATGACTTCCCATCCATGAGACAGGTTTCATGTCAGGAAGTATTTTACAGAGCTTGGTAATAAGTAAAATAGCCAATATATTGTCAACAATAAAGATAGGATAGTTGTCAATGTCAACAGGTCCTAAATAACAATAAACCTCATATTCTACAATTATCCATTTAGAAATGAAAAATAGGATGAATGGTATGATATAGAGATATAATGGAAAACTAATGATAATATTCTCCTTTTGGTGATACAGATAACCTATATATAGAAATGAAATGGCTAAAAGACCATCCATAATATTCCAATAATTGTGAGCAAGCATTTGTTCGTTACCTGTCAAAAAGATAATGCCTATAAGTGATATTAAAACCCCTATTGGTAATACCCATTTGTATTGTTTACTAAGGTATAGTAATATAGAGAAAATAATCTCTGCTGAAGCTAAAGCTGTTATAAACCATGACTGCTGACCTAATATAATACTCAATATACTGTCACTGATAGAGACAAATTTTCCATGAACCAATGCCTTTGGAAGAGCAATGACAGACATGAAAATAAAGTAAGGTATGATAATGGTTTTTAATATAGACAGAAGTTTGTATTGCAGATGAAAAGGGGTTTCTTTATAAAACAGGTAGCCAGATATGAAGAAGAAAGTACAGAGTGCATTATCTGCAAAGAATCGATAGTCTATAATGGCTTCACCTACATAATACATCTCTGTATGATGAACCAATATAGCTAACATACAGAAACCACGCACTAAGTCTATCCATATTTTGCGTTTATCAGTCATTATTTGATAATGGCTATTTTACAAACTGTACCTTTCTTGCCATCACTTGTGGCTGTTACAACCATATAGATACCAGAGCCTACACGTTCACCATTCTTATCACGACCATCCCAAATAAAGGAACCTCCATTACTACGTCCTTCATAGATCAATAGTCCATTGGCAGAGACTATCTTCACATCAGCATTATATGTAAGTCCAGTAATCGTAATAGGTCCTGTATAATCTGGATTTACAGGATTAGGATAAGCCCATACATTATCTTCAGTCATCTCTGTACTTGGCTTAGTAGCATCACTCGTAAATGAACATAATCCTAGTTCTGTGGCGAAGAATACTTCTCCTGTGTCTTGGTTAATGGCACCTGAATACACAGTATTTGACAATAAGCAACTATTATCGATAGTGAAATGATGAATTTGTTCCATATTGTCTTTGCTAACGAGGTAAACACCATTAGATGCTGTGAAAAACCATTTTCTGTTTGCACTATCAATGCAAATATCAAAAATAGGTATGTTAGCTAGCAAATAGTCAGCATAGTCAGTACCATCGTTACGTGGTACTTTTATTTGTGTGAAAGTATAGTCATCTTTTTCTATTTCAGAGGCTTCTAAGACAAAAGGTCCTATTTCAGTTGTAACCCATATATTTCCTTCTAGGTCTTCTTTTACGCCATAGACATGTTTAACGCTATAGTTTACTCCGTCCTGGTTTTTAAATCGAGAGAATAGTCTTACAACGTCATTGTCTATATCATAGCAGACAAGCGCAGGAAATTCCCAATAGCTATTGACAAACCAAAGCATGTTTCTACTGTCGATAATAGGCTTGAGAAGGTTTCCTAGATTTGACCTATTGTCTTGCAGTATTTTGTGTTTATCGTAGTAATTAGTCCATTTGTTATCTGGTGTTATTTTCAGCAACATAGTCTTTGACCATCCGCTTATAACCCAAAGATTACCTTCTTTGTCAAAGATGATACCATCAGTAAGCAGCATATTCTTGTCTCCAGCTACAGGATATAACATGCTATTGTCAGCATTATAATAGTTTTTGAGTTGTCCATTATAGAACTCATAGAGTCCAGAGTGCGACGAAGAAGCAAAAACCCTGTTATTGTCTTTTGGGTCAACATCAACACATGTCACATCCCTATATTGATATCCTGTAATATCGTCCAGTTGTTCTTGGCATAAGTTCCAATCCTTTCCATTCCATATTTGTATAATGCCAGGTCTTTGGGATAATACGTAATCCAAGTGTTTACCAGCACAAGTATAAAGCGTTCCGTTTTTATAATTCAAATAATCGAAAATATTGTATTTAGGTCCTCCAGGATTAAGGGTTTTTACTAAGTCGATGTATTTGTCGTAATCGCTATTGTCTTCGTCAGGAAGGGAGGTAGGATAATCTGGATGGCCAGGAGTATAAGTATCTTTAATTACAGCCAGTTTCATGTCTACTTTGACAATACCAAAGCCACAGATGAGATAGGCATAAACACCATCAATACATACACTATTGACAGTCTTGTCGCCTATGATACTTTTATTATAGAGGTCGCTGATATTAATGACATTACCATTGGTTTCTATCAGGTCGATATTGGAGTTCTGATAGACAGCAATGAGGCGTTTGGCCTGAGGGTTCCAACGGATATGGGTGATATAAGTATCAGAGAGTCCGTTGGTTTTGTCGTAAGTGTAGATACTCTGGTCTTCCTTGTTATATTGATAGAGATCGTTAGAAGCCAATACAAATAGATTGTTGCCTGCTTCCTGTATCTGTTGTACGTCAGAATATGCCAGATAGTTGCGCCAAGTACCAATTTGCGCCCTTGCAGGGCTAGTGAATAGTGAACAGAGAATAGTGAATAGTATGATGCATACTATCCATCTTTTATTATTTATTTTCTGTTTTCTTCTATTCATTATTCACTATTCACTTTTCACTAGCGTTTTGCAAAAACGCGCAAAGTTTCGCAACGGCTCTTGCACGATGACTAATCTTGTTTTTGATGTCAAGACCCAGTTCTGCAAAGGTCTCTGTGTAGCCTTCAGGTTGGAAAATGGGATCGTAGCCAAAGCCCTCCCCTCCCCTTTTCTCACGGATGATCTCGCCATTGACGATACCTTCGAACTTATGAACCAACTTGATGCTGGTACAACCACAGGGACAGACATCTTTTTTTTCTATTAACGCAATAACTGTGCGAAATCGTGCCTTGCGATTGTTATTATTTTCTAACTCACGCAATAAACGAGCCATATTGGCTTCAGAATCATGGCTGGGGCCCGCTGGTTTTCCAGCGGAGACAATGGCAGCATACCTTGCGCTATAAACCCCAGGGGCACCATTCAGCGCTTCTACCTCTAAGCCAGTATCATCAGCAAAGCAGCTTACATGATAGTGGTCATAGACATATTGCGCCTTCATCAGCGCATTTTCCTCCAGCGTAGCACCTGTCTCAGGGATATCCTCGTGGCACCCAATATCAGCCAGCGATACAATTTCAAACTTATCGCCCAGAATGCTACGAATCTCGTCCAGCTTGTGTTGGTTATTTGTTGCGAATACTATCTTCATTTCTCTTCTTCTAATTCCCTTTAACTTCCTCTATCTTCTTCTCTTCTTTTATCTTCACCCTCATCTCGTCGAATCCTTCGCCATAGACACCAATAACGCTAGATTGCGATACAAAAGCCTGAGGGTCTATCATCTTGATGAGACGGAAAATATTGATGCTTTCGTTCTTCTTGGCCAGAATACACAGCACTTTCATCTCATGACCAGTATACCATCCGTGTCCATCAAGAATGGTCACACCATGATTCATCTGCATACCAATGGCATTGGCTATCTCCTGCCATTTCTTCGTGAATATCAAGAACTGTACAGACTGGCGACGAGCATTC
>Ga0310695_10001977_pt1 | contig 45207 bp, 41 predicted proteins | sample RumenRJG_04DNA_FD_203882 | JGI IMG/M metagenome (GOLD analysis project Ga0310695, IMG submission 203882) | Bovine rumen microbial communities from Lethbridge, Alberta, Canada - RJG_04 (v2) (version 2) | ecosystem: Host-associated > Mammals > Digestive system > Stomach > Rumen | place: Canada... | reverse complement strand
AGAAGAACTTGAAGCAACGCTGAAAGTAATATCACAAAGCAAGGTGTCGCTTGCGTTCTACATCATCTTGTTTTTGTTTCTGACCTTTCTTGAATTGTTTGTGCTTACAATCAAAATGGGCGACAATAAATGTGATTATGAACTTATTGTAGAAAACCAGTTACAATTGAAGAAGAAACTGATGGACCAGACTGCACAAAGCATATTAGTGAAATAATAAAAAGTAATAATTATTAAACAGAAAGATTATGACAAGAGATTATTATGAAGACTCTTACGAAGAGTATGAGGGCTCTTACGAAGAGTATGAAGACCGCGAGTGTGAGGGCCACGATGAATGTGGTTGCGAGTGGACGGCGGAAGATTCTTGGGATGCACTGACTGATGGTATGTGTGGTGATATGCCAAATAATCCCTTAGTATATGATGCTATGATGGATGCCTTAGGATTCTAATTTGTTTGGTTATGGAACAAGAATTGAAAGTAATGATTGAAAAAGAGTTGGAGCTGTTTCATAGCTCCATTCTCTTGAACGAGGTGAAGGAGAAAGTGAGGATATTGAAGTCGTATGGTGTTGGCAACGAGCGATTGGAAGCCGTGTTGTATGACGAGGAAATGTTTCCGAAGTTGGTGATAACAAAAGACTACGACATCGTTCTGGCGGGCGAGAAGCAGGAAGCCGTCGGCTTGGAACCGCTTGTCAAGGCGGTCTATCTGCTGTTCTTGTGCCATCAGGAAGGTATTGTCCTGAAACAGCTGCCCGACTATCGGCAAGAACTGACCGACATCTATCTGAAGCTGACGCCCCGTGGACTGACAAAGCGTGTGAGGAAAAGCATCGACGATGTTGTCAATCCGACGATGAACTCCATCAACGAGAAGTGCTCACGGATTCGTCAGGCATTCATGTCTCTCGTGCCGAGGAACATCGCAAGATACTATGTCGTCTCTGGAAAGCGAGGCGAACCCAAGAGCATCCTTCTGCCTCGTTCAAGTGTTGTCTGGGAGTGTGATTTGCACCATCCGCAAGGCTTGTGACTGGCTTTGTAGTAATGTGTTATGAATAGAATTGTTATTTTTGCAGAAAAAAAGATGAGTATGAAGCAGATTATTATTATTTCGGCAGCGCTTTTTCTTGGCATCTGCCAGGCTGAAGCACAAAACTACAAACGTCCTGAAACCTACAACTACCAGCGGGGTGTTGAGGCTATCAGTCAGGACAGGAAGGATGAGGCCTTGGAGTATTTTATCAAGGATTCGGATGAAAATCCGCAGAGCGGGTATCCTTATATCTGGATGGCATACCTTTATCTTACTAACGAAGAGAACGGAAAGGCCCTTGATGCAGCTAACCGGGCCATCAGGTTTCTCCCCAAGAGGGATGTGGACTATTTGACATACGCTTATGAATATCGGGTGGGGGCTTACTTGTGTCTTGGTGATACCGTGAAGGCGCTGGCCGACCTGCAGTCAATGGTAAAGATAGTTCCTGAAAACACTGATGCCTACAACACAAGGGCACAGATTTACTATGAGCAAGAGAAATATGATCTTTCAGATGCCGATTATCGGAGGATGACGGAACTGAGGCCTGGCGATGTCAGCGGATATATGGGACTGGGACGGAATGCGAATGCGCAGAAGCGATGGAGCGATGCAGTCAAGCATTTCGACTATGTGACGAAGTTGGCCAGCGACTTTTCTTCGGGTTATGCATTCCGGGCACAATCGTATATTGGCCTGCAGAAATGGAATGAGGCGACGGACGACATCGTGAAGGCATTGAGCCTCGACTGGGATAGGATTGCCCACTATCTTGCGGTGACAATAAACGAACAAGCATTCAGCATGCTCGTTGCCAAACTGAAAGTTCAGTCGGTAAAAGAACCCAACGAGGCAAAATGGCCATTTATTATCGCCACTATGTACGAGCAATCGAAGAACTATCAAAAGGCCATAGACTATTACAAAGATGCTAACGCCAAGGATCGGTCGGAGAATGTCTATGACAAGATTTCCTATTGCCAATACAAGCTCGGCAACTACGACGAGGCTATGACGGCTATCAACCAGGCCCTGAATATGGATAGCACGGAAGTGAACTTTTATGCACGGAAGGCTAACATCTTCTACGAGATTGGGAACGTAAAGGCTGCCATCGCTGAATGGGACAAAGTGCTGACGATGCAGCCCGAGAGTGGATTCGGATATTACAGGCGCGGGTGGTTCAAAGAGCTGGCTGGAGATTTGGAAGGAGGGCTGGAAGACTTGTCGATGGCTATCGTGCTGGATCCCGACGGGGCTTATCTTTACAGTACTCGAGGCGACTTGTATATGAGGTTGGGCAAGAAAGATTTGGCAGAGGCCGACTTCCGGAAAACGATTCAGTTGGAAGACTCGCCCGAGAAATATGACTTTATTCATTATGCTTATCAAGGGCTTGGCCAATTTGAAATGGCAAAGAAAGCGATGGACGTGATCATTGCAAGGGACACTACCGACAATGGCACTTATTACGATGCCGCCTGCCTCTATTCGCGAATGCGCGACAAGGACAATGCTTTGAAATATCTGGAAAAGGCTCTTGCTTTGGGCTACAGCCGGTTCGCCCACATGGAACGTGACTTTGACTTAGACTTCTTGCGAGGTTTTGATGAGTACGATGCGCTGATTGCGAAATACAGAAGGCTCAAGCAGCAAAGCAGTGCCTGCACTGTTCCTGCCTCGGATGTGATTCAGCCTGATGTTTCAGAGATTCCCTTTGAGAAGGATAATGGAGTGTGCAAAGTGAAATGCCAGATAAATGGCCTGCCGTTGCATTTTGTCTTCGATACGGGTGCAAGCGATGTGTCGCTATCAATGGTTGAGGCTACGTTTATGATGAAAAACGGATACCTTGGTGAGAAAGATGTTGTTGGGAGTCAGCGATTTATGAATGCCAATGGCGATGTGGAGGTCGGGACCGTTGTCAATCTGAGAGATGTCTGTTTCGGCGGTCATAGCCTCCATAATGTCCGGGCTACTGTGGTATTGAATCAAAAGGCTCCATTGTTGTTGGGGCAGAGTGTTCTGGGCCGACTCGGTAAAGTGGAGATTGACAACGGAAGAAATGTATTGAAAATAACGTATAATCAATAAAGTGACGACTATGACAGATTACGATTTTATCATGGCATGCTGCCGGAAGTATCATTTCACGAAGTGGAATGACAAGGAATTGAGACAATGTCAGGAGGTGCTGCCCTCGCTGACCAGGGAGGAACTCGTCAGGTTGTACCGAAGCCGATGGATAGACGAGAAGTCGCCTTTGCGAAAGACGGTCTTACAGGTGCTCTTCGAGGGCATCGTCGGTAAACGCGAAGAGCGCATCAAGGGACTGCCGACGGAGGAGCTCGCCAAAGAGTTTCGCGACAAGAAGAGCGGCAACATCGCTTTGCTTCGCAAGGAGATGAGGCGGCGCTTCCAGGAACACCGCGACCGTTTCGTGATAGCCAATGCCTTCAATGCCTCCATCAAGATGGACCAGCAGTGGGTGACATCGCAGCTTCGCAAGGAGGAAAGTGGGGGTGGCTATCCTCGCAGTGGGAGAGCGTCGTATGCTTACCGATAAAGGTGTGCGAGAAGAGCGGATTGTCAAAATAATATCACGTTCTGGTGGGTCATACGTCGCGTATTTCAAAAATAAAAATCTTTCGGCCGAAATAACGCAAAAATGAGGCGTTTTCTGTAAGTTGTTCGGGATGAGCGGATTAGCAAAAAATGGCTCCCAGGGATGGTGGGTTTTCTCGCAATTTATGGCATATTGCCCACCAAAATGACGCATATTGGTGGGCAATATGCGTCATTTTACATGCTCAAAGATGGCAAATTGCAGGGTCGTTGATGGTCTGTGAGGGTGTCGGAGACTATCAATGACCGACTCTTAGACCATCTATGACGACCTCAGGGACTATCTGCGACGGCCAAGGGGTGTTCGGAACGGCTCCGCGTTCGCTAAAACGGCGAAAAAAAGTTGATCGTATTTTGTAAATATAATTCAGAAATAATTTACCCACAGATGTGCTGCTTTTTTGTCGTTAGTACGCGTTAAAAGTCTTTAATTACGTTAAATAGTTGATATGTCAATACGGGGTTTGCGCAAAAAGCATTAACTTTGCAGGTTGAAAGAATATAGTACCATAAAATAATATATGTTTGAGAACCTAAGTGACCGGCTCGAACGGTCGTTCAAGATACTGAAAGGTGAGGGAAAGATCACCGAGATTAACGTTGCCGAAACGCTCAAAGACGTGCGCCGTGCGCTGCTCGACGCCGACGTGAACTATAAGGTGGCCAAGACATTCACCGACACGGTGAAGGAGAAGGCACTGGGCATGAACGTGCTGACAGCCGTGAAGCCGAGCCAGCTGATGGTGAAGATTGTGCACGACGAGCTGGCTGAGCTCATGGGCGGAGAGACCGTCGGGCTGAACCTGCAGAGTCGTCCGGCCATCATCCTGATGTCGGGTCTGCAAGGCTCTGGTAAGACGACGTTCAGCGGCAAGCTGGCCAACATGCTCAAGACGAAGCAGCGCAAGAACCCGCTCCTCGTGGCGTGCGACGTCTACCGCCCGGCTGCCATCGAACAGCTCAAGGTGGTGGCTGCGCAGATCAATGTGCCCGTCTACAGCGAAGAGGGCAACAAGGATGTGGTGGAGATAGCCCATCATGCCATCCAGGAAGCAAAAGCGAAAGGTAACGACGTGGTCATCATCGATACCGCAGGCCGTCTGGCCATCGACGAGGAGATGATGCAGGAGATAGAGACGCTCAAGAAGGCTGTGACGCCCGATGAGACGCTCTTCGTCGTCGACTCGATGACGGGTCAAGATGCCGTCAACACGGCCAAGGAGTTTAACGACCGTTTGGACTTCGACGGCGTGGTGCTGACAAAGCTCGACGGTGATACCCGTGGTGGTGCTGCCCTCTCGATACGCACGGTGGTGACGAAGCCTATCAAGTTTGTAGGTACGGGCGAGAAGATGGAGGCTATCGATGCCTTCCACCCCTCACGAATGGCCGACCGCATCTTGGGCATGGGCGACATCGTCTCGCTCGTGGAACGCGCACAGGAACAGTTCGACGAAGAGGAGGCGAAGCGCCTGGAGCGGAAGATTGCGAAGAACAAGTTCGACTTCAACGACTTCCTCGGACAGATACAGCAAATCAAGAAGATGGGCAACCTGAAGGACCTGGCCGCCATGATACCCGGTATCGGCAAGCAGCTGAAGGATGTGGACATCGACGACAATGCCTTTAAGAGCATCGAGGCCATCATCCAGAGCATGACGCCACAGGAACGCTCCCATCCGGAGATTCTGAACACCAGCCGGCGCAACCGTATCGCCAAAGGCTCTGGCACGAACATCCAGGAGGTGAACCGACTGATCAAGCAGTTCGACCAGACGCGCAAGATGATGCGCATGGTGACGGGAGCGGGCATGAAGAACATGATGGGGCAGATGCGCCACATGCGGAACATGCCGAAACTCTGAAGAATAAAAAAATCAAGAATTAGAAAATTAAGAACCTAAATACTCTTTAGTAATCTAATATGCAGATAATAGACGGTAAAGCAACAGCTACCCTCATCAAGCAGGAGATAGCGGCAGAAGTGGAACAGATGCTGGCCCAAGGGAGCAAGCGTCCGCATCTTGCTGCCATCCTGGTAGGTCATGACGGTGGCAGTGAGACCTATGTAAAGAATAAGGTACTCGCGTGCGAGGCCTGCGGGTTCCGTTCGTCGCTCATCCGGATGGAGGAGAACGTCACGGAAGACGAGATCCTGGCACAGATCAAACAGCTGAACGACGACCCCGATGTCGACGGATTCATCGTGCAGCTGCCCCTGCCGAAGCATATCGACGAGCAGAAGGTGATCATGGCCATCGACTATCGGAAAGATGTCGACGGCTTCCATCCCATCAACGTCGGAAGGATGGCCATCGGGCTGCCCTGCTTCATGTCGGCCACTCCGCTCGGCATCATGACGCTGCTCAAGCGATATGGCATCGAGACGAGCGGAAAGAAGTGCGTCGTGCTGGGGCGCAGCAACATCGTCGGCAAGCCCATGGCACAGCTGATGATGCAGAAGCAGTATGGTGATGCCACGGTGACGGTGTGCCACAGCCACTCGAAGACGCTGAAGGAAGAGTGCCGCGAGGCCGACATCCTCATCGCCGCCATCGGACGCCCCGACTTCGTGACGGCCGATATGGTGAAGGAGGGCGCCGTCGTCATCGATGTGGGCACCACTCGCGTGCCGGATGCATCGCGCAAGAGCGGTTTTCGCCTGAACGGCGATGTGAAGTACGACGAGGTGTCGCCCAAGTGCTCGTATATCACTCCCGTGCCAGGTGGGGTAGGGCCGATGACCATCTGCTCGCTGATGAACAATACGCTGGCAGCAGCAAAAAAGGAAATCTACCCATGACGGCAGAAGAATACTACCAGCAAGGCAACGACTATCGCCGACGTGGCGAGTGGGGAAAGGCGATGAGCTGCTATCTTGAAGCCATCGACCTCGATCCCGACAGTCCTGCCGTGCATGCCAAGGAGATGCTCGACAACATCATGAATTACTACTGTAAGGATATGTATAATCCTTGACTCTATTAAACGCTATTGAACGAAGATTTATTTTTCTGATATGTGTAACCCATAAAGAACAAGATTATGGCAAAGTTTATTGGTGCCATTGTGGTCGACACTGAGCGTTGCAAGGGATGCGGTTTATGCGCTGATGCTTGCCCGAAGGATGTGATCGCTCTGGCTGCGAAAAAAGTCAATGTCCATGGTTATCCCTATGTTGAGGCAGTACGCCCGGATGACTGTATCGGTTGTGCATCGTGTGCTATCGTATGCCCCGACGGATGTATCACTGTTTACAAAAAAAGAATGGAGGACTAACCTATGGCAGAACAAGAAGTAAAATTGATGAAAGGCAATGAGGCTATTGCCCATGCCGCAATCCGCTGTGGATGTGACGGTTACTTCGGTTATCCTATCACCCCGCAGAGTGAAGTAATTGAGACACTGGCCGAGCTGAAGCCGTGGGAGACAACGGGTATGGTTGTCGTGCAGGCTGAGAGCGAGGTGGCTTCCATCAACATGGTGTATGGTGGAGCAGGTGCCGGTAAGAAGGTGATGACATCTTCTTCGAGCCCCGGTGTGGCCCTGATGCAGGAAGGTATCGCCTATCTGGCTGGTGCCGAGCTGCCAGGCGTGTTTGTCAACGTGCAGCGTGGCGGCCCCGGACTGGGAACCATCCAGCCGTCGCAGGCTGACTATTTCCAGGCTACCCGCGGTGGCGGTAATGGCGACTACTACGTCATCACGCTCGCTCCCGCATCGGTGCAGGAAATGGCCGACTTCGTCGACCTCGCTTTCGAGCTGGCCTTCAAGTATCGCAACCCCGCCTGCATCCTCTCTGATGGTGTCATCGGACAGATGATGGAGAAGATTGTGCTGCCGCCTTACAAGCCCCGCCGCACGGAGGAGGAAATCAAGCAGCAGTGCCCCTGGGCAACCTTCGGACGCTCGAAGGACCGTCAGCCCAACATCATCACGTCGCTCGAGCTGCAGCCTGAGGTGATGGAGCAGCGCAACATCCACCTGCAGGAGAAGTACCAGAAGATTCGCGACAACGAGGTGCGCTACGAGACCATGAAGTGTGAGGATGCCGATTATGTCATCGTCAGCTTCGGCAGTGCCGCCCGTATCTCGGAGAAGGCTCTCGAGAATGCCCGCGAAGAGGGCATCAAGGTGGGTCTGTTCCGCCCCATCACGCTGTTCCCCTTCCCCTACAAGGAGATTGCTGAGATTGCCAAGGGCAAGAAGGGTGTGCTCGTAGCAGAGATCAACGCCGGACAGATGGTCGAGGATGTGAAGCTCGCCGTCAACGGTGCCGTTCCTGTGGAATACTTCGGACGCTTGGGAGGTATCGTACCCGATCCCGATGAAATCGTTAACGCTATTAAAACAAAATTGATGTAAGGCCATGGATAGGAATGAAATAGTAAGACCGGAGAATTTGGTTTACAAGAAGCCAACTCTGATGAATGAGGTCAACATGCACTATTGCCCGGGTTGCTCTCATGGTGTTGTTCACAAGCTCGTCGCCGAGGTGATTGAGGAGATGGGCATGGAAGAGAAGTCGGTTGGCGTGTCGCCCGTAGGATGTGCCGTGTTTGCATATCGCTATATCGACATCGACTGGCAGGAGGCTGCTCACGGACGTGCTCCCGCTGTGGCTACCGCCATCAAGCGCCTGTGGCCCGACCGCCTCGTGTTCACCTATCAGGGCGACGGCGACCTCGCTTGTATCGGTACTTGCGAGACTATCCACGCGCTGAACCGCGGTGAGAACATCGTCATCATCTTCGTCAACAATGCCATCTATGGCATGACGGGCGGACAGATGGCTCCCACAACGCTCATCGGCCAGAAGACAGCTACCTGCCCCTACGGCCGCGATCCGAAGCTGCACGGCTATCCTCTGAAGATGCCCGAGATTGCTGCTCAGCTTGAGGGTACGTGCTATGTGACACGCCAGTGCGTCGACACCGTTGGCCACATCAACAAGGCTAAGAAGGCCATCCGCAAGGCTTTCGAGGCTTCTATGGCTGGCAAGGGTTCGTCGCTCGTCGAGATTACCTCTACCTGCAACAGCGGTTGGAAACTCTCTCCGCAGAAGGCTTATCAGTGGATGAACGAAAACATGATTCCGTTCTATCCGCAGGGTGACTTGAAAGATACAACTAACATGTAAGGAGGAAAGAAGAATATGAAGAAAGAAATCATTATTTCAGGCTTCGGTGGTCAGGGCGTTCTCTCGATGGGTAAGATTCTGGCCTATTCAGGATTGATGGAAGACAAGGAAGTGACTTGGATGCCGGCCTACGGACCCGAGCAGCGCGGCGGTACTGCCAACGTGACGGTCATCGTGAGCGACGAGCGCATCTCTTCGCCTATCCTGAGCCGCTACGACATCGCTATTGTGCTCAACCAGCCCTCACTGGATAAGTTCCTCCCGAAAATCAAACCGGGCGGTATCCTCATCTACGACAGCTATGGCATCATCAACCCGCCGACACGCGAAGATATCAATGTCTATCGCATCGACGCCATGGACAAGGCTGCTGAGCTGAAAAACTCGAAGGTGTTCAACATGATCGTCCTGGGCGGTCTGCTCCAGGTGGCTCCTGTCGTGAGCGACAAGGGTGTGGAGAAGGCTCTCTACAAGACGCTGCCCGAACGCCATCATGGCTTGATTCCTCTGAACATGGAGGCTATCAAGGCTGGTCGCGAGATTATCACGAAGATGTAATCATCCGACGACGAATAAAAAGAATCAGCGGACACCGTCAGAGAATGGCGAGTGTCCGCTGTTTTTTTTTGCTGTTTTTTGCTGGCTGTACGATGTTTTTGGGGGGCAGCTGCAAGGCTCTTTTGGGTTGTTGTCAGCCTCTGCTCCACCAATGTTTCTTCTTTGCCTTGAAAGGTTTCTCTATCTGACCCTGGCGCTCCATCATGATTTCCGACAACGTCTTGTGCTCGGTGATGATGCGGTAGATGGTACCCCAGTCGGGAATACCACCGATGTTGCGGTCGTCGATGAAAACGTCTACCTTCAGCTTGCGCGAGAAGTACATGTTCTTGTTGACATCTTCTTCGGGGTAGTCTTTGTTGATGGCATAGAAGTCGACACCACGCTTATGACACCAGTCGACAGCCTCCTGCAAGAGCTTACCCTCTCTCACCGACCATAGGATGAGCTTGTGCCCTTCGTTGATGAGAGCCTTCATCGTATCAATGGCGAAAGGCATTTCCTCGCCAATCTCGGGATATTTGTGCGTTACGATTGTTCCGTCGAAATCAACAGCAATAGTCATTATATAATATTTTTTTGTTCATTATATTGGAGTGGTGCAATAGCTCGTCCAGTATGCGGATCAGCTATCTGTAGGGCAGCTTCATCACGTGAAGCGCCTTGTTAGCGCTTCACGGATGTGTCGTCGATGCTGCCGTAGTTGCTCGTAGCATAGTTGCCGTACGATCCGTACGAGCTGTAGCCATACGACTTGTGGTGGCCGTACATGCTGTACTTGCCGTAAGTGCCATAGCCATAGTAGTACTTGTGCTTGCGCTTCGACATGTCGATACCGTTCAGGACGATGGCCATGTTGGGCAACTTGTACTCCTTAGCGAGGTTGTTGATGAGACCGAAGGTGGCCTTCGGCGTATAGTCGGCACGGCACATGTAGACGGTGGCATTGGCTACGCGGCCTATTTGTATCGTATCGGTGACAAGACCGACAGGTGCAGTATCGATGAGGATGTAGTCGTAGTGTTCCTTCAGGTGGTTGAAGGTGGCATCGAGTGCTGAACGTGCTACCAGCTCTGCCGGGTTGGGCGGTATCGGACCGGCCATGAGCAGGTCGAGGTTCTTGTTGATACCCGAACTGACAATCTGCGACTGTACCTCTTCCCATGTCGGGTAATCCTTTACCAACAGAGTGGTGATGCCGTGGTGGTGGTCGTTAATCTCGAACAGCTCGGCCAGACGCGGTTTGCGGATGTCGAGACCGACAAGGATGATCTTCTTGCCTAAGAGGGCGAAGCTGACGGCAAGGTTGGCTGCGGTAAACGTCTTACCTTCACCAGACGTGCTTGAGGTGAACATGATGACTTTCTCGTCTTCCTTCAGCATGAACTGCAGGTTGGTACGCATCGAGCGGAAGATTTCTTCCATTTGACTGTTCTTGTTCTCGTGTACCACGATGTCAGCCTTTGTCTTAGCCGTATCGCTGGCAATGGCCACGTCGGCAAGGATGGGCAGAGTGGTGAGTTTCTCGACATCATCGTGCCCCTCAATCTTGAAACGGAAGAAGTTGACGAGGTAGCAGAAGATGGAAGGAATGATGATACCGAGGATAAGGGCAATGAGGTAGATGAGCTTCGACTTCGGGCTGATCTTTCCGGCAAAGGCTGGAGCTTCTACAATCTTAGCCTTGTCGGCTGTGGCAGCAAGCTCGATAGAGTTTTCTTCGCGTTTCTGGAGAAGCATTAGGTAGAGGCCTGTACGCACTTCCTGCTGGCGGCCGATCTGGGTCAGGATGCGTTCCTGCTCGGGGGTGCGCTGTATCTCGGAGGTGTACTGTCCGTGCTGGGCAGCAATGCCGTCGCGCTGTATTTCGGCGTTGCGGCGAGCCTGACGCAAGGCCTTGGCAATGCTCTGCGACATCTCTTCAATCTGTGCGGTGAGCGGCTCCACCATCGGGCTGTTCTCCGAGGCTGTCTGCAGCATGCGACGACGCTCCTGGACAAGCTGGTTGTAGTCGCGGATGAGCTGCATGGAGGTGGCATCCTGAATACCGATGTTGGTGGGGATAACCTGGAACTTGCTGCTTGAAGCTATCTCGTCGATGAGGCTGTTGATGAGGGCCACCTGTGTGTTGGCATCGCTCAGTTTCTGAGCATACATCGACGAGTTGACCGATGTCTGGCGGGCATCGATGTTCAGCTCGATGATGCTGTTGCGGCGCTTGTAGCTTTCGAGGGCTCCGTCGGTGTTGCCGAGCTCGGCGGTAATCTTCTCAAGTCGCGAGTTGATGAACTGCTCAGTGCGGTGCGACACTTCGTTCTTGTCTTCGTTGGCCTGGCGGTTGTAGCAGATGGCCAACTGGTTGAGATAGTCGAGACCGCGCTGTGGTATCTTGTCCTTGAATTGAAGCTGCAAGATGTTCGACACCTTCGAGGTGGGAGCTACAGTGAGGTTCTTCACGTAGGCATAGCCGGCTATGCGGGGCGACTTGATGGTGACGTTCATTGTCTGTCCGTCTTCCATTGCCGTGCCGTTAGGTGTAAAAGTGATATAGCCTGCCTTGGTGCGGATGGTGACGGGCAGCTTGTTCACCGTGCGGTCGATAGCAAAGGGACCGGTGCTTGTCAGCTCGTCAACGGGCACGTTGTACAAACCTGTGATGTGGTAGTCGTTGCCCGTGCGTTCTATCTTCAGCTTAATAGTTGTATTGAGCTTCTCGAGGTGCGACGGATCCATGTCGACGGTGATGGGTTGTGTCTTGTAGAGCAGACTCGTCGTGACACGGCCCTCCATCTCATAGTCAACGTAAAGCTTCAGGTCGCGTACGGCCTGAGTAGCAATACCTCGCGAGGCAATGATTTCCTGCTCGTTCTCGATACCGTAAGAGTCGGTAATCATGCCTAAGTTGGTCATGTTCTCGAGCCTTCTGCCGCGACGCCCGTTGTTGTCTTCCTTGATGAGCACCTTGGCCACGCTGTTGTAGACAGCCTTCGTGTACCTCAGATAGAGAAAGGCTGCCGCCAGGCAGATGATGATAGAGAGCAGGAACCATTTCCAATACAAAATAAGCGTTCTGTAAATAACAGAGAAGTTGAGAGAAGAACGTTCCTCCTGTTCTTCTTGCAATGTCTGAATGCTTTGTTCGGTGATCATTTCTTATTGATGACTTTTTCTTTTTGTTTTCTGTTTTAGGTTGCAAAGGTACAAAGTTTTTTCGTAACACCACACCTCTTTTGTTTATTTTAACTGTAATACCCGTTTTATTTTCATTTTTCTTGCTTTTGACACGCCTGGATGCCGAATCAGTGCCTTTCAACGCGAAATATTATGAGAAAATTGTTATTATTCTGAAATTTATTTTGTTTTTCCGTTTTTTAGAAGTACTTTTGCATCCGCTTAACATTAATAATTAGTCAACAAAATGGGATTTTTCAACAAGATATTCGGTAAGAAAAACGAAGAGAAACGCGGCGGAATGGAAGACTATATGACGCTGATACGCGTCTATTTCCAGGCCGCCATTGCTGAGACGGTGGGCATCACCAACCTTGCCGCTCTTCCCGACCTGCGCATGTTCAAGTCGACGCTGAAGGTGCCTACTGTCAATAATAAGTTAGGTATAGGCGAAAAACGGCAGTGCCGCAAGATGATGAGCGAGATCTACGGCACGGAGGAAAGTTTCTTCAAGGAAATCGACCAGAGCGTAAAGAAGAATTGCCGGAAGCTGCAGGATGTACAGGTGTATCTGGTTCAGTTTCAGAACTTCTCGCAAGACCTGATGATGCTCACGGGAAACCTCATGAAGTTCAAGCTCCGCCTGCCCTCGTTCATGAAAAAGGCTCTCTACACCGTCACAGAGAAGAACATAAATGATATCTTCCATAAGAACGATTTCAGCGACCCTGGCGTCCTGAAGACGGTGGCCGCTGTGAGGAACTATAACCGGCGTCTTGGCTTCTCGGAGAAGTGGGTGACCGACTTCGTCTATCAGGTGGTCATGCTGGCCAAGAAAGAGCCCAAACCAAAGGATCAGTCGTAGAGATTAAGGGCGAAGAAGTGCCTGCAACACTTAAATAGCTTAAAATAACCAAATTTCGTTGGATATTATTTTGCTGTGTCAAATTATTTTTATAATTTTGCACCAAAATTCAAGTTCACATGACTGAAAGCAACGACAAACTCAAGCTGTTTACTACCCGCATGAGGCAGTTGATTCTCCAGTACAAGGATGTCAAGAAGGAGAACGAGGAGCTTTATGCGATGGTAGATGCGCGCGACAATGAGCTCAAGCAGCTCAGAGAGCAGTTGCAACAGTCGCAGAACGACTACAATAGCCTCAAAATGGCCAAGATGATCGAAGTCGGCGACGGCGACATCGAGGCCGCCAAGAAACGTATCGCATCACTCATCAGGGAAGTGAACAAATGTATCACGCTGATGAGCGAATAACCAACCGGAGTGATGGCAGTAGAGAACGACATATTAAATATCAGATTGCACGTATACGACACCGACCTCAGTGTGCGCATCAAGCGCGAGGACGAGTTCTTCTATCGGGAGGCGGCAAAGATGATTACCAGCAGGGTGAGCACCTATTCCGAACTCTATAAGGGCAGGAAGAGCGACAAGGAAGTGATGTATATGGCCATGATTGATATAGCCCTGAGGTATCAGAAGAATAAAGATGCCAATGATACCTCGGCCATCAATGATATTCTCGATAAACTCACTTCGGAAATTGAGGAGGCTTTGTAGGCTAAAGCGAGAATATTAACAAATAATAAATAAGTATTATAAACAAATGATTGCAATTGTAATAGCCGTTGTGGCAGCACTTATCGTCGGTGCCATTGGCGGATATTTGATTTTTAGGTATGTGGCCACGGGCAAGTATAACGAGCTCATCGAGACTGCCAATAAGGAGGCCGAAGTGATTAAGGAAAAGAAGCTGCTTGAGGTGAAGGACAAGTTCCTCAACAAAAAGGCTGAACTCGAAAAGGAAGTGCAGCAGCGCAACCAAAAGATCCAGCAGAGCGAGAACAGACTGAAGCAGCGCGAGCTGAGCCTCAACCAGCGTCAGGACGAACTGAACCGCCGCAAGCAGGACGTTGAGCAGCAGCAAAACCGCGTGGAAAACGAGAAGAAGGTGCTGCAGGCCAAGCAGGAAGAGCTCACACAGATGCAACAGCGTGAGCGCGAGAAGCTTGAGGAACTCTCCGGACTGAGTGCCGACGAGGCTAAGGCACGGCTCATCGAAAGTCTCAAAGACGAGGCGCGTACAGATGCCGCCAGCTATATCAACGAGATAGTGGACGAAGCCAAGCTCAATGCCAATGCACAGGCGAAGAAAATTGTCATACAGACCATTCAGCGAGTGGCAACAGAAACGGCCATCGAGAATTCTGTCAGCGTCTTCCATATCGACAACGACGAGGTGAAAGGACGTATCATCGGACGAGAGGGCCGCAATATCCGTGCATTGGAGGCAGCAGCTGGCGTGGAGATCGTTGTCGACGATACGCCTGAGGCTATCGTCATCTCGGCCTTCGACCCCATCCGCCGCGAGGTGTGCCGACTGGCCCTGCACCAGCTCGTCACCGACGGTCGCATCCACCCCGCACGCATCGAAGAGGTGGTGGCAAAGGTGAAGAAGCAGCTCGAGAACGAGATTATCGAGACAGGCAAGCGTACCACCATCGACCTTGGTATTCACGGCTTGCATCCTGAGCTCATCCGCATCATCGGTAAGATGAAATACCGTTCGAGCTACGGACAGAACCTCTTGCAGCATGCACGCGAAACGGCCAACCTCTGTGCCGTCATGGCTTCGGAGCTGGGATTGAACCCGAAGAAGGCAAAGCGCGCCGGACTGCTCCACGACATCGGCAAGGTGCCCGACGAGGAGACGGAGATGCCGCACGCTCTCTATGGTGCGAAGATTGCCGAGAAATATAAGGAGAAACCCGATATCTGCAATGCCATCGGGGCTCACCACGACGAGATGGAGATGCAGACGCTCTTGGCACCCATCGTGCAGATATGCGATGCCATTTCCGGAGCACGTCCCGGAGCACGCCGCGAAATTGTCGAGGCCTATATCAAGCGCCTCAACGATTTGGAAGCCATCGCCATGAGCTATCCTGGTGTGACGAAGACTTATGCTATTCAGGCCGGACGCGAGCTGCGCGTCATCGTCGGTGCCGATAAGATGGACGACAAGGAGACGGAGGCTCTGAGCGGCGAGATAGCCACAAAGATACAGAATGAAATGACCTATCCCGGACAGGTGAAGATAACGGTCATCCGCGAAACAAGAAGCGTGGCCTACGCAAAATAAATACACGCAGAGACACGGTGCTGACGACAGAAAAGCCCCGTGTCTCTGTTTTTTTTTCACTATTGTCGAACAAAACGATTTGGAGCAAAGAATAATATGAAGAATCAGAAGATGTATGAGGCTGACGATCAGATGATCAGTCTTATCGCAGACAACTACAATGTACTTGACAGTCTCGGTCGTTTCGGCATCAATCTGGGCTTTGGTGACAAAACGGTACGCGAGGTGTGTGAGTCGCAAGATGTCGACACGTATACATTCCTCGCCATCATCAACTTCTCGGTCAACGGATACAAGAACTTCGATGACAACGAGCGGATGTCTATCCCCACACTGCTCCACTATCTGAAAGCTTCGCACGACTATTTCCTCGACTTCCAGCTGCCAGCCATCCGTCAGGAACTCAAGGAAGCCCTTGACGAGAAAGACAACCTGGCACGCCTCATCATGAAGCTCTACGATAGCTATGCCCACGAGATACGTGGACACATGCGCTACGAGGAGCAAAACATGTTCCCATACGTGGAAAAACTGCTGAACAACGAACTGGATGAGAATGTTGACATCCAGACCTTCTCAAAGCATCACGGGCAAATAACGCAGAAACTGCGGGAACTGAAGAATATTATCATCAAATATCTACCGTCCAATTCGCAGCGCAACAATAAACTCATGGCTGTGCTCTACGACCTCTACAAGAACGAGGAATGGCTCGGTGCTCACTCGCAGGTTGAAGACTTTATCTTCATCCCTGCCATTCGCCTAAAAGAAAAACAATTGCGTCAGAGCGACGTGAGTATGAAGATATCGAAGATGATTAGCCAAAACGCCGAGGCAGGCGAGGCACTTTCTGAAAGAGAGAAGGATGTTATCGTCAGTCTTGTACAGGGCATGACAAATAAAGAGATAGCTGACCATCTCTTTATCAGCATTAATACCGTCATCACTCACCGGCGCAATATCGCTCGCAAGCTGCAAATTCACTCGCCAGCTGGACTGACCATCTATGCCATCGTCAACAATCTGGTCGACATTACGGCGGTCAAACTGTAATAATATATGTAGAACGCAGAGACGCAAAGACACAGAGATAAGTTTCTTCTCTGTGTCTTTGCGTCTCTGCGTTCTACATAAAATGGGTTATTTCTTTCCTCGGATGAGGGAGGCAATGTAGAGCACGATGATAGCGCCGACGACGCCTGTTCCGATTTGTCCGATGAGTCCGCCCCACTGAATCTTCAGCAGGTCGAACACCCATCCACCCACGGCACCGCCTACGAGTCCGAGAATGCAGTTCCAAAGGCAACCCATGCCTTCGCCTTTCATCAACTTGCTGGCTATCAGTCCAGCCAAGATGCCTACGATAATTGCTCCAATCATTTTTATTTACGATTTGACGATTTACTATTTATTTACTATTTACTTTTTATTTACTATTTATTGCCGATTAGCGATTAACTATTGATGGCCTCTAATATCTGTTCGCCGTGAGTCTTTGTCTTTATCTGCTTAGGCAGGAAGATATACTCTACGATGCCATCTTCGTTGATGATGAACGTGGTGCGCAGCGTACCCATATACTTGCGGCCGTACATGCTTTTTTCGGCCCATACGCCGAACTGCTCCACCAACTGATTCTCTGTGTCGGCAATCAGCGGGAATGGAAGTTCATGTTTTTCAATGAACTTCTTGTGCGACTTCTCGTCCTGAACGCTCACGCCTACGACGGCATAACCCCTGCGGCGCAGTTCCTTGTAGTTGTCGCGCAGCGAACAGGCTTCGGCCGTGCAGCCGCTCGTGTTGTCTTTCGGATAGAAGTACAATACTAATTTCTGCCCTTTGAAATCGCTCAGGCGTATTTCCTTTCCGTTCTCGTCCTTGCCCAGTATCTCGGGCGCCTTGTCTCCGATGTTCATATTCTTTTGTTTCGTTTTAAAGATATAGTTTTCGGTCTTTCCGAACTTTTCGCCTGCAAATATAGCAATAAAAAATGAAACGCCAAAGAAATAGACAACAAAATGACAAACCGAACGAATACAAAAAATGCCGCTGAGGCACAAAGGCTTCAGCGGCATGAATGGTATTATGTGACGGTTTCTTATCGCCAGCGCGGGTCGCCGATACCGTAGAAGATCATGTCTTCGTCGGTGATGGTGAAGTTGCCATTGGCAGGATCGGCGAAGGGCTGTGCAGAAAGGACAGAACCCTCAGCGTCGTACCAGCTTACCTTCTCGGTGTTGTCGGGATCGGCTTCAACGAGGTTCTTCACGTTGTAGTAGTAGTTGCGCGAGAGCGTCGGGCTCTGGTCGGTGGTACTCTGGTTGGCGAAGCCTCGCTTGTTGTTGAATCCGCTGACGATGTTGTTGGTGAACGTGATGGTGTTGCCAGCAAAGCGCAGATAGAAGAAGCGGTAGTTGGCCTCGCCATTGCCCACGTTGTAGAAGGTGCAGGCATTCACGGTGTACTTGGGTCCGCTGACACCGGGGAAGTCGGCCGATGCATCGTCCATACGGAAGACATCGCGCTTGGCAGCACAGTTGTAGACGGTGCTGTTCGTGAGGTACAGCTGTGCGATGTAGCCCTTGCGGCAGTCGAAGAAGTCGCCACCGTCGCACACGATGTCGTGGATGATCGTGTTGTTGATGGTTATCTCCTTGATGTTGGCAGCCACATTGACATAGTAGAAGCCCTTGGTGAAGTTGCCCACCTCGCAGTCCTGGATGTTCAGGTGGTCGTACTGACCATCTTCCTTGAAGTTGAAGGCTTGGTCGCCAGAGGTTCCCGTACCGTCAACAACCACCTGCATGATGTCGAGCGAAGCACCTCCGTTGATGACGAAGCGTCCGTGGATGGTAGCACGTTCGCGGCTCTTGGCGCTGCGGATGGTAATGTTCTTGTTCAGCGTGATGGCACCATACTGGTAGCTGGCTTCCTCGCCTGCGGGCACGTTGAAGTCGCCCGGCATCAGTGCCAGTACAGCGTCGGCATCGGCGGCATCGATGATGGCCTGCAGGTCGTCACCGGGTTCAACGGCTGTAGCACCGTTGAGGTTGAGCGGCGTGTGGAACTCGATGGTTCCGCGCGTCTTCTCGCCGCGTGTCATCACAGCCTTATAATCGGTGTCGTCGGTCAGTCCGTCAATCGTGCAGGCACCAGCAGCAATCTCGGCCGCTGTCAGCTGGTGCTCGATGTTGCCCGGCTTGATGGTGATGATGTCGGCACTCTCGCCGGCAGGCCAGCGCAGTGTGACACTGGTGTAGGTGAGGTCTTCTTCTGCCACAGGTTCGAAGATCTGCTCGCGTCCTGTTTCCACGAAGATGCTGCTCCACTTAGAGTCGCGCGAAGCATCTCCCTGTGTGACAGCCTTCACACGGATGGTGTAAGGCTCTTCGCCCACCAGGCCGTTGATGGTGTAAGGTAGCTCTTCGGCAGTGACGCTGGCAGTCTTGACGGGAGATCCCACAAACTGCATGCTGTCGTTATAGACTTCGATGTCGTAGGATGTAGCTTCCTTGACGGGAGTCCAGTTCATGCGTACATTGACGTTGTTGATGACGCGAGCTTCAAGGTTGATGGGCGACAGGTTGCGTCCAGTGAGGAAGCTGGTCAGCTCGTCCATAGCATCGCTACATGAAACCAGCGACAGGGCTGTGAAGGCAGCGACGGCGTATGTTGAAATTTTTCTGATTTTCATTGTTGTTACGTTGTTTCGTTATTACGTTTTTACGACATATAAAGAGTGGCGGCGGCCAGGCGGCAGAACCGCCTGGACCATATCCGCTTTGTTGTTAGAAGCCGAGCCAGTCGTTGCTCAGTCGGCCATTGCTACCATCGACGAAGGTCTGCCAGATGGGCCAGATGGCATGTGTGCTGGGCGTGTTGATGTACAGACCGTCGATATAGTTGTCCTGAATCTTTGTTTCAGAGATCCATGTCGTAGCCTCATAGTCGGTGAGCGTCTTGCCATAGTCGTCGGTATCGCCGTGGTTCAGACCGTAGATGATGAGGTTCTCGCCGTTGAGCTTGGTGTAGAGCTTGGTGGGAAGGTCGGCATAGTCGCCTTCACGGTTGCGCAGGTCGTTGAGCTTCGTCTTAGCCTCAGCCATCTTCTGGTCGATGAGGTTCCAGCGGACGAGGTCGGCCTTGCGGAGCATCTCGCCAGCAAGCTCGAGCTTGCGCTGCTCGACGATGCCATTGAAGAAAGCTTCCTTCGAAGCAGTGTACTGAGCCATCAGTGCCGACACCTTGTCGGCAGGCAGTGCGCGCTCGAGGATGGGACGCAGATACTGAGCAGCATTGGCGGGTCCGTCGAGCTCGTTGATGGCTTCGGCAGCCATCAGGTAGACATCACCCAGGCGCATATATTGGAAGTTGATACCATCGTCGTTGGTAGAGGTGACGATGCGGTTCATCCATTCGTAGCGCAGTTTGCCGAAGCACCAGCGGTCGAGCGATGCAAGCTCCTGGACGGCGTAGTCGGCATTGCTCCAGCGATAAGGCACGCAGGTGACGTCGCGACGGACATCGTCGACATCGTAGTCGTAGAAGAGGAACGGTGTGGGACCGTTCACGCCACCCTTGTTCTGCTGGGTGTACTGGTCGGCATGCTGGTGAAGTACGCCAAAGGTGTAAAGAACGCGTCCGCGCCCTTCAGCGAAAGGAATCTCGTAGATGCTCTCACGTCCAGCCGTAACGTCTTCCTTGCAGAGTGCTGTGAAGTTGTCTTTGAACTCACCCAGCTTGTTATAGCCGCTGTTGATGATGTCAACACATTCCTGACGGGCGATGTTGTACATCTCGGTGCGGTTGAGGATATTGCTCAGACGCACGGTCTTGTCCTGGCGATAGCTGTAGCCACCAGCGTAGAGAGCGATACGGGCGCGAAGTGCTTTGACGAAAGCCTTGCTGACACGCTCTGTTGTCTTGGTGACATTGCTCTCGTTGGGCCATGCCACGAGGGTCTCAGCCTCTTCCAGGTCGTTCAGGAGCTGCAGGTAGATGCTGTCGCGGTCGGTACGCGGCAGATAGATGGTCTGCGAGTTGACAGGCTCGAATCTGGCAGGTACATCGCCCCAAGCCTTGACGAGGTCGAGATAGAGCACGGCACGCAGTGTGAGTGCCTCGCCCAAGAGCTGTGCCATAGCAGCGTTGCTGGCTGTGTTGCCGTATTGGCGCAGTCCCTGAATGGCCAGGTTGGCACGCTCAATGCCCTGATAGAACATGGCGTAAGCATTGTTCTCGCTGTTCATCTGAGAGTTGGTCGGCGTGGTGTTATAGGCACAGAGGTCGTTCTTGCCGCCGTCGGGAGTCTTGCTGAGGTCGGGTTTGTTGATTACCTCGCAGTCGGTGTTCAGGCCGTAGTAGGGAGTGTAGCGTCCACGATAGGAGTTGGTCTCTCCAAACGAGGTGGCAATACTCATGACGGCCTGCTCAGCGAGTCCCTCGTTGCTGTAGATGGTCTGCAGGTCGAGGGTGGATTGTGTGGGGGCGTCCATGTCGCAGGCGGTCAGTCCGGCCATTGACAGAGCCACGATAGAAAGCTTTATATAGTTCTTCATTGTTATATTCCTCCTTATATTTTAGAAATTCAAGTTAAGACCAACGACAAGCTGGCGGCTCTTGGGGTAGGCTGAATAGTCTACGCCCGGAGTCAGGTTGTTGCCATTGCGACGAATGGTAGACACTTCTGGGTCGTAGCCGCTATAGCTTGTGATGCAGAACACGTTGTAGCCCGTCACATAGAAGCGCAGCGAGTTGATGCCTACGCGGCGTGTGAGCGTCTCGGGCAGCGTGTAGCCTAAGGTGAGAGTGTTCAGGCGCAGGAAGGAAGCATCTTCCACAGCCCAGTCGGAGAATACCATGTTGCTCATGTAGGGGCTCCACATCGTGGTGTTGACATTGAGTTCGGCCAGTCGTGCGGGGTCGTTGCAGAGTTCGTTTGTCAGCGGGTCGATATTTGTCCAGCGCTTGCCTTCTGCCATGATGTCGATCATGTTGCGATACTGGTAGCCGCCCGTCGATGTGAACTCAACCTTGTTGGCATTGTAGACGTCGTTGCCGATGCTGAAGTTGAAGTTGGATGTCAGGTCGAAGCCGTATGCACGTGCACTGATGCCGAAACCTCCGGTAGCTGCAGGATTGGCATCGCCAATCTCCACGATATCGTTGCTGTCCACCTTGTAGTCGCCGTCGATATCCACCAGTTTGAGCATACCCGGACGCAGACGGCCTACCACGCCGCTGTCGTCGGCGATGCCTTCCTTCAGAGTCCAGTTGCTGCCGTCCCAGTCGAAGTCGCTTACCTCGTAGCGTCCGTCGTTGCGATAGCCAATCATCTTACCTACGGAGTTGCCGACGGCAATGAGGTAGTCGTTGCCAATCTGCGTGGAAGCCCAACGCGAGTTGAAGCCGAAGTCACCACGTGCACCCAGGTCTTTCACCTCGTTCTTGTTGAAGCCGATGTTGGCGTTGAAGCTCAGTCCGTAGTCTTTCTTGTTGATGGCGTTCCATGTGATGGTAGCCTCGAAACCGCGGTTCTCCGTCTTACCCATGTTGCGGTACTGGTTGTCGTAGCCCGAACCGCCGGTGGGGAAGTCGATGAGCAGGTCCTTGGTCGTGTTGATGTAAGCCTCCAAGCTACCGGTCAGCTTGCCGCGGAGCAATGTGAAGTCGAGACCGAGGTTACGCGTGATGGTGGTCTCCCACTTCAGGTCGGGGTTGGCCATGTGGCTTTCGGTCGGAGCCCATACGGTGGGGAACCCGTTGACGTAAGGCTTGGAGGTGATGGCGCGGAACTCCTGTGTGGTCTGTCCTACGGGGATGTTGTTGTTACCAGCCGTACCGTAGCTGAAGCGGAGCTTCAAGTCGTCGAGCCAGTTTTCGGTGCCCTTCATGAATGGTTCGGAAGAGATACGCCATGCGATGGCTGCTGAGGGGAAGTAGCCCCAGCGGTTGTCCTCAGAGAACTTCGACGATGCGTCGGCACGGAATGTGAAGCTGAGCAGATACTTGTCGGCGAAGTTGTAGTTGGCACGGCCGAACCAGGAGAGCAGCTTGTCGTCGGCACTGTAGATGTCGTTCACCGTGGCGCGGTTGCCCTGTCCGGTGAGTCGCCAGGCATCGGCAGAGTTGAAGAACACGGGGAAGCCGTCGACGTTGTCGGTGTTGACGCGCTTCTTCGTGATGACATACTCATGACCGGCCATCACGTTGAGCGAGTGGTCGCTGTTCTTGAAGATGTCCTTGAAGTCGTAGGTCACGGTGTTTGTGGAACGGAAGCGATGGCGGTCGGTGTCAGCCAGCGAGATGGCGGGCTTGCCCTGGTCGGCAGCCAGCACGTTGTTCCTAATATAATAGGTAGTAAGACCGAAGAATCGCTGGTCGTAGTTGTCGTACTTGTCGTAGCCGAACTCCGTCTTAGCCTTGAAGTTCTTGAAGATTTCCCAACCGAAGCTGCCTGCCATGTTCAGCGAGCGGCGTGTCTGCTTGCGGTCGTTGTCGCGCAGGGCTACGAGGGGGTTGTAGAGATTTCCCAGGTCGTCGCTCTCGTCTTCGCTGTCGGAAGAGAGGTCGCTGACGGGTATCGGAGTGTAGAGCACCGAATACTTCAGTCGCTTGTCGGTGTCGCTGGTACTGGTGGCATCGTTGGCGCCGCCGCCTCGGATGTCAGTCTCAGAGTAGCGTGCCTGCAGGTCGAGCGTTGTGCGCTTGGTCGGCTTGGTGTTCAGTTTCAGGCTCATGTTGTCGCGCTTGAAGTTTGACCCCTGCATGATGGCCTGGTCGTTCATGTGAGCATAGCTGAAGGCATACTTGATGTTCTCCGAACCACCGTTGATGTTGATGTTGTGGTTGAAGGTATGGCCTGTCCTGCCGAAGGTGATGTCCTGCCAGTCGTTGGCAGCAGCATTCTCGTAGAGGTCGAGGTCCTGCGGGTTGCCGTAGTGGTTGACGAAGTTGTCGAGCTTGTCGCCCAGCAGCGCATACTCATACTGCCAGCGTGCATACTGTGCAGGCGAGAGCACGTCGAGCGTCTTGGCGATCTTCTTCCAGCTGTAGTAAGCATTGTAGCTCACCTTCACCTTGCCCTCCTTACCGCTCTTGGTGGTGACGAGGATGACACCGTTGGCACCACGCGAACCGTAGATAGCCGTCGAAGAGGCATCCTTCAGCACGGTGATATCCTCGATGTCCGTAGCGGGGATGTCGTTGATCGACTCCACGGGGAAGCCGTCGACAATGAACAGCGGTTCGTTAGACTGTGTAATAGAACCGCCACCACGCACGCGGATGCTCATTTCGGCATCGGGCGAGCCTTCGGTGGTGGTAATCTGCACACCGGCCATCTTACCCGTCAGGGCCTCTGTGGCACTGGCTACAGGTACGGCCACGAGGGCATCGCTGCCCACTGTGGCGACCGATCCCGTCAGGTCTTTCTTCTTGACGGCACCGTAACCGATGACGACCAGTTCGTTGAGCGTTGTCGACTCGTCTTCGAGCAGAACGTCAATCGTGCTGCGGCCATCCACGTTGATGGTCTGCGTCTTCATACCGACGTACGACACGACGATGGGGTTCTTGCTGGAAGTCAGTTTCAGCGTGAAGTTGCCGTCGAAGTCGGTCACCGTACCGTTGGTGGTGCCTTGCTCCATGATGGTGGCGCCGATGACGCCCTCACCCGTGGCATCCTTCACGGTACCACTAATGGTTTGCGCATTAAGGATGCCTCCGCCCATGAACATGAGCAGCATCGTCAGCGCAATTCGAAAAGTTTTCAAATTACCAGACATAAATTACTATTTTAAATTAAACATAATGATATTCAGGGTTAGTACGCGTGCAAAGGTACGGATAATAATTAAATTGAGCAAATAAAACTTTCGGAAGTTAAATGCTATCTACGTTATCGTTTTCGTAATAACGACGAAAAAAGTCCCCTGTTTCGCAACAGAGGACTTCGACAAAGTTACAAAATACGCTGAAATTAATCAGGCGTTATTTCAAAATAATTTTCTTTCCATTCTGGATGAAGATGCCCTTCTCGGCACGTGCTACGCGCTGGCCAGCCAGGTTGTAGACGGGAGCGTCGGCATTCAGCTCGGCGTTGACGTTGCTGATAGCGGTGGCACCAGCGGTGGTCGGGTCGACAGTGACGTACATCTCGGGCTGTTCGTTGTAGAGAATCATGATACCCGTGAAGGTGTAGGTGTTGCCTTCCTGCAGCTCATAGCCAATCTTCCACTTGTCGAAGATTTGGACGAACTTGTTGCTTGAGTCGTACCAGTTGTCGGTAGTCTTTGTACCATCCTCGTTGGTGGTCTGCTCCAAGTACGGTGTGACGTCGGCGATGCGCACCAGCTTGCAGATATTCTCGGGCTGGGCTGCTGTGCGAGCGTCCAGACTTACGGGAGATACGGGCGAACCAGCACTGATGCTGAGGTTGTTCTCAGCCACAGCGGTGAGTTCTGGTGTACCGTTGAATTCGGTATACTGAGCCTTGATAGTACCATTGAGAACATCACCGGCATTCAGCTCGATGCCTGTGTTGTAGAAGTCGATGGCACCCGAAGCGTCCTGTACATAGATGTCGCGTCCGCCGTTGTAGATAACCTGAGCGTCGGTGAGCGTCAGCACGGCTGTCGCACCCTTCTCAAGAGCCTTAAACTCAGCGATGTTAGCCACTGTCTCGTCGGGAGCACCTACGAAGTCCTCGGTGGGAGCAATCTCGAAGTCGCTGTTGTAGGGGATGATGATACCAGTGATGTCGAAGGTCTTGCCCTCGATGTCGGCTGTGTTGTAGCCGATGTGGAACTTGTCGTACACCTGCAGCTTGTTGCCATCTTCGTCGGTGCCATAGAAGTTGTTGCCCTCCTTCGAAATGGTCAGACTGACGGTGACGAGCTCACAAGCGTAGGCAGCAGCCTCACCAAGGTCGATGCCTGTCAGCGGGCTGACCGAACCTGTCGAGAACGAGATGTTGTCGGCATTGGTCTTGTCGGCGACGGCACAGAGCTCGGGCAGCGAGCGGAACTTCTTGAACTGTCCGTAGATGCTTCCGTTCAGCACCTGTCCGGTTTCAAACTCAATGCCTGTCTGATAGAAGTCGATAGCACCGCTCTGGTCGCGAACGAATACGTCGTTGCCAGAAGCATAGAGTACCAGCGCGTTGTTCAGCGTCAGCGTAGCCTCTGAATTCTCGTCAAGAGCCTTGAAAGCCTCGATGTCGTCGGCCACCGTCTCACCCGGCTGCGGTCCGGGAGTGTCGCCTTCGACTACCTGAACAGGACGTACCTCTGGTGTCGTGCCCTGATAGATGGTGTTGAACACGCTGATGATGTCCACCGTCTCGCCAGCATAGTTCTTCACTGCATTGTTGTTGCCATAGAGCTGGATGCGAGCACCAGAAGCATCTTCTGCGAAGTAGTTGGTAACGGGGTTGCCGCTGCTGTTGGTCGTTTCCTCTTCGACGATGGTTACGTCGTCGAACTCAACGAGGTCGTTCCTGTACTTCTGGTCGAGGATGTCCTGGATAGTCACCACGCGCGGGTCGAGGTCTTCGCTTGTGGCGGCTGTGATGGTCAGGTTGTCGGCATTGGTAGCCGTTGTGATGCCTACCTGCGGCATGCTGCTATAGATGCTGAATTTGACGATGACCGATCCGTTCAGTGTAGCGTTGAGTGGCAGACTAAGGCCTGTGCTATAGAAGTTGATGGCGTTGTCGCCCTCACGAACGAATACATTCTGGTTGCCGCTGTTGGTGCTGTAGCTGTACACCACCTTGGCGTTGTTGAGGTTCAGATTCACATAGTCGATGGCCTCCGTCTCGTTCATCAGTTCGGCAATGGTCTTGTCGACAGCATCTACCTGCCCCTGCTGACCTCCTCCGAGAGTAACGGTGATAGAGTTAATCTGTGTGTTCTTGGTGACGGTGAACACCACTTCCGTTGTTCCCGAATGAGTCCACGTCTTGCCGGCCAATGTACCCACGTTAGGGGTGAGGTTGAAGTTGCTGGCAGTGTTGAAATCAATCTTCGAGAACTCGCTGGTAGAGCTGATTGTGATTGTTCCGCTGTAGCAGCGCAGCTGCGGACCGTTGCCAGTCTTCCAGAAGCGATTCGGATTAGCTGCGCTTTCGTCGCCGACGGAGACAGTCAGCGTCACACCGTCGACAGTCCACACATAAGGCTCAGTGATGTCGCCGTCGTGCGTGGCTTGGTTGTCGACCGTTTCAGATGTTTCGACATCTAAGGAGTTGAAGTCGAACTTCACCTCTTGTGCATTGACCTGCCCTGTGAACAGTGCCACGAGCAGCAATGCGAACATTTGTTTGATGTAATTTTTCTTCATAATTGTTTTATTTATAAGTTAAACGTTATGCACTTTGTTTGAATCATTCAGACTTTATCAGTGGTGTGAAATCCGACCAATTTTCTACCTTATAGCCTCTGATATCACGTACAGACTTTCTGAACCATTCTATCTTTTTCAAATTCTCTATTGCTTTAAACAGAACGCTTAAGTCGTCTGACTGAGTAAGATATGTGCTTCCTTGAATCCATTCAAATCCACAATCTTCGAGAGTGTTCATTATTTCAATATGCGCGATTGTAGGTTTCACCATAGTACACCTTCAAGTCGGCAATAAGCATATCAAAACTAATTGCAAACATCAGGAAACCTGTTGAGTTCTGAACATGGAAGATTTTCCGAAAAACACATTACGATCGGCGGTCTCCACAGAAATGACCGTACCTAAGAATGGATTCTCATGGACTTTGATAACGGTTCCCTGAATCCATTGGTTTGCAAGAGTCAGTTCTGGAGAGATATAGACAGTTACGCCTTTCTTTATTTCATTAGTCATAAGCTTATACTTGTTATTCGCTTGCAAAGTTACACAATTTATTTGGATGCGCCAAACGTTTCAGTAAGAAAATTAAAACAAATCAGAATGTGACCCTGTATCAAGCAGCAACAATATTTCATTTCCACCCACTTAGTCGTTTAGCTGCGCCATGAGGTCATCATAGCTCTTGGCTTCATACACTCGTCCTGCCTTCACATCCTCGAGGGCTTTGTCCAATCCGCTTTTTCGCTGTCGGCTCATTTTCCACCCCATCTTCCTTGAAATAGTGCGAAGGAAACTGATGTCTTCATAAGGTAGTGACAGTGTTACGCTTGAGTGTGTTACTGCTGTTTGCATGGTTCTATTGATTTTTGATTCTGCAAAGTTACACAAATTATTTGGATGCGCCAAACGTTTCAGTCAGATTTTAGTGTTTTTTACTATCGGAAACTTTTCAAAAACTTTTCAGAGCAGACATCCTTCTGCTGCCCTTTTGTCAAGATAATTCACAAAACACCCCCTCTAAAACTCGCGTATTTGGAAGCGGGGAGGCTCTCGGTCGAAAATATCGCAGAAATAAGGCGTTTTGTTCAATGCTATGACAATGAGACGTTTAGCTGATTTTGCGTGGTGATTCACCCTTCCTTTCAATGCAATTTGCCGCATATTGGTGACCAATATATGGCAAATTGGTGACCAAAATGCCGCATATTGCCCGGCAATATGCCGCTTATTACACCCTCGTTTGCCGTTTCTGATACCCTCAGACACCATCTTTGGCACCCTCGAAGACCGTCTCCGGTCATTTTTTTGGATGTTTCGGCCATTCACCCCATTGTTCTTACCCCTTCTCGTTCGTCAGGAAGGAGAAAAAACTTGAAAGTTTTTTGTCAAGATATTTCGTAGTTAATTGATGTCGCAAAAGAGATCTATGAAAAGGATAAAATCTTGCTCTCGCCTGCCTTCAGACTGACGGTCTGTTGCATGCCGTTGACGTGTATGGTGGTGGTGGCATCGGCTCGTGCTGTGATGGTGAGCGATGTGACCCGTCGGTTGCGCCATGTCAGGTCGACGACGAAGCCACCACGGGCGCATAGTCCTCGGAAGCTGCCGCAGCTCCATGCTGCAGGGAGGCAGGGTAGGAGATGGATGTCGGTAGGGGTAGACTGCAGGAGCATCTCGGCCATACCGGCACAGCCGCCGAAGTTGCCGTCTATCTGGAATGGTGCGTGGGCATCCCACAGGTTGGGATAGGTGCCTCCGCCGCGACGGGCATTGTCACCCTGGTATTCGTCGGGCGAGACATAGCTCAACAACTTCTGCAACATGCTGTAGGCTCGCTCAGTATCGCGCAACCGGGCATAGAGGTTGACGCGCCATCCGGCACTCCATCCCGTGGTCTTCATGCCCTTTAGCTCCAGAGTCCGCGCTGCGGCTTGCGCCAGTCGGGGTGTGTCGTCGAGGGTGATGTGGTGGCCGGGATAGAGTCCGAAGAGGTGCGACTGGTGGCGGTGGGTCGGCTCGTGGTCGCGCCAGTCGTGGTACCATTCCTGCAACTTGCCGTCGCTGTCGATGCGATAGGGCAGCAGTCGGCCGACGGTCTGTAGCATCTCCTGTTGCAGGTCGTTGTCGCACCCAAGCACCTGGGCGGCAGCAATGGCATCCGTGAGGCACTCGCGTATCATACCGATGTCGGCCGAACCTCCATAGAATCCTGCCCCCCGATAGCCGTCGGGGGTGATGTAGGTGTTCTCAGGCGAGGTGGATGGAGCTGTCAGCAGATAGCCGTCTTTCTCGGTGAGCCAGTCGATGCAGAACTCCGCAGCTCCGCGCAGGTAGGGATAGTAGGATGCAAGGAAATGGCGGTCGCGCGTAAAGAGATAATGTTCCCATATATGCGTGGCTATCCATGCACCGCCCATGTTCCAGTTGGCCCACATGATGCCTCCGTCGTGCTCGCCCACGGGGTTGGTCATGGCCCAGATGTCGGTGTTGTGACCCAAGCACCAACCTCGCAGCACACCGTAGTAGGCTTTTGCCGTCTGCTGTCCCGACAGGCTCAGCGCCGAGACGAAGTCCATCAGCGGCATGTGCATCTCGCTGAGGTTGGTCACCTCTGCCAGCCAGTAGTTTTCTTCGAGGTTGATGTTGCTTGTATAGTTGCAGCTCCAGGGTGGCAGCAGCCATTTGTTCCACAACCCTTGCAGGTTGGCCGGTACGGCCTTCGTCCGCGAACAGGAGATGAGCAGATAGCGTGCATACTGGAAGTAGAGTTCTTCCAGGTCGGGGTTAGGCTCGCCAAGCTCTGTATAGCGCAGCAGCTGTCGGTCGGTAGGCAGTGCAGCTATCTCGGGCGATGTCGTCCCCAAGTCGAGTTCTACGCGGCTGAAGTAGGTCTGATAGTCGGCAATGTGCCTTGCCAACAGTTCGTCGTAGGTCATTCTCATGGCGCGTTCCATACGTTGTACGGCAAGCTGCTTGTAGTCGCGTCCTTCTGTTACAGGATCTTTGTCGAAACCATTGAAACTGGTGACGTTGACAATCAGGAACAATGCTTCGGTGCAATCTTTGAGCACCAGCCGACCGTCGGTCTCGCTGCTGACCGTTCCGTTGGCCGGCACAACGCGCACCAGCGTGCGGAAGTGGATGCCCCGCTGAGGATCGTAGAAGTGTTTCTGCGTCAGTTTGTTCAAATAGTTGGGGTACGAATGGTAGGCAGCATAGCCGTCGACCGTCATCATCCCGTCGGCAGCCGATGTCGTGATGGGCAGGGGAGATTCGAAGTGGAGACGGCAGGTCAGAGGCGTTTCCGACTGCAGCCGAACAACGATGAGACTGTCGGGAGCCGAAGCGAAATAGTCGGTTGTCACGCTTCGTCCGTTCCGTCGGTAGTTGTTGTGGGCTGTTGCATCGCCGATGTCGAGCCATCGGTGGTAGTCGCTCACGGTAGATGCTCCGTCGAAGTCGATGAAGAGGTCGCCCACAGGCTGATAGTTCTCGCTGTAATGTCCTTGCTGCTCTTTCATGAGCCGTTCGGCAGTAGGGTAGTCTTCGCGGAAAAGCGCCTCGCGGATGGCGGGCAGCGCCTTGTAGGCATCAGCCGCGAACACGCTTCGTTCAGGTTCGCCGGTCCACAGCGTGATGTCGTTCAGCTGGATTTGTTCGCGGTCGGAGCCTCCATAGATGGTGGCCCCGATGTTGCCGTTGCCTATCGGTAGCGCCTCCTCGTAGTATTGAGCCGGGCAGTCGTAGTGCAGGGTGAGTTGTCCTGATGCGGCAGGCATCGTGTCTTCCGCCCAACCGGTGAGGGTGGATATGGCGAACAGCAGCATGGCTGTCAGGAGTCTTTTCCGTTGTGTCATAGAAATCGTTTGAACCAGATGATTGTGTGTGCAAAGATACGTATATTCTATGAAAGGAACAATTAATATCCACTAATTGTGTTGATAAATTATTCCATGTGTTATTTTTTTCTGTAATTGGAACGAGTTCATTCTATGGTGTGGAGTTTGAACTTGTTTTTATTCAATTTTATCGGTTTTTCTTTGTTGTTTGAAAAACATTGTGTAACTTTGCGACTGCAAAGCGAAAAGCTAACATCATGAAAAGAACTACGAAAGCATTCATTGCCAGCCTCCTGCTGGTCGGTAGCACGCTCACCGTGGGTGCGCAGGAACGTATCAGCGTGCGTAAGCAAATTCACAGACAGGAACAAAAAAGCCCGCGTAAGGACAGCGGAGAAAAGAAGCACGGCATGTGGAGCATCAAGCTGTCGATGCACGCTACCACTTCAGCGTGGGTAGTGCAATCAAGTATTCGAGCGTAAACAACCGCTATCTGTCCGTCAATTTGGGCTACCGCTTCCAGCTTTAACATATAAAAATAGAATGATGACAGTAACAGACAAACGGATAGGATCGTGCTCGGAACTGATAGATTGCATTCAGCAGATCGGCTTTCTGCCGCTGCTGGAGAGTGGCATCTATGGATTCTCGGCCGAAGCGATGGTAGAAGACGACTGCCGCTATGTGGTCTTCCCCGACGGCGGGTGGGACTGGCCCCTGTGGAAATGGAAGGGGCAGGTCGTTGCAGAGGGCAACACCGTCTATGGCAAGTTCTTCGCCAGCAAGGCGGGCTTTGTGAGCCGTGAATGGTGGCCCGACCTGTGCAACTACCGACGCGCTGTCAACCCCACACCCGAAGAGGGAACCATCGAGGACGCTATTCTCGAGACGCTGCGCGAGCATGGCAGCATGATCACGCGCGAGCTCCGTGCTGCTTGTGGTTTCACGGGGCCGAAGATGCGCAGCCGGTTCGACAGCTATGTCACACGGCTGCAGATGGCTTGCCGCATCGTCACCGAAGATTTTGTCTACCCCGTCGATCGACACAACCGCGAATATGGCTGGGGATGGGCACTGCTCACCACGCCCGAACAGCTCTATGGTCGCGACTTCTGTCAGTGTGAGCGTTCGCCGGAAGATTCCTTCGAAAGGATGGTCGGCCACATGCGGAAAATGTTGCCTGATGCAGACGAGCGACAGCTGAAAAAGATGCTGAAGTGAGCTTACATATCCTCCAAAACATTCTCATTCCCCTCTAAAAACCCTTTAAAACACCTATAACAATGATCAAGCGACTTTTAGATTTCCTGAATGCTTCGCCCGTCAATTTCTTGGCGGCGAAGAACATTTGTGATGAATTAGAGAAAGCAGGCTTCCGCCGCATCGATCCCACACAGCCGTTGGGCGAAGTGAAGGCTGGCGACCGCCTGTTTGTAACAAAGAACGATTCGTCGGTCTATGCCTTCCAGATAGGCCGTAAGACGATGGCCGACAGTGGCTTCCACATGATCTGTGCCCACTGCGACTCGCCGACCTTCCGCATCAAGCCCAACGCCGAGATGACGTGCGAGGGAGGCATCGTGAAGCTGAACACCGAGGTGTATGGCGGCCCCATCATGTCGACGTGGTTCGACCGTCCGCTGACGTTGGCAGGCCGTGTCATCGTGCGTGGCACCGATGTCCTTAATCCCAAGACGCTGCTTATGCACGTGAAGCGCCCCTTGCTGCAAATCAGCAACCTGGCCATTCACTTCAACCGTCAGGTCAACGATGGCGTGAAGCTGAGCAAACAGAAGGATGTGCTGCCCATCCTCGGCATCATCAACGACGAACTGGAGCGGGGCAACCTGCTCGTGAACGTCATCTGCGAAGAGCTGAAGATAGACCGTAAGGATATTCTCGACTTCGATCTCTATCTGGCCGACGCATCACCATCATGCACCTTCGGCGTTCACGACGAGTTCATCTCGTCAGGCCGACTCGACGACTTGTCGATGTGCTTTGCCGGCCTGGAGGCCCTGCTGGCTGCTCCTGCAGGCGACGTGACGCAGGTGCTGGCTATCTTCGACAACGAGGAGACTGGATCGCAGACCAAACAGGGGGCTGGCAGTCCGTTCCTGTCGGCCATGCTCAAACGCATCGCGTTGGCACAAAGCGGAACAGAGGAAGCCTATTGGCAGGCTGTGGAGCGCGCCTTCATGATTTCTGCCGACAATGCCCATGCCTGGCATCCCAACTACAGCGAGAAGTTCGACCCGACGAACCATCCCGTGCTGGGTGGCGGACCGGTCATTAAGTTCAACGCGGCTCAGAAGTACGCCAGCGATGCCGTCTCGGCAGCTGTCTTTGCGGAGATTTGCCGTGAGGCTGGTGTACCCTGTCAACGTTTTGTCAACCACAGCGATGTGGCAGGCGGTAGCACGCTGGGCAACATCCTTGCCTCGTCGATACCCCTGCGGGGCGTGGATATGGGCAATGCCATCCTCGCTATGCACAGTTGTCGTGAGACAGGCAGCGTGGCCGATCACGAATACAGCGTGCGTGCCTTCACCTGCTTCTATTCAATGAATTAGACGTCAGCTGAGGCGTCGCAGCATCTCGATGAGTACCTGCCAGATGTCATCGATTGTGCGCAGTTCGACGCGCTCACTGGTGGAGTGGGGCTCCACGATGCGCGGGCCGATGCTGGCCATCTCGATGCCAGGGAACTTCTGCACGAAGAAACCAGCCTCCAGGACGAAGTGCATAGCCACCATGCGTGGACGCCATCCCAACACATCTTGGAATACATCGGAAGTCAGGCTGAGGAAGTCTGACTTTTGATTTTCCTGCCAAGCGGGCGCTTCCATCACCAGTTTGCTTGTCGCTCCTCGTTTCTCGAAAGTCTGGCGGATATCCAGTCCTAAGGCGATCATGTCTTTGTCGACGAAGCTGCGGGTGTGGGTGGTCACGAGGATGTTGTCGTCTTCAACGAGGATGCGTCCCACGTTGTTCGATGTCTCTACCGTTCCCTCCATCGTCTCGCTCATCTTCACCACGCCCTGCGGTATCTGTTCCAGACATTCCATCAGCGTGATGATGGCTTTCGGATTGATGACGGCGGTTTGTGACTCACACGGAGTGATGGTGCAGCGCATGTTGGGGTCAGTCTGGCCGTAGTTCTCCTTGAGCCATTGGTTCATGCTCTTTTGTTGTTGCTCGACGAAAGCAGCCATCTCTCCAGAAGCAACGCCCACGACGATGTCGGCCGACGAGCCGATGGAAGCATTGGCCTCGCCCACGCGGATGGAAGCCACCTGGACATCACCCTCGTTGAGGATAGCTGCCATGATAGCCCACGAGGCGACGGTGGCGCTGATGCGACCCTTGTTGATGTCGACACCCGAATGGCCGCCCAGTCCGCCGGTGAATCTGATGCGATACCAGCACGTGCCGTTGTTGGTCGCCTTGAGCATCTTCATCGGGATGCGGTGCTCCTGCATATAAGCTCCGGCGGCACCAGTGGTGATCGTGTCGTAATCCTCCGAGTCGAGGTTGATGACCTTACGGCCGCGGATGAAGTCGGGCGACAGGTTGGAGGCTCCAGACATACCGTCCTCCTCGTTGGTCGTCGTGATGACTTCCAAGGGTCCGTGAACGATGCTGTCGTCCTCCAGTACAGCCAGTGCCATTGACAGGCCGATGCCGTTGTCGGCTCCGAGCGATGTGCCTCGTGCCTTCATCCACCCGTTGTCGGTGTAGGCTTCTATGGGGTCGTTCAGAGGATCTTTCATGCCCACGCACACCATGTCCATGTGGTTGAGCAGTACGATGGGTTCTGCTCCCTCATGCCCCGGTGTTGCGGGTTTGCGGATGACGACACAGTTGTGGGCGTCGCGATCGTAAGAAAGTTGTAAACGCTCTGCGAAGTGGCAGAGAAAGTCGGCCACGCGTTCTTCGTGGTGCGAAGGTCTGGGGGTGGCGTTCAGCTGCTTGAAGATACTGAACACCCGTTCTGTTGTAGGCGTATTCATGGGTGATGATAATTGATAATTGATAATTGATAATTGATGATTGATGGGTGATGGGTGATGGGTGTTGGGTGTTGATGGATTGTTCAATGTTTAATGCTCAATGTTCAATGTTCAACGTACCAATCGGCGAGTTTCTTCACACCGTCTTCTATCTCCACGCTGTGGGTCCATCCGAGACTGTGGAGTTTGGAGACGTCGATGAGCTTGCGCATCGTCCCGTCGGGTTTCGATGCGTCGAAGACAATCTCGCCTGTAAAGCCGATAGCCTTCGCTACGAGTTCTGACAGGCTGCGGATGGTCAGCTCCTTTCCTGTTCCGACGTTGATATGGCAGTTGCGTATCTCGCCCAACTGTGGAATGGCTCCTCCGCGGCCTTCCGAATGGTTGCGGTCGACGGCACCGTCGGTGGCTGCCCCATAGTGGACAGACGAATATTTGTCGACACCAATGATGTCCTTGAAGTCGACGTTCAGTAGGATATGCACGCTGGCGTCGGCCATATCCTCACTCCAGAGGAACTCGCGCAGAGGTGTCCCCGTTCCCCACAGTTCCACCTTGTTGTTGCAGATGCCATACTTGCCTAAGACGCTGAGGATGTCGTCTTCGGAAGAAGAACCGTCGACCCCTTCTACAGGGCGCTTGTCCAAGTCGCTGCGGATGGCGTCCCACTGCTCTTCGTGAATGAGCTTTGCCAGATAGACCTTGCGTATCATGGCTGGCAGCACGTGCGAGTTTTCTAAGTGGAAGTTGTCGTTGGGACCATAGAGGTTGGTGGGCATCACGGCGATATAGTTGGTGCCGTATTGCAGGTTGTACGATTCGCACATCTTCAGCCCGGCTATCTTCGCGATGGCATACGGTTCGTTGGTGTATTCCAAAGGAGAGGTGAGCAGACTGTCTTCCTTCATCGGCTGCGGTGCATTCTTCGGATAGATGCAGGTGCTGCCGAGGAATAGCAGCTTCTTTACGTTGTGGGCGTAAGCCTCGCTGATGACGTTGCATTGCATCTTCATGTTCTGCATGATGAAGTCAGCCCGATAGAGCGAGTTGGCCATGATGCCGCCGACAAAGGCTGCTGCCAGCACCACTGCTTCAGGTTGTTCTGCGTCGAAAAATTGTCTGACGGCCACTTGGTCGGTAAGGTCGAGCTCGCTGTGCGTCCGTCCCACCAGATTGGTGTATCCCCTGCTCAAGAGGTTGTTCCAGATGGCAGAGCCTACCAGTCCACGGTGCCCAGCCACATATATCTTAGATTCCTTATTCAGCATTCAAAAGATTGACGATTTACGATTGGATGATTCATGTTTAAGTCTACTTGACAATACCCTTTTCCAGGTATTCTGCCAGGTTGGTGCGCACTTGGTCGCCGGCACGCTCTACGGCCACCTGCTCCATATCGTGGTCCACCATCAGCTTGACCAGCTCCTCAAAGCTTGTCTTGTTGGGGTTCCAGCCCAGTTTGGCGCGAGCCTTTGTGGGGTCGCCCCAGAGGTTGACAACGTCGGTGGGGCGGTAGAAGTCGGGCGACACCTCTACGAGCACCTTGCCTGTGGCCGTGTCGATGCCTTTCTCGTTCAAGCCTTCTCCTTCAAACTTCAGTTCGATGCCCACATGGCGGAAGGCCAGCTGGCAGAACTCGCGCACAGAGTGTTGCACACCGGTGGCGATGACGAAGTCCTCAGCCTTCTTCTGTTGCAGGATGAGCCACATACACTCCACATAGTCCTTCGCATAACCCCAGTCGCGCAGCGAGTCGAGGTTGCCCAGGAAGAGCTTCTCCTGCTTGCCCTGTTTGATGCGTGCGGCAGCCAGGGTGATCTTTCGTGTCACGAATGTCTCGCCTCGTCGTTCGCTCTCGTGGTTGAACAAGATTCCCGAGCAGCAGAACATGTTGTATGCCTCGCGGTATTCTTTCACGATCCAGAAACCGTAGAGCTTCGCCACGGCGTAGGGTGAATAGGGATGGAAAGGCGTGTTCTCGTTCTGTGGCACTTCCTCCACCTTGCCATAGAGCTCGGAGGTGGAAGCCTGATAGATACGGCACGAGTCGGTCAGTCCGCACAGTCGGACCGCCTCTAAAACGCGCAGCACGCCCGTAGCATCGACGTTGGCAGTAAACTCAGGCGAGTCGAACGACACCTGAACGTGGCTCTGTGCCGCGAGGTTGTATATTTCGGTGGGGCGCACCTTCGAGATAATCTGCATCAGCGCCATCGAGTCGCCCATGTGGCCATAGTGCAGATGGAAATGCGGACGACCTTCCAGATGGGCGATACGCTCACGGAAGTCGACCGACGAGCGGCGTATCATGCCATGCACCTCATAGCCTTTTTCCAATAAGAACTCCGACAGATACGATCCGTCCTGTCCTGTGACGCCTGTGATAAAGGCAACCTTTCTTTCGTTTTTCATTGCTGTTTTGTGATGAATGAAGAATTGCGAATTATGCATTATGCATTATTCTTAGTCTCGGCGGAAGATATCACGGGTGTACACTTTCTCTTCAACGTCGTCGAGACAGCTGTCATAGCGGTTGGCAATGATAGCCTGCGACTGCTGTTTGAATTTCTCTAAGTCGTTCACCACGCGCGAGCCGAAGAAGGTGGTGCCGTCTTCGAGCGTCGGTTCGTAGACGATGACGGTGGCACCTTTGGCTTTGATGCGTTTCATCACTCCCTGGATGGCCGACTGTCGGAAGTTGTCGGAGTTCGACTTCATCGTCAGACGGTACACACCGATGACGCACTCCTGTTCGCGTTTCATATCCCACTGTGCCGAAGCCTGATAGTAGCCAGCCTTGCGCAACACTTGGTCGGCAATGAAGTCCTTGCGTGTGCGGTTGCTCTCCACGATGGCCGTCATCATGTTCTGCGGCACGTCCTGATAGTTGGCCAGCAGCTGCTTGGTGTCTTTCGGCAGACAGTAGCCACCGTAGCCGAACGACGGGTTGTTGTAGTGGGTGCCGATGCGCGGATCGAGTCCGATGCCGTTGATGATAGCCTGTGTGTCGAGTCCCTTTATCTCAGCATAGGTGTCCAGCTCGTTGAAGTAGCTCACACGCAGCGCCAGATAGGTATTGGCAAAGAGCTTCACGGCCTCGGCCTCCTTCATGCCCATGAAGAGCGTGTCGATGTCGGGCTTCAGGGCTCCCTCCTGCAGCATGGCAGCAAACTCCTTGGCGGCCTCTTTCAGCCGTTCAACGTCGGTCACGCTGCGGATGGCGGCATTCTCCTCGCCGAAGCGTTCGTCGTCGATAATCTTCGGATAGCCCACGATGATGCGCGAGGGATAGAGGTTGTCGTAGAGCGCCTTGCTCTCACGCAGAAACTCAGGCGAGAAGAGCAGGTTGAAGTGCTTGCCTTTCAGCTCCGGTTTCTGTGCGAAGATGGCAGCATACTTCACATACAGGCTGCGCGTGTAGCCCACGGGGATGGTCGACTTGATGACCATGACGGCATCGGGGTTGACGCTCAGCACGAGGTTGATGACATCCTCGATGTGGTGGGTGTCGAAATAGTTGGTCACCGGGTCGTAGTTCGTCGGGGCGGCTATCACCACAAAGTCGGCATCGCTATAGGCTGTCCGGCCGTCGAGGGTGGCTGTCAGGCGCAGTGGTTTCTCAGCCAAGTATTTTTCGATATACTCGTCTTGAATCGGCGAGCGTTTGTTGTTGATGAGTTCTACCTTCTCGGGTATCACGTCTACTGCCGTCACCTGATGGTGCTGAGCCAGCAGGGTGGCAATCGACAAACCTACGTAGCCCGTTCCGGCTACTGCAATCTTGTAGTCTTTCATGTCTTTATCTTATATTAGTATTGTCTGAACTCCTGAACTCCTAAACTCCTGAACTCCTAAACATAATATCCCTTAAACCACTTCATGAACTCCTGCATGCCGTCGTGGAGCGACCAGTGCGGCTTGTATCCACACTCCTCCTCCAGGTGGCGCGTGTCGGCATTCGTCTGATAGACGTCTCCGGGCTGCATGGGAAGGAATATCTTTTCTGCCGGCTTGCCATAGGCACTCTCCAGTTCGGCGATGAAGTCCATCAGCTTCACAGGATGCGAGCAGCCGATGTTGTACACCTTTGCCGGAACGCCGTGCGGACACTCCTCGGCTACCGGCTGGTGGTCGATGACGTGGATAGTTCCCTCAGCGATGTCGTCGATATAGGTGAAGTCGCGTATCATGTCGCCGTTGTTGAACACCTTGATGGGCTGACCCTTGCTGATGGCTGTAGCGAAGAGCATGGGCGACATGTCGGGGCGTCCCCAGGGGCCATACACCGTAAAGAAGCGCAGGCCCGTTGTCGCAAAGCCGTAGAGCTTTGAGTAGGCATGCGCCATCAGCTCGTTGCTCTTCTTCGAGGCAGCATAGAGACTTACGGGGCAGTCCACCTTGTCGTCTTCGCTATAGGGCACTTTCTCGTTCAGTCCATAGACGCTCGACGACGAAGCATAGACAAGGTGTCTCACCTCGTTATTGCGGCAGGCCTCGAGGATGTTCAGGAAGCCCACCAGATTGCTCTGCAGATAGGCATACGGGTTGGTGATGCTATAGCGCACACCCGCCTGAGCGGCCAGGTTGACCACTTTGTCGAACTTCTCTTTTGCAAACAGCCGATCGACACTTTCCTTGTCGTCGATGGCCATACGGACAAAGCGGCAGCCTTCAAACTTCTGGCTCTTCACTTCCTGTCCGAAAGGCAGGTCGTCGCCTTCTGTGATGAAGCCACATTCGCGCAGCCTACCATACTTCAGTCTTACGTCGTAGTAGTCGTTGATATTGTCGATGCCTACCACTTCGTCGCCTCGCTGGGCGAGCATATACGTCAGTTTCGAGCCTATAAAACCAGCGGCTCCAGTCACCAATATCTTCATAATGCTTAATGCTTAATGTTCAATCTTTAATCTTTAATCTTTAACCTTTAACCTCCAAATAGCTCTCCATTGTTCCGATGTCGTGGCGTTTGCCAGGCATAGGCCATGCGTGGAGCGTTGTCACGGAGGCCAGATAGCGGGCAAGGCTGCCCGGAGCGTCCATGCCGCATCCGTGGTTCATGCAGTCGAGTATCAGGGGAATATCCTCGCGCGCGTAGATATAGAAAGGTGGAACAGCCCAGTGGCTCTTTGGCTCGCGTGGCTTCTCTTCCATCTCAATGACGCGCATCTTGTCGTCTACGGTGATGACGCCCGTTCGTTGTAGCTTCTCTATCGACGGCTCCTCGTGGCACATGATGACCGACGACCGCTTCTCTTTAAAATATTCAACGAAACCTTTCAGCGAGAAGTCCAGCAGGTTGTCGCCCGCCATCACCAACAGATCGTCGTCGGCGTTGTCGATGGCCAACAGCAGGTCGCGCACGGCCCCGAGCCGTCCCTCGTTGGTTGTTGTGCCGTCGTCGATGATGCGGATTGTTTTCCTCTCACCAATTGCCTCTCGCCTCTCACCTCTCGTCTTTGCCCATTGGTCGAAGATGTGGGCAAACTTATGGTTGGTCACCACGATATGCTCCTTGATCGCCGGAATCTGGTCAACATCGTCGAGCAGACGGTCCAGGATGGTTGAGTCGCCTATCTGTAAGAGGGGCTTCGGGAAGTTCTCCGTCAGCGGATATAGTCGTGTGGCATATCCTGCCGCTATCACAATACTCTTCATGAAGTACGAATTACGAAGTTCTAATTGTCAATTATCAATTATCAATTATCAATTATCAATTATCAATTACAAGAAGTCTACCCCGTCGGCGAGGTCGCAGAAGTAAGCCTCGAAGGTATCCTTATATTGCGGAAACTCCTTCAGATACTCGTCCTCCACCTGTCGGCGGATGCTCTCCTCCTTCGTCGGGTCTACCAGTGCGATGCAAGCCCCTTTGAAGCCTGCTCCGCTGAAGCGTCCGCCGAAGACCCCTTCGGTATGGCGCAATATCTTGTAGAGGGCTATCAGCTCGGGCGAGCCGCACTCGTAGTTGTTCATCGAACTCTCGCAACTCTCAAAGACGTACTGTCCGAAACGCCGTATGTCGCCCTCCTTCCACGCTTCGATGCCATCGTGCACGCGGTCGCATTCTGTATAGAAGTGTCTGGCACGTTTGGCAAAGCGTTCGGGCATCTGCTGTTCGTGCTTGAGGAAAGTCTCCTCCGGCACATCGCGCAGACGCGTGTCCTGCAGCTCTTTCAGCGGGATGTCCTCGTAGGCCTGCATGATCCATGCTGCCGTCTTACATTCCGACACGCGCAGGTTGTAGTCGGTGCCTGTCAGCTTGCGTGTCACACCGCTGAAGAAGACGCCGATGCGGAAGGGCAGCGGCTGGTCACCCTTGCCGAAGGGCAGCAGTTCGTGCTTCCCCGTCTCTGTGTCGAGGTAGAGCAGCTTGTCCGCCTCGCAGAGCACCACGCAAGCCTGGTCAAGGATGCCGTTGTTCAGTCCTACATATTCGCGTTCGGCCTTCGATGCGTAGCGGATAATCTGCTGGCGGTCCAGTCCGAGGTTGTTCACCTTGTCCAGCGCCATGATGAAACCGCAGAGCAGGGCAGCCGACGACGACAGACCGCCCACGGGCATCGAGCCTTTCACGATGCCGCGGATGCCGATGCGCAGCTGGTAGTCTTGCTGCAGGGCCCAGAGCGCACCGCGCAGGTAGTCGCCCCAGTTCTGCTGGCGCTCGTCGGCCGGTCGTTGCACGTTGAAGGTCATCAGACCCTCAAACGATAGCGAGGCCATCTCCACCTTGCCCGTCTCTTGGGCAGAAAATAAAAACTCGATGCCGCTGTCGAAGGCGAAGCCTGTAACGACGCCATGCTGATGGTCCACATGGGCTCCCAAGGGGCAGATGCGGTAGGGCGAGAAGATGCGGTACAGGGCATCTCCCTTGCCAAAGAAAGTGCTGTAAGCTCTAAACAGTTCGTTCATGCCATTTGATGATATTCATGATCTGTAATGGGTGCAAAGATACACATTTCTATGCGACACACCAAATTTTATGTGACAAAAATGTGGAATTTCTGTAAAAGACACACAACCACCCCCTGTCATGCTTGTACAGGGAGTGGCTGAGCGATATAGGGGGTTGGTGCTGCCGTGCTTCACGGCACGAGCACCACCGTGGCCGAGCGAGCTGCCTGCGCACCCATGACGAGCACTTGGGCGATGTCGGCCGTCTTCGATGGTCCGCTGATGAAGGTGCCGTAGCCATAGTCGTTCATCTCGATGCGGCGGTAAGCCTCGTGCATGTTGTTCACAATCTCCGACTTCTTCAGCAGGATGACCAGGTTCTCGGAGATGAAGCAGACAGCCTTCTCCTCCATCGCCTGCGGTATCCACACACAGGCATTTTCGGCCACGCCGAACGATCCGCGGATGATGCCCACATCGGTGCCGTTCAGGGCTTGCGGCGACCCACATGTGTCGGGATTGCGTGTGGCGATGGTCACCTCCGGCAGGTTCGAGGCTATCTCCTTGGCTTCTGGATAGAGCTCACGCACGAGCTGGTTGATATCCTGTCCGGGCTGCAGCTCTACGACCTTCCCGCCCACGGTCTCCGTCATGGAGATGAACTGTGCCAGCGGGTCGGGGTAGGTGATGCCTTGGATGTCGTCGAGACGGGGCATGTCATATTTCTGACGTATGTTCTTTCTGATTCTGTTCAGAATATCTTCTTTGTTTGATGCCATAACAGTCTACTATTTACGGATTTCTTTATTGACGGTTTTATTTCACTTTGCCCTTCTTCCAAAGCTCGTGGAACGAACTCTTCGGGAACTTCATCATCTCGTGGCCACCCTGCGCCCAGGGGTTCACTCCGCAGTTGATGAGCCCACGTGGCACGATATTGGCCAGCGGGGCAAACTTCAGGGCCGTGTTGTAGATGCCGCTGCTGCCGTAAAGCACCTTCATGCCACGGCACATCAGCTTCTTCTCCGGGTTGGCCGTGCCGAAGTCGTCCAGCTGCTGGCGCCACTGGTACACCTGGTCGCCCAGGTTGATCTTCACGGGGCAGAGCGTCTGACAGCTCAGGCAGAGCGTGCAGGCCGAGACGTTGCCCGAGTGCTTCTGCTTGTCGCGCAGCATGCCCAGGTTGATGCCGATGGGGCCCGGAATGAAGTAGCTGTAGCTGTAGCCGCCCGAACGACGGTAGACGGGACAGGTGTTCATGCACGATCCGCAGCGGATGCACTTCAGCACCTCCCAGTGGTCGTCGTTGGCGAGCCATTCGCTGCGCCCGTTGTCCACCAGGACGATGTGCATCTTGTCGGCCGTCGGACGTGCCTTGCGGAAGTGCGAGGTGAAGGTGGTCGTTGGCTGACCTGTTCCGGCGCGGCAGAGCATGCGCTGGAAGACGGCCAGACAGTCGTAGTTGGGGATGACCTTCTCCAGACCGATGGCTACGATGTGCAGCTTCGGGCACGATGTCGACATGTCGGCATTGCCCTCGTTGGTGCATACCACGATGTCGCCCGTCTCAGCGATGCCGAAGTTGGCTCCTGTCATGCCCGCATCGGCCGTGAGGAACTCGTTGCGCAGCGACAGGCGTGCCATATAAGTAAGGTATGTCGGGTCGTGGTTGCCCTTTTCCGTGCCGAGCTTCTCCTCGAAGAGCTCGCCCACGTCGTCGTGGTTCAGGTGGATGGCCGGCATGACGATGTGCGAGGGAGCCTGTCCCTTCAGCTGGATGATGCGCTCGCCCAGGTCGGTCTCCACTATCTCGATGCCCTTCTTCTCAAGGTAGGGGTTCATCTCGCACTCCTCGGTGAGCATCGACTTCGACTTCACCATCTTCTTCACGTTGTGTTCGCGAAGGATGTCGTAGACCGTCTCGTTAAACTCCCGAGCGTCTTTCGCCCAGTGTACGATGCACCCGTTCTTCTCGGCGTTCGTGGCAAACTTTTCCAAATATTCGTCCATGTGGGTGATGGTGTGCCGCTTAATCTGCGAGGCCTTCTCGCGCAGCTGTTCCCACTCGCCCAGGCCCAGTGCCATGTTGTCGCGCTTCGAGCGTACCGACCAGAAGGTGGCATCGTGCCATGCGGCGTATTTCTGGTTCTTTAAGAACTCTTTTGCTGCTTTACTATGTGGTGTACTCATTGCGAAGTATGAATTTTGAATTATCAATTATCAATTGTCAATGATCAATTCGCCAAGATTTCCACGGCGTGCATGAACTTGATGTCCTTACCCTCTTTCTGGGCGATGCCCGCCATGTGCATCAAGCACGAGCAGTCGGGGCCCGTCACATATTCCGCACCTGTGGCGATGTGGCGTTCCAGCTTGTCGTGCCCCATCTGCTTGCAGATAGCCGTCTCCTCGACAGAGAACATCCCTCCGAAGCCGCAGCACTCATCGGGGCGCTCCGGCTCAACCACCTCGATGCCCTCCTTCAGCAGCAGCAGGTCCTTAATCTTGTTGAACTTCGGCACGTTCTGTTCCGAGGGTGAGCTCAGTCCCAGTTCGCGCACACCGTGGCACGAGTTGTGCAGGCTCACCTTGTGGGGGAACCGTCCGGGCAGGCTCTTCACCTTCACCACGTCGTGCAGAAACTCTATCACGTCCATCACCTTACCCGCCGTCAGACACTCGTGCTTACCCTTGAGCAGCCGCGGGTAGTTGATCTTGACGAAGGCCGTGCAGCTCACCGAGGGAGCCACCACGTAGTCGAAGTCCTTGAATTTCTCCTCAAACTTCTCCGCCAGGGGCACCGACATCTTCTCGAATCCTGCGTTAGCCATGGGCTGTCCGCAGCACGTCTGGTTGAGCGGGTACTCCACGTCGAGCCCCAGGCTTTTCAACAGTTTGTATGTGGCGACGCCCACCTCAGGGTAAACGGCGTCGACATAACAGGGAATGAATAGTCCTATTTTCATAATGTTATCTGTTTTGTTTGTTCGCTTTTTGTTTGTTCGATTAGTAGGTGAAAAGTTGATTGCGATTGCAAAAATACAAAAAACTGAGAACAACAACAACAGTATGTCCAATTATTATCAATCTTTTTTGACAATTTAACAAAAGACACATAATTTTGTCACATGTCACATGTCACATGTCACATTAAGGAGCTTTATTACTTGGGAAAAAAAGTCAGAGTAGATTTTTATTATTATATATATTATATATTATATATATAATATATATAATAATAAACCTATTTTTATGCACCTGCCGCATTGTCTTGCCCTGAAAAACGTTGAATAAAAAACAACGTTTAAAATGGAGAAAACTGTCTTTTCCTGAATAAGGTTGACTCTTTTTAGGCCTTGATTTTCACAATTGTCTACCCGTACTGACTTGGTTGACTGCCTCGCCTGAGTAC
>Ga0310695_10001972_pt1 | contig 45282 bp, 34 predicted proteins | sample RumenRJG_04DNA_FD_203882 | JGI IMG/M metagenome (GOLD analysis project Ga0310695, IMG submission 203882) | Bovine rumen microbial communities from Lethbridge, Alberta, Canada - RJG_04 (v2) (version 2) | ecosystem: Host-associated > Mammals > Digestive system > Stomach > Rumen | place: Canada... | reverse complement strand
ACCGGATTGCTGCCGTTCTAAATCTACTCACTCAACTGAATAAATTATCCTCAAATAATTTCATCCGCCACGAATGCCAAAACGGTATCCTTGGCGGGTGTTTCTTTATCTTATTTGACGGTTACGAAGCAACCTATTATTCCAGTATCCGCGACACCGACACCGCCAACGCAGATTACCTTGACACACATCATACCGATAAAACAGCCGCAACTCAGATTAACCGCAAACCACATATCAAATGACAAAAGGCGTGCGCCACAAAGACGCACGCTTTTTGTTTACTGTCAAATAGTGATCAATTACGCAAAACACTCCTCGAATACTTGTTGGTCTATTGAATTATTCCATTTTATGTTTTTTGCTTTAGCTACAAATCACTTTTAGATTAATACCATATGTTTCTTTCAAGAAAGAACTCGTTACACTTAACAGTTGAATCGAATCCTCGGATAAATCATTTTTCATTATTCCTGGCTGAACAATAGAAATATTATACTCCGTTTGGTAGACTTTCATCTTGTTATATATTTCCTTGAGTTTTCGATAATCCCCTACTTGAAATCTTGAATATGAATTAGTATTTGCTGCTTTTTCTCGTTCAACAATTCTTGGAATTAATCTCATCGGCTCTTGGCACCACTTTATAGATTTCTCAGCTTGTCCGCACAACTCATATAAGTCAGTTATTCTCTTGCCGGGCGTTTCAGATTCAGAATACTTACAATGAAACAGAGAAACAATGATTTTGTGTTCGGCTTCTTCGATAGCAACAATATCAGCTATTTCACCTTTGCCATCATCATCAAAAATAATGCTATATTTCTCTTGGTTTTTTAATTCTTCAATAATCTTATGTTGGATGGATTCCGGACGACGTTCTTTCCTTTGAGATTCCATTGTAATATCCGTATTAGACCAATCCAAACTAAAAAGTTGATCGTTGCTAATGAGAACAGGAGTATTGTTTAATTTCAGATACAGGTTTCCTTCCAAATTACTTCCATCAACAAACTTGATAATAGGTTGATAATGAGTGTTAAAAAACTCCTGAAGTGAAAATGTGTTTCTATGATATCTAATGCTCAAGTTTTTACTAACGTCATTCAACGGAATGAATGAAAAACCTTTTTCATTAATATCAAGCTCAAATATTCCTTCAAAAGCATCTGAGGAAACAGAAAATTGAATAGGGGAATCTACTGATTGCTTAACTATTTTTATTTCAGTAAAATACAACTCATATTCTTTTCCTTTGTAAACAATACAAACATTATTATCTGTGAGTATATCTAAATCCATTGGCCATTCAATTCCATAGGCCACTAAGGTTGGACGACAATTTATCACCTCTGGTACAAGTACACCTGAAAGGATATCATCGGTGTTAATACTATTATTTGAAAGCTTTTCTGCAATCTCATCACACCAATTTGTCCAATAGTTTATATCTTCTATCCATTTAGACCAAATCTTCCCTTTATATGAGCATCCAATACTAACTTTTCCCTTACCATCATATCCAACTCCAAACAAATTAGACTTTGTTGATCTTGCTTTTGTAGCTTCTGCAACACCATCCTTGATGTCGATTCCTGCAAACATACGGTACCGAATAGGTCCATTAATTGCTGAGCGCAAACCTACGGTTCCGAGCATTAATCGATTAATATTGGATAAACATCTAAATACTATTTCACCTTGTATTCTCTTGCTGTCTGAAAATAGCAGATTAGCTATCTCATCAGAAATAGATTTGTTTGTACTATTAATGAAAAAATAATGAGTAGCAGGATTCCAGTATGCTAAATGCAAATTCCAAAAAGTATTATGAAATTCTTTGCTATATGTCCAATCAAGAGCGTAATCGCTCTTTTCTATTATAACAATTATCTTTTCTTCTTCATTAATTGAAATAATGCAACTATCTCTATTAAATAAATCCCAGAGTTTTTTTGGATGCCAACTAGATTCCGCAGTGGTATACGAAACCATACTGATTTTGGGCTTTAGTTGTTCGATTGCAATACCTGAAATCGAAGTATGATCAAATCTTTGAGCCAATTCTTGAAGCTCTAATTCTTTACCAATCGCTGAATCAGATAGAATATTAAGCATATTATTCCAATCTGAATCCTGTGCATATAAATCTTTTATTGAATCACTCAAATCATCGTTGGCAATATTTGTGATTATTGTTGCATCACCAAGATTATTTCCCTCTCTTGCAAATCTACCTATGAACTGTAGTGTTATTGGTAGAGATTTGTATTTATCGTGTATAGCTGCAATTTTAAGATTAGGAATATCAATTCCTTCCCCAAACATATCTACGCAGATAACAATCTGAGAAGAACCTTCTTTCAAAGATTTCATCTGCCTTTTTATTTCGTTTTTATTGGTTTTTGAAGTTATTAAAACAGGATTATACTCATTAAAATATCTCGAATAAACATTTTCATAAAGGTTAGTTGCAGATTGAATACTTTTTGCACGAACTAAAATACAGTGATTATATCCATTTTCTTTGTCTTTATTAAGAACTTCTATTGCCTTTTTTGCTATCTCATAATCACCATTTTCTTCATCAAACTCAAATACAGGGACAAAGTTTATACTTTTAAAGAACCCCTCCTTTTGAGCCAATGAGAGAGGATAATTAAATATGATTTTTCCATCAACTTTTTTACCATCGTTTCTATAAGGAGTAGCCGTAAACTGAATACACTTAATATCTCTTAATTTGTATTTTGTTTCACTCCATACTTTAGCAGAAATATGATGGGCTTCATCAATTATCACAGCATTGATATACTGTGAAATAAGAGAAAAAAACTCATCCGAAAACCTGCTAAGCAATGACATTGTTATTACAATGATATTCGAATTCTGAAGATTTTTTTCAAAGCAATCTTTATCTTCAGGTGTTGATGTTATTTCTGAAACATTAGGAAAAATTATCCCGTCAGGTAATACACCGATTTCAGGAAGAACTCCTAATTTGATAAATTTATCTGCAGTTTGTTTTCTGAGTAGTTTGCTTGGGTCTATAATTAGTGTTTTTTCTATTCTTTCCGAAATAACTGTTGCCATCATAGTTTCAGTTTTACCTGTTCCTGTAGGCATTACAACGGTAGCTGGTTTATTCGAAACTGTCCAGTGCGATTTAATTGCATACAGAGCTCCCTTTTGAGCATCTCTTAGACACTTTCCGTCAGAAGATACAGCATCTGTATTAAAAGGTTTTTTCCAACTTTCAGTTATTGCAGATGATAGTGAAAGCTCTTTTGTTTCAGAATAGAATTTAATTGTAGTATTGCCGACTTTCTTTTGAAAAACATCCATTCTTTATGCCTCTTGTATTATTTAATATCTGTGATAAAAAACACCAATTATAATTTTATTCCCTGCTAAAAATTCTCCGGCACAAGTACAAGTTTATTGATAGATTCGTGGGTAATAGCAAAAGTGTCCTCACCTTCTTTTCCGCCGTTAACTAACGGTTTTATATGATCTATGTTGGTTTTGCTAAGTTCTAAATCGATCTCTTCTTCACAAATAAAACAGCTATGATTTTGAATCTCCCACAATTTCCGACTTAATCTGTTCTTTTCTTCTAAGCTTAATCCATCTAAATACTTTGAGTTGCCCATTTTTCTCCTCCTTTTTGCAATTAATTGTCTAACAGAAATAGTCAATTAATATTTTATTTAGCTTTCGATAATCAGAGTCATTTATCCTTTGTTCTTGTAATACATTTACAATGAGTACTCTCACTTTGTTTTTTATTGTCTTCTTTTCTGTAATCTTTTTCAATAATGCTGGTGAAAAATTCAAGAGCCAACGAACTTCGAAGTGCTTAAAATCAAACTTGCTTTTTTTATAAAAGAAATCAAACATAGAACAATAACCTAAAAACTCTTTGAAATGTGATTTTTTAATCTTTTCAAGGAAACACCAAACACCAACTAGTTTTAATGCGCTATACCTATTATCAACACCATCAAAAGATACTATGGTTTCTTTTTTATTTGAATCCCTTTTAGCTTCTTCTCTTAAGAATAAAACTAATTGACTGATGACACTATTGTTTATGCGCGCTTTCCCATCGATTAAGACTGGAAAAATATCAATATCAAATTTTTGCTTAAGTGTTTCTTTTGCCCAAGATATTATATTTTGTTTTTGGTACTTAGAAACGAAATGATAATAGTAATTAACGACATCAGGATATAGTTTTTCTATGCCATTATTTATTATCTTTCCAACTTTATTAGATAGTTTCTGAGATTGGTAATTTTCATCCAATGGACTAATATAATAAACAAGATCTGCGTATCCAATACCTGAAACTGTTGAAAGAACGGAGAATTCTTTTTTATTTTGATACGCTGATATATCACTACTAATATATTGAATTAACCTTTCTTCAATTGCTCTAGAGGTTTGTTGACTGTATCTTTTTCTACGCACTAACTGTCGATCAAGAAAAAGAATTTTATCATTGATATATATATCTCCAAATTCATGAGACAAAATAAAAGTTGTTATTTTATCTACCAATGATTGTGAAACCTCCATATAGCGCAAAAGAACAAGTGTTGTCTTGATTTTCAACTCAACATCAGTAAGTTTCATTTTGAATGATGCATTATTTATTTGTTGTTCATAGAAGGATATTAAATTGCATATAGCGCACTCAATCCTATCCATGTTTTGAAACTCTAAAGTTGTAATGGTATATTTATCAAGTGTTACTTGAACATCTTTAGACTTAAAACAACTTATTATGCAATAAAATGCGATTTCATCTAAAGCAATCTCATCTGAGGAAAAATCATCAAAAACTGTAGGATTCATTTTTTTCTTCCCCTGGATGGCGTATTTGTGAATTAGTAGAGACATTAGATTTTTTACCGTAGTTTGATATTCAGAAAAAATATCACATATTATTCCGTTGCCAAGTAAAAAATGAAGATAATCATTAATTCTGCAAATCGCTTTACCACTACTTGTTAAACCAAATTCTGTGGAATTTGTATCAAAAGCATTTTGCATTTTTAAACCTGCAACAAATGATTCATACGAATAACGATATAACAGATTAACACTTTGAATGTCTTTTAAGTCTTCATATTCATTTCTAAATTCAATAGGAAGAAGCTCAAAAATTTTATTAACCTCCTCGCTTGGTAAAGCATCTTCAATTTTTTCGATATCATAGCACCCAAACCGTTGTTGAAGATTTGATATAGCTTTTTTTAATCGGATACAATTTGATTTAGAAAAATAATAAGTTAGATAATCTTTTCCTTTAAAAGCAGCTATTGCAACTTCAGAAAACAGAAAAAACGATTCTTCGTATTGGCAAAGGCGGGATAAATAAAATGCCTTTTTATAATTCGTCTGATATTTCCTATATTTCTTTGCACAAAACCGGTGCATTTCAGAATAATCAAAGGTAATGCAGTTTTTATCTGCAAAGATACTTTCGTTCTCAATAAATGGTTTTATTTTTAAATCGTTTTCAATATAATAAATGCGGGCTTTTGCGAATACAGATATAATTGTTTTGTATCTTTTCAGTATATCAGAAGGTAAATCATTTTGTTCTGCGTTTGATAAATTGACTATTTCAAAAAATCTTTTTATCAAAATACAATTTTTGGGCGAATTAGTTATACATCCATCTTCTGTGATTTTGACATACGGATTCAGTCTTTTTGAAACATCTTCTGTACGCAAAGCATTTAATCTATCTAATGGCGCTAACAAAGTATGTAACATTGTAAAAGCTTCTTCTTCAGTTTTTTCGTCGATAGTAACGACTGATTGTTTTTTTATCGCTTGAAAAAGGGACTGATATTTATTTGGATAATCTGTTAACTCGGTAAGTTTTTTACTCTCTATAACAGATAGTCCTCTCGATTGGTGATAAGCAAGTTCTTCCTTCGTCAAAAGGGTATCGCTAATATGGAAAAAAATCGGTTTTCTAAAACTATCATTGAGTAATGATTTAGTCCAGTTTAAAATCATTTTAATATTATAATCATTTAAACTATAGCCGACAAACACTATAGTGTTTGTCGCAAAAACCGATTTAACAATCGTTTCAATTAGCTTGAAATTATCACTATAATTTAGATAATCTTCTTCCTTTAATACAATGTTACCATTACGAAAATCGCCGTGAATTTTTAAAATATATCTATCTCCAAATATCTTTGGTACTTCGCTATCAATTGAAATCACTTTATAGCTTTGGCACTGATCACTGGTTGCATCTTCTAATAAAGAATCATAATTAGTGGTGATAAATGATACCGGATTTAACCTTAACATCTCACGATGAATAGCGTTTGGTATTAATTCTTGTTTTTCTATTTTACTTCTTATAAAGCTAAGATACTTTTGCTTATCTTCTTTTATTGAATAATAATACATTTGTGGGATTTGCAAATATTCATCCGATGAGTAGTTCTCCTTTCTAGAACAACCTAATTCATCACAAATCGAATGTATTAATTCTTTCCAGCTTGGCGCATCAGAAAGCGCAGAAACACCTGCTCCTACAAAAAAAGTAAGAGCATTATTTTTTGATGCATCAAGTATTCGTTGAATTTCGTCTTGGTATATAGTCATTTCCACATTTCCTCGTTAGGATATAATAATCTTATTTCTTTAATGTTTTAATAGTCCCTAAACCCTTTTATTACCTTAAAAGCAACAGAACTCACAGTAGAAAACTTAGGTTTCCTACTGCGAGTTCGTAATTGTTTATCAGAATGCAAGAAGAAAGACCTTGCATTATTACGCTAAAATACAAGCTATATATTGCTCGCAGTATACTATTAATCAAATCATCCAATATTATAAGAATACGTTTACATCATAGGCTTAATAGTTGATTCAATGAATGCTATTTCTTCTTCGGTAAGGTTGTACTTGGCATATAAATCAGCATCTGTCCATTGACGTGTGAAGTCTTGCAGAGGAACAAAAATATATGTTTTAGCAGTTCCGTGCTGACTGATTTTTGCCATACTATGCAAGAAACGAGCGAATTTTGTCTTTAAATACATAGATAAGTTGGCAGAGGTTCTTTCCGTTAATTCAAGTTCAGCACCTACTACTAAAAATGTTTCTGTGCAGATAGTTTGTGGTGTGCCAACAAAGGAATTCTGATTATCATCATTTAACTCTGTACCAATATTATTTGATTCTGGTACAAAAACCTTCCATTTATCTATCCATTCCGTGTGGCTTCTTATTTCATCTCTTTCAACGTAACCAATTTTGTTTCCTCTGCCATAGCACTTAATTGGATCATTTAATCCGTCAGTTGTATTTCTAAATCGAGGATCATTAATAAAAAATGTCCTAAAACCAAATGCCTTTGCTGCCGAAATATAATTATTTAGCGTGTCTGTGCCCTCTGGAACAACTTTTTCAATGATACTAATAGCTTCTCCATACCTGAGGAACAAATCCGAGTCTCGAAATCTTAAATTCCTGTTAGAAATACTTATTTTACCACGTCCTTCGTGATTCGTGATAGTTATTGGAGTTTCGGAATTATTATACTCTTTATTCCAGAGCACATAACAGATTCCGCCACGATTATTAGTATCCGGGAATACTTCTTCGGGATGCAGATAATCGTGCAACTCTTGAATTGTTGTATCCTCAAGCATCGCTTTTCTAAAATCATCTAGCCCTTTACCTCCTGCATACCAACGTGTTGGCATTACAAGCGTAATATATTTCGGAGAAATGGTTTTGGCTAATTCAACATAATTGTTATAAATAGGTTTAGCGCTTGCTTGTGCGCCGCCGTCACTTACTTGATATGGCGGATTGCCAATGATAACATCAAAGTTCACGTTTTCATCTCCTTCCGGAACTGCATCATATAATTTTATATCCGAGAAAGGTTTGCTTTGAGTAATGACTTTTGAAAGGCTTTCATAATCAATGTTACCGCTCTCATCTGTGGACAATAAATCATATGAAGTAAATTTATCTGCAATATTGCTCAACTCAAAATCAAGTATTTCATATATCAGCCTTGTGAATTCGTAAGTGATTGATGAAGTAGGAATTGTGTAGACCGCTTTTCGAAGTGTGTTATGATTAACTCTATCTTTTAATAATGTATAGATGGCAAATGGAAACTCTCCGGTTTTGCCTGCAATATCTAATATTTTTCCGCCATTATTAATTAAATCAACAATTTCATCAAGACCAATATTGTTTATCATATCACGGCATATTCTTTGTGGAGTAACCACTTCCGAACCTGAAATACGACTAAATCTATCAAGTGCGTTGACTGCTCGCTGTTCAACGGATAAACTTTCATCTTTAGACAACATATTTGCTTTTCTCAGTTTATCGTTGATATTTAAAGAGGTTTGTCTTGAACTGGCACTTATATGGTGTTCTATAAAGTTTTCATTTAGCCGAAGATTAGTAAACAATCTTTGATTGCGATTCTTCTCTTCGCTTTCTGCGTGAATGCTGTTTAAAATATCCCGCATTGATTCGATATTTGATCTTGAAAGAAAAGCATAAAATGACAGGCAAGCAATACACATTTGATACTTCTTTTGCAAGTCTTTGTTGTTTGAGGGTGTACTATTACCACCTGTTTGTGTATTGCCGCCATCTTGTCCATCACGAACTTGCGGAACTTCCGGGCTGGTTCCACCGCCCAAACCAGAAGCATCAAAGCCTCCTTCTGTTCCTGTATGCGCATCCATATTTTGTTTGTTGGTAAAACTGTTCTTTTCTTGAGAAGTGATATAATTCTTGATGTCTTCATCCTCTAAAATCGACTTATCAAGAGCAACGGAACTAACTTCGTCTATAATACTTTTTTCTCTGTTGTATTTAGTAATTACTTCAACAAGATTTGTAGGAGTGACTTTGACCAATCTATCAGCGTTATATGTAATAATGGGAAAGAAATTCAATTCCTCTTTAATTGATTCTTCCAAAGCCACTGTATCATTTCTAACTTCATTAACAACACGTGAAGACAGACCTTGCAACTCAAACATTCTCATTGGATCAAAATCAACAAGTATAGTTTGCGGCTTCATATCTATTTTTATTAATCGACCATCTGCACTTTCGTGTTCTGTTACATACTGATTTTGTATTCTGAAAACAGCCTGATCATACTCTTGCGGTGATTTTGTGTTTTTCAACATTATCATTGTGTCCCACTCTTTAACTGTAACGCCTGTTAGCATTTTTTGCACAGTAAGAGTAATGGTTTTTTCACCGTTTGATTCAGCTTCAGTTATGACTGACTTTACTTTTTCAACATCATTTAGTTCAGGTTTTAATGTATGTCCTGTGATATTCAGCAACTTATAGTTTCCGAGATTAACAAACGACTCTTTCTCTCGTTCGAGAAGTTGTTCCATAGCATCACAGCAATACTTATAGGGCAAAACCATCACGATATGCTTACACACATCGTTGTCCTTGATTTTGGGAATATTAAGGAAACTTAGTACCTCGTTGTTTTCTTCTGCCCCGTCTATAATTCTTAACAGCTGAAGAATCTCATTTTCGTGTACAAAAGCAACCACTTGGTTATCTGCGCTATGTGATGTTTGAAACAAATCATTAAGTGTCCAACGCTCTCCTTTTTTCGCTGCACTTTCGAGAATCTCTCTTGTTGACTTTGGCAAGTTGAACGCAAATCTGAGCATTCTCGGAAATCCGAAATAAGGGTTATCAAATTCTTGGTAAGGAAGATTCGTTTCAGAATTAATAATTCCGTTCTCAATATCCTCAAAATGTTCTTTTTCCCATCTCTCTTTTTCTTCAAGAATGTCCTTAAACTGACAAGTTGCTATAATATTACTTTCATCAAATTTATTGTCAAACAGCAAATTATATGGTGTTCCTGACAAATGTAGCTTTTTATTAAAATGTAGTTTCCCTATTTCACTAATAAACTGAGTATATTCTTTATTTTCAGTTGACAAAAACTCTTTATCTTCATCGTCTTGAATAGGTCTACCGTAAGTATTAGACCAAGCGCCATAATGTGTTTCATCTACAATTACTAAATCAAATTGTTCTTCAAAAACTTGCTTCAATCTAGTTTTGATATTTGTTCCGTCACTACATTTACCGGTTAAGTTTTGCAGAGTTAAAAACACAGCAATCCTCGGCTTGTTTTCCAACAATTCACTTATAGTATGTCCTTGTTTGAAATCCTCATCGCATACAAAACTATAATCCTTAAAACAAACCGGCATTTCTACAGTTTTCTTCCATTCGCTTTTTACTTCTGCTTTTGCAGAAACAATCAAGACTTTTGTGCAGTCTGATTGAAGAGCGCATTGCATCGCAGTAAATGATTTTCCAAACCGCATAACAGCATACATTAACAGTTCGGTTTTATCCTGTTTGCTTAAAAAGTTCTGAACAACTTTTTCTTGATTTGGTCTTAGATGCCACTCCTTATCATTGTTGTAGTGAAAATCTGCATTTTCTCTGTCCGCAACCCTGTAAAATGAATAAGTTTTATGTGGGTTATCACTTTGCGCATCACAAACAATAGCATCAATGGCAGCCTGAACTTCCTCAACAGTAGTGCCTTTATAGAACTCATCGGAATACAGGCGCAAAAGCTCTTCGTCAATTTCAGACAAAGACAGCTTTCCAATGCTTTTTAAATACTGATGTACAGAATAATCACGAAAATATATATCATCATTTACCTTGGCAGAATGTGAATAACGTTTAAATAATTCAATGGAATCACACGCCAGCCTTTTTTGTAAAAGCTTTTTCCATTCGGAAATTCGTGTATCAACCCCACGAAACGTGTCTCCGATTTTCAAATAGCTTGGGATTGTATTCGTAGAAAAAGCATAAATGTTCGGTTCAAATCTTATAGTAATGTTATCTTCCACAATTCTGTAAAGATCAGGATTCATTTGCTTTGCCTTTCTTCAATAAACTCACGAACTTAATTGTTTTATTTGCCTTCCAGTCTCGGATTTTACAGTATGTACCCCTATGAAGGAAAGGATTATTTGTAGCGCATCCTTCACAATAGGTTTTTTCTTTTTGAAATAAGCTTAGCTGTCCCGTATCTGTATCTTCACAGCTATCAGGAATAACAAATTTCAAACCGTCCATTTGCCAAATGTTCCAAGATAGAATCTCTGCAATTTCAAGCAGATTTTCAATTGAGGGATCCTTGTGATATCTGGATGTATAATAGTCGATATATGAGAGCAATAGATTCTCTCTGGCGATAAGAACATTATCTCCCTGCCACTCATAACCATATGTACTTTGAAACGCAGTCTTAGCCCATTGAATCCACTCTTTTTCACAAGTTGTGTTTTCATTTACAACTCGAATCTTTCTATCAAGTATACCAATGCGATGCGATAATTCAATTAATTCTCCGGTAACTGTATCATAACGACTGACAAGATAGGGCGCTTCTCCACAAGTAATTTCTAATCTTGTATCTAATACATAATCTTGCCAAGTCTTCCCATCAACTGTTGGAAAAGGTATTTTATCAACAGTCTCACTCCACTCATTTCCTTGTTCGAGATTAAATACATTTTTTGTACCAAACCAAACATTGTCTACAAGATTATTCTGTTTATTACATACCCAAGCAGGTGTAAATACTTCTGCTTTTTGTTTTATTCTTTTGTTCTGTTCTTTTTTTGATTTAACAATTCGAGGTTTAATTACTTGTCCATAGTAACCAGTTATAGAGCTTATGGTAATTGAGTCATTCTTTTGATAACCCCCGCCTCGAGAAGCATAAATATCCGTTGCCCAAATAATATTTTTTCCAGATGATCTATCTTTAAGTAGGACAGGTAACAATTTGCTATTCATTTTTTGTAGGGTGTTTTCATTTATATCTATTTGAAACTGATTCATTTTTGCCCCCACTTTATTGCATATATTTATTTAATTATATCATATTAGATTTGTGTTGTCTATAATTAGATTCATACTATAACCAGATAAAAACATAGTCAAATATATCCCTTCCAAATGCACATTCTCTATCCCTCCTGTTGATAGCAACATTACACGCATATGCATAGCTTGTTTTGTAAATTGGTTCACTGCCCCTTGACTACTGTTATCATATATGATAACATATAATAAAAGAAGGTGACCGTTATGACAGACAGCAATAGCATAATCCGCAAGCGGCAGGAAATCGTATCAAAACTAACGCAGGCACGGCTTGAAAAAGGCTTGTCACAGGCGCAGCTTGCCGAAATGGTTGGTACACAACGGTCAAATATCTGCCGTATTGAAAACGGTGGTCAGAACCTTTCCCTCGATTTATTGATCAAGATTACAGACGCTCTCGGCAAGGATATCAGCATTTTATTGGAAGAAAAGAGTGTTGAAATGAGCAACATATATAACCTGAAACTGTATGACGATATTCTTGTGACGTTCTCCCTTGAAGAGAAAGGCTTAGAGGGATTAGTTGCTGGGATTCTGTCATTCGACGAAAGCAAACAGCACCTCCTCCCAATCAAAATGGAGCTGACACCAAAAGACATTATCAAATGGCTTTCCAACCGAGTTATCCCGAAAAACAGAGCCTTTGTTGACGAAATACTAAAAACCTTCGGCTTGAGCGTAAACGATACGAAGGGTATTATAGACATCTGCTTAGGCTTGTCACTCAACGACAGCTATTGGGTAACTCCTGTTGAATTCGACGGCAAATTTGTCGACTACAATCTGTTTGAAAATCCCTTCTCGGAAGCATTGTCGCTCGTCGCCTATACAGGTGTAGGGAGCGCAGAAAAAGCGTTCTCGACCTCCCCCGAGTTTACAACAAACGGTATGCTCCGCAAGGCTTGGCGGCATATCGAGAATGATGGTATCTATCTCTACAAAGGCGGCACAGAAGGCGCTGCAAACGCCGGAAATGAGCCGTACAGCGAGTTTTACGCCTGTCAGATCGCAAAGGCTATGGGTTTGAATTGCATTGAATACGACCTTGAAAATTGGAAGGGTATTCTTGCTTCAAAATGCCGTTTGTTTACAGATATCAACACAGCTTTTGTGCCGATCAGCAGGCTGATAAAAGACAGAACGCTGAAAAACGCCCTCGATTATTACGCCGGGCTCGGCAAACCGTTCTATGATGACCTGTGCAGTATGCTGGTGTTCGATGCTGTGATTTACAACGAGGACAGACATTTTGGTAACTTCGGTATTTTGCGTGATAATCATACCGGAAGGATCATAAAGCCCGCTCCGATTTTCGACAATGGCTTATCGTTGTTTAACTTCGCAATGGCTGATGATTTGGAAAACCTCAGCGAATACGCAATGACAAGAACGCCTCCCTACGGCGTATCCTTCGACGAGGTTTGCAAGGCTGTTATGGGCAGCAAACAAAAATCTCAGCTCCGCAAGCTGTTGAATTTCACTTTCACAAGACACCCGTCCATCAACTTACCCGAAGAACGTCTGACGGCGATCGAAGCGCAAATCTCGAAAAGAGCACGAGAATTGATGTCGATTCCTAATTCTAAATAACGATAACGGAAGTAAAACGTATGCAAACCCTGATAAAGCAAATTCGAGAACACCTAAACACAAGCCAAATCGAGCTTGCAGAGCGTCTGAACGTCACCTTTGCAACTGTAAACCGTTGGGAAAACGAACGTGCTGTTCCCAACAAGCTCGCACAAACAAAGCTCTATGAAATTTGCAAGGATCATGCTGTTCCTGTTTACGATATCACGCTCAATAGAATCGCAAAAGCCGTCGATAACGTCTCCCTCTCGGAAGGTCGCATGCTGCTCTACCACGGTTCTAAATCGAGTATTGAAGGAAAGATCGAACCAAAAAGTCGAGCGCAGTGCGATTTCGGTAAGGGCTTCTATATGAGTACAGAGCCGAACCATGCACTTACACTGATTTGCAATTATGATAAGTCAAAGTTTTACATCGTGTCCGTTGACACTACAAAGCTAAACACAATTGAGGTGCCTGCCGATATCGAATGGGCAATGCTTGTCGCATATCATCGTGGGAGAATGGAAACAATAAAGGGTACTCCCCTTTATGAGAAGAACCGCAAAATGTCTGAGAACAAAGATTTAGTCATCGGCAGCATCGCCAACGATCGCATGTTTTATGTGATTGACAACTTCTTTATCGGCAACATCACCGACGCCGCTCTGGTAGGCAGCTTGTCTGCTTTACAGCTCGGCAAACAATATGTCGCTGTGAAGCAAAAAGGCTGTGACGCCGTTCGCGTTGAAGCTGAGGTTGAGCTGTCACATTTGGAGCGGATGTTTATTCAGGAAGTTGCCGAAGCAAACCGAGCAAAGGGCGTTTCGTTGGCAAATGATATTTGCAAAAACTACCGCCGCGAGGGACTGTTCTTTGACGAAATCCTTGAAAAAGCGCAGAACGGAGGTTAATCATGGACGAACTGCAATTGAAGCTATGTGATATTCAAGGCAGATTGTTTGAGCTTTCTGCTGTGAAAAAACTGCCAAGTGCAGCCTTTATCAAAGCATTTATGACCTCTGAAACCGCGAAGGCGCTTGATTCGCGTTACAACCGTATGCAGTGGATGGGGGAAGAATATCTGCTAGAGGAAGTCCTTTCCTCTGCCGGGGATTCACTTTCCGTTACAGGAGAGATTTATCACAAAGATGTGCTGTACTGGATCGGCTACATCTATCGCTACTGGCACTACTACACCGGCGAAAGCAGCGCTAAAATACTTCGGCAAGCTCCTGCCACTACAATGAAACGCAACTACCTGATTTTTCATACCATGGATCCGGTTGTTGCCATCGAGGATTTAAAGGAGCTTCATCAACAGAAAAGAGATTGAAAAAAGCGGGCAGTCACATGGCTGCCCGCTAAATATATACCGTTTATTTACCAATCGTCATCATCGTCATTCCAACCTGACACAAAATGCAGCTCGCCGGAGTCCATGTCCATTGCCATGTTATCGCCCACGCGCATCATCATATTGCCGTCGGAGTCCATTCCCATATCATCGGAAATGCCGAAAATCATATCGCCGTCGTCTACATCAAAAAACATTATTTTCTCCTTTCTCGGGGTTGAGAGCCAGTATATCATCAAAGTATTTATTTAGCTCATGGATCAAATCAGAAACAACGAAGCTGTCTGATTGAATGTTTACCCTGATGATATTTGTCACTATCCCGTCTTTCGCATCGTCTCTGTTCCTGCGTTGAGAATCAAGCACACTAATAATATTGCCGTCTTTGAAATAATCAAAGTAACATCTATGGTAATAATCGATTTGTCTTTCTGCGATCTCTTTGACAAAATAATAGGTATTTCTATTGTGCTCAATGCATCTTTTCAGAATGGCTTCGATGCATTTGTTCTTGTTTGCAATCAGTTTTTCAAGCAATATCCCGATAGACGGAAACATGTATTTTTGTGGCGTGTTTTTAAAGTTTGTCACCACGGTAATCTCCTTGGAAAAATAATCCAATACGGATTCGTCGGATTTTGACAAGGCTTCCACCATATCCGCGTCATAAAACTTCTCAAAATCGGTTGCTTTGTTTCCTGCCGTTCTTAATCTGTACATGGGAGGAATCTCCCTTGCCCTAAGTTCATCGAGCATTACAATATCGCCTTTCTCAATGGCAAGAACGATCATTTTTCTTCTTAGGCCGTCGTCCTCTGCTAATCGCTCTTCCAGCGTTTTAAAATTAGAATCCTGTCTGCGCTTAACGGAAGTTTCTGCGCCAAATCCTAACCAACAATCTTTTTCGGGTGTTTTGGAAACAAACCGAATGTAGCCGTTATCCATCAAATATTTTAGGAGATCGTAATTCTTAAGCTCAAGCGCGTAATCAATCACGGTTTTATCGTATTCATCGGGGTTCAAAAACGGCGTTTTATCGTCATTAATAAACACTTCCCACAGCTTTTCTTTATGAGAAAAGGCGATTTGATAATTTGTCATATGGTTCTCGTTAAAAGAGCGAACGTCGCCAGCGCTCAGTATCTGCTCGCTGCTTACGTCAAGCAACATGGTGAAAATAGGCAAATCTTTAATTTGAATAGCCTTAGTTCCTTTTTTAATAGCTGACATTCGATTAGACATTTTGCTCAATTCTTCATCCGTCGGCTCTATTTTTGATGCTATTAGGTAATCTTTGCAGAACTGACGGGTCGATTTGTATTTATTATCAATCAACTTTTTTATATATTTTCCAATTTCGTTATCCTTTTTAAGAGTAAACAATGTTTCTCCCTCCTTTAAACTGATTATAACATCTTTATGTACCGATTTCCATACTTAAATTGCATATAAGATTATCACATAAACAAAAAAGAACACGAAAAATATACGCTAAAAGCATACACCTTTCAAGTTTCTTTTTCTCTATTAAGTGATAGTGAGGACTAGTTATAATATCCGAAACAACAGCGCATAATTCTCCCTTATTTCTCTATATACGCCCACGACTTGCCTTTTCGGAAGCGGACGATCATTCCCTTTTCTACCATTCCGTTCAACACGCGGTTGGCGGTGGCTGCGGATACAGACAACAGTTTGCGAACGTCGCTGTTGGCTATCTCGCCGTGTTGTGAGAGGAAATCGAGGATCGTCTGCTCTCTGCTTTCCGCTATCGGCTTCACTTTTGACGGTAGAGCGGCAATTTCCAAAATCGCATCCTTGATTGCCGACAGCATAAATTCTATAAAACAGGTAGAATCGGCAGCGTTATTCGCGTTGTTGATTGCCCTGTAATAATCGCTTTGTCGGTCGTGGATGATCGACTCCACCGGCACCCACGCGAACAGCGGATTCCATTTTGACAGCAGGAGCGTGTGCCAAAGCCTGCCGATTCTTCCGTTGCCGTCAGAGAACGGATGTATCAGCTCAAACTCGTAGTGAAAAACACAGCTTTTGATCAGAAGCGGATTCTCGTCATGCTCTGTCCAGTCAAGCAATTCTTCAACCAACTGCGGAACATACGCGGGCAAGGTTCCGAAATGCAGAATGTTGCCCTGAGAATCCACCACACCTACCGGACGTGAGCGGAACTCGCCTGCGTCGTCGCGCAAGCCTCTTACCATGACGGAATGGGCAGTGAGCAAATCGTCGATCAAATACGGATTCAGCTCGTCAAGTCTGTCATAGATTTCAAAGGCGTTCTGCACCTCTGCAATGTCCTTCGGCGGCGCCAATACGCGCTTGCCCGATACAACCGCCGTGACCTGATCCAAGCTGAGCGTATTCTGCTCGATCGCCAGCGAAGAATAGATGGTCTTGATTCGATTGCTTCTTCTCAACTGCGGCGAACGCGCGGCTTCCGTCAGAGTTGACATAGAGCCGACCAACTCGGATATCTCTGCTGTCAGCTTTAATATTTTCGTATTGATTTGAAACGGATATTTCTGCATAACGATCACTCCGCTATCAGTATATCACTTCATCTCTCAAAAATCAATTCATCTCTCATTATTTTGTAAATTATGAGAGATGAATTGTTTCCGGCAAAATATCCTTTGTCATCTCTATTCGTTCTTATAGGAAAAACAAATTTAGTACCGTGTTTTAAATTCACCAGAGCTCTTGTCAATTAGAATCAAAAGTAGATTTGTTTAGTTTCCTCTAAGATACTCGCGAATCTGGACTTTTTGGATATTATCTTCTATTATTTTTTCCTTTTCTACCAAGTACTGCTTATGATCTATGTATTCAATTCCATGCATTTTTTGATTTAGCTTTATGATGAATTCTTTTTCCCTATTTAGAATCGGGACTTCACTCCCAGCCCCTGAATATGTATCAGAAATAACAGGTATTTTTTTAAACGCATCAAGGCTTTTGTTTTTATTTATAAATGCTATAATATAGGCAATTCTTTTTGCATCAGACATCTTTGTAATAGCTTCGAACAGACAATCCATATAGTTATCATTTGCATAATAATTCTCAATAAAAAACATAATAAGATGATTCGTCTTTTCTGTATCTGAGTATTTTACGGCTATATCAAAATACTCTTGCAAGTAATGATAATAGTAATCAAGCGACTCAACAATAGTTTTGGCAATTATTTCAAATAGTTCGATGTAATTGTCAAATTCATATAGTTTCTCTATCTGTTCACTATAATCTAGTATACTTAAACGCACTGAATCTGATATAATTGATGAAAAAAATCGTAAAGCAAAGCCAGAATCTATTTTTGATAAAACAAGAAAATAGCATCCGTTATAGTCAAAGTGTTCTTCGTATATTGTTTCAAACAAATAGATATTTTGAAGCAATTCTATATCTAATGCAAATAATTCCAAAACATCATCAATCGATATTATTTGGTCATGAAACAATAAATTAAAATAGATGTTAACAATAAATGGACTATATGACTTCTTATTAAATATTATTCTGCAGCTTTTAATAAGAGCGCGTTCATCAACAGAATTGAATTTTTTGATAAATCCAATTTCTCGGTAGACACTGGAAAGTATACATTTATCTGAATCATCCAATAGAAAATCATAGAAATCATTCAGAACAGATTCATTTATCTTCACAGTTGGGAACAGATAATAATAAAAGTATATCCACTCATTCTTTTGAGAATAGTTAGGTAGGCAAATTAGATCGAGCAATTCTTTCTCATCAAGCAATTGAAACATATTTTGAATAATCGGTTCAGGAGAAATGTTTTTTGGTGTATTGGAAAGCAAATAATATTGAATCGCTTCTATATAATTATTATTGCTTTCATAAAGCACCTCAAAAAGAATTTCCAAACCCTTTTTAACCTTATTCTCCTTATCAAAAAAATAAGTATTGCAGGTATCTATTATTGTTTGGATTTTCAAAATATCTGCATCTTTTATGAAAGCTCTAATTTTTTGCTTTCGGTCGATTATTTCTTCGCCATAATGATTATATTCATATGCAGGATTACCAACTAAAGTCTTGTAGATATCGAGTTGTTCAGAAAGCAAAAAACTATCGACAATTTCATGATTAATGTATTCGTTTAAGTTATTGTTTCTTAAAAATGAAATATACTTATCGACTATAATACAATTGACTAGATTGTCCTTTTCCAAACACCCTGAAATAATTTTATATATTCCAGCACAATCCCCAATGATAATCTCTAAGCTGTTTGAATCTGCGAAATGACCATAATCTCTAAATATATCTTGAATACAATTATTAAAACCATGACTGTTTTTTGTTTCAAGTAAATAGTTCCAAACCTGATTTCGCCATTCAAAGATATTCTCATCTGAGTGTAACGTGACATATGAAAACGTAAATGAATGTCCGTGATTCGGTTCATATAATTCAAATCTAAAGTTGAGCATAAACTTTGCGATATCCATAAACAGATATACAAAAGCTCTATCTGTCCATTCTTTAGAAAACTTTCGAATTGCCGTGATTAGTTCTTTTTCAATCAAAAAACCGTTGTATTGTGAATATTTGTTGATAACATAATATTGCTTAATTGCATTGAAAAATTGTTGATATAAATCCGGTCTTTTTCGATAATACAACAAAAACAGTTCTATTGCCATTGAATGATTCTCGCAACGATAAAATCCCCCTAAAATAGTAATAATATCGTCATTTGTATAATGCGTAGTATTAGCAAATTTCTCATCAAAATCTATTGCATCAACGCTTTCTATCTTTTGTTTCAATATTTGCAATGTTGCAATTTCGTTAATCGGATAAAATGCCTTGACAAATTCAAAAAAACTATTATTATCCAACTTAGATAAATCATTCCAGATTGTTCTTAGCTCAGTTTCAACAAATGCAATAATTGGCTTTGAATAAAATACATTAGTTAATACATTGACTGATGAAATAGTAGTTGTTTGATTTATTGGGAAGAAAGCTTTAACCATTAAAGAGAGACTTACCATCTTTTTATCATAAAAAACAAGTTTCAAAATATAGTTCGATAAACACTGTTCGGATACTTTTACTGCTTTATCATTACATATATCTACTAATTCTAAAGAATATAATTGATAAATGCATTCAAGGAAATCATCCTTGCTGATCTTTGATGCTTCAAATACTGGAATAAGATAATCCAATAAATCGATATGAAAGGAATTTATAAAAGCTGTAATTCCAAAAGCAACTAAAAGATTCCTATCACTAGACAACCCCAAATTACCAAGTGAATTTCCGTAGTAACTCTCATATAATGTTGAAACATCTGCCAGAGAAAGCAAGTTGCCTTCTTCCAGCACAGTTCTACCAGCAATCATTGCAATTCGTGCGTTGCCATTTGAAACTTCTGCAATTCTGTCAAGACACTGTTGGTTTGTAATACCTAAACTTGATTTTATAATCTCGACTATTTTATCGTTGCTAAAAACGTTAACCAAAATATGATTAAAAGTAGTATACTCGATAATCTTTCTACGGACATCATTTAGGGCATAGTCTCTTACTGTGATAATGATTTTTACATTAATTCCATCGCCTTTTTGTGCCAAATAGAAAAATATATGAGACAATTCAGCAATTTGATTTGCATCATCCACTATCAACAAATAATTACCCGGACTATCAATATATAATTTGAGATCTTCATAAAGGCTAAGAGCATTATCGCGAATACAATAGACAGTGTCACCGCTATTCTCTATTCGTTTCTTTGCATATTCAACAGCCAATCTTGTCTTTCCTGTGCCTGCTTGTCCAACCAAAACAACAACATCTTGAGTTTTTAAGATGTTATCTATTTCATGCAATTCTTCAGTGCGATACATAAACTCATTATCTAATGGAGCAGCTAAACATAATGCATCGTTATTTTTAATAAACTCTTCTACGGTAAAAATCTGATTTGTATCAATTTTAATGCCCAAATAATCTTTAGCTAAAAAACGATTTTGGCTGTATAGATTATGCGCTATCCGGTCTATACCCCAAATTGACAGGTCAACACCCTTTTTCATGCATAAATTTTTAATTTCATCATCTTGTTTGGGTGATAGATTTGAAGACGTATGGAAATATATAATCTCTGCTATTTTACTTATTTCAATTCCTATTATGTTTGCTTCTAAACACTTATTTATATCATCCTTGATTTTGGAAAACAGTTGTCTATCCTGCGTTGTATATTCAACAAGTACATATTTATTACCATCTACTATACAGTAAGTATCGGGCGTACCTTTGGTAGTTTTTTGCGTTCCAGCCTGACTCCCTAATGAAACCAGGTTATCATAACCCATACTCAATAGTATTTGATCACAGAGATTTTGAAATAAACCCTGATTTAACTCCAATATCCTTTCTTTAATCGTGTTTATAATAGCCATGATTTCCTCCCCAAGCAATTTCCAAAATATGTACATTATTATTTTAACACTAATTTCTATAGTTTTCAACAATTGAAATGCCGCTACTAAGAATCAAATATCCTACACAGAAATCATTCAGTTAGCATTGAAATAAACAAGGAACTCAAAAATAAAACTGCATACTATTTTACACTGTCGTTAACTCGAAAGCATAAAACAATATGCAGCGCGATTGATTGACTGATGGTTGTTTAATCACTGTTTATCTAACGAATTTCTGCACGGCGTTTCTAACGCTTTTCTAACCGACGTGCAGAAAAAATGCAGAGGCGGTGAATTTTCCACCAATTTTGTTGGCATTTTTACTAAGTTCAAGAGCTTTCTCGGGACTAATTAACGTTAATAGTGACTAAAAAATTACACTTAACAAACCCCCAGAGCAACTCCAAAACCGCGTGCCGAGGGTTCAAGTCCTTCTGCCCCTGCCAGTATGAGTGTTCATAACGGATTTATGTTATGGACACTCATTTTTTTTATTCAATTTCATCTGGTTTGTATGCGGTGAGCAGGTTTTTGTGCCTGCTCACCTTTTCTCTTATGCGGATTTAGCTGTGGGGATATACTCCACGTCTACGCCTTTTCGGGTGTTGGCTTTGTAGTTTTCGTCCTCTGATGACGGTAGCTCCAAGTAGCCGACAAAACGATAATAGATGACGATACGTTGAGTGTAGTTCTTTTTGCCGCCTTCTTTTTCGTACACATCAATGTGGTCAATAAGTTCCCGGAGCATTGGTGCGGTTAAGGATTCCATCTCCATAAACTTCCTGACAGCTTTAAGAAAGTCATCTTTGTTTTGCTCCATTTCGCTGATTTTGGCAAGGCGTTCCTTGTACTCGAAAATCTTTGTTTTCAGCTCAAGGCGCTCAACCTCGTATTTATGGGAAAGCTCCATAAACATCTCGTCGCTCAGCTTTCCCGATACATTGTCCTCGTAGGTTTTTGAAAAAAGCGACGTGATCACGTCGTTTCGGGTGGTTGCTCTGTTTAGCTCTGCTTCCAGATTCTTCTGCTCCGCCAACATATCGGCATTGGTTTTATCGGCGAGGAGCTTTGCAAATTCTTCTTCGTGAGATTCAAGATATTTGGCTAATCGACGCAGCTCTAACATCACGACCTGTTCAATAGCGTCGGCACGGATATAATGGCGTGATTCACAGTTGCCACGGGTATCCTTCTTGTAGTTGGAGCAGCTGAAATAATGGATTTCCTTGTTAGTGGTATTTGTGTGATACCATAGCTTACTGCCGCAATCGGCACAGTAGAGAAAATCGCAAAACATATTCTTTTCGCCGTTCTCCTTTTTCGGAGCACGGCGCTTTGAACCGCACCCCGTCAAGAGGACAGAGAAATAATTAGGTTCTACTGAAAAACTCGAAATAACGAGAAAACAAGAGAAAAACAAAGTATACAAGAGATTTTCATGCATCTATAATACCCCAAAATATGGCATTTCTGTCAAAAATCACACGTTTTGGGGTAGATGAGTATTCAATCTTTGATAGAATTCTGAAATTATCTGACCCTTAAAGAAAATAATCGCCTGCTTTTTATACTTTTGTTTTGCTTCATTTGCAATAAAGGGCGAGAATAGTTGATAGTCTACTTTTTCAGGAGACTCTAATTAAAAGAATATTTACAATGTAATAATTAAGAAGTGCCGCAATTTTTGGGGCTGGACAAGGGAATTGTCCTTCCGAGGTTTGCGGTAATTTTATGCCGCTTTGTAGAGGCAATGTTTCTGCATAGGCGTCAGGACGCCGAGGTTGCGTTGCAACCGATTGAAGTTGTAGTAGCGAATATAGTTTTCGATCATAGCAGCTAAGCTCTCTTTGCTTGTAAAGCGTTTGCCGTAATAGCGCTCGCGTTTGAGAATGCCCCAGAATCCTTCCATAGGACCGTTGTCAATACACTTTCCTACTCTGGACATACTCTGCTCCATTCCGGCATTTACCAGCTTCTGATGAAAGGTACGGTTGGTGTATTGAAAGCCTCTGTCGCTGTGGAACAAGGGTTTAGCGTTTGGGTTGTCGGCTACAGCTTTGTCAAAGGTTTCAAATACCAGAGGATTGTCGTTCCGATCACGAATGACAAAGGATACGATCCTGCGATCATACAGATCCAGAATAGCACTCAGATAGATTTTGCGAACCTCAATTCCCTCATACCATTTGAATTCTGTCACATCAGTCAGCCACTTCTCATTAGGTTTGTCTGCGTGAAATTCGCGGTTCAATAAGTTTTCTGCTATATACTGAGGATTACTCGCTTGTCTGGTACAGCCATGGTTGCTGTATTTAATGGTTGATTTAATCCCTTTTTTACGGCAGATACGCAATACTCTTTTGTCGTTGACAGGGATATTGTGGTATACTTCCAGATCATCCCTCAATCGACGGTAACCTTTATCCGGACTTTCCGTGTGCATTTCTTCCAGTTTTTTGGCTATCTCTTCATTAAGTTTCTGACGAGGGGACATCTTCCCGCTGTTCCATTCGTAATATGCCGATCGGGACACTTTCAAAACAGAGCAGGAAAGCTCTACCGGATAACAGGATTCCTTGATTGCGATGTAGATGTGTTCCTGTCTTACTTGCGATAGGCATCTCTCCTCTCTATTTCCTCTAATTTTTTTAGAAGGTCACGCTCCATTCTGGTCATGTACAGTTCATGTTCCAACTGAGCAATCTTTACTCTCAGTTCTTCTTCCTCGGTACGCGGCTCCTGTTGCGCTGTTCGTTGACCGCGACGATCCTCTAAGCCGGCTTCACCCAGCTCGCTGAACTTCTTGACCCATGTGTAAACCTGCTGATAGCTGACTTGGTATTTCAAAGCTGTTTCGCCATAGTTATTGCCGTTGGCAATACAATCCTTTGCGATTTCGATTCGTTCTTCCTGTGTTGTCTTTCTGGTTTTCTTCATGCGGCTCCCTCCACTCATTTTATGTTTGTCGAAGTCCTTACCGCTATTATACACCTTTATCCATCTTTCGAGTTGTGTTTTTGAACGAATTTTATACTTTTTACTGATTTCCAGTAAACTTCCACCGCCGGAGAGATAATCCTGTACTGCTTGTCGCTTTAATTCAGGACTATACACACGGTTGCCTTCGTGTGTTAAAAACGCCAAACTTCCCTCTGAGTGATATTTTGCTATCCATGTTCGTACCGATTCTTTCTTAACGCCAGCTTCCTCTGCTGCTTGCGCTTGGCTAATCTTTCCATCTATACATTCTTGAACTATCCGTATCTTTTCTTCCGGTTTGATTTTCCTGTTTTTGGACATAACAATGCTCCCTTCATGGTTAACAGTGTTTTTTTATTTCACTGTCTTCCATAAAGGGAGCATACCATTGAACATGCGGCAGCCCGTTGATATTCGGTATCATCACATATAATACGCCTTGTACCACTGCGCAAAGGCTCTCAGACCCTCGCGGATGCCGATTTTCGGCGTAAAGCCGTAGTCGCGCTCCAAAGCCGCAGAGTCCGCGTAAGTCACCGGCACATCGCCCGGCTGCATGCCGACAAGCTCGCGGTGACCCTCAAAATCATAGTCAGCGGGCAGCACCTGCGCTCTGACCAGCTCCTCCTGGAGAGTGCCGACGTAATCGAGAAGATTCTCGGGAGTGCCGCCGCCGATATTGTATACCGCGTAGGGCGGCAGCGGCAGACCGTCCTCGCCGTCCGCCTTTTCAGGAGCGCCCTGCATGACGCGGTAAACGCCCTCCACTATGTCGTCGATATAAGTGAAGTCGCGCTTGCAGTTTCCGTAGTTGAAGATCTTTATCTTACCGCCTTGGCTCAGCTTCTGCGTCGCGCTGAAATAGAACATGTCGGGGCGTCCCGCGGGACCGTAGACAGTAAAGAAGCGCAGACCCGTAGAAGGGATATTGTAGAGCTTTGCGTAGCTGTGCGCCAGCAGCTCATTGCTCTTCTTGGTCGCCGCGTAGAGGCTGACAGGATTGTCGACCTTATCGTCCACGCTGAACGGAACCTTTTTGTTGCCGCCGTAAACGCTGGAGCTTGACGCGTAAACAAGGTGCTCGACCGGGTTGCGGCGGCACGCCTCCAGAATATTGAAAAAGCCCACGAGGTTGCTCTCGATATACACGTCGGGATGCTCGATGGAATAGCGCACGCCCGCCTGTGCCGCGAGATTGACGACAACGGACGGCTTGTACCGCGCGAACACGTCGTCGATCAGCGCCTTGTCCGCCAGATTTCCCCGGACAAAAACATGGTTCACGGGAGAAGTCTTTGCCGCTTCCTCGATCAAGCCGAGCCGGTATTCCTTGAGAGCCGGATCATAGTAATCGTTCATGCTGTCGAGGGATATCACCGTTCCGCCGGTCATTTCCCGCAGCAGACGCATCACCAGATTGGCGCCGATAAACCCGGGAGAGCCGGTGACCAGAATGGTTTTATCATTAAGATTTACTGAGGTTTTGCTCATATGGCGCTCCTTATCCTTCGTGCTTTATTCAAACAGAAACGTGTCGCCGACGCCCGCCCATTTCTGATCCTTTTCCGAAAGAGTGAGCGGCGTACCGTCCGCCATGGAATATCCTCCGGCGGCGGCACTGCCCGGATAATCGCCGGTCAGCTCAGGCCATTCGATGCCGATTTCGGGGTCGTTCCATGCGAGACCGCCCTCGTCGCCGGGATGATAATAATCGGTGCACTTGTAGCAGAACTCAGCCTCGTCGCTGAGCACGAGAAAGCCGTGGGCAAAGCCCTCGGAGATATAAAACTGCTTGTTGTTCTCGGCGGTCAGCTCCACACCGAACCACCTTCCGAAGGTCTTGCTGTTTCTTCTGAGGTCGACTGCGACGTCGAAGACCCTGCCTCTTATAACGCGGACCAGCTTGCCCTGCGGATACTGCTTTTGAAAATGCAGACCTCTGAGCACGCCCTTTCGGCTCATGCTCTGATTGTCCTGAACGAAAACCATATCAAGACCTGCTTCACGCATATCGTTTTGATTGTAGGTTTCCATGAAATAGCCTCTTTCATCGCCGTGGACCGTCGGCTCAATGACATAAAGCCCTTCGATCGGCGTCCTTGCAACCTTAATCTGTCCCATTACAGTCGTGCTTCCTCCAAATATCTCTTTACCGCGTCCTGCCAAGGCGGGAGCGGCTCAAATCCCATTTCTGCCAGCTTGCTCTTGTCCAAACGGCTGTTAAACGGCCGCGCCGCCTTGCTCAGCCCGTATTCCGCGGTCGTGACGGGAACTACCCTCGTGCCGAGACCGTACTGTCTGTAAAACTCACGACAGAAATCATACCAGCTGATGAAGCCGCCCTCGTTGGTAGCGTGATAGTATCCGTATTTGTCGGTTTCTATCATATCGACCAGCAGCCGCGACAGATCGGGGGTGTAGGTCGGCGTGCCGATCTGATCGTTGACAACGCGCACCGTGTCGTATTTCTTCCCGACATTGATCATCGTTTTGATGAAGTTGTTGCCGTTCAAGCCGAACACCCACGCGATCCTCACGATAAAGAACTTTTCCAGCGTCTGCGCAACGGCAAGCTCGCCGTCAAGCTTGCTCTGACCGTAAGCATTGAGCGGCGCAAATTCCCTGCAGTCCGCCTGCCACGGCTCCTCGCCCTGACCGTCAAACACGTAGTCGGTGCTGATGTAGAGCATTTTGCAGTCGAGCTTCCTGCATGCCTCGGCAATATTCCGCGTGCCGCCGGCATTGACTGCAAAAACCTTTTCGCGGTTTTCCTCGTCCTCTGCGGCGTCCACCGCCGTCCACGCCGCGCAGTGGATCACGGCGTCCGGCTTTATCTCGCTCAGCGCCCTGTCAACAGCAGCCTTGTCGGTGATATCAAGCCGCACATAATCATCGCGGGACTTCTCCATGATGTCGGAGCCGACGCATTCCAATCCGCGCCTGCTCAGCTCATGCATCACATCATAGCCGAGCTGACCTCCGACGCCGGTAACAAAAACCTTCATTTTATCTGTTCCCATACATTTTCTCATAATAATCCCGATACTCGCCGTTGATGATCTCCTGCCACCATTCCTTGTTGTCAAGGTACCACCGGATGGTCTTTTTGATGCCGTCCTCAAACTTAGTTTCCGGCAGCCAGCCGAGCTCGTTGTGGATCTTGGTCGGGTCGATCGCGTATCTGAGATCATGACCCTTGCGGTCGGTAACATAGGTGATCAGGCTCTCGGGCTTGCCGAGCTCCCTGCAAATCAGCTTCACGATATCAATATTAGCCATTTCATTGTGTCCGCCGACATTGTAGACCTCGCCGACCCTGCCCTTGCGGATGATCAGGTCGATCGCCTTGCAGTGATCCTCCACATACAGCCAGTCGCGCACATTCTCGCCCTTGCCGTAAACGGGCAGAGGCTTGTCCGCCAGCGCGTTCGCGATCATCAAGGGGATCAGCTTCTCGGGGAAGTGATACGGTCCGTAGTTATTCGAGCAACGCGAGATCGTCACAGGCAACCCGTAGGTGCGGTGATACGCCAGCACCAGAAGATCGGCGCCCGCCTTCGACGAGCTGTAGGGACTGGAGGTGTGGATCTGGGTCTCCTCGGTGAAGAAGAGATCGGGGCGGTCGAGCGGCAGATCGCCGTAGACCTCATCTGTGCTGACCTGATGATAGCGCTGAATGCGGTACTTGCGGCAGGCGTCCATCAGCACCTGAGTGCCGAGGATATTGGTCTGCAAAAAGATCTCGGGGTTCTCGATCGAGCGGTCAACATGGCTCTCCGCCGCAAAGTTGACCACGATGTCGGGATGCTCTTCTTCAAATAACCGATAAACTCCCTCTCTGTCACATATGTCGAGCTTTACAAAGCGAAAATTCGGATTATCCATCACAGAGCTCAGGGTGGACAGATTGCCCGCGTAGGTCAGCTTGTCCAGGCAGATGATGCGGTCATCCGGGTGCTCGCCAAGCATGTAAAAAACGAAGTTGGAGCCGATGAAGCCGGCGCCGCCTGTTACGACGATATTCATTCTGTTACCTCAATTCATCTATATATTTTCCGTCCAGTACATCCTTCAAATACTGTCCGTATTGGTTCTTTTTCAATTCCTCATAAACCGCCATGACGTCATCGCGGGAGATCCAGCCGTTGAGATAGGCGATCTCCTCCAGGCAGGCGATTTTGCGGTGCTGGTGATCCTCCACCGTCTTTACGAAAACAGTCGCGTCAACAAGGCTTTCGTGCGTACCCGTATCCAGCCATGTAAAGCCCTGACCGAGCAGCTCCACATTGAGCGCGCCCTTTTCAAGAAAGATCCGGTTGAGGTCGGTGATCTCCAGCTCACCTCTCTCCGAGGGCTTCAGATTCCTCGCGTATTCCACTACCTTATTGTCGTAAAAATACAAGCCGGTCACGCAGTAGTTCGTTTTGGGCTGCGCGGGCTTTTCCTCGATCGAGATCGCCTTGCCGGCTTTGTCGAATTCAACGATACCGAAGCGCTCGGGATCGTCTACATAATAGCCGAACACCGTCGCTCCTCTGCCCTCCTCAGCGTTCCTGACAGCAGTCAGAAGGCGCTTTTTCAATCCATGGCCGGCAAAAATATTGTCGCCCAGCACCATTGCGACACAGCTGTCGCCGATGAAATCAGCGCCGATAATGAACGCCTGTGCCAGTCCGTCGGGGGACGGCTGGACAGCGTAGCTGAGCGAAACGCCAAACTGATGTCCGTCGCCCAGCAGCTCTTCAAAGCGCGGCGTATCCTGCGGGGTAGAAATGATCAATATCTCCCTGATGCCCGCGTTCATCAGCACGGACAGCGGGTAGTAGATCATCGGCTTGTCATAAACCGGAAGCAGCTGCTTTGAGGTGACGCGGGTGAGCGGATACAGGCGCGTTCCCGAGCCTCCTGCCAGAATAATACCTTTCAAATCGATCTCTCCTTCGGAAATTCCGTCGATATGCTATGTGAAAAAGCGGCGCACCTGCCGGGAGCCTGCCGTATCAATGCTTCCCGTACTGTTTGAGAGCGTGCAGCTCCGCTTTGATTTGACCTGACTTTTTGAAAACGCCGTGTATAGGACGATAGATCACAACAAAAGGATACAGGATCATATGTCTGTACACGAACGGGTGACAAAGCTGCAGGGAATCCCTCGAAGGAAATATCCTGCGCAGGATATACCGACACTTTCCTTTTCCGCCGCCGTTCTTTTCCAGCTTTCCTTCAACGCGGTGGAAATACGTGCCGTAGCAGCCTGATTCTATATAATACAAAAGCGAGCGGGTTTCGGTCTCGGACAGCTCTCGCCTGTCGAACACCTTTTCCGCGAGGAGCCGCGCCTGTTGCTCAAAGTCTCTCAGACCCATTTTTTCAAGCTCGGCGTCGATATACTCCCGCGACAGGACGCCCGCATATTTCTTCTCGAACACATAAATATCCAGCAGGGCGCGCAGACCGGTTCCGCCCTCCGAGTAATGCTTGAACATATGGCAAATGAGGTAATCGTAAAAGTCCTCGAGCGACATATGATAGCCGAAGCTGTTGTCCGGGTCCTTTTTGCGCAGATCCGTTTTATCGCGGTAGTATTCAAACAGCCTGCGGTGCGGATAGCGGTAGATCAGCGAGCGGTGCATCTCAAAGTTGAGCATCGGAGGCTTTGTATAGATATCATGCCCGTGATCGGTATGAAAAAACTCCTTGCAGGTATATCCCAGACCGAGCATCACTTTTCTGAGCTGCTTCGCCTTGCCGAAGTCAAAGAGGATATCGTTGTCCGACATCTCTCTCATATAGGAACGCGGATAGCAGTCCTTGAGGATAATGCCCTTCAGGGGAAGATACCAGATGCCGTTTTCCTCCATGGCGCTCAGGAGCTTGGCTCTTTCCGAATCAAAAATAAGCTGTCTGCGTATTTGATTGCCCTTTGCGTTGCGCCATTCCCCGGGAAGCTCGGTTATTTTTTCAAGCGCTGCCGACGCCGCGCAGACGAGGTTGTGACTGCGCGCCATGGCAAATACCTCGTCCATGTCCATTTTGCCGCAGACCTCGGGATCCGGCGTATCTCCGCCGACCGCGCAGGACAAAAGATAGATCAGATCCCAAGCGGTTTTAAGCATAGTGTTTTGTGCCAAATCCAGCTCCCCCCTTCTTCTGCGACTGCGAACGAAGTATTATTTTGAAAGCATTCGCTTGAGCTTCTTCCTCACCCTGTCCGCCGTTGAGTCAGTGCCGTATTTTTTTATCATATAATCCATTCCGTGCTCATGGTAATCCTTCCAAAAACGCGTTCTGCCGGAAGCAGCCGGCGTTGGAGCGATCAGATTCTTTTGCAGGCAGTCCGCAGTGTCTGACTCAAACCAAAGCACCTTGTCCCTGACCTCGTCGAACAGCCTCTGTCCTTTTTCGGTATGGACGAGGACAAGGGAAACACCGTCTTTGTCATAATGCTCGGGATGGCTGTTTTTCAAGTTCCAAAAATCGCCGATAGTGATATCCACCGCGCGCCGAAGCGTGGCGTAGGGGCATTTGTGGCACGATAAACGAAGCGCCTTGCGGTTGTAGAACATCTTTGTATAGGTGTGTATAGGCACCTCGGAGCCGTTTATTACAGCCACCGCCGTCGGTCTTTCCCAGCCGTTTCGTTTATCCCGAAACGACAGCGCTTCTATCCTGCCCTGCTTTTCGATATATTCGGCATAGTCGTACCACAGCTGAGGACTGGACGAGCCGTGACAAATGATATCCGTCACGGTAACGCGGTCCGAAAAACCTTTTGCCGCGGCGAAGGAACGGAAGCCCGCCGCCTGACAGCCCATTCCAACGAACAGCAGCTCGCCGTCGGGGTGATCCTTCAGCCACTGCTCGGCAGCTCTGAAGCTGTCGCCCGGAACAGACTGAAAATACTTTGAGCCCCGCGCCGCGTCGCGCTCCTTTTTCGAGGTGATGACGCGGAATTCCTGCCTGTGCGTTTCAAAATCAAAAGAAGAACATACAACGGCGTTGCCGCTGTTGAGAAACACATCGGACAGAGCGGTGAACGCGCCGCCGGAGGACGACGCCATCAGCGCCTCATGATCCTTCAAGCGCATGCCGTAAGCCTTTGTTTCTGTCATCATCATTTCAACCCCTATTCTTTTGCGAGAAAGCCCTTCTCCCTTTGATCCGCCTTGAAGGCGCACACAGAGAGACAGCGATAACACCTGACGCACCTTTCGGCGTCTACCGTCGGGTAGAGAAAGCCCTCGTCGTCGGGCTCCATTTCGATCGCGCCGACAGGACATACCGCGAAGCATGCGGTACAGCCGCAGCAATTCTCGCGTGCCTCATAAAGCTCGGGCAGCGGCTTGGTTTTTTTGTCCGCTTCACGGTTGCGGTACCGCGTCGACTGATGCGGACGGCAGGTTTCTGTCATGAAACACCCTTCCCTTCGATTGCTTTTCTGCGGCAAAGACTCAGCCCTTGCGCAGAAGTCCTTTTATCAGACCCTTAGGATTTGCAAGGAAGCGCCTGATCAACTGCCTGTTGATCACAAGCGCATACGCGACGGCAACTGCGACGCCGACACACTCCACGATCAGCACGCCGGAGTAGTAGCATACGCATACCGCAGCGCCAACGCCTGCCGACATAAGCACATTAACGATCTTCAGCTTGGCGTTGACATACTTTTTCAGATCGATATAACGCCAGATCGCGTTTACGCCGTATCCGACAACAGAGGAGATGGCGGCGGCGTACAGTCCCAGCCAATTGATCAGCGCAAGGCAGACGATCACGTTGAGCACCGCTCCGACGATCGTTGTCTTGGCGATCTCCTTGGTCTTTTTCAAGCCCACATACACAACGCTGTACAATCCCTGAATGACATTGAATATGGACGCCAGCATATAAATGGGAATGATCGGCAAAGCGTCGCGATACGCCGGGTTAGGAACGATAATGCCGAAAACCAAGGGCATAACCGCGACGATCAGGATCGCCGTGCACGAAAACAGGTTGAAAACCGTATTGATAACTCTCGCAAAAAATACGTCCCTGTCCTTGTCGTTGATATGCAGCGCGGCGGATTCCGTCCACGACAGATTGAATATCGTAAAGGCGGTGGTGTATACCGTCGGGAATTTGTGGCTGATCGAAAGCAGACCGTTGCTTGCCACGCCCATAAACATCGAGACGATCGTTCTGTCGGACGCTCCCATCACCCACCAAGCGAGATTGTTCGGGATCAGGGGTATGCAGTAGCGAAAGCATTCAAAGAGCTGCTTCTTCGAGCACGCCTTGAGATCAAAGCGGCGGTAGATCCTCAGCGTGAGCATAATAAACATACCGCCGCAGATATTTCCGACCACATAGGAGGTCAGCATACCCGTTACGCCTAAATGGAAAACCACCAGCAAGAGTATGTTGCATAGGATCGTGGCGAGCGCCGTTATTATACTTGCGACCGCATAGGAGGTATTTTTGCCCAGTCCTCGCGCCGCCTGCAGCATAAAGCTGGAAAAGGCGACCGCCAGCACATAAAAATACAGGTTCCATAAATACTCATACGGATAAAATATAAAAACCACCGCGAATATCGCCAACAGGATCACGGACTGCAGCACGACAAAAGCAAACGCCGAGCTGATCAGGCGAGATTGTTCCTTTTCCGAGCCTCTTATGTCTACCAAAAACCGGAACAGCGCCTGTTCGATCTGAAAAAAGACGATCGGAAGCAAAAGCTGCTGATAGGTAGAAAGAAGGTCGGTCGTGCCATATTCGCTCGTGGTCAGGATCGACGTGTACAGCGGCAGCAAAAAAAAGCTGAGAAACTGGGTACATATTTTACCGATTGTAATGATAGCCGTATTTCTGACTAATTCTTTTTCCTTACTCATAAAAGCCCTCTTGATCTCGGGACATGTCAGTGCGACGCACTTCAGAAGAAGATCGTTGTCTGTCAAAAAGCAACACTGCCTCAAGCAGCGAAACAGCAAACGACGCCGCACCGATCAATACATTTTTTATCAGTTGTTCTCCCTTTCCTTTGCCGCGCGGAAAACAGAGTCAATAAACTCTGTCGATATCGCTTTGCGCTCGGTAAAGCCCGTGCTGTTTTCGCATGAGACCGTTACTAAGTCATCGTCTGCCGGCGTGACGCGCACCGTTCCGAGCAAATCGGCGGCACGCTCCCCCAGCTCCTTCTGATGGAGATACATCAGTTTTTTCTCGAAAATCGCAGAAAAGGAGGTCGCGTGGAACGAATTCGTGAACACCGCGTCGGCGTGCTCGATCAGCCAGACGAACTCACGCGGGTCCGCGTCCGCGATAAGCTGCGCGCTTTTGGAACGGACGCGTCTGTTCAACGGATGAACGGTGAACAGTCTGATGTTCTGCTTCCGCGCATAGCGCTCCGCTCTTTCGATGCAGTCCGCGTCATCGCGCAGCAGATACATCACGGCATATCGCTCATCCGGCGCCACCGACTGCGGCTTTTTGCCGAACTGCTTCCAATATGAAGCCGTCGGCAGGAACACCGGATCCACTACGGTCTTGACCTCCAGCCCTAAGGAGGACAGCATTCTCTGCGAGCCTGCCTCTCTGACTGAAATAAAATCAAAGTCCTTCAGAGCGTCCAATGTTTCGGCGGACTCATAATCAGACCTTTCGACCACACTCAGACTTGCTGCGTAGGAGGCCTTCACGCAGTCCTTCGGCACCCCCTTCAGCAGGTAAGGCGCAACATCGCCGACTATCCTCTTGTTCCATATCTGATCGCTGCCTGCAACGATCAGGTCAAAATCCCTCGCGAGCCGCTCAGGGTCATAGGCGATGCCCGAGGGCACGCCCAGCTCCTCTTTGCGGAACTCGTCAAACCGTTTGTGTATCCTCGGACGCTCCGTTATTTGAAGCGTCTTTTTCAAAATGCCCCTCAAGCCTTTTCCGCAAAAAGGATTGAGAGAGTAAAACCTCCGCTCTTGCTCCGGCGTATAATCAATAAAGGACACCTCCGCGCCCAGAGCGGAAAGGTAATGCTTTAAGGCGCACGCCTGCAGCATCGCGCCGTAGTTATCGGCAAACTGAAATGTCAGAACTGCAACTCTCATATGATCTATCCTTCTCTTTTTCTGTTGATGCGCAGAATGTAGTACTCGCCCATCGCGCAGCTGCACAAATAGGGTATCAGCATCTGCGAATCGTACAGCGGATTACCCGTAAGGCAGTATAGGAGAAACATCGTCTGCATGGAAATGCTCAGTGTGAGCGCAAGCGTGCATGCGGGATCTTTCTCCGCCTCGGTCTTTACATAGCGCAGCAGCGCTCTGATCGCCCGTACATAAAGCAGGACGAACAGCCCAAAAAACGGAGCGGCTCCGAGAATGCCGTTCTCCGCGAGCAGCTGCAAAAAAACATTGTGTGCATTCAGCAGCTTATTATATACGGCAAGATAGTAGTATTTATAATGATCCCAGCCGATTCCGATGATGGGATTCTCGGCGAAAAAGCGAACCGCCACGGAATTGAGCTCGCCTCTTCCGGTAGTGATATCGCCGCGCTCGCTCGTTTCGATGAACCGGTTGATAAAATTGTCCAGCGCGGGAATAAATGTCCTCGCGATAAAAAACAGCAGCACGATCAAAATGACAACGCCTATGATCTTGACTATCCTCTTGCTCGGCTTATCAGCGTTAAGACAAAAATATGCGATGAAAATGCCCACCGCACCGAAGATCAGAACCGCTCTTTTTCCGGTCAGCAGAAGGGCGATCGCCGTAATTACCACAAGGATTATCAGCGGCAGCTTTCTTTTGTTCCTGCGGTTCATCAGACAGACGGACAGGATCACCAATCCCACGGAAAGATATATTCCGTTTGTACTGAAATGTCCTGCAAGTCCGGGGATTTTTCCGATGCTGAAAACCCAGATAAGGTCATTATAGTACATCGCGCTCTTGAACAGGGGCAGGATCGACGAGGTATAAAAACCGGGAATGGCGTATTCCAGAATAGTGACCGTACTGTGAAGAAGTACCCACGCAACGGAAATAAAGATAAACGGCATGTGCCATTCCTTGACGTTCATGGCAAGAACCAAAAATATAAAAGAAGCGATTATTACAAAGTCGTTTTCATATACGCCTCTTGAAAAATTCCCGTTCCTGTTTATCAAAATTACTGCTATACACAAAAAAGCAAGCACTATGATCGGCAGACTGCGTTTGGCAAACCTTCCCGAAGACACAAAAAACATACCGACAAGAATGACGCCGAACGCTGCGATAACGACCGCTACGGATTGAAAGATATAATTCTTGATGCCGCCGGCAGTGAAGCTGTAGGTCAAAAGCACCAGCATCACGATAAAGGATACTATCTGTTTGAGGTTGAAAGTCACTTGTTTTTGTATCATTTAGCACCACTTCTCCACCTGAAAAGACCTTCCATTACCTTATCGGAAGCTCTTTTCGGGAATGATTCCGGCTTCACCGTCATGCCTGACAGGTCAGACGGCTGACCTGCAAGCGAAAGATCGACGATCCGGTCGTTTTCTGTCGCGTTCAGCGGGATCTGCGCGCTGCTGCTCTTATACGCCTCAACACATCGCCTGACGGCGGACGGATCCGCAAAAAATGAACAGAGCTCGTCGCTGCTGTCCATCACCGTTCCGCAGCGGCGCTGCCTGATCTGCGCCTGGATATTGCCGCTGTCAGGATTGCTGATGATATAGCAGTTAGCGGAATACGCCTCGTAAAACGTATAGGAATATGTTTCCCTGCAGTTCGACCAGAGCATGACGCAGTCGATCTCATGCTCGCGCAGCGCGTCGGTCATGGCGTTGAGATTGTCTCTGAATTCGACACTGACATGGCGGATATCGCTGCGTGATAACGGCTTCCGTCCGAAATAATAGAACTCATAGGCGTTCGTTTTTCCTGACTGATCTACGATCTTAAGAAAATCCTCCCAGCCCTTAAGGGCGAGCTGGTTTCCGACAAACGCCACTCTGAGAGGCATATGCGTGCTTCTGTTTCCCTCATAAGCGCCGTGCATCACCTGATGATACAACACAATGGCTTTGTCAGCCAGCCGTGGATAGCCTGCAACGAACTGCTGCCTTGCGGCGTCTGACGGACAAACAAAGTGATAATCCGCTTTAACGCTGTTCAGAACGCTCAAAAAGGCTTCTCTGTGTCTGAGGGAATCGCGGTAATAGCTGCAATTCGCGCATTCCTTCTCGTCAAGGATCCCGCTGCACAGCGCCCCGTTGTCGGAGCGCAGCAGATTGATCGACACACAGAGGTTGTAATAATCATGCACATAGAAATAAACCTCGGCGTCGAGCGCATTAAGGATCGCGCAGAGACTGCGGATGTTGACATTTTTCAAATGGTGCACGTGGATGCAGGAAAGGCAGAGCCCCTGTTCCGCGGACAGCTCCTTCAGATACGCCATAACGCCCTCTGTGCGGAACGCGCCGATAAAGCTGTCGTTGAAGATGATACCCCAAAAGGGGTTTGAGTGAATAGGATAATTGTGAAAAAGATTCAGAGGGAAAAGGAAAACGTAATCGACGCCCGCCTCCCGAAACATTTTGCTGTGAGCCAGTATCACCTTATCGGTCCCGCCTACACTTGATCTGTAGTCGCCGTAGGAAACGCTCAGCACGAACCTTTTCTTCATCTCGGTAATTCTCCGTTTGCCTCCAGAGCGTTGCGGATCGCCTCCAGATTGCGGTATCCGCTTCTTTCGTCGGGCTCAAGATATCCGCCCTCTGCCCACTCATTCCACGCGTACATGAACATCAGATCCTTGTGATAGACATTCTTGGCGCGGCTGATCTGCTCTGTCAGATATTTTTCGAATTTTTCCGGCGTATCGCCGACATAAACGCGTCCGGACTTTCCGTGACGCGGGGTGTTATCCCAACCGACAAAGGCGCCCGGAACATTTTTCTCTGAGGTCGGGGTCCTTTGGAGTATCGCGTTCCACGCGTCGTCATATTCAACGAAGTTATTGACCAGCTTGCCGTTACCGACGAACTTGAGGTTCTTGCCGGTCCTTTTTTCCAGCCACTGTGACGCCTTTCTTTTCATCGCGCGAAGATACTTGTGGCGGTCGGCGTTAAGATCATAAAAAGCGTAATGGGGCTGGAACTCGATATTATATGTAAACATGCTGTCGTCCTTGTCCTTCAGCAGATCAAAGTCGATGTTCTGATAGGCAAAGCACATCCCGTCAAAGCCGTTCTCCTTGGCGAGCTTATCCCACAGCGCGAGCATTTCCTGAAGGCAGGGAATGATCTCGGGGCGGTAGATGACATAAAGAGGACGGTTGTCCTCCTTGATGTAGCGGTCGTCACGGAAGAACGGGAGCATGTAGTCAAAATGCTCCTTCCATTCCTTTTCCGTTCCGTATTCCTGACCGATCAGGACCTTTTTCTCGCCGACCCACGCCCTTGTCCAAGGCTCGTTTGCCCAGCAAACGCAGAACGGAAGGTCGACCTTTTTGTTTTCGAGCATCTGCTCCATCGGCTTTTCCAGCAGGAGCTTTCCGTTAAACCAGTAATGATAGTAGCAAAAGCCGTAGATACCGTATTTTTTTGCCAGCTCCGCCTGCCAGATCTTGACGTCGTCGTCCAGCAGATTATAATAATTTCCATCGAGCGGCACACGAGGCTGCTCGTGACCCTCATAGATCGGCTCCGCCTTTTTCACATTGACCCATTCGGTAAAGCCGTCGCCCCACCACTCGTCATTTTCCGGAATGTTGTGGAACTGAGGCAGGTAAAACGCGATAATTCTCATAAAATATTCTCCTATATATCAACCGTTAAAGCGTATCTCGTCCAACAGGATTGCGCACGCCTTTTCCGGAATGAAATCCTTGCTTTTTTCAAGCGTCAGCGACCGCATCCGGCCACACGCTTCACGGTCTTTCATTGCCCTTTTTACGGTTTCGGTCAGTGCGCCGATATCGTGTGTTTCAAACAGATAACCGGTGCAGCCCTCCTTGACCAGCTCGCTGTTAAAGCGCCAGTCGGAAGCGATAACGGGCAGACCCGCCATGAAGCTCTCGCAAACGGAGGTCGGAAAGCCCTCTCCGGGATAGTACGTCGGGAACAGCATCATATAGTAGCGGGAAAACATCTCGATACCGGCGTCTCCGGACAGCACGCCCTTGTATGACACGCAGTCCGAGAGCTTGTCAAAGAGCGTCTGATAATGCTCCTCGAATCTCTGCTCAACGGGTCCCCATACATCCAGCGTCGCGACGGTGCTGCCGGCTTCGCTGTTGACCCTGCGGACAGCCTCCGCCGCGTCGTCTATTCCCTTTGCGGGCGTAACCCTCGAAAAGGTGCAGAAGCGGAAAACCGGATCGGTGTAGGGCGCGGCGGCGTCTACCGGCTTTCTCAGTGAGAAAATCGGCATAACCTCTATCTTTTTATCGGTAAAGGCGCGCAGCTCCGACTTGAGCATCTCGGTTTCGGGCAGAATGTAATCGACGCGCCTGAAATGCCTTTTCAGGTAGCCCTTCGCATTCAGGATATCAGTCAGCCATCCTCCGACGACCGGGTAGATCAGCTGATACTTGCGCAGCTTTTTCAATTCAGCCATCAGGGGAAGAATGATCTTGATGCCGTTTTTGTTCGGCATAATAATGACTGTGCTGCAGGTATTTCCGACCCTAATGCAGTTTTTGATCAAACTAGCCTTCTCGTTCTTCCAGTTCGAGGTATCGACAGCAAGAATATTCTCCTCACCGAAGCGCTTTTTCAGTTCCTCGTAAATTCCTCTGGTCTTGCTCATCTGACCGCCGATGATCGGATTTTCGACAGAATAGCCGAGATAACCGATCAGTCCGATTTTTTTAGCCACGTCAAGCTCTCCTAATCATTTCAAATACATCAAGTGCCCTGCGAATGACATCGTCCATGTCATAGTATTTGTATTCCGCCAATCTGCCGAGGAAAATGACATCCTTTTCCTCAGCCGACAGCTCGCGGTACTTCTGAGCAAGCTCCTTCCACTCCGCCGTCGGGAAGGTGTAGAAGGGCTCCTCGCCGTCGCAGGGGATCTCCTTTAATATCGTGGTTTTATCGCTCTTCTGACCGGTCAGCTTTTTGAACTCGGTGATACGGGTGTACTCGTAGTCCATCGGCCAGCGGGTGCTGGCTACGGGCTGATATGACTCGCAGTCATGGGTCTCAAAAATGAAGCGGATGCTGCGATATTTGAGCTTGCCGAGCTTATAGTCGAAATAATAGTCAACGGGACCGGTATAGATCAGCTTTTCATACTCGATATCGTCAATGACCTCTTTGTAGTCGGTGTTCAGCATCACCTTGATCTCCGGGTGATCGAGCATATTGCGGCACATCTTGGTAAAGCCGCCCTGAGGGTTGCCCTGGTACTGATCCGTAAAATATCTTGTGTCGCGGTTTTTGCGGAAGGGGATACGGCTGATAACAGACTTGTCCAGCTGAGAGGGATCCACGCCCCACTGCTTGATGGTGAAATACTTGAAGAATTTCTCGTAGATATCTCTTCCGCCCTGAGAAAGCACGACATCCTCGCTGGTTTTGATCTCGTCGATCTTTTCCTTGCGGGATTCGATGAACGCGTCCATCTCGTCCTCTGAAAGATTCATGTTGTACAGCTGATTTATTGTTTCCAGAGAGATCGGCATCGGCACGAAGTTGCCGTTCACATATGATTTCACTCTGTGCTGATATTCATGCCATTTGCAATACTGACAGATGTAGTCAAACACTTCCTTGTCGTTTGTGTGGAAGGTGTGAGGACCGTACATCTGCACCAGGATTCCCGCGTCGTCATATTCATCATATACATTGCCGCCGATCTGACCGCGCTTTTCGATGATCAGCACCTTCTCGTGCAGCTGAGTCGCGATCCGCTCCGCCACGGTGATACCCGCCAGACCGGCGCCGACGATTACATACTTATATTTCATTATCCTATCCTCCGGTCAAAAACTCGCTCCGTATTTTTTGTGGAAGACCTTCGCCTTCACAAAGCCCACTGCCTTATTCTTCCAGTTCACGTTTTCGGTGTAGGGAAGCTCCTTGATGTCAGCATTTTTCAGCACGCCGCTTTCGATCTGACGATGCAGCCAGACATTGAACAAGCGTTCGCTGACGCGTCCGGCGTACCTTCTGTCAAAGTCATTCATGCCGGTCGTGTCAAAGCGGTCAAAAAGCTCGAACAGGATCTCAAACAGCCATGAGCAGTAGCTGTCGAACAGAGCCTTGTCCATGATCATCATGTTAAAGATATATGCCGACCTCTGCTTCATAAACGAATCAAAGGCGTTCAGGTATTCGGGCGTTTTCTCGGCAATGATCTCGCGCGCGAGGTCAAACTGTTCCTTGCCGCCGTTCATTGTGTGAGAATAATGAGAGTATACCGATTCAATGTAGTATTTTCTCTTTTTGGGGACAAGGACCTTATACTGCTCCAAGAGCGGCAGCAGCTCCTTTTCCGAGAGTATGCAGTCATACATATCCTCGTTCTTTCCCGGCTTGCGGCTCAGGAAATAGCGTCTGTAATGCACCAGACCCGTATAGTCCGCCGACAGGTTCTTCCACGCCCAGTAGAGAGCGGTCTGTGTTCCGAAGCACCAGTTCAGCTCGGAAATATTGTCACCCGTGTTATCCTTTTGGTATCCGAAATCGAGAGGCTTCCCCTCGCTGTCCGTCTTGCCCTCCGCGCCGACCTGAAGAGGAAGATAGATACTGTCCTCCGGCATACGGTACTGCTTGTGGGTCGCGACGATGATTTTTATGTTTGGATTTGTTGTCATATCAAAATCTTCCTTAAATCAAAATAGTCCTTCGCGGTCACAGTCATTAAACCAGTCGGCAAACGACTCCTCCAGCGAATAGTGGAATCCGTAATCCGAATCGCTAAGCTTTTTTCCGCAGATATTTGTACTTACCATCAGCTTCCGCACTCTGTCGGGATGTATGCCGACCTTTTTTCCGCCGATCGGACCCAATACCCTCGCGGCTGCCATCAGGAGCTTTCCGTTGACCTTTGGGATTCTTTTGCCGCCCAGATCGGTCGACGCCTTCATTGCCTCACATATCTGTTCTATCGTAAACGCGGGCTCAAACGTGCAGTTATAAATGTCATAACCCGGGAATGAATGGTCGATCATACGGTACTTGAAAAACCGAACCAGCTCCTTGACATAAACGCACGCCTTTACGGTGTCCCTGCGTCCGGCATAAAAATAGTACCCGCCCTTGATTCCTTTATATAATCTTGTCATATTGCCGTGCTCGCCCTTGCCGTATACGATACCCGGGCGAACGATCGTGAGCTCACGCGAGGCTTCCTTTTCCGCCCACCCGATGTGGATCTTTTCCGCGACGAGCTTTGATATGCCGTAGGGAGTGTTGGGTGTCGGAAGGGTCTCCTCAGTTTTGAGCTCCTCCGCAGCGCCGTAAGGTGCGATCGAGGAGGTGAACAGCATCTTTTTTATCCCGTGCTTTTCCGCAAAAGCCACAACATTCTCTGCTCCTCGGATATTAGTCTCAAAATACTCCCTGTCCTCATGTCCCGGAGTTCTGTGGACTGCGGCGAGGTTGAAAATGATATCGTCGGAAGTCGGTGAGAATTGAAAATCGATCGGCTTTCTGACATCAAGCCGGACGTATTCGACTCCCTCATTCTTTTCAACCACACCGGGCACAACGCCCTCCTCGCCCGGCATTACGATATCCAGATCATAGATCTTGTCTGTTTCCTTAACGCACTCGCTTTTCAGCAAATGTATCAAATGCGTTCCGATGAAGCCGGAGCCGCCGAAGATAATATAGTTCATATGTACCCGTCCTTTGATTTCATTATGTCGCTCAGTCTCTTTTGAACAGATCTCTGGTGTATACCTTGTCCGCAGCATCGTCGAGAACGCTGTCATAGCGGTTGGCGATGATCGCGTCACAGCCCGCCCTGAACTTGTTGATGTCATTGACGACCAGCGATCCGAAGAAGGTCATTCCGTCCTCAAGGGTCGGTTCATATACGATGACCGTCGCGCCCTTGGATTTCAGGCGCTTCATGACTCCCTGAATGGAGCTCTGGCGGAAATTATCCGAGTTGGATTTCATCGTCAGACGGTAAACGCCGACTGTGATCGGCCGCTCTTTTTCCGCGTTCCACATACTGTCGGTGCTGTAATAGCCCGCCTTCTCAAGAACCTTGTCAGCGATATAATCCTTTCGGGTGCGGTTGCTCTCAACGATCGCCGAGATCATATTCTGCGGCACATCCTGATAATTCGCCAGCAGCTGCTTGGTGTCCTTCGGCAGGCAGTAACCGCCGTAGCCGAAGCTGGGGTTGTTGTAGAAATCGCCGATACGCGGATCCAGACATACGCCGCGGATGATATCGGCGGTGTTGAGTTCCTTTACCTCGGCGTAGGTGTCCAGCTCGTTGAAATAGCTCACGCGCAGCGCAAGGTAGGTGTTCGCGAACAGCTTGACCGCCTCTGCCTCGGTGAAGCCCATGAACAGGGTGTCGATGTTCTCCTTCATCGCACCCTCCTGAAGCAGACGGGCAAAGGTGTGCGCCGCCTCCGTCAGCCTCTCGTCAGCCAAGTCCGTTCCGACAATGATACGGCTGGGATAGAGGTTATCGTACAGCGCCTTTGACTCTCTGAGGAATTCCGGGCTGAAAATAATATTCCGGCTGCCTGTCTTTTCTCTGATGCGCCTTGTATAGCCGACCGGGATCGTGCTCTTGATGACCATTACGGCGTCGGGGTTATACTGCATCACCAAGCTGATAACAGCTTCGACCGCCGAGGTATCGAAGTAATTCTTTTTGCTGTCATAATTGGTGGGAGCGGCGATAACGACAAAGTCCGCGTTTTTGTATGCCTCTTCGGCGTCCAGCGTCGCAGTCAGATCAAGCTCCTTTTCGGCGAGATACTTCTCGATATACTCGTCCTGGATCGGAGAGCGCCTCTTGTTGATCAGCTCCACCTTTTCGGGAATAATGTCGACCGCGTAGACCTTATTGCGCTGAGCAAGCAGCGTTGCGATCGAAAGCCCGACATAGCCGGTACCCGCGACTGCGATAGTATAGTTCAACGAATCATTCACAGATGATCACACCTTTTCTTTACATAATAATTCTTATACCGATATCAGATAAAACCCTTTGATACTAATCTCAAATAAGAAATAGACAAGAATAGAATTATCTGATATAATAAAACTGGTGATAAAAATGAAGTATCAGATAACAGCGGAACAAAAACAAGAAATAGAACGGGCGCGTAAGAACAACAAGAATACACAAACAGAAAATCGTTTAAAAGTATTGTATTTAAGGGCAGAAGGAGCCAGCTATAAAGAGATCATAAAGGCAACCGGATACAGCAAAGCAAATATTGCAAAAATCATCAAGTTGTATTTTGAAAAAGGCTTAGAAGACATCACGTCAAACAAGTATGGCGGCAACCATCGCAATCTGAATTACGAAGAAGAAGAAAAACTACTGCAACACTTTGTAAAAAAAGCAGAACAAGGGCAAATTGTCGAAACCAAGGAAATCAAAGAACGATATGAGCAAACAATAGGTCATACTATTGGGAGAGGGCAGATATATTATGTTCTCAAAAGACACGGTTGGCGTAAAATAATGCCCAGAAGCAAACACCCTAAGAAAGCTGATGAGGAGGCTATTGAAGCCTCAAAAAAATTAAGCAAATCGTAGAGGAAAAATCAAAAAGTTTCCACAATTCCACAGTGCGTTTAATGTTTCAGGACGAAGCTGGTTTTGGGCGGATCAATAAGCCAAAATACTGCTGGTGTCAAAAAGGAATTAGACCGTTAGTACCTTGTCACCATATTAGGGAATACCGTTACGCCTACGGCGCTGTAGAACCTATGACAGGTGAAGGTTGCTTTCTTGTTTTACCGTATTGCAATACCAATTGCATGAACGTATTTCTTAACCATTTGTCTGAATCATATACGAATGACAGGATTATCCTTGTATGCGATGGAGCAGCTTGGCATAAAGCCAACGCTTTGATTGTCCCTGAAAATATCAGCATTGTTTTTATTCCACCGTATACACCCGAGATGAATCCCATAGAGCAGATTTGGAAAGAAATCAGAAAAATTGGCTTTAGAAACGAAGTGTTCCATACTCTTGACAAGGTTGTTGAGCGCCTTTGTAAATCCATTTGTTCTTTGTCTGCTGATACAATTAAATCCGTTACTTGCAGAAAATGGATTGTGTCTACTTTTAATTAGGGATTAGTATGAAATCTGTCGCGTCAAGCCCTGCAAAGCTGCGTTCTCCGCCTTGTTCTGCAAGTTTTCCGATTACATGCAATCAATTCCTTTTATACGGATCGGTAAAAATATCCCCGGCTCAAAGCAAAATAGCAAAACTGTTCCGAGCCGGAAAAACACATGCCTAACCTTATAAAGGATACCACATTATTCGCCTTTTTTCAACTATAAACTATTATAAGAAAACCTATACCCTATCTTCATATTTCATAAAAAACGCCGATTACATGCGCAAACCGAGGTCTGTCTGCAAAGCTCCCTCAGCGGAGGACTTTTGTTGCAGCGGCACAAAAAAGAGGAGCGGTCAAAGCCGCTCCTTGTTCGTTTCATTCTGTCAGTACGCGCCGTCGCCCTTGATGACCGCCGGTATCGTTTTGAACAGGATCTTGATATCAGTCCAAACACTGCGCTCCGCAATGTATTTTTGATCGAACCTCACCATTCCGTTAAAATCTATGGTGCTTCTTCCGCTGATCTGCCAGTAGCAGGTCAGACCGCCTATCACACTCAGGCGCTGCATGGAATACTCGGTATAATTCTCGACCTCTCTCACCAGCGGAGGACGCGGGCCCACAAAGCTCATATCC
>Ga0310695_10001971_pt1 | contig 45343 bp, 47 predicted proteins | sample RumenRJG_04DNA_FD_203882 | JGI IMG/M metagenome (GOLD analysis project Ga0310695, IMG submission 203882) | Bovine rumen microbial communities from Lethbridge, Alberta, Canada - RJG_04 (v2) (version 2) | ecosystem: Host-associated > Mammals > Digestive system > Stomach > Rumen | place: Canada... | reverse complement strand
AATTACGCCGACACGAAGTCCGTGCGGATTAACTTTCTGTCCCATAATCAGACCTCCTTGGGATTATTCTTTTTCTTTAAGAACAACTGTGATATGTGATGTTCTCTTTAAAATTCTGTATGCTCTGCCATGTGATCTTGGCATGATTCTCTTCATGATAGGGCCTGGTGTAACGTAGCACTCAGCAACATAAAGATTCTCGCCGTCCATGCTGAAGTTGTTAACAGCATTTGCCTGAGCGGATTTTACAAGCTTTGAAACGATAGGACTTGCAGCCTTAGGAGTGAGATCTAAAGTAGCCAGTGCGAAGTCAACAGGCTTGTTTCTGATGAGATCGAGAACGATCTGCACCTTTCTTGGTGATATGCGAGCATTTCTTAAATTAGCTCTTGCTTCCATCTATAGCTCCTCCTTCCGCTTATTTCTTACCGTTATTGGATGTCTTAGAACCTGCGTGGCCCTTGTATGTTCTTGTAGGTGCGAACTCACCGAGTTTGTGACCTACCATATCCTCTGTTACGTATACCGGAACGTGCTTACGACCGTCGTGAACAGCGAATGTGTGACCAACGAAATCAGGGAATATTGTTGAAGAACGGCTCCATGTCTTGAGAACCTTCTTCTCGCCTGCCTCGTTCATTGCAACGACCCTCTTCAGGAGAACTTCCTGGACATAAGGTCCCTTTTTGATACTTCTACTCATTAGTCAAGTTCCTCCTTTCAGATTACTTGCCGTTGCGGCGCTTTACGATGAACTTGTCAGTTCTGTGGTGCTTCTTACGAGTCTTGTAACCAAGAGCAGGCTTGCCCCAAGGGGTAACAGGGCCTGGTCTTCCGACTGGTGATTTACCTTCACCACCGCCGTGTGGGTGATCGCAGGGGTTCATAACAGAACCGCGGACTGTAGGTCTCCAACCCATATTTCTTACACGACCAGCCTTACCGTAGTTAACGTTTTCGTGGTCGATGTTTGATACCTGACCGATAGCAGCCTTGCAGCCAATCGGAACTTTTCTCATCTCGCCGGAAGGAAGTCTGATAAGAGCATATGCGCCTTCCTTACCCATGAGCTGAGCCTGGTTGCCAGCGCTTCTTACGAGCTGAGCGCCCTTGCCGGGATAAAGCTCGATAGCGTGGATAAATGTACCAACAGGGATATCTTCGAGCTTGAGAGCGTTGCCGGGCTTGATATCAGCCTCAGAACCGGACTCGATCTTATCGCCGACCTTGAGACCGTTGGGAGCGAGGATGTATCTCTTCTCGCCGTCCTCATACTGAACGAGAGCGATGAATGCGCTTCTGTTCGGATCGTACTCAAGAGTCATAACTGTAGCGATCATGTTATCCTTATCGCGCTTGAAATCTATTACACGGTACTTTCTTCTGTTACCGCCGCCTCTGTGGCGAACTGTTATTCTGCCGTAGCTGTTTCTTCCCGACTTCTTCTTAAGGGGTTCGAGAAGGCTCTTCTCCGGCTCAACCTTTGACAGAACCGAGTAGTCAGTTACAGTCATCTGACGTCTCGAAGGTGTCGTAGGCTTGTAGGTTTTAATAGCCATTTATTTCACTCCTTGAAATGCGTTTTTTGCGGGAGCATTACTCCCATACTTATTCTTCCTGTTTAAAAAGGGGATTAATACATACCCTCGAAGAATTCGATAGCCTTTGAATCCTCAGTAAGAGTAACGATAGCCTTCTTCCAGGAAGCTGTCATACCCTCGTATCTGCCGAGGCGCTTCATCTTGCCGTTAACGTTCATAGTAGTTACCTTAGCAACCTCTACGCCGAACAGCTTTTCGATAGCCTTTTTGATCTCAGGCTTAGTAGCGTCCTTAGCTACTTTAAAGGTGTACTTTCCTACCTGAAGACCGTCCATTGACTTTTCAGTGATAACGGGCTTAAGAATGATATCCTGAGCTGTTTTCATTATGCGTACACCTCCTCGATCTTTCCTACGGCATTCTTAACAACGATGAACTTGTCATAGTTGAGGATGTCGTATACGTTAAGAGTGTTTACAGCGGCGGTCTTTACGCCGGGGATATTAGCTGCGCTCTTGATTACCTTTGAGTCTGCCTCAGCAGTAACGATAAGAGCCTTGCCCTCTACGCCGAGAGCCTTGAGCATCTCTGCGATTGTCTTTGTCTTGTAGCTGTCGAGAGTGAGAGCATCAAGAACGATCATGTTATTATCGAGGACCTTTGTGGAAAGAGCAGACTTCATAGCGAGTCTTCTTACCTTTTTATTGAGAGCGTATCTGTAATCTCTGGGCTTAGGACCGAGAGCAACGCCGCCGTGGTACCACTGAGGAGCACGTGTCGAGCCCTGTCTTGCATGACCTGTACCCTTCTGTCTCCAGGGCTTTCTGCCGCCGCCGCTTACTTCTGTTCTTGTAAGAGTTGACTGTGTACCCTGTCTCTGGTTTGCGAGGTAGTTAACTACCATTGCGTGCATAACAGCTTCGTTGGGAGTGATGCCGAAGATCTCATCGTTGAGTTCTGTCTCAGCTACCTGCTTGCCAGCCATATCAAATACTGAAATTGTAGACATTTACGTTTCCTCCTTCCTTAAGCCTTAACGCTGTCAACGATATATACGATTCCGCCCTTAGGACCGGGAACTGCACCCTTGATAGCGATGAGATTGTTTTCTGCGTCTATTTTAACGATCTCGAGGTTCTGAACAGTAACCTGCTCAGCGCCCATGTGACCAGCCATGCCCTTACCCTTGTAGATTCTTGAAGGGGATGAGCAAGCACCCATTGATCCAGCCTGTCTGTGAACAGGGCCTGTACCGTGAGTTTCCTTGAGTCTGTGCTGGTTGTGACGCTTGATAGCGCCTGCGAAGCCCTTACCTTTGCTTGTGCCGATAACGTCGATAGCGTCACCAACTGCAAATGTATCAGCCTTAACGATGTCGCCAACGTTAAGAGCGTCGCAGTCATCGAGTCTGAATTCCTTAAGGTTCTTCTTGCAAGCAACGTCAGCCTTGTCGAAGTGACCCTTCATAGGCTTGTTTACTCTCTGAACCTTTACGTCGCCGTATCCGAGCTGAAGTGCAGCGTAACCGTCGTTTTCAACAGTCTTCTTCTGAACTACAACGCAGGGACCAGCTTCTACTACTGTTACAGGGATAACTTTTCCTGCTTCATCGAAGATCTGAGTCATACCGATCTTCTTGCCGATAATGCCTTTCTGCATTTTCATTTCCTCCTGTTAGGTTATTGGTTGACAAAGGTTGTCAACATGACCGGCAGATCACTGCCATTCCGTTTCCCGAACGGTGATTCTGGGCGTAATATCGGTTAATTACTTAACCTCCATAACAACGTCTACGCCTGCGGGGATCTCGAGCTTGTCGAAAGCAGCTGTTGTCTTGTCTGTAGGACGGATAACATCGATAAGTCTCTTGTGAGTTCTCATCTCGAACTGCTCGCGGCTGTCCTTGTACTTGTGTACAGCGCGAAGGATAGTAACAACTTCCTTATCTGTGGGGAGCGGGATAGGACCCGAAACTCTCGCACCGCTTCTCTTAGCTGCCTCAACGATCTTAGCTGCAGCGATGTCTACTGTAGCATGATCGTAGCCCTTGATCTTGAATCTGATCTTTTCGTTGACTGCCATGATTTTCGCCTCCTTGAAGAATTTTGGGGACGCCTTTTGGGATTCACACGTTACCGTGTGTTTCATGCTTTACCTTATAAAAAAGGCCCGAAAAATCAGTATTTTCCGAGCCGGTTCAGACATATTGAGACACAAAGTGAGCATAGTAGCGCATACGCAAGCTGCGCTATCCATCAACACAAACTGTGTTCAGTATCCCATTCGCCCGGTTTGAAATCGGACATACTCCACGGAAATTCCCTGACATACCGCCAGCAACCTTCCGCTTCCTCGCATATCTTTTGCAGTCAGCGCACACATGGTGCGCTCAACAGTAACAATTATACCATATCTTGCGGAATAATGCAAGCTTTACCAGAAATTCGCGTATAGAACTTTGATAAACCCACTGCGCATTTTTTGTGCACTTTCACAATGCCGATATCATTCTAAGTAAAAAAGAACGCCCGAAGGCGTTCTCTTTAATCTTTATCATCTTTTTCAGCGTTTTTGTCCATATTTTCGGTATTGAGGAACGAAGCAGGGTCGTAGCAGATGCCTTTGTATCTTACCTCGAAATGGCAATGGTTGCCGAACGAGTTACCGGTATTTCCGACAAATCCGATGAGCTGACCCTTCTGAACGTACTCGCCCTCTGTAGCGTAGACCGCTATCATGTGACCGTATACCGTCGCGTAGCCGTCAGGATGTTCTATCATTACAACATTTCCGTAACCGCCGGAATTCCAGCCGGCTGAAACGACCTCGCCCTCGTCCGCGGCATATATTTCAGTGCCCTCGGGAGCGGCAATATCAAGGCCCTTATGGTTACGGTCACTGATGAACGTATCGCTGACGTAGCCGCCGTCGAGAGGCCATCCGAATTTGCCCGAACCCGTAAGCGGTTCACCGAAGAAGCAGGTAGCCGGATTATCGGGCATTGCCGAATAAGTACCTATACCGATAGTTTCCATTACCGGATTCTTTGTAATATTTGAGCTGAGTACCTTTCTGGACGCTTCTCTGCCGTCTATATAGGTTATTTCTATCTTGCTTTCCTTTTCACCGCGTTCACCCTTTTGCAGTATAGACCGTACACCGACATTCAGCGCACTCGTCTCAACCTCTATCGACTCATAGTCGAGGAAAGAAAGAGTATCTGTTTCGCGGACATATTTTATCGGCAGATAGCTTTCAGTCTCAACAACATTCACCATCTGTCCGTCTTTGAGTGAAGTACTGATACCGGGGTTCAGTTCATTTAACCGGTCGAGATCCATACCGTATTTCTGTGCAACAGTAACGATATTATCGCCTGCCTGCGCGACGTATACACGCTGTTTCTCCTTTTCCGATGTAAGGAGGTCGATAGTTTCCTGCTCAGGTTTGACACTGCTTCGCAGGTAGATGCCCTTTGTATACTCTATCTTGTTAACGTATGAAAGGTCTCTGACTATTCCCTTTACGTCGTAATTAAGGAGTCTGTCGTCGAGTGCAGTCTGAACCATTTTTTTATCTTCTACGGCACCGATAAAGTTTCCGTCAATGTAGATACCGTAAGCCTCAGTGAGGTCTTCATCGGAAGCTGCAAGCATTTTATCAGCAAGCTGTCCGGCTGTGACGAATTTATCACTGTCAGAGATAACTCTCAGTGACAGCTTCGCAGTCATATCGACTGCCTCCTCATTTTCGGAGTATGATATTCTCTGCTGAACATCGCGTGATGCCGCGTCGAAGTCGGCTTCTGACGAAATAATGCCTATTTCGTGACCGTTATACTCTACCGCGATACCATATTCAAATCCTGAGCCGTATCTGATAATGCCGAAAAGAAATGCAAGGCATACCACAGGCATAACATAGTTGAACACGGTATATACCACGCCGTTTTCGCCGAAAAAGAACGAGCCGATAAACCTGAGCACCGCATCATAGTACTCTTTCTTGCCCTCTTTTTTTGCACGGCGTATCTTCTTTGAGTAGTCATTCGAGAGTTTTACTCTCTCGCGGAATGACTCAGTAAGTTCCTTCCACAGCCACCGGATACCGTTTCCGGCGAGCTTTACAAGCTCTGCAAGGTCAGAGAGGACGAATTTTGCCCCTTTTATAAGTGCGAGCAGTATCGCTGCCGCAAATTTTGAAACACTCAGTCCGGCGCGGACAAATATCCGTGCCGCCATATCGCCTGACTTCTGAAATAGGCTCAAAAGCGATACTCCTCCTTTTCATAATAATTGTTACAAATCAGTTACAGTATAATATTATAGCTTATCTGCTGAAAATTACAACGGCTAAAATAACGAAAACCGCGTTTCCGCCGTATATTTTGTATGTCTGCACAAAAAACTCTCAGCGGTACTGTATGGTTTTTACGGAGCTATTTCCGGTATTATGCCCGATTGAAAAGCTGTTTTATATCGTCCGGCAGTTCAGACCTTACCACCGTCACTTCCCCTGTCATAGGGAGTTTCAGGCACATTTGCCCGCAGTGAAGTGCCTGACGGCTTATGTCAGAAAGCTTGCCGCCGTACATATCATCTCCGGCAAGGGGGTGCCCGATATGAGCAAAATGTACACGTATCTGATGCGTCCGACCCGTTTCGAGCTTTATTTCCATAAGCGAATATCGGTCGCTGCACGCGATGCGGCGGTAATGTGTGACCGCGTGTCTGCCGTCCTCACGGACACATCTGCGGATAATACTCTCGCTCTCACGCGCAATAGGAGCGTCAATAACTCCGCACTCGTCGGTAATACCGTGAACCGCCGCATAATATGTCTTATCGCCGCCGCCCTGCATAACGTTTGCAGCATGAGGATTCTTCGCAATGATACAAAGTCCGGAAGTGTCCTTATCGAGACGATTTACCGCGCGGAATGTCAGTTCAGGATAGAGGTACGCAAAATAGTTAGCGAGCGTGTCGTCGCGGTGTTTTATGGACTGATGCACCGGCATTCCGGCAGGCTTATCGAATACGACTATATCCTCATTCTCGAAAGCTATCGCCGCAAAGAGACTGCCATTCGGCTCAGCGGTACTGTTTTCGCCGGTATCAAGTACAATAATGTCGCCGTGCCTGACCGTATCAACACTTCGTATATGCTCTCCGTTGCAGGTCAGACCACCCTCACGGTGTTTGAGTTTTTTCAGCAGACGTGCGGAAACTCCGTTTCTGCCGCGCAGAAACTTCTCAAGCGTCATCGGTGTATCAGTATCCACGACGAACCGCAGTTCGCTCATTTTTCTTACCTCCCCTGCCGCATTCCACGGCATATTCGTCCTCTTTAATATAAATAGATATACCTGTAGCAAATGCTGACGCAAACTCAGGCAGAAAAAACGGTATACCAAGCAATGTCGCCATAAGCGGCAGATATACAACACAAAGCTTCAGCAGCAGAGTCCTCCTGCCGCGCATGAATCTGAATGCCGCAACAGCAAGCGATATGCCGCCTTTTTCGGGGTACTCAGCAAGCAGAAACGGTACCGCCGCAGTTGTAATTCTTGCCGCGGCCCACACTCCAAGCAGCATGACTGACACCACAGCCATGTTCACTGCCCCGAATAACTCACTGCTTCCGCCGCCACCGGAGAGCAATACTGCCGCATATAAGGCAGCTGCCGCAGAAGGTACTATCGCTGAAAGGCAGATAAATTTACCGGCAAGTGATGCAGCAATGCTTCGCCGGATAAACCCGGTATCAAGCAGCATTTCCGATATATGCTCACCGGACTCCTGTCCTTTCACTGTGTCCATTACTTTCACGGCGGAAGCACAAATCAGCGGTGCAGTGACTACCCATCTTGCGGCAGTAAAAACAGCGGCAAGGACGAGCTGCTCAGCATTTTCGCCTGTAAACAGTTCATTCGGCTGCATCGCCCCAAAGTATAACAGCAGACTGTAAAAAGCCGCCTCAGCAAGCCGGAAAAGCAGCTCCGCACCTACCGGCAGCAGACACACAAGCAGCAGCCGGCTGCGTTTGCCGCTGATATTTCCGCGGGAATAAGAGATAAGCTCAAACACTTTCAATACATCACACCCTTAGCTATATGCTAAAGGCAAGTATTGACAGTATCTGCGGTTTTATTCATTCATATCGTCTATCCTGTCGTAAGGGCAGTAGCCGAGTATTTCAAAGCTCTGCGAATTCAGCCACATCTGTGCAGTCACAAGGATATCGAAACCGCCGCCCGGCTCGGTATTTATCTGTGAGGGGCTGTATTTAGGCAGTCCGAAACCTGCAAGCATATTCGAGATAATGCCTGCGTGAGTTATGAGGGCACAGTGCGTGAGACCGCTCTCCATCATGTCCATGATGACATTATGCAGACCCGTATATGTGCGTGCAGTCATTTCCTCAAGGCTCTCGCCCTTCGGCGGACGGACGTCCTTTCCGCCCTTCAGCCATGCCTTGTAGTCATCGCGTTTAAGCAGCTCGTCTACGGTTTTGCCCTCGAATTCGCCGAGGTCAAGCTCACGGAAGTCGTCAACAGGGACAATCTCAGTCTCAGGGAAGAGAATATCGGCAGTTTCGCGGCATCTCAGCAGCGGCGAGGTGTATACTCTGTGTACGGACGGATAATCAAACTCGTCCATTTTTGCGGCGAGGTCAGCCGCACCCTTAGGTGAAAGCGGCAAATCGGTCTTTCCTATGTAAATACCATTTTCATTCGCCTCGGTCATTCCGTGACGGATAACGCTTATTCTGTATCCTTTCATACTTTTAACAGCTCCCTTTCATTGTCTAAAACTCACAAAAAAGCAATATTTTTTTATAGCCATTGGTAAATGCGACAAATTCCGACCCAAAAAGCACCGATTTTTTAATGTTTCGGCATATTTACAAATTATACAATACGTATTATAATAATATTAAGGTTAAAATATACTCAACGTATCATAAATATAAAAAATGGAATTAGGAGGATATTCCCAATGAACTCGGATTTTGCACGTATTATAACTCTTCAGAGAAAAGAACGTCATATTAGTCAGAAGCAAGCGGCTTCCGACCTCGGTATCTCACAAGCTCTTCTTTCGCACTATGAAAAAGGCATAAGAGAGTGCGGACTTAACTTTCTCGTTAAAATCGCCGACTATTACAACGTTTCCTGCGATTACCTTCTCGGACGTACCCCCGAGCCGGAAGGAAAGGTCATAACTATCGAGGACATTCCTGACGACGACGGAAACAACAACCTCAAAATGCCTTCGCCTGAGATAATCAACTTCAACAGACGAATCATCAACAACTCTATCAGTCTGCTTTTCAGCCTTGCGCAGAAGGCAAACAGTATCACTCTTATAAAAGAGGTATCGTCGTACCTGATGCTTTCAGTGTACAAGCTCTTCCGTATCGTATACAACGCAAATCCGCACAACGACCAGAAGCTCTTCCGCATTCCTAAGGTTATCGCAAACGACAGTGCAAACGCAATCATTTCAATGAGTGAAGCCGACATAAAAGCCGCTTCGAGCGGTATCTCCCTCGACGGAAACGACTGTATCGACAACTTCGATACCCTCTACGTTACAACCGCTACCCTGCAAAAAGACTATGCACAGTACTCCTCATCTCTCCTCAACCTCATCAAGCGAAGCGAGGAAAGTATCGCACGTACAAGAGCCAAATACCGCGGCACAAACGAAAACAACCACGGTTATTGATAAGAGTTTATCGCCCCTGCAATTGCAGGGGTTTTTGTTCAATATGCAGGGAATACATTTTAATGTGAATCTGTAGGGGCGCACATTGTGCGCCCGCTGATTCATGAATTGCTTTGCTGTATGGGCGAACACTGTTCGCCCATACAGGATAATTCTGAATCTGAATCCACCCTGTACTATCTTTATATCTGCTGAGCTGATTCCAGTGCGACCGCTATCATAGTGCGTGATATCTGTCCGGTCACAAACTTATGGGTATCGGGGTCAACGCTGAGTATCAGCTGAATGCCTCTCATCTGCGGAGTTCTGTTCACAAGGCGCAGAAGCTCCTCAACTCTGCACATCGTGTAACCGGTACCCATAGCCGCAGCGACATCGGTATCAGGAAACACCATAAAGAAGAAATTGCCCTCATGCGGAGCTATAAGAAGCTGCATATCGAAGCCGCCGTCGGAGTTTTCGACTGCGTCGCCGGTAACGGCTGCGAGGACCTCCTCGTTATTCTTTATCATTTCAGCAAGCTTCATACCAACCGCAACATCAACGGCTCTGCCGTCGGTATCGTCGCTGAGACTACTAACCTTTTCAAAGAGTGCTGCAAGTTTCTGGATATCAGTCATAAAGTCACCTCGTGCAAATATTTTTTATATTATATCATGGAATATGCGAATTGTCAATTTCGCACACAAGCCTAAAGAGCGAAAGGTGACTATATCTTGCCTCATTTTGAAACAACCAATTCATATATGAATGAAAAAAGGCTACCGGAAAACCGATAGCCTTTTTGATTATGCGTTCATGCCAAGCTCGATAGCCTTGTAGTTGTTGGGGATAAGTGCAGCCTTTTTCGGGGGCACTACCTTTTCGATTGCCTTCTTCATAGTATCGAGTGAGCAGATATTTGTCTCCTTGAGGAGTTTACCGAGAAGAATGATATTTGAACCGCCCTTGAGAGCGTTATCGTCAGCGAGCTGCTGTGAGGGGATACCGTAGAGCTCGATGTCAGTTCTGTCGGTATTAGCTTCAATAAGAGTGCTGTCGAAGAATACCTTTCCGCCGGGGCGAACGTCCTTCACGAACTTGTCGAATGAAGGCTGGTTCATAACGATGAGGAGGTCAGGAGTAAGTACGAGCGGTGAACCGATAGGCTCATCGGAGATACATACTGAACAGTTACAAGTACCGCCTCTCATCTCAGGACCGTATGAAGGAAGCCATGAAAGCTCCTTATTGTCCATGAGTCCGCAGTATGCGAGGATCTTACCAGCGAAGAGGATACCCTGTCCGCCGAAGCCTGCGAGGAGAATTTCAGTTGTAGCCATTATTCGTTACCTCCTTCTGCGGGAAATACTCCCTCTTCAACATCCTTGTAAACGCCGAGAGGATAGTAAGGGATCATTTCGTCCTGAAGTCTCTTGATAGCCTCAAGAGGAGTGAGACCCCAGTTTGTAGGACAAGTTGAGAGAACCTCTACGATAGAGAAACCCTTGCCTGCCTTCTGATTCTCGAATGCCTTGCGGATAGCCTTCTTAGCAGCCTTGATGTGGGGAACTGTATCAACAGCAACACGCTCTGCATAAGCAGTACCTGTGAGCTGTGAAAGCATCTCACATACCTTTACAGGGTAGCCAGCGAGCTGAGGACTTCTTCCGAAAGGTGTAGTCTGAGTGACCTGACCGGGAAGAGTTGTAGGAGCCATCTGTCCGCCTGTCATACCGTAAATAGTGTTATTGATGAAGATAACAACGATATTCTCGCCTCTTGTAGCAACGTGAACTGTTTCAGCAGTACCGATAGCAGCGAGGTCGCCGTCGCCCTGATATGTAAATACGAACTTGTCAGGATTTGTGCGCTTAACGCCTGTAGCAACAGCCGGAGCACGTCCGTGAGCAGCCTCGATCATATCGCAGTTGAAGTAATCGTAAGCCATAACGGAGCAGCCAACAGGACATACGCCGATAGTATCGCCCTCGATACCCATTTCGTCGATTACCTCAGCGAGAATACGGTGAACGATACCGTGAGTACAGCCGGGGCAGTAATGGGTAGGAACATCTATAAGTGCATGGGGTCTTTCAAATACAACAGCCATTAGAGTGAACCTCCGATCTTCTTGATCTCCTCAAGCACCTCAGCAGGTGTGGGGATAACGCCGCCAGTTCTTCCGAAGAAGTGAACAGGCTTAGAGCAGTTGATAGCGAGCTTGATATCGTCTACCATCTGACCCATTGACATCTCAACGCTGAGGAGAGCCTTTGCGTTCTTAGCAGCCTCATTGATCTCCTTAACGGGGAACGGCCAGAGTGTCTTGGGACGGAAGAGACCAGCCTTGATGCCCTGCTCTCTTGCAGAATTTACAGCAGACTTTACAACTCTTGCAGTTGCGCCGAATGCGCAGAGAAGGATATCGCAGTCCTCTGTGAGGTAGAGTTCAGCCTCTGTCTCAGTTTCCTTGATGATATCGTACTTCTTGTAGCGCTCTACGATAGAATTTTCGAGCTCATCAGGCTTGAGGTAGAGAGAATTGATAATATGGTGTTCTCTTGAATTCTTGTGACCATTTGCAGCCCAGCCGCTCTTATCGTAAGCGTTGGGGTTGATCTCAGGGAAGGATACAGGCTCCATCATCTGACCGAGAAGACCGTCAGCGAGGATCATAGCGGGCATACGGTACTTATCAGCGCGGTCGAAAGCCTTTACAACGTAGTCAACCATTTCCTGAACGGAAGCGGGTGCGTATACGAGGAGCTGGAAGTCGCCGTGACCGAGAGCCTTTGTAGCCTGCCAGTAGTCTGCCTGTGAAGGCTGGATACCGCCGAGACCCGGGCCGCCTCTTTCAACGTTGATGATAACAGCGGGGAGGTCGGAACCGGCAATGTATGAAACTCCCTCACTCTTGAGTGAGATTCCGGGAGAAGATGATGATGTCATAGCTCTTACGCCTGTTGAAGCAGCGCCGAGTACCATGTTGATAGCAGCGATCTCAGATTCAGCCTGAAGGAATACGCCGCCTGCCTTATGCATACGCTTTGCCATATAAGCGGCAAGCTCTGTCTGGGGAGTGATGGGGTATCCGAAGAAGCACTTACAGCCTGCTCTGATAGCAGCCTCAGCGAGAGCCTCGTTACCCTTCATAAGATTTCTTTCCAAAGCTTAACAGCTCCTTTCAATGATAAACAAGATTATTTTTCGATGATAATAGCGCAGTCAGGGCACATAGTTGCGCACATTGCACAGCTTATGCAGGCTGACTCATCTGTACACTCTGCGTAGAAGTAACCCTTCTTATTACGCTTCTCCTTCTGAAGAGCGACAATGTTCTTCGGACAGGCAGCTGTGCAAAGTCCGCAGCCCTTGCACCTCTCGGTGATAACAGTCATTTTTGCCATTCTTTTCACTCCCTTCGCGAAAATAATTGTATTTAGATACTGGTATATCTTTATAAATTGTAGGGAACGCCGCCCTCGGCGTTCCGTGCCGCAGGCAGTTATTATGTGCGGAACGGCGAGGGCGCCGTTCCCTACGAATCGTTTTCTATAGGTTATCTATCCCACGGCAATCGTACATATACCTTTATCGGCATGATACCGTCCTTACCTGTTAGTGAGCAAAGTTCCTCGGGGCAGGTAGTGAAAGCGAGGGGAAGTCCGGTTTTTTCAGCGACTCTGTCTGCAAACTCAGCAGACTCAGCGATTATCTCAGAACTTGTCTCGCAACCGAGGTTGGTATTATTAACGATAGCGGTATGCTTCATGCGTGAAGCCGCCTCGATCTCGTACATGAGAGTTACAGCCTCATCAGCGTTGGAAGTGAGTGTTCTGCGCTGATTTATGACATACAGCATATCTATATCGCCCGGAAGCATTTCAAGCAGAGCCTCTGCATAGCGTCCGAGGGCGGTTGCACCCGCATCATCTCCGCCTACATCAATGATAAGGCAGTCCTCACTTGCGGCGAGCTGCTCAACATCGAACTGTATTGACGGAACATCGAGGTTAGTGTTAGCAAAATCAGGTGCTATAAGTTTTATGCCCTTGTCCTCGAAAAGCTGTTTGAAGTCAGCGGTGCGGAAATAGGGATTTACGAGGTCGAGGTCAACGACTGCAACCTTCTTGCCCTCCTCAGCAGCCTTGACTGCAAGGTTAACGGAGAGGTTAGTTTTGCCGCTGCCATAGTGACCGGTGATAATAGTTATCTTCTTCATATTACTCCTTCTGAATTGTCGGAAAAATACTACACCTTATATTATACCACTTCAACTCAGCAAATGCAAGGATTTTTTCTATAATACTGATTTTTTCCATAGAATGGCATTATTTCTTAGCTTGAAAGCACTTTGACATTCAGTATCTCCGCCGTCGGACGCACGATGTGCGTCCCTACAGGTCAATAAAAAATCAAAAGCTCCCTTATGGGAGCTTTTCCTGTTATAATCAGGCGCAGTGATTATTCAGCGTCTGTATTCTTCTCGATGTAGTTAACAATATCGTTAACAGTCTTGATTTCCTCAACAGCCTCATCGGGGATAGAGAGGTCATACTCGTCCTCGATAGTCTGGATAAGGTCTACGATGTCGAGAGAATCTGCACCGAGATCCTCCTGAATGTTAGCCTCAGGTGTAACAGCGTCCTCTTCAACGCCAAGCTGTTCTACAATGATCTCCTTAAGTTTGTCGAATACCATATTCTTTTCCTCCATATTCTTTATTTTGGGGTCTCCTACTCGCGCAGGAGGAAATCAAAATCGCAGGTCACTCAATGAACTCTCCGATTTTTCTAAACTTAGTATAACGTTCTTTCAGTAAAACGTCAATATCTTTTTCGCATTTTTCAGGAATTTTGTGTGACAAATATTCCTTGATATTTTCTGAAATTTTGTCTAAATCGTTATGTGCACCGCCGAGAGGCTCCTCTATAATGGCTTCAGCAACGCCGAGACGAACCATATCCTCCGCGGTTATCTGCATAATATTGCAGGCTTCCTCCTCGCGAGCGGCGTCCTTCCACAGGATACTTGCGAATCCGCGTGGAGATATTACTGAATACTGTGCATTTTCGAGCATAGCAAGTTCATCGCAAACGCCGAGTGCAAGTGCACCGCCGCTTCCGCCTTCACCGAGCACTATCGATACGATAGGGGTACGCAGAGTCATAAACTCAGCGATATTGCGGGCGATAGCCTCGCCCTGTCCCCTCTCCTCAGCCGCAACTCCGGCATAGGCACCGGGAGTATCAATGAAGCATATCACCGGACGGTGAAACTTTTCCGCCTGTTTAGCGAGTCTGAGAGCTTTTCTGTAGCCCTCAGGCAAAGGCATTGCGAAATTGCAGGCTTTATTTTCGTCGATATCTCTGCCCTTTACCTGTGCAATAACAGTTACGGGCATACCGTCAAGGCGAGCAACTCCGCCGATAACAGCCTTGTCATCGCCGTAGAAGCGGTCGCCGTGCATTTCGTAGAAATCCGTAAAAATAAGCGGTATATAGTCTCTTATAGTGGGTCTGCCCTTTGTGTGGACAAGCTTGAGACGTTCCCATGCAGTTTTTTTATCGTCCATTGGTCAGACCTCCTTTTCACTGTAGCCGTGGAGTTTGAGCAGATGTGCGAGAGTATGTCTCATTTTTTTGCGCTCAACTATCATGTCCACAAAGCCTTTTTCCTGCATAAATTCAGCAAGCTGAAAGTCCTCAGGGAGACGCTGTTTCATCGTGCTCTCGATAACTCTTCTGCCGGCGAAACCGATGAGTATTTTCGGCTCAGCGATTATAACATCGCCGAGTGAAGCGAAGCTCGCAGTAACACCGCCGGTAGTGGGGTCGGTAAGGACTGTTATATAAAGTCCGCCTGCATCGCTGTGAAGCTTGACAGCTCCGGACGTTTTAGCCATCTGCATGAGTGAAACTATTCCCTCCTGCATACGTGCACCGCCTGACGCGGTAAAGAGTACGACAGGGAGTTTGTGCTCGGTAGCATATTCAAAAGCGCGTGCAATTTTCTCGCCAACAACGCTTCCCATACTGCCCATCATGTAATTGGAGTCCATTACACCGATAACGGTATTTACTCCTTTTATAGCAGCAGTACCCGTTACAACAGCATCGCGGAGACCTGTCTTTTTGCGCAACTCCTCCTGTTTTTCCTTATATTCGGGGAAGTCGATGGGGTCACCGCTTATCATCTCTGAATCGAGTTCTCTGAAGCTGTCCTTATCTACGGTTATATTGATTCTCTCCTCTGCGGAAAGTCTGCCGTGGTAGTTACAGTTAGGGCATACTCTGTGAAGTTCCTCAAAGCGTTCAAGCGGTATAGGACTCTGACATCTCGGGCACTTGTATGAAGGAGTTTCGTCCTCGTCGCTTCCGTTGAAACGTAGCTTTACAACGTTAAAGAAATCGTCAAACATCTTATGTCACCGCCTTACTTTTTCTTATCCATGAAACGGTTGAGGAATCCGTTATCATAATTGCCGCTGAGAAATTCCGGCTGTTTGATTATTTCAAGCTGAAAATCTATATTAGTATCAACGCCGTCAACGATGAATTCTGAAAGTGCCCAGCGCATTTTACGGATAGCGTCGTCGCGGTCTGAGCCGTGAGCGATGAGCTTGCTTATCATCGAATCGTAATAAGGCGTTATGGTGTAACCCTGATATACCGCGCCGTCTATTCTTATTCCGGGACCTCCGGGAACATACAAAGCGTTGATAGTTCCGGGTGAGGGACGGAAGTTATGCGAGGGGTCCTCAGCATTTATACGGCACTCGATAGCGTGACCGCGCAGTTCAATATCTTCCTGCTCCACGCGGAGACGTTCACCGGCGGCTATCTCAATCTGAGCCTTTACGAGGTCGAAACCGGTAACTTCCTCAGTTATAGGGTGCTCGACCTGAATACGTGTATTCATCTCCATGAAGTAGAAATCGCGGTTCTCGTCAACGAGAAACTCTATAGTTCCCGCGTTATAGTATCCGCACTCCTTTGCAGCAGTGACAGCTGCCTGACCCATTTTCTTTCTGAGCTCGCAGTCAACTATCGGACTCGGGCACTCCTCAAGTACCTTCTGATTACGGCGCTGCATAGAGCAGTCGCGCTCGCCGAGGTAGATGTAATTGCCGTGAGTATCGGCGATTATCTGAATCTCGACATGGTGCGGATTTATGAGAAATTTTTCTATATAAACAGTATCGTCGCCGAAGAAGTTTTTTGCCTCCTGCTGAGCGGCAGTCATCTGAGCTTCGAGGTCCTTAGGGGAATCTACTCGCCTGATACCTCTTCCGCCGCCGCCTGCCGAAGCCTTAACGAGTACGGGATATCCGCATTTTTCGGCAATTTTCTTAGCCTCTGCGAGTGACTTTACCGCGCCCTTTGAGCCGGGGATAACGGGAACTCCCGCTGCCTCCATAGTCTCCTTAGCAGCAGCCTTATCGCCGAGCATTTCAATAGACTTATATGACGGACCAATGAAAACTATACCGTTTTTCTCGCAGAGTCTTGCAAACTCGGCATTTTCCGAAAGGAAGCCGAATCCCGGGTGGATAGCCTCTGCTCCGGTATTGATAGCCGCCTGAATGATAGCATTCATATTGAGGTAGCTGTCTTTTGTCGCAGGCGGACCTATGCAGACAGCCTCATCAGCGATCTGAGCATGAAGCGAGGTCCTGTCAGCGGTCGAATATACCGCAACACAGCGCACTCCAAGCTCGCGGCAGGCTCTGATGATACGTACCGCTATCTCGCCTCTGTTGGCAATGAGTATTTTTTTGAACATTTTATAATGTATCTCCTTTGAAATGCAGATGACACCAGTCCCTGCTTATTTACTGCTCTTTGTCTTTGTCTGTAGCAATGAAGGTTATCTCACAAGAAACAGCTCTTTCGCCGCCTACAGATGCGAGAGCCTTACCGGTGCCGATAGGACCTCTCTGCTTTATTATCTCAACCTCAAGGTCGAGGACATCTCCGGGGACTACCTGTCTGCGGAACTTAACCTTGTCGATTCCTCCAAAGAGACCTATCTTGCCCTTGAATTCGGGCTTTGAGAGCATACATACAGCTCCTGCCTGAGCAAGCATCTCTACCATAAGAACGCCGGGAGTTACCGGATAGCCGGGGAAGTGACCCTTGAACCAGAAGTCATCTTCCTTAATGTATTTGCGTGCGTGTACCTTTACGCCCACCTCCATGTCAACTATCTCATCGATGAGAAGGAAGGGATCACGGTGAGGGATAACTTCCATTATCTGTTCTTTATTCATAAGTATATCAGCCATTGTTTTCTCCTTATGTATATCATTTGCCGGACGGACCGTATCAGTCCGCCAGTCAGTCGTTTCCGTTTATCACATTGCTTATGTCATTATCTTTCAGCAGGCTTCCGCCCTCTGCCTGATATCGTGTGCGGTACTTGTTGAAGGGATTCTCCTTACGTTCACTTTCGAGGTCATCGACCTTTTTACCGTCCGCGAAGCTGTCCATACCCTTATCCTCAGCGTTTTCCTCATCCCGGATAAACGAGAGTGTAAGCTCGGCAAAACCGGGATATCCGGGTTCGTCCTTGATTTCCTCATCAGTCCTGTACATAACTCTGAATAGAATGGCATTTGCTATAGTGAGCGCCGCAAAGCAGTAATTCACCGGTATAAGTATCGCGGTCACAACCACAGCCAAGCGCCAGTTATAGATTTTTTTCAGCATTATCAGCCACACGAAGAGTATAACATAGATAACCGCAGGCACAAGGGTCACGTACATATTTCCGCCAACTGCCATACCAAGCGGACCGCGTCCGCCGGTTGCCAGAAACAGGAGCGAAGTGTACGAGCTTAATGAAGTGGCACAGCCTATTATAAGCATCAGGATATTCAGCATTATCATAGCCCAGTAGTCGCGCAGAAATCTCCAGCGTTTCCTCTGCATATCGTACATAAACTGGTTGAAGTTTTTAGCTTCCTCATACATCTCAGCAGAGGTGATATTGAGGTGTGCCGCCTGAATATCCAAGGGGGTGATGTATTTAAGGTCTTCGATTTTCATAATTACCTCCTCACGAGAGGAATTGGTCGTTATCGTCGGGGCGAAGGCGCTTTGCACGTTCTTTTATGCTGTCGTAGGTAAGGTCGTGAATACTTTCCGCGTCACTTTCGATAGTCGTGACATTAAGCCGCACAAACGCGGGATATCCGGCTTCCTCCGAGAGTTTTTCATCGGTTTTTTCGTAAACCATACCTAAAATCACGTTTATTATCGCTATCCCGACTCCGAGAATTGTAGTAGCCATCAGCGGAAACGAACAAAGAAACATCATCTTTGAATCCCGCTGACCCTTCCATATAATATAGTATATGAACAAGCCGAGGTAGGCTAAAAGTCCTATAACAAATGCACCGATACGTGCATAGGTTGTTATCGGTCCTAATACAGTCCCTGTCTTGAATGAAAAGTTAGAAAAATCCGCCAGCGTCATCGTCGTCAGCTTCAGGCACACAGATGCCAGCAATACCGGTATCTGAAGGATTATCACTATGCCCACAATTGTATTCAGTCTGTGGCGCGAAGCTGCGTTTTTGACCGCGTCCATATTATATCTGCGAGCCTCATCGAGCATTTCGGGCGACGAAACATTGATACCACCCTTGTCGATGATATCCTGTGTGATATATTTCAGCTCTGACGGTTTCATTTTATAATCATAATGGGCTGGTCAAACTCTACAGCCTGACCGTCCGCAACGAGTATACGCTCAACAACTCCGTCAAATTCAGACTGCACCTCGTTCATGAGCTTCATAGACTCGATAATCATGATAACATCGCCCTTCTTAACCTTGTCGCCGACCTTTACAAAAGGCGGCTTATCAGGTGAAGGCGAACGGTAATAAGTTCCGACTATAGGCGATTTAACGATATTTCCGCCGTTAGCCTCATCAGCAGCCGGAGCAGCAGCCTCGGGAGCTGCCTGTGCAGCGGGTGCCGGAGCAGCAGCCGGAAAAACGGGCGCACCCATTATCGGAGGCGGTACAGGGACAGCCTTTTTGCCCTTGATAGTGATAGTCTGTTCATTTGCAGTTATAGTTATCTCGGAGAGTTCCTTGTCGTTTACTATATCAGCGAGCTTGCTTATAGTTTCAAGGTCAGCGATGCCTAAAATCTGTTCCATTGTGATTCTCCTTAGTCAGTTACTTTTTTGAAGCAGAGAGTAGCGTTATGTCCGCCGAATCCGAGCGAATTTGACAGTGCAGCGCGTACCTCCTGCTTAACATTGCCGTTTACGCAATAATCAAGGTCACATTCCTCATCGGGCACCTTGTATCCTACAGTCGCATGGATAAGCCCCTCCTCGATCGTCTTTGCGCAGATGATAGCTTCGATACCGCCTGCTGCACCGAGAAGGTGACCTGTCATAGACTTGGTAGAATTGATTTTCACATTATATGCGTCCTTGCCGAATGCAAGCTTGATAGCGGCAGTCTCGTACTTGTCGTTGAGGCCTGTTGAAGTACCGTGAGCGTTGATATAATCTACCTCGGAAGGCTCAAGACCTGCCTCCTTCATAGCAAGGGTCATACCCATTCCGGCAGCCTCACCTGTAGGCATGGGAGAAGTCATGTGGTAGCCGTCGCAGGTAGCGCCGTATCCGGCAACTTCTGCGTATATCTTAGCTCCGCGAGCCTTAGCGTGCTCATACTCTTCAAGAATGACGATACCGCTTCCCTCACCGAGTACGAAGCCGTTTCTCTCCTTGTCAAAAGGGATAGAAGCGCGTAAGAGGTCGTCGCTCTTGGTGAGAGCCTTCATATTTGCAAAGCCTGCGTATGTGAACTCGACATTTGTACTCTCTGTACCGCCTGCAATAGCAGCATCGAGGTAGCCGTCCTTGATTTTACGGAAAGCCTCACCGATAGCGTTAGTAGCAGTTGCGCAGGCAGTGGTAACGTCGAAGTTAGCGCCGCGGAAGCCGGTTTTCATTGAAATCGTGCCGGCAGCCATATTGCTTATCATCATGGGGATATAGAAGGGTGAAACTCTGCCCGGACCCTTTTCGAGGTACTTGCCGTACTCGCTGAGGGTGAGGTCGATACCACCGATACCCGAACCCACGATAACACCTGCCCTGTAGGGGTCGAGGTCGGAGAAATCAGTACCTGCATCTTCCATTGCCTCATGAGCGGCAACTACAGCATACTTTGTAAACTGGTCCATACGCTTAGCTTCCTTCTTGTCGAAGCAGCCCTTTACGTCGTAGTACTGAGTTTCATCGAAATCGCGTACAACGCCTGCGATTTTAACGCCTGTACGCTCGGTATCAAATTTATCAATAAACGAGAAGCCGATTTTATTTGCTTTAACGCCTTCCCAGAATTTTTCTACTCCTGTACCGAAGGGAGTTATAGCTCCCATACCGGTAATAACAACTCTTCTGCTCATAAATATTCCTTTCAGTTTTATATCTTTAATAAATCTGTTTTTACATTGAAAGTCCGCCGGATATCTCTATGACCTGACCGGTTATGTAGCTTGCATTCTCAGAAACGAGGAACGATACTACAGAAGCTATCTCCTCAGGCTCACCGTAGCGCTTGAGAGCAACAGCCTCAAGCATTTTAGCTTTGAGCTCATCTGAAAGAACGTCGGTCATAGGTGTGCGGATAAGACCGGGGGCAACAGCGTTGCAGGTGATATTTCTCTTGCCGTACTCCTTGGCAACAGACTTTGTCATACCGATGATAGCGGCTTTAGAAGCTGAATAGTTCACCTGACCGGGGTTTCCATAGAGACCCGCAACAGATGAAACGTTAACGATTTTGCCGCTTCTCTGCTTGCCCATAACATTGCATACGAGCTTCATCATATTGTAAACGCTCTTCTGATTAACAGCGATAACAGCGTCGTAGATATCCTCAGTCATACGGGCGAGGAGAGTATCCTTGGTGATACCTGCGTTGTTAACGAGAGCGTCGATAGTACCGAAATCAGCCTTGATATTCTTTACCATTTCCTCGCACTGGTCGAATTTTGAGACATCAGCCGCATAGCATTCAGCCTTAACGCCGAAAGCGCGGCACTCCTCTGCAACGGCGAGAGCCTTTTCCTTATCACCGTCACTGGGATAGTGGTTGATAGCTACGTCGAAGCCGTCCTTTGCAAGTCTTTTTGCGATGCAGGCACCAATACCCTGAGAAGCGCCTGTAATAATTGCTGTTGCCATAATTTATCCCTCCAAAATCATATCATGGTATATTATTAACAATGTGTCAGCACATTTTCGTCCGAATAAAAGCAATGCATTATGATAATATTTTATCATGCATTGCGCAGAGAAACAACATACAAAATGTAATCTCTGCGGTTACAAATGTAATTATCTTGCGAGAAGCTTTTCAGCACCTGCCATTATCTCCTCAACGATGTCCTTGCAGGGTTTTACTTCGGTTATCATACCTGCGATAGCGCCGCAGAGGAAAGAACCGCTTTCGAGGTCGCCGTCAACGACAGCACGGCGGAGAGCGCCTACTGTGAGGTTCTCGAACTCTTCAGGAGAGAGAGTACCGTCCTTTTCGCCGTTAGCGAGCTTCTTAGCGAACTTTGTCTTGACGTTGCGGCAGGGGTGACCGGTGTATCTTCCGGTAACGACGCTGTCGGTGTCCTTAGCCTTGATAACGAGTTCCTTGAAGGTGGGGTGTATCTGGCACTCCTCAGAAGCGAGGAAGCGTGTACCTATCTGAACGCCCTCAGCACCGAGCATAAACGATGCCGCCATACCTCTGCCGTCAGCGATACCGCCTGCGGCGATAACGGGTATTTCGAGAGCGTCAACCACCTGCGGAACGAGACACATAGTTGTATTCTCGCCGATATGTCCGCCCGACTCAGTACCCTCAGCAACAACAGCGTCAGCACCTGCGCGCTCCATGCGCTTAGCGAGAGCAACCGACGGAACAACAGGTATAACCTTTATACCTGCTTCTTTCCATGCGGGAATGAACTTACCGGGGTTGCCTGCTCCGGTAGTAACTACCTTTACACCTTCGTCGATACAAAGCTGTGCGAGGTCTTCAGCATTCGGACTCATGAGCATGATGTTCACGCCGAATGGCTTATCTGTCTTTTCCTTGCACTTGCGTATCTGGTCGCGGAGATAGTCGATAGGAGCGTTTCCGCCCGCAATAAGACCGATTCCGCCTGCATTTGACACGGCAGAAGCGAGGGTATGTTCAGCGACCCACGCCATACCGCCCTGAATAATGGGATATTCACAGCCTAAAAGCTCAGTTATCCTTGTTTTCATAGTTGTACTCCTTATCAATATTCAAAAATAGCGCCTGCATATGTCAGACCCGCGCCGAATCCGATGAGAGCGAGTTTCTGACCTCTCTTTATCGTGCCATTGTCAATGGCCTCACAGAGTGCGAGCGGGATAGAAACGCTTGATGTATTGCCATAGTGGTCGAGTGTGATAATGAATTTATCCATAGGAACGCCGAGATTTTTCGCGGCGGCCTCTATTATTCTCACGTTAGCCTGATGCGGCACGAACCAGTCGATATCGTCCGTCGAAATACCCTTCTTTTCAGCGGCAAGACGGAAAGCATTCGGCAGAGCCTTAGTTGCAAATTTATATACCTCTTTGCCGTTCTGATAGAGCTTGTGGAGTCTCTTCTCGGGGAATCCGTCATCGAAATCGTTCTCCTGCCTTACCTCGGAAGCAACGTCCACACTTCTCGCATAGAGAAGACGTGCACCGCTTCCGTCAGCACCGAGATGCGAAGTATAGAACGAATCACTGCGTTCTATAACAGCGGCAGCCGCTCCGTCACCGAAGAGAATGCATGATGAACGGTCCTCAAAGTCAAGGAAGCGAGAGAGTGCCTCTGTAGCGACGATAAGCACGTATTTGAGGCTTTCGTCGGTTTCGAGGAAACGTCTTGCAGTATCGAGAGCATACACAAATCCTGAGCAGGCAGCGTTTATATCGAATGCAGCGGCATTTTTAGCGCCTGTCTCATACTGAAGAATACCGGCAATGCTCGGAGTATGGAAGTCGGAAGTAACCGTGCACGCGATAACAAGACCAATATCTTCAGGGTCAATCCCGGCTTTTTTTATAGCCGAAATGCCCGCCTCTTTGCCCATGTACCAAGTAGGCTCCCAGCCAGCCATACGTCTTTCGGTGATGCCGGTACGTGTGCGTATCCACTCGTCATTTGTATCGACAAACCGGGTGAAATCGTCATTTGTGAGTTTCTGTTCGGGAAGGTAACAACCCATTCCCAATATCTTTATACCCATATGCTGTCTCCCTTTTTTTAAATTTCAGGATAAAAACTGTTGTAAAAAAACAAAATATATGTTATATTATTATTGTACACAGCTGTAGACATATTATCAGCAGTATACAATATATATTGTAAATCATTTCAGCTATTTTTGCAATGATATTTTACCCCTTTGTCTCGCCAAAGATAAAATATCGTCATTTTAACCAAAGTGTCGTTTATAATTTGGTAAAAATCGCCAATGATTTGTGTATTACATACAGAAAGGAAGTTCATACTTATGACAATTTCACTATTTTCCGGACAAGGTTCGCAGTATCCCGGAATGGGAAAGGATATACTTGAAGCTTATCCCGCTGAGGGTGAACTTTACGATATCGCGTCGGATATACTCGGCAGAGATATGCGCAAGGTATGCTTCGAGAGCACTCCCGAGGAACTCGCACAGACTATCAACGCTCAGCCGGCAGTTCTGCTGACTTCGCTTGTATGCTTCTCCGCCGCTATGAGCCGCGTGCAGAAGGACGGCAATCCGTTCACTTATGACGGTGTTGCAGGTCATTCACTCGGTGAATACGCAGCAATGGCTGTTTCCGGAGTAGTTTCAAAAGAGGACGTTTTCCGCCTCATAAAGGCAAGAGCCGAGGCTATGGACGAGGCTGCACGCGAAAACAAAGGCGCAATGGCTGCTGTAATGAAGCTTGCTCCCGAGAAGATAGAGGAAGTATGCAGTGCGGCTAAAAATTACGTAGCTGCTGTAAACTACAATTCCCCCGCACAGACCGTTATTGCGGGAACTCCCGAAGGTATCGACGAGGTAAGCGAAGTATTCGCAGGAATGAAGGCAAGAGTGGTAAAACTCAACGTTGCAGGAGCATTCCATTCAAAGCTTATGCAGTCGGCAGCTGACAAGTTCTACGAAGCAGCAAAGGCTATAACATTCAATACTCCGCAGGTGAAGTACTATTCAAACGTAACAGGCGGCGAACTCACAGATTTCAGCGATATGCCGTCACTTCTTGCAAAGCACATCGTATCACCGGTTCGCTTTACATCTGAGCTTGCAGCTATGCAGGCTGCCGGAGCTGACACCTTCATCGAATACGGACCCGGAAAAACTCTCACAGGTCTCGTAAAGAAGACACTCTCCGACGTAAAGGCTCAGAACGTTGAAAGCCTTGAAACTCTCGAAAAGGTGGCTGAAATATATGGATAAGTACGGACTCATCGGTCACCCGCTCGGACATTCAATGTCGCCGCTTATACACGAAAAGCTCTTTGAGTTAAGCGGTATTTCCGGCTACAGCTACGAGCTTATCGACATTGCTCCCGAAGACCTAAACTCACGTATAGGCGAGCTCCGCGAGCTGCGCGGATTCAACATAACTATCCCCCATAAGACCGCTATTATCCCCTTCACAGACGAACTCGGCGAAAGTGCAAAGCGCTACAACTCCGTAAACTGTATAAGCAACAATGACGGAAAAATGGTGGGATACAATACCGACTGCGATGGTTTCCTCCGTTCAGCAGAGCAGCTTCCTCTCGGTGAAAATGTAGTACTCATAGGCTGCGGCGGAGTCGGCAGAATGATAGCTATTGAAGCCGCACTTCACGGTGCAGAGCTGACAATTGCCGTAATACCTCAGGACTTCAAAAATGCTCAGCTCGTTATGGCTGAGATACTCGCAAAATGCAAGAATGCTTCCGTAAAGATATCCACTGTTTCCGACCTTTCCGGCAAGTTCGACCTTCTTATAAATGCTACCCCTGTTGGTATGTACCCCAAAACAGAAAACTGCGCAGTATCTGACGAAATAATAGAAAACTGCGGCAGTTTCTTCGACGTTATATATAACCCCACCGAGACCCTGCTCATGAAAAAGGCACGCGCCCTCGGCAAGACTGCTGTCGGCGGAGCTTCTATGCTCGTATATCAGGCAGTAAAGGCACATGAGTACTGGTACGGCGGAAAATTTGCACAGGAGGATATCGCAAAGATAATCCTCGACGTTGAAGACCACGTAAATGCAATGAATAAATAATCTTAGGCAGCACCGCACAAAGAGTGCGGTTTTGCCTTAAAGGCGGAGAATATCCGCCATTACACACATGAAAAGGAGAAAAACATGACTGTATTTTTGTGCGGCTTTATGGGCTGCGGAAAAACTACCGTCGGAAAGATAGCCGCAAAAAAACTCGGCTGTACTTTCTGCGACACCGATGACATGATAGTTGAAGACCAGAAAATGTCTATCCCTGATATATTTGCTCAGAAAGGCGAGCCATATTTCCGCAAGGTCGAGGCTGAGATAGTAAAATCAATGTGCGGCAAACCTGCTGTAGTAGCCTGCGGCGGCGGTGCTATGCTCAATCCCGATACTGCTGCCGCTGCGGCGGAATCGGGGGCGGTGATATTCCTCGACGTTGACTTCGAGACCTGCTACGAGCGTATCTGCGACGACAAAAACCGTCCCATTGCAGCTTCTTCCTCAAAGGAGGAACTGCGTGAACGCTTCAACGCAAGAAGAGACATCTACCTCCGCCATTCAACAATACAGCTTGACAGTTCGGGAAGTCCCATGGAAACAGCGGACAAAATCGCGGACTGCGTTAAAAAAATGCGATAGAAAGGCGGTTTCGGCAGCATGATAATCTACAATGCAGAAATACACACCATGGACACTGACGGTATTATCGAAAATGGCTGGATAGAGGTCGCTGACGGCAAAATAGCCGCACTCGGCAGCGGTGCACCTTCCGAATTATCCGCTGACGATATCGACGCAAAGGGCGGTATGCTGCTCCCCGGCTTTATCGACGCACACACCCACCTCGGTATTATCGAGGACGGTCTCGACTTCGAGGGAGACGACTGCAACGAGTCAACCGACCCATTCACTCCGCAGATGAGGGCGATAGACGGCATAAACCCGTTTGACCGCTGCTTCGAGGAAGCGCGTATGCGCGGAATAACCGCGGCAGCCTCCTGTCCCGGAAGTGCCAATGCGTGCGGCGGAGAGATATGCGTTATCAAAACCGCCGGCAGACGTGTTGACGATATGCTTGTGAAAAATACAGGTATAAAATTTGCACTCGGCGAAAACCCCAAACGTGTGTACAACGACAAGGACGATACCCCCGTTACCCGTATGGCTACAGCGGCTATCATACGTGAGGGGCTGTATAAAGCCCGCAGATATGCACACGATATGGACAGCTACTACTCCGACAACGAAAACTACGACCCACCCGAGTATGACGCAAAATGCGAAGCCCTGCTCCCGCTGCTCGACCGCAAACAGAAAGCATTTTTCCACTGTCACCGCGCTGACGACATATGTACGGCAATGCGCCTCGCAAAGGAATTTTCGCTTGACGCGGTAATAATCCACGGTACCGAAGGCTACAAAATAGCCGACATAATCGCCGAAGAGGAGCTTCCGGTAATATGCGGTCCGGTCATCTGCGACCGGTGCAAACCCGAAATGCGCGGGCTTGAACTCAAAAATGCAGCTGTACTCGCTGAAAACAATGTGAAAATAGCCATTTGCACTGACCACACGGTTATCCCGATACAGTACCTGCCGCTTTCGGCACAGGCTGCTGTGAAGGGCGGTCTCGACATTGAAACTGCACTAAAAGCACTGACATCTGCTCCGGCAGAGATTCTCGGTGCTGAGGAGAATATAGGCAGTCTCGCACCCGAAAAGGACGCTGATATTCAGCTCTACCGCAAAGGCGATGACCCGCTCGGACTTATGACTGAGCCGCAGCTCGTTATGATAAACGGCATTATCGTCCGCAGGGAGGACTCTGTATGAAGCTCAAAAAATATATTTCCGCAGCACTTTCTGCTGCAATAATATCATCTGCTGCACCGTCGGCAGTCCTTGCAGCCAATGATACAGCCTCGCAGACTATCGAGGGAGTAACCTACATCTACAAAGTAAACAACGGCAAAGCAACCATAGTTTCCGCAGAAAATGCCGCCGGCGACATCGATATTCCGTCAATTCTCGGAGATGCCGCCGTTACTGCGATAGATTCAAAGGCATTCTTTAAAAACGAAACACTCACCCGTGCAGTACTCCCGTCAACCCTTGAAAGTATCGGAAACTCCGCATTTTCAGGCTGTCTTGCACTTAGCATGATATATATTCCTAACTCCGTCACAACTATCGGCAACGAGGCATTTATGAGCTGTACTTCGCTCAAAACCGTATCAATCGGCAATTCAGTAACTTCAATACCCACCGGCTGTTTTTACTCCTGTCCATCACTTATCGAAGCAAATCTTCCCGATGGACTCGCAAAAATCGGCACAGAGGCTTTTTTCGGCTGTCCATCGCTGAAAATAACGATTCCCGACAGTGTAACCGAAATAGGTCCATATGCCCTCGGTATGCAGGCTGACGCGAGGACCGGTCAGATAGTAAAAAGTCAGAACTTTCTCATGACAGGTGTCAGAGGAAGCTGTGCTGAGGAGTACGCTTCCGCTTACGGAGTAGACTTCATTGACATGGGTAATTACAATCTCGGCGATATCAACGGAAACGGCAAGGTCGATGCTTCCGACGCTTCAGATGTTCTTGCAGAGTATTCACGCTCGTCAACAGGCGCGGAGCTGACTTTTTCCCCCAAGCAGAAAATAGTCGGCGACATGAACGGAGATAGCAGAATCGATTCCAAGGACGCTTCCGAGATACTTTCCGAATATTCACGTCTCGCAACTTCGGGCGGAAGCAGTTCCTCACAAAGTGCCGAAACTGCCTGAATATCGGCAATCCCCTATAATATCATATATTTTCGCATATTTAAACATATTTTTTATATATTTGATTTATTCCGTCACCCCTTGACAGAACGACGAAAAATTGGTATCATATAAGGTAATAAACTAAAGATGTAAAGAAGGAGGAAATAATTATGCTGACCGACATGAACAGCAAATTTCAGAAAGAGGGGCTTACATTTGACGATGTACTGCTTATCCCCGCAAAGTCAGAAGTTACCCCTAACATGATCAACCTTGGTACTAAGCTCACCAAGAATATCGCGCTCAATACTCCTATCATGACTGCCGCTATGGACACTGTTACTGATTCCCGTATGGCTATCGCTATCGCAAGAGAAGGCGGTATCGGTATCATACACAAGAATATGACTATCGAGCAGCAGGCAGAAGAAGTTGACAAGGTAAAGCGCTCTGAAAACGGAGTTATCGTTGATCCTTTCTCGCTCACTGAAGACCACATCGTTGCTGATGCGGACGAGCTTATGGGTAAATTCAGGATCTCAGGCGTTCCGATAGTTGACGGCAGCGGCAAGCTCGTTGGTATCATCACCAACCGTGATATGCGTTTCCTCACAGACTTTAATGCTAAGATATCAGAGGTTATGACAAAGGAAAACCTCATTACTGCTCCTGTCGGAACTACTCTCGCTCAGGCTCAGGATATCCTCCGTGCTCACAAGATCGAGAAGCTCCCCATCGTTGATGAAGGCGGATACCTCAAGGGTCTTATCACTATCAAGGATATCGAGAAGTCGGTCCAGTATCCTAATTCCGCTCGTGACAGCAAGGGCAGACTCCTCTGCGGCGCAGCTATCGGCGTAACAGCTAACGTTCTCGACAGAGCTAAAGCTCTCATCGAAGCTCAGGCTGACGTTCTCGTTCTCGACTCCGCTCATGGACACAGCGCAAATATCCTCAAGTGCCTCTCAATGGTCAAGGAAGCTTATCCGGATACTCCCGTTATCGCTGGAAATATCGCTACAGCAGAAGCTGCTGAAGACCTCATCAAGGCTGGAGCTGACTGCGTAAAGGTCGGCATCGGACCCGGTTCTATCTGCACTACCCGTGTTGTTGCAGGTATCGGTGTACCGCAGATAACAGCCGTTTATGACGTTGCCTGCGTAGCTCAGAAGTACGGCATACCCGTAATTGCTGACGGCGGTATCAAGTACTCGGGCGATATAGTAAAGGCTCTTGCAGCCGGTGCTAATGTTGTAATGCTCGGCTCACTTCTCGCAGGCTGTGCAGAAGCTCCCGGCGAAACTGAGATATATCAGGGACGTCAGTTCAAGGTATACCGCGGCATGGGAAGCCTCGGTGCTATGGCTAACGGCTCAAAAGACAGATACTTCCAGGAAGGCGCTAAGAAGCTCGTTCCCGAGGGTGTTGAGGGACGTGTTCCTTTCAAGGGTCCCGTTGCTGATACTATCTTCCAGCTCGTTGGCGGTATCCGTTCAGGTATGGGTTACTGCGGCTGTCCTGATATTCCTACTCTTCACGAGAAGGCACAGTTTATCCGTATCACAGGCGCAGGTCTCAAAGAGAGCCACCCCCACGATATCTATATTACAAAGGAAGCTCCCAACTACTCAACACAGATATAAAACATCAAAGCCCCATGAAATTCATGGGGCTTTTTATTGGCAATAGAAAAGCGCACGGTGGAAGTTCCACTGTGCGCTTTTGTTATATCAGAAAATGTACGGCTTTCCGTCGATAGTATATACGCAGAACTGTATTCCCTCAGGAAGAACGTCCACAAGATTTGCGTAGCCGTCCCCTGATTTTGACGTAAAATAGGTATATCCGGCAATTGTCAGGAGCTTGCGTTCAGTAATCTTAGATGTGAAATCGTCGCCGAAAGCCTTTTGCAGTGACTGGTCACGAGTTGCAAACATAGTGTCAGCAGCAAGGTCACCGCCTACCTGACAATTTGAAACGTCGATGAAATCAATTGAGAAATCCTGACAAAGAGTCTGCTCAAGAGTATTGTAGTACGCTTTGATAAATGCCTCAGGTGTTTCAAAATCGCCGTTTTCGCAGAGAGATTCGAGATAGTCCGGATAGTAGCACTCCTTAACAGCCGCAACGTCGTTTTTATTGAGAGCGTCGATATACTTGTCAACGAGGTATATCTCACTGTAGTCTTTGCTTTCACCGCCGAAATAGTCGCTGTCGAAGCTTATCATGACGCTGATATTCTCATCGTCTGACGGTTTAAGGTCGAAACCTGAAACATATGCCTTCTGATAGTCATCATTGCTCATATCAGTGGGTTTCTGACCACCGACAAGCATATTTTCGGAAGTACTGCTCTCTTTTTTGTCCTTATCCCCGCATGAAGCCATTCCGGCTGCCATAGTGCCTGCAAGAATAAGAGCTGTCACTGCTGTAAGAATCTTTCTCATTTCAAACCTCTCCTTTTATCCAAAGGTATAGTACTTGCCGTCCTTGACAGCAAAAATTATATCTATGTCACCAATAAGCGGATATTCGTCGCCGTCCTCGTCGCTTGCGTAGATATAGAAGTTCAGATACTCGATACTATCGCAATTCTGCTTAACGAAGTCATAGTAATCAATTTCAAAAACGTCGTCGTAATAGCTGAAAGCATTTTTTTCAAGCTCTTCAAGCGACTGTGTAGTCGGTTCAGTAGAGTCCTCCTGCATAAGCAGGTCAGAAGGTGTATTTCCGGTGAGGTCGGGGCGCTGTGCCTTGATACGTGTTATCTTGAATTCACCGGAAGGCTCGCTGTCCTCTGTAGACTCATTATGCTCAATGCGTTCATTTGCAACTATCTGACAGAGCTTTTCGCGGTTGAGTTTGAACGAATTATCGAGAGAGTAGTCATACTCATTTTGCAGGTATTTCTCATACCTCTCAGCATAGTCGGGGAAAAGAGCAGCCTTGTAGCCCTCGAAGTCGTTATTCTGAAAAGTCAGGAAGTAGTTTTCAAGCGCAAGCATCAGCTCCTCTGGGACATCATCGTCGTAATAGAGCTTGATTCCGTTGCTGCTCATACGGTACTGTCCGAGGTTATACTCAGCACTTCCCTCTGTAGGGGTAATAAGTTCACCTACTGCCGCACCATCTGAACCATTTTCGCTGACTGATATAGAAGCATCCTTGCTGCTCTTGCATGAAACGCAGGAGAGAGCGCATATAGCCGCAGCGGCGGCTGCAATCATTCTCATCTTCATTTCACTTTCTCCTTTCGTCGCTCATCAGATAATATCATTATATATGCCGAGTTCATCAGCCCATGCGATAACACCTGAACCCTCGGGAGCGTATAACGTAAGACCTTCAATCTCTTCAAGGCCCCAGTTTTCGTACGCAAGGTCGGGATTCATAATGCTGAGAACTTTCATAGAGCCGCAGCCTGTAAAAGCCTCCTCGCGGATATACTCCACACTCGCAGGGATATCCATTCTTTCGAGTTTTGAACAGCCAACGAATGCACCTCTGTCGATACCTGTAACTGCGTCAGGAATGTTTATCTCGGTAAGTGACGAGCAGTCCATGAAAGCGCCCTCGCCTATGAGCGTTACAGATTCGGGGAGAGTTACAGATGTTACATCGAACTTAGCCTCGAAAGCATAGAAGCCTATCTCTGTGACAGGGAGTCCATTGAACTCTTCAGGAACAGTGACATCTGTAGATGTTCCGATATATTTAGTAACAACAGCCGAACCGTCGCGCAGTTCAAACTCAAACTGGTCATTTCCCTGAGTAGCAGGCTGAGTTTCAGCCATAGCAGTTTCAGCGGAAGTAGTCACAGCAGGGGCAGTCGAAGAGACTGAGTTATCAGCCTTCGGCGCAACTGTTCCGCAGCCTGCGGCAGCGGCTGTCAGTGAAAGTATCAGCGGTAACAATGCAATCTTCTTCATTATGTTATCTCCGTTATTTGCAAACTGTATGTTGTTTGTGTGAAAATATTCTGAGTACTCTTGCAAGGGACAGAGTCCCCTGCCGCTCAAACGTTTGAAAATCAGCCCTTTGCTCTGACTTTTGCACGCTGAGAGTTGCTGAGGATACGCTTGCGGATACGCAGGCTCTCAGGTGTTACCTCAAGAAGCTCATCATCAGCGAGGAACTCAAGGCAGTCCTCAAGGCTGAGGATACGGTGAGGAACGAGACGGAGAGCATCATCGCTTCCGCTTGCACGGGTATTGGTAAGGTGCTTCTTTTTGCAGACGTTAACAACGAGGTCTTCGGTCTTTGGAGAAGCTCCTACAACCATTCCCTCGTATACAGGGGTACCTGCGGGGATAAAGAGCTGACCGCGCTCCTGAGCGTTGAACAGACCGTATGTAACAGCCTCACCTGTCTCAAACGAAACGAGTGAACCTGTCTTTCTGCGCTCGATATCGCCCTTGTAAGGCTCGTATCCGTCGAATACGTGGCTCATGATACCCTCGCCCTTTGTGTCGGTGAGGAACTCGCTCTTGTAGCCGAAAAGTCCTCTTGCAGGAACGAGGAACTCGATACGCATACGGCTTCCCTGCGGATGCATAGCAACGAGTTCAGCCTTACGGCTTCCCATTTTTTCCATAACAGAGCCAACGCAGTCCTCGGGAACGTCAATAACGAGGCGCTCGATAGGTTCAAGCTTCTGACCGGTAGTCTCGTCCTGCTTATAGAGAACGTGAGGAGTTGAAACAGCAAGCTCATAGCCTTCACGTCTCATATTCTCGATGAGGATAGAGAGGTGCATCTCACCTCTTCCGGCAACGCGGAATGAGTCGGTAGAATCAGTCTCTTCAACGCGGAGCGAAACGTCCTTGAGGAGTTCGCGGAAGAGTCTCTCACGGAGCTGACGGGAAGTAACGAATTTACCCTCACGGCCTGCGAACGGGCTGTCATTAACAGAGAAAGTCATCTCAACTGTCGGCTCGCTTATCTTAACAAAAGGAAGCGGCTCGGGAGTATCAGTAGCGCAGATAGTATCGCCGATAGTGATACCCTCAATACCCGATACCCATACGATATCGCCGACAGTAGCCTCCTGAACAGGAACACGGTTAAGGCCCTGAATCTGGAGAAGTGAAACTATCTTAGAGTTGTAATTCTTCTTTGAACCGGTATAATCGCAGACTGTCACCTGCTGATTCACCTTTATATTACCGCGGACGATACGTCCGATACCGATACGACCAACGTACTCATTATAGTCAATAGAGGAAATGAGCATCTGGAGCGGCCCCTCTTCGTCGCCCTTAGGCGGCTCGATGTAGTCAATAATAGTGTCGAAAAGGGGCTTGAGGTCAGTACCTGCTTCATACTGGCTGAGAGAAGCAGTACCGCTTCTGCCGGAGCAGAAAAGGATAGGCGACTCAAGCTGTTCATCGTTAGCATCGAGGTCGAGGAGAAGTTCGAGAACCTCGTCACCTATCTCGTCGAGGCGAGCGTCGGGACGGTCAATCTTGTTAACTACAACGATAATCTTGTGACCCATTTCAAGAGCCTTTGAAAGGACGAAACGAGTCTGAGGCATAGGACCTTCTGCCGCATCAACGAGAAGGAGAACGCCGTCAACCATTTCGAGAACGCGCTCAACCTCGCCGCCGAAGTCAGCGTGTCCGGGGGTGTCGATGATGTTTATCTTAATGTCATTGTACATAACAGAGGTATTCTTAGCAAGGATAGTGATACCTCTTTCGCGCTCGATGTCGTTCGAGTCCATAACTCGCTCAGCAACAGCCTGATTTTCGCGGAAAACTCCGCCCTGCTTGAGCATTTCGTCAACGAGGGTAGTTTTACCGTGGTCAACGTGGGCGATGATAGCGATGTTTCTCAAATCGTTTCTAATCATATTTATCTCTCCTATTTATAATAGCCGTCAGCCGAGTGCATCCGGCAATTTACAACTTATATCTTTCCTGTTTTTGAATGAAGCAGAGTCTGCAATTCAAGAGGTGAGCCTTCAACGAACTCATTATCTCTGAAAACGTAGAATCTGTAGTTATCGCAGACAATGATGAACCAGCCATCACTGTGTTTTACGCTTGTAACAGACGAATAAATATTAGTGACAGTTTCGTTGATTCTGGAGCCGATATTTTCGGCTGTAAAAGAATCCTCACCGAAGGTAAGGGTTTCGACCGTATCGTTACACAGTTTCTGAGAGTTATTGAACAATTTTTTCGGCATATAGCAGACTCTCACTAAAAGGACGACGAAGCCGGCCATCAGCACCAAAGTAATCAATATATACAGCAGACCCTTTCCGGTCATAATGAATGCCAATAAGCTGATTGCGAGCTGGAACAATTCAAACAGCAGAAAAAGGATATTGGAAACAATGTAACCTTTTGAGCGTTTCTTGCTCCACCAATATTTTTTCCAGCTATCCAAGGTAGGCCGTGTTTTAACTACAAGCATAGTTACCTCCCCTACATTTATTGCACAAAGACGTAGTATTTCGTGCAAAAGCTCTTTTTTTCATGGCATAAAAAAGCCCTTGCATGGACAATGTCGCCATTTGCAAGGTCACTTCAAAAAAACAGCCCCGAAAGTTTCGGGGCTTTGGTGGGAGAGGGTGGATTCGGACCACCGAAGCTGAAAAGCAACAGATTTACAGTCTGCCCCCTTTGGCCACTCGGGAACTCTCCCATAAAGATTCAAAAAATTTACCGGAGCTATCCGGTAAAAAATGGAGCTGGTGGACGGACTCGAACCCCCGACCTGCTGATTACAAATCAGCTGCTCTACCAACTGAGCTACACCAGCTTAACTGACTTAATTATTATACCACAAACCTTTTCGTTTGTCAAGCCTTTTTTTGAAATTTTTCAAAAAAATTTTTTGCTGTTTTGAATCATGCCGATTGATAGTACAGTATGTACATCTGCTCGGCGTGGTCGAGGCGACAGGACTCGAACCTGCGGCATCTTGGTCCCAAACCAAGCACTCTACCAAACTGAGCTACGCCTCGGAAATAATCTCTCGCGACAGCTTTTATATTATAGCAAAGATACGTTTCAATGTCAAGCATTTTTCGACAATTTGTATATGTGCACATAATTCAACATATAGTTTTGTGCAAAAGTAAAGAGGAGCATTTAAACTCCTCTTTCAAATCATCTTATTTTTTGAAATTATCGACAATATCTTCAGCAGCGTCCTTGACATCATCAGCAATATCCTCAGCAGCGTCCTTAACGTCATCTATGACATCTTCTGCCTTATCAGCAGCATCATCAGCGAGGTCCTTTACAGCAGAGTCGTCGTTGATCTCGAAATCAATGCTCTCGTCTGTATCATAAGGATCGGGATAATCATAAATATCATCGTCGTAATCGGGCTGAGAGTCCTTACCCTTTAAGAGCTTAACAGCAGCATAACCAGCAGCAATAGCAGCGCCTGTAACAAGAACACCAACTAAAATCTTATTCATTTTTACTCCTCTTTTCTTCGCAAGTTAGATATTGCTACCGAACCGCTTGCGACCAGTTCAGATAAGCTACATATATTATAACATACTTTTTCTGAAAATTCAACTACCTACATATTATTTGTTAAAAACATCAAAATTGAAAGGGCAGTTATTGGTGCTGTTTCACAACGTAGTATACGATTTCCAAGCCACACCCTTTTCACGTTTTCAGAGTTTGCCATATCTACCTCTTCAGCATCGAAACCGCCCTCGCTGCCGACAACGAGTCCGACCGAACGGACATCTGAAAAGTCGATGTCAGAAAATGCGCACCCACCCTTTTCCTCATATAAAAGAGCGGTAACATCGAGTTTTTCCATCATATCAACAGCATTTTTCCAGCTTACAATAGGCAAAACTTCGGGAATTATCCCTCTGCCCGACTGCTTTGCCGCTTCCTCGGCGATTTTATTGAGCCGGACAAGTTTTTTTGCAAAGTCCTTCTCGTCAGGGCGTGAAATACACCTTCTCGTCAGGACCGGTACAACGCGCGAAACTCCAAGTTCCACGCTTTTCTGAATGATAAATTCGAGCTTGTCAAGCTTAGGAACAGCCTGAAACAGCGTGACCTCTATGTCGGGTTCAGCCGCACACCTGACCTTTTCAACGAGGTCAAGGTAGACCGTATCCTCCGTTATACGCGATATTTCGCAGTTATAGTCGATACCGCAGCAGCAGACTGTAAGCGGTTCTCCGGGTCTCATTCTGAGTGAGCGTCCGACGTGATGCGCATCGCTTCCTGTGAGGGTGATATTCCCCTCATCTATTTCATTAGTAAAAAATCTTGGCATAATTCACCTTCCTGTATATTGCGCGGGTTCATCTGCGCACGCAGTCATACTCTTTTCACATATTATACCACGTTCCTTCCGACAATGCAACTGCCGGGTTTGGGCGCAATGTACAAATCATGCGATATGCTTTTTACATTTATTACAAATTTATTTGCCAAACGCATTTGTACACAGTTTGTTAACATTTATCTGTTAAAGTATGATATAATTGTATTTGTATACGCGCGATATTTTGGTTAAACATAATATCCGGTATACTATTATAGTATGAGAGGGAACTAAAAATGAAAAAACAAAAACTTGTACGCAGGCTGACATCAGGTCTGACCGCTTTTGCGGCAGCTCTTTCCTGCGCATCATCGGCGCTTTTTGCACCGCAGGCAACAGTTTTCAAGGCTAACGCTGCCGACGATACCGACAATTACGCAAAGCTGCTTCAGTACTCCATGTATCTCTATGACGGAAATATGTGCGGCGGCGAGGTTGAAAAGAAGAGCGGATTCTCATGGCGCGGCAACTGCCATGTTGACGACGCTGTCCCGGGCGGATTCCACGACTGCGGTGACCACGTAAAATTCGGCATAACTGCCGGATATTCGGGCACTACGCTCGGCTGGGCATACTACGAATACAAGGAAGTTTTCGATGAACTCGGACAGACCGGTCACCTCAAACTTCTTACCGACCACTTCTGCAAGTATTTCAAGGACTCAACCACACTCAGCGGAGACAAAGTAACTGAGCTGGTTTATCAGATAGGCGACGGCAACGCCGACCACAACACCTACTGGGGACCTCCTGAGAAACAGGACAGTTCATCACGTAAGGTCTTCAAGACCTCCAACGGTGCGAGTGACGTTGCAGCCGAGTACGCAGCTGCACTCGCAGTAAACTACCTCAACTTCGGCAACGAAGAGGACCTCAAGTACGCAAAGGCACTTTACGATTTCGCACAGAACTCCAATTCCTGCGCAACTGAGGGTGTATCACCCTTTTACGAGTCAGCCGGCTGCGATGACGACAAGGCATTTGCCGCAGGTTTCCTTTACCTTGCAACCAAGGAAGAAAAGTACAATACTGCACTCAAAAGCTTCGCAGGCAATGCAAGCAACAATCCTAACTGGGACTACTGCTGGGACAAGGTATCAATCGGTGCTTCAATCCTCAACGGCGAGATAAACGGCGATTTCTCAATTGCTTCCAACTACGCCAAGCAGAAGTACACGCAGAAGGATAAGTGGTACTGCCTCAACAGCTGGGGCGCTGCAAGATATAACACCGCTGCACAGTTCACAGGACTGCTTCTCAGCAAGTACAAGCAGGGCGACTACAACGAGTGGGCACAGTCGCAGATGAACATGATACTCGGCGAGAACCCCAAGAATGTCTGCGTAGTAGTCGGTTTCAACGCACAGTCTGCAAAATACCCACACCACGAGGCTGCTTCCGGACTCAGCGGCTGGGACGAGTACAACAGTGCCGGTACTACATTCGGACCTAAAGGCGGACATATCCTCACAGGCGCTCTCGAAGGCGGTTTCCAGGACCAGAATTTCCAGTTCAAGGACGAACTCAACGATATCACATCTTCCGAGGTAGGTATCGACTATAACGCAACTCTTGTTGCTGCTGCTGCCGGACTTTACGACGTTTACAAAACCGGCAAGGTTGACGCAACTCCAAACGGTGTAGACAGGGCTATCCAGTACGATAATCCTGTTCAGCAGACAACAGCTACCACAACTGCTACAACTACCGAGTCTACGACAACAACCACCACTACAGTTACCAACCGCGCAAAGGCTATAGTAAATGTAGACATCGTTGACAAGGAAACAGGCAAGAATATCCCCGGTGTTGAATACCAGATAACAGGCTACGGCGACTGGGGCGCACACTTCGGAACAGAAAATTACGTTTCAAGCGACAAGACTGACGTCCTCGATGTTAACTGGCACGACTCATCTGAGGAGGATTTCAAGCGTGCTAAATACTGGGAACTCAATCTCAGAGATATTCCCGCCGGTTATAAGATGCCATCACAGACAAACATAAAATTCAGCATAGAAAACGGAACTGCTGATGTCAAGGTAGAGCTTACTTCCGACGGTCAGGAGATAAAGTACGGCGATGCCAACCTCGACGGAAACGTTACCGTAGCCGATGCAGTTGCAATTCTCCAGTACATCGGCAACAAAGACAAGTACTCACTCGACGAAAAGGCAAAGCGCAACGCTGACTGTGCATATCCCGGCGACGGAATCACAGGTACAGACGCTCTTACAATTCAGAAGATTGATGCAGGACTTCTCAAAGAGAGTGACCTTCCGATTCTTCCGGTCGTAGGTTAACAAGTAATAATTATACTGCAAATCGTACAAAAATCAAACAATAAATTTGTTACCGGTGTACAAGTATTAAGCTGTGCACCGGTAATTTATTGCTTTTTAAGCAGCAATATTATTCAGAAATATTTTGTTTCAGAAATAATTTATTCATAGAATCCAGTAATATCATCGTGAAAATATACAACTTGGAATGATTATTTATAGTAAATACATAGAAAATCAAAAATCAGCCGATTCTGTAATATTATTGTAACCATTTTGTATTTAGTCTGTAACTACTTATCTGAAAAAATATGTATAATAGATGTTATGGCATATTATAGGCGAAACTCTCGATTATTTAGAAAGAAGTGTGATAGTATGCATAAAAGTTTCAAAAAGCTTACATCTATGATCGTAGGCAGCGTACTGGCTGCTGCTTCCGCAGCAAGCTCATTCTCAGCAGTTGCTCCCTCTCTCAATGCAAATGCTGCAGATAACGACAACTACGCAAGACTCCTTCAGTATTCCCTCTATTTTTACGACGCAAATATGTGCGGCGACACCTCAAAAGGCGGCATGAGCTGGAGAAGCAACTGCCATATGGATGACGAAGTTCCAGGCGGTTTCCACGATGCCGGTGACCACGCTATGTTCGGTCTTCCTCAGGGTTACACAGCTTCTACCCTCGGCTGGGCATATCACGAATTCCCCGACGCTTTCACAGCTACCGGTCAGGACGCTCACCTCAAGGTTATAACTGACCACTTCTGCGATTTCTTCAAGAGATCCACAAAGCTCAGCGGCGGCAACGTTACCAATTTCCTCTATCAGAAGGGTGACGGTAACGAAGACCACGGCTACTGGGGACCTCCTGAGAAGCAGGGCAGCAGAAAGATGTTCTGGACAAGCAACGGTGCAAGCGATATCGCTGCTGAGTATTCAGCTGCTCTCGCTGCTAACTATGTAAACTTCGGCAACAAGGACGACCTTACATATGCCGAGGCTCTTTACAAGTTCTCAAAGCAGAACAACAGAGTAACTGACGAAGGCCCTAAGGGATTCTACAATTCAAACGGCCCTGCTGATGAACAGGCATGGGCAGCTGGCTGGCTCTACCTCGCAACTAATAACCAGAGCTACCTCAATGACCTCAAGGGCAACCTCCCCAAGGTTGGCTGGGTACACGGCTGGAACGATACTCACCTCGGTGCTAACTGCCTCTACGGCGAGATCACAGGTGACTGGAGCGGTGCTAACGGCTACATCTCAGGAAAAGCAACCGGCAACGGCTATATGTTCCTCGATAAGTGGGGCAGTGCAAGAATCAACTGCTCAATGCAGATGACATCTCTTATCGCTACAGCTCACAAGGCTGGCGACTATAAGGCATGGGCTAAGGGTCAGATGAACTATATTCTCGGCCAGAACCCTGCAAATACCTGCTATGTAACAGGCTTTGCAAGCAACAGTGCAAAGAACGCTCACCACAGAGCTGCTTCAGGCTACACAGGCTATGATCAGTTCAACATGAACGGCTGGAATCCGGACGGCGATCACATGAGTCCCTTCTGTGCTTACGGTCCTAACGCTCATCCGCTCATCGGTGCACTCGTTGGCGGTCCCTGCGATGCAGGCGGTTCATACCACGATAACATGGCTGACTACATCTGTAACGAGGTCGCTATCGACTATAACGCAGGTCTCGTAGGTGCAGCAGCTGGTCTCTACCATTTCTATAAGACCGGTTCTATCGACAAGAACATCAACGGCGTTTCAAAGATCTACAGCGGCGGTAACTCACAGCCTCCGCAGCAGACTACTACACAGACTACTCAGCAGACAACTACACAGAAGACACAGACTCCTCAGCAGACAACAACTACAACTCCTTCAATTCCTGAAATCAAGGACGGCGAGTACGTTGTAAAGACTAACAAGGAGATCGATTACTCCAAGCTTCCTGAAAACGACAAGATGATCGGCTTCTCATGGAAGGACTTCGGTATCAAGAGCGGCGAGTATGCTACAAAGATCGAGTTCAACCTTTCTTCAAGCAAGAACCTCGGTACTTGGGTAGGTGCATTCGGTTCATCTACAACAGTTGCTCCTGACTACTGGACAATGTCTGACGAGTTCAATAAGTCTCTCAGCGGCAACAGTGCAACTGTTACATGGGAGCCTTCAGCTTCTGACGCTAAGACTTTCGCATACTCAAACGGCGAACTCAAGTTCGGTGTTTGGTGGATCGACTGCGGTCAGTTCACGATCGACTCTATCAAGGTTTACACAGCTGCTGGTTCATCTGAGCCTGTAACAACAACTACAAAGGCAACAACTACTACAAGAGCTACTACTACAACCACAACTACAAGACCTACCACAACAACTACAAAGGCTACTACAACATCTTCTGTAGCAAAGGCTACACGCTACGGCGACGTTAACGGCGACGGTTTAGTTACTGCTGCAGACGCAGTTACTATCCTCCAGTACATCGGTAATAAGGATAAGTACTCACTTTCCGAAACTGCAAAGGCTAATGCTGATGTTTCCGGAAACGACGGTATCACACCTAACGACGCACTCACAATTCTCAGAGTTGACGCTGGCGACATAAAGCTTTCCGATCTTCCTATTAATAAATAAGATCACACATTTAAAGGCTCTCCTTTTGGAGTGCTTCCCTTAGCGGAATTTGTGGGCTACCGAGCCGTAAATTTACGGTACATATTCGGTATCCTGCGAAACCGCCAAAGGGGGCTCTCCTTGGAGAGCCTTTTTATGTAATTTTTATCGGATATTTGCGCACTTCTTACTATTCTAATCAAAAATTGCGCTCTTTAATAGGCAATTATTGACACAGACAAGATTATATGATACAATAAGACCATAATATTATATATGTATTACGCAATATATGGCGAATACATGAAGGGATGATCTACAATGAATAATGCACACATCAAACTGACTGCGGCTGTACTCACAGCAGCTATGACCCTCTCATCGCTGCCAACTGTACTGCCAACCGCTGTTGCCGCTGACGAGGCAGGCAAGGTTATCGTCTCCACTGATTTCGAGGACGGCGAGTCCCTTGGTTTCTCAAACCGCGGCGGAGACGATACTACTGAAATATCAGTAGTTGACGAACCCAACAGCAGCAGCAACAAGGTTCTCCTCGCAAGCGGAAGAACTGAATCATGGAATGGACCTGCATTCCAGCTTGATAAGGTCTGCGAGCCTTATACCGAGTATTACGTAAACTTCCGTTTCAAAGGAAGATACTACACTCAGGCTACTGTAAGCTTCCAGTTCGATAACGGTGACGGAAAGACAGAGTACAAAAATCTCAAGCAGAATCTTCAGGCAAGCGACTGGGTCGAGGTAAAAAATCTCAAGGTAAGCTTCACAGACGAGATGAAAAACGTTTTCGTTTACCTCGAAGGCGGTAAGGACGACTTCTTCATCGACGACTTCTCAATCACAGAAGTTCCCGCTGTTGAGATAGAGGACGATCTCCCCTCCCTCAGCGCTATCTACTCGCCTTACTTCAAATTCGGCACAGCTATCACAGCTGATAACCTCTCGTCCAAGCCGTTTATGAACCTCGTTGGAAAGCACTTCAACGGAAGTATGACAGTCGGCAACGAAATGAAGCCTGATTCAGTCCTCGACCACGATGCTTGCGTTAAGTACGCTGAGGAAAACGGCGACGACACAGTTCCGCAGATATCTTTCTCAAAGGCTAAGGGAATCCTTAACTACTGCCAGAAGAACGATATCCCCGTTCGTGTTCATACACTTGTTTGGCACAGTCAGACTCCTGACTGGTTCTTCAAGGAAAACTACGACCCGTCCGGCGAGTGGGTATCCAAGGAGAAGATGCTCAAACGTATGGAGAACTATATAAAGATCTACTTTGAAACTCTTACTGATCTCTACCCCGATGTTGACTTCTATGCGTGCGACGTTGTAAACGAAGCATGGACAAATGACGGTAAACCCCGTGACCCCGGTGAACAGGGTCAGAGCGGTTCAGAAAAGTCGGCATGGGTAAAGGTATTCGGTGATAATTCGTTCATTGAGCCTGCATTCACATATGCAAGAAAGTACGCACCTAAGGGCTGTAAACTCTACTATAACGACTTCAACGAGTACATGGACAAGAAGGACAAAATTGTTGAAATGGCTGAAGACCTCAAGGCTAAGGGACTCATCGACGGTATCGGTATGCAGTCTCACCTCGACTGCCGTGAAACAGCTCAGGCTGCATTCCCGTCTGTACAGATGTATGAGAAGGCACTTGATATGTTCTGCAACACTGGTCTTGACGTTCAGGTAACTGAGCTTGACGTTACTGTACCCGATATGTCCGGCGACAAGTACTTCGACTGGCAGGGAGAGTACTACAGAGGCATCATGGACGCTATCATGAGGCATAAAGACAACGTTTCTGCTGTAGTTGTATGGGGTGTTACTGATGAACTCAGCTGGCGTGTAAAGCAGTCTCCACTTCTTTTCACAGGTGATTATAAGGCAAAGCCTGCTTTCTACAGTCTTACAAAGGGTATGGACGTGCCTCAGATAGTTACTACTTCAACGACCACTTCAGCTACAACAACACAGTCCACAACTACCACAACAGCAACAACATCTACTACACCTGAAACAAAGGTAAAATACGGCGAAGTTAACGGCGACGGCAATGTTACTATCGCAGATGCCACAACAATTCTTCAGAACATCGGCAACAAGGACAAGTACCCGCTTGACGAAGAAGCTATGAAGAATGCCGACTGTTACAACCCCGGTGATGGTGTAACAGGTATGGATGCTCTTGCAATTCAGAAACTTGATGCCGGACTTATCACATCACTTCCTGAGATGCCTGAGAAGTAAATAGAAATCCCGAACCACACTTCTATAAAAAAATTTCCCCACGGACTATTCCGTGGGGAGATTTTTTATCTGTTCATGCAATACCATAAGACTGCCTGCTGAACTTCAAGCAGGCACTTTTTAAAATCGTAGCCAACAAAGTATTCAGAGTCAATAGCATCAGCTGAGACTTCCTCACCTCTGTAAAATGGCGGGCAGGGGTTTAAAACCGCGCCGGAATTAGCATGGTCCATAGCGGTCTTCGTTACCTGACACGCTCTGAAATTGCTCAGGACGTCCGCAGAGAGGGCATCTGTACATATAATATCCTTACCCTTTACAGCGTCCATAATGTCATAATAAGCGTGCAAGCCGTCTATTTCACACCCTTTTCCACAACACTGCGAAAGTTCAAAACCGAGTACATCAGACGCTTCCTTCCAGCCCAGTCCGATATTACCTTTATTGCCGACAAAGAGATACTTCTCGTGGCAAATGTCTCTCCCGCGCTTTGTAAGAGAGTAGAGGTCCGTGATAATCTCGCATGGGTGATTAACGTCAGTCATCGCATTTATTACTGGTACCGTCAGGTTTTCTGCCATTTTGTCAAGCAGTGAAATATTCTTGTGGCGTACTATTACAGCGTCTGCCCAGTTATCAAGGTAGCCGCAAACATCGCGTATATCTTCTTTTTTATCAAGAGTCTCGCTCGTAAACAGAACACACTGAGCCCCGAGAAGATATATGCCCTTTTCAAAGGTGATACGGGTTCTTATACTCGAAGCAGGAAAGAACATTACTATAGTTTTACCGCGAAGCATATCATTATATTTACCGCCAGCCATTTCGTCAGCAAGTGAGAACAATTCAAATATCTGCGATTTATCCAAGTCATTAAGCCTTATCATATCCATAGTAATTACCTCTGCAAAAAATAAAAAACGCCTGCTATTGCAGACGTTCTTTTTGGCTCCCCCTGCCCGGCTCGAACGGGCGACAACTCGGTTAACAGCCGAGTGCTCTACCGACTGAGCTAAGGAGGAATATCAATGCCGGCACTGATCTACTTTTCCAGGCCGTCTCCAGCCAAGTATCATCGACGCGAGTGAGCTTAACTGCCGTGTTCGGAATGGGAACGGGTGTGACCTCACTGCAATAAGCACCGACTTAGAAATTTGGTGACCCGTACCAGAATCGAACTGGTGTTACCGGCGTGAGAGGCCGGTGTCTTAACCGCTTGACCAACGGGCCGTTTGGTGCACCATCGGGGACTCGAACCCAGGACCCACTGATTAAGAGTCAGTTGCTCTACCAACTGAGCTAATGGTGCATTTCACATCGCTTATTTATTATATCATAAATTTGACCGTTTGTCAAGCGATTTTTCCAAATTTCTTTAAGAAATTTTCAAACCGAATAAAGAAAGTAATCAGATGAGAGAAGATCTCTCACATGAATCAAAAGGAAAAGCCCTCGACCGATTAGTATGCGCTGGCTGAACGTGTCACCACGCTTACACCTTGCACCTATCAACCTCATAGTCTTTGAGGGGTCTTACTCTTT